>Ga0302228_10001639_pt1 | contig 16265 bp, 8 predicted proteins | sample II_Palsa_N1_2_FD_193519 | JGI IMG/M metagenome (GOLD analysis project Ga0302228, IMG submission 193519) | Peat permafrost microbial communities from Stordalen Mire near Abisko, Sweden - II_Palsa_N1_2 | ecosystem: Environmental > Terrestrial > Soil > Palsa > Peat permafrost | place: Sweden...
TCAGGCGCTGGCTGGGTTACTGGCTGTTGTCGTTGCTGCTATTGTGGCTCGGGTGGCGTGGAAGCAAAAACCGGCAGCTGAAACTCAGGCCAAAGCCGCTGTTCAGCAAACAGCTGCCGCTTCGGTACAAGCTGAAGCTGCGAGAGAACAGGTTGTGGCCGCGAAACAGCAAAACGCAACTGCGGTCCTGATGGCTGATAAGCAAGCTCTACCCAATCTTTCGATAAGTCCTGCCGTGACCCGCGAAGGAGTGATCATTCGGGGTGGGATCGCCATCCTCAATAATGGGAGCGGCTCTGCGTTCAACGTGACGGTTCATTACAGGGATGGTAGCGAAGACTTGGAAGTTTCTGGCAAAACCATTGTTGTTCACGATAGTGTTCGGATAAATGTCGATGAGAAACGAGCAGCCCAATCCGGATTGCGGGATCAATTACACAACAACATTCGGCACAAAATATGTCCTCGACTCCAGCTGGAACGGACCCATTAATCACGCGGTCTATATAAAGCTGTACACCGGACCATAGCCTCGCGCAGGGTCAAAACTTGGATGCGGTGAGGATGTGGTTGCTTGGCTGTGATGTATGGCAAAAGGCTGTGGGGACTTTTGTGGGTATAGCCCTTCAAAATAGTGGGTCATAGCGAGCAATTCTTGCGGTCATGGAAAGGGGGCCATCGCGCTAAGCTGCTTGTTATGAATGACGTATAGCAACCATGAGCAATGATAGGGAAGGCAAATCCTGAGCTGTTAACCGAAGGGTTGTAGGTTCGAGTCCTACCTCAGGAGCCATTTAGGAAGTCGGATTTTCGCCGAACGGATCAGGCCAAATTTCCCAAAGCACCGGTTTTACTGCCTTACTGCCGGAGAGCTGATTTATCGGGACTAGACTGATCACCAAACGTCGGGATCTTGCTTTGCAGCGTTCAACCAATGTAGCCTTCCCACAGTCGCGAAAAACGACGACCTGCTCACAGCAGCGATACGCTCAGCAGGTTGTCGAGTACAGGTCAACCACGCATTTCCTGTGGTTCGGCCAGCGTCTCCGAAAAGCAACTGCCTGATGATTCTATCGGGCAACTCGCAGCAGTCCGCACGAACCATGAGACTGCAATCAAGGAGCGCACGATGCGACACCCGATCACAATCATTGGTGCCGGACCTGGTGGCCTGACCCTCGCCCGCGTTCTGCACCTTCATGGCGTTGCCGCCACTATCTATGAAGCAGAAGCCTCAGTGAATGCGAGAGCGCAGGGAGGCCTGCTGGATATTCACGAATACAACGGACAGCTTGCCCTCAAGGATGCGGGTTTGTTTGACGCATTTCTTCGACTCGTCCGTCCTGGCGAAGATGCGAAGCGCATTGTCGATCAGCACGGAGGTGTTCTCTTCGACAAAGCCGGTGGCGACTCCGGCAAGCGGCCAGAAGTCGATCGGGGCGATCTTCGCAGACTACTCCTCGATTCACTCCCAGACGAAACGATCCAATGGAACCACAAGGTAACGTCTGTGACGGCGACTGCCGACGGCAGATATGAAGTCGCCTTCTCGAACGACTCGACGCATACCTGCGACGTTATCGTAGGGGCCGATGGTGCGTGGTCGAAGGTCCGCCCACTCCTTACCGATTCAAAGCCAACGTACACGGGCACCTGTTTTGTCGAGACGTTCCTCTCCGGCCAGGACGCGCGCTACAAGGCCAGCGCGGATGCTATCGGCAGCGGCACGCTCATGGCAGTCGCTCCGGGCAAAGGTATCCTTGCGCATCGCAATGCCGATGGAGGCCTGCATATCTACATTGCTCTGAACAAGTCGGAAGAGTGGATTGCGTCTATCGATTTCAACGATGCAAAAGCTGGCCTGTCCCATATCGCCGAGCCATTCCAAGGATGGGCTTCCCACCTTAGAGCCCTCATTACCGATAGCGAGATCGAGCCAGTGCTTAGACCGATCTATGCTCTTCCGGTCGGAATTCGTTGGAACCGGTTGCCTGGCGCAACCTTGCTCGGCGATGCGGCGCATCTAATGTCACCTTTCGCAGGGGAAGGCGCGAACCTCGCGATGTATGACGGCTCGGAGCTGGCCCGAGCGCTTATCAACCATCTGGATGACATCGAAGCGGCCCTTTCTGCCTATGAGAGCGACCTCTTTTCCAGGAGCGAGGAGTTTGCTCGCGATTCTGCGCAGAACCTCAAACAGTTTTTCGGCGACACGGCTCCCCAGAGCGTAGTAGACCTGTTCGCAAAACATCTTGGGTGAATGGGGTGTAGCGACAGCGTCTAATGGAGCTTAATGTGAAGCAGGCGCAGGAGGCGCAGCGGGTGATTCTGGGGGAGGGGAAGCCTGCCGACTTCCCCCGTTCGATAATCTCAAGCTCCAGGCTGCATGCAGGCTATCTTTCGATAGGCGTGCCGAATCTTTCGATAAGGTAGAGGTGGATGATGTACTTGCGACTGACAGCTGATCAAAACCGCAAGCTGATCTGCGCTTGAGCTTCTATCCACAGAGCGCGACATGCTTCTGCCGGCCTACACGCGGTACACCGGGCAACTCACCACAGAGCGCAACAACGACAGGGATTTCAACTTGTCGCAGGGGTTGCTACTTTGCTCCGAAGGGCTTGCCGCGCACCGCAGTGTAGACGGCATCGAAGGTGCTCAAGCCATGAAGATTCGGGACGCCGTCAATGGTGATCGGATCGCCGATCGACAGCACCTTGCTATCCGCGTTGGTGAATACTGGCCATGTGAGCAGGCCTGGGCCGTTTGGATCTCCTGACTTGGCAAAGTTGACCCAGTAGGTAGACATGTCCTCCGCCACTTTCTGATCGGCTGCAGTCCAGCGCCACGGCTCCTGGTTCAGGTGGTCGAAGACATACCAGAGTTCGGCGTAGTGGCTCGCGCCCCAGCCTGCGTAGATGGAATCGGCGGGGAACGGGGGCTGCTGGCGGAAGGAGTAATAGTAGACGCTGCTCTTGCCGGTGCTGGCCTGCAGCCTTGCCCAGGCCCACATGTCCCATCCGAAGCGGAGGTCGCGTTCGAAATCGAGCCGCGCCTGCTTCGCCTGTGCGTCGGTTGTATAGGGATAGGCCGCGACGAGTGCAGGGGGAAGCTGGCCATCGCTGCGCTCCAAATCGCTGTTGAACGTAGCGGCCGTCACGTGGAGGACATCCACGATGGCGCGTGCTTCCTCGGCGTTCGAGCCAATCAGCAGTGGAACATCGTTCTGCTGTCCTGCCGCGAATGCCTCGTAGGGCGAAAGGGGAAGCACATAGGGTTCGATCACCGAATGAACAATGCCGTCGGCGTTGCCGGTGAGCCGTGCGGCTGGCAGTTGACGTAGCTGCTGCAGCGATGTTGCACCCAGCGAGGCGGCATATTTTTCGCCATCCTGTTCCGCATTGGCGAGCAAGTATTTTGGTGCGAGCTGAAGCGGCTCAAAGAGTCCGCCGCTTTCTCCGATGGCGCGCTGAAACAATCCTTTCGCACGTGGCGAGGCCATGAGCATACTGACCGACATGGATCCTGAAGACTGGCCGGCGATGGTTACATTCTTCGGGTCACCGCCAAAGGCAGCGATGTTTCTTTGAACCCATTCGAGGGCTGCGATCTGATCCATGAGGCCATAGTTACCCGACGAGTGATGCGGTGACTCTCGGGTCAACTCGGGATACGCAAGAAAACCAAGCGGGCCGAGTCGATAGGCAATCGTGACAACGATGATGCCTTTGTGTGCCAGCTTGTCGCCCCAGTACAACGGCATCGAGGACGAGCCGTTGATGTAACCGCCGCCGTAGATCCAGACGATGACCGGCAAGTGTTCGTGCGCGCTGCTGGCGGGTGTCCAGATGTTGAGATAAAGACAATCTTCACTCACCGCTGGCGGCGTCTCACCCGGCATCGAGACGCCGTCCTGCATGCATGATGGAGCGAATGCGTCGGCTTTACGTATGCCACTCCAATGCGCAACGGGTGCGGGTGCGCGCCAACGGAGATCTCCGACTGGCGGGGCAGCGAATGGAACCCCTTTGTAGATGTTCAATCCACCTTCGTGCACGCCAGAAATCGTGCCGGATTCCGTGGAGGCTTGAGGAATTTGCGCCTGCGTCGCAGGGAGTGTTAGTGAAAGGGAGAAAAGTAGCAGCGCACGTAGGAAAGCGTAGGAGCTGAACATCGCATGTTGACTTTCTAGTCGTCAGATGCCTGCGACCATTGTGTCTGTCGAAGGCTAGCTTCGCAGACTGACCGGGAAGCGAAGATGCCAAAACAACTGTGAGGATGCGGAGAGCATAAAAAGAGAATTCGGATAAGTTGAATAATCTTCTGTCTCGCAATACGCTCCGCAATCTGGTTTTGTTCCCTACGTTCAAATACGCATAGTGCCATGAGGCGTTGCTCTCTTGATGTGAAATCGCCAATGAGAGCTGCGACGAATCCAAGGGACCTTTAGGTGTTGTTTGGGATAAAGCTAGCGACCCTCTTTGCGGTTGCGGATTATTAAGCGGGAGACGAAAAACACAAGGAACACCAAACCTGCGCCCAGCAGGAATCCATACCAGAAATCATTCGTTAGCATGCTGAAGAGAATAGCATTCGCCGCAAAAACCAGTTCGATAAGGACTGGGCCGCTGGATTTCGCGTGCCATTCCCTCTGGATCTCGTTGAAGAAAGAGTGACAAAGCGTGGACAAGGCAGAGACAAGCGCGCGGCCGACAGTCCTTACACTTTGGGTGGTTAACGAAAATGTCCACTCAAAAGGTACATGTGAAGCTCTTCAATTATCTTGTTACGTTTTCAATCTCTCTTCTATTGCTGATGGGAATTGCCATCGGCCAGACCCCGGGTACGGGCGCGATCTCAGGCATTGTGTACGACCCGACGGGACGTGTTGTGCAAAACGCGGAGGTTCTGGTTTCGAATGAAGCGACGCACGCAGCTCGGAAGGTAACGACAACCGCCGAGGGATTTTACCGCGTGCAACTGCTGTCGCCAGGGCACTACTCGGTGATGGTGACGTCCGTAGGGTTTGCACCGCATACTTCGCAAGCTATTGAGGTGACGGTGAGCGAGACGACATCGCTGAACGTGTCTCTGACGGTTGCTGCCGCGAGCGCGAGCGTGCAGGTTTCGAACGATGCTGAGGTGGCTGAGTTGGAGAGCTCGACGCTTGGCGGGCTGGTGAACGAAACGGCTATCCAGGGGCTGCCGCTTTCCAATCGTAATTTCACGCAGATTCTCGGATTGTCGCCAGGCGTGGTCGTGGATCTGCCGAACGCGACACTGATGGGGACAGGGTCGCAGAACGTGGCCTCTGATGGGGCGACTCCGACGGCGAACAACTTTCAGTTCAATGGCGTAGACGCCAATAACCTCGTGGAGAACTCGTTTGCTATCGCCAACACGTCAGAGGTCGGCGTAGCGATTCCTGCGCCGGATGTGATCGAGGAGTTCCGGGTGCAGACCGCAAACTTCGACGCTGCGTACGGGCGAGGCACCGGAGCGAATGTCGATATGGTGAGTAAAAGCGGCACCAATCGGGTTCATGGCAGCGCCTGGGAATTTGTCCGCAACAATATTTTCAATGCGAACGACTTCTTCCTGAAGCAGGCTGGACAGCCCCGATCGGAGTTGAAGCACAATCAGTTTGGCGGAACGGTTGGCGGGCCTATCGTACGAGACAAGACATTTTTCTTTGTTGGCTATGAGGGCCTGACTGAGGTGAACGGCTTGAGCCCGGGGTCGAAGATAACAGCGATCTATCCGCTGCTGACGTCGGACAGGTCGGCGGCGGCGCTGGGTGCGTTGTTCTGTCCCGCAAACCATTTGAATAACATGGGGCAGCCTGCGTCAGGTTATCTGACACTGGCCGGTGGTACACAGGTTGCGTGCGATGGCTCGAATATTAATCCGGTAGCGCTTGCGGTCCTGAATGCAAAGCTTCCCAATGGGCAGCTGGCAGTACCGAACCCGCAGGTAGCATTGCCGAACACGGGTCCCGATGCGTCGGACCAAATGCCTATGGGGCAGTCGACGTTTTCGATTCCGGGGCGCTTCCGTGAGGATCAGTTTTCGATCAACGGCGATCAGATGCTGAGTCAGAAGAACACGCTGGCGGGGCGTTTTTTCTATTCACGTGCGACCCAGTCTCAGGCGTTTGAACCGAATGCCGCGGATGTTCCGGGTTGGGGTGGACAGCAACTGGCGCGGAACACAATGTTTGTGCTGGCGGATACCCACGTCTTCGGCTCGAACTTATTGAACATCGCGCGATTTGGTTACATGCGCTTCGATGGCAATTCGAGCATTGTGAATCCGCTTACTGCGGAAGCCATTGGAATCGATACTCCGACAGGTATGGTGGGGCCCGATTCTAACGCTCCAGGCATCTGGGCCGGCGGACTGATGATTGGCGATGCTGGCACACCCTCGCAGTGGCAGGTCACGAATTCCTTCATCTACCAGGACACTGTTTCGTGGACGCGCGGCCGGCACAATGCGCGGTTTGGTGTGGAGTTCAAGCGGCACGAGGTGGACGAAGATCAACCGGTGGAGACGGACGGTCTTCTGCAGATTGCGACCTTCAGCGATTTTCTGGTTGGACAGAGCGCGGCGCAGAACGGAAGCCCTTCGGGGCTAAGTAATGTGACGAGCTCTACGGCGGGTGGAGGCATCTTCCGCAGAAACGAACGGTATACAGATTTTGCCGGGTTTGCGCAGGACGATATCAAGCTCACAAAGCGGCTGACGATTAATGCCGGCTTGCGCTACGAGATCTTCAGCGCTCCGATAGAAACGGACGGTCGGCTGGCGAACTTCAACGCGAACATCGCGTCAACGGGACCGGTTCCGGAGACGGGCACGTTTAACGGATTCACGATGCCGTCGAACTTCACTGGAACGGTGCCTGACGGAGTGGAGAAGACATCGTTCCCAGGACTCTATAAGACACCCCTTGGAGATGTTTCGCCTCGATTTGGATTTGTATGGCAGGTGACGGACAAGCCGGTGCTGGTAGTTCGTGGGGGGGCCGGTATTTACTATGACGAGCATTCAGGCAACATTGCGGAACAGACTCTCACGCAGCCGCCATTTGCGTCGCTGCAGATTCTTTCCGGGAGCCAGAGTGCCGGGGCTACGCTGCAGAATCCATTTGTTCCTCACGTGCTGCCCACTTCGAGTTATCCAGTCTTCACGCCGCGCACACCAACGTCCACTCCGTTCATCGAAGGTACGAACCCGAACCTGGTGGATGGCAGGACCACTGAGTACAACCTGAACATCCTATATACGCTGGGGCGTGGTTATCTCCTTGAAGTGGGGTATGTGGGGACGAATTCGAATCACCGGTCTGGGCAGATTGAGTTCGATCAAGCTTCGTTGGCCAGTCCCGAGAACCCGGTGAACGGGCAGACGAACAACTCCATTGCGAATGCGGCACTGCGTATGCCGATTCAAGGCGTGAGTGAAGGCTCATTGTTTACGGACTCAGTCTTCGTCGCAAACTATAACGCCTTGCAGGTGAGTGTCACCCGAAACATGCGACACGGATTTCAGTTCCAGGGTAGTTATACCTGGTCGAAGAACCTCGACGAGGTAGCCAATGAGACTGGAACGGATGTCTTCGAACTCCAGTTGCCGACGGACAATCAACATAATCTGTTGACATCCTATGGCTTAGCTGGGGACGACCGCGACCAGCGTGTCGTGTTCAACTTCACGTGGCAGACGCCGAAGCTCCATCAAGGTCCAACGGTGACTCGCTATCTGCTCAATGACTGGGTGTTTTCGGGGATAGGCGTGTTCCAGTCGGGTATTCCTCTGAGCGTCTTCGACGGTAATGCGGGTTCCGTATATGCGCTGCTTGGAGGAGAGGTTAGAGCCGAGCGGACGGGTAGTAATCCATCGACACACGGGTCGTTGTTCTCTCGCGTGCAGAATACGTATCTCGACGCATCTGCATTTACGCGAGCTCCCGAGGCGCCGAACGGGACGAGCCTTGCCGATCAGGATTTCGGCAACAGCGGTGTAGGTATTGTGCGCGGCCCCGGACAACACAATGTAGATATAGCGATTGAACGCCTGTTTCCGATCAAAGGCGGAAGCGCCTTCCTATTCCGGGCAGAGGCCTTTAACCTGACGAACACGCCGCAGTTCGCTAATCCGAACACCAGCCTGGGTTACACCGATGCGACGCAGGAAAACCCGGTGGCGAGTCCTACTTTCGGCAAGATTACATCGACTGTAACCAATCCGCGCATTATCCAATTCGCGGCAAAGTATCAGTTCTAACGCGAAGGGCGATGATGACGATCCAAGAAATCGAAGCGGCGTGCGATGCGCAGCAACCCCTGGATTTTTCCAGGCACGAAGTTGAAGCTCCCGCACTTTCGCTGAAGAAGATGTTTTACCCGCTTGGTTTTCCTGCCGAGGTGAGTACGAACTGTACTGAGGTGGTTGAGATCATGGACGAGCTGTGGGGGAAGTTCGGGAAACAGTACGACACCGAGCCTATTCTCGCGGAAGTTCATGTGGTTGAGGGAGGTTCTGCGGAGTGCCCGCCGCCGCCGGTCTATCGATTCATTTCGCCGCTGCATTTGGCGGTTGCGGATGGAGACAACTACTGCATCAACGATCTGCAACGAACCAGGTCGCAGATGACGCTCTCACGAGCGGCACTCCGGAACAGGCTTTATGCAGGGTATTTCTTTCTAGGCACGCCGGTTACACACGTAGCGACGCGGTTCACGACGGCGGTGCACGCGGGGTGCGTCGCTCTGGATGGGAAGGGGGTGTTGCTATGCGGCGACTCGGGTGCGGGCAAGTCGACTCTCTCCTATGCGTGCGCTCGAGCGGGATGGACGTATGTTGCGGATGATGGGAGTTTTGTGCTCAACGATCGCGAAGACCGCATGGTGACAGGCGATTGCCATCATGTGCGTTTTCGTCCGGCAGCGGCGGATTTGTTTCCGGAGTTGAAGGGAATGGAGATTACGCCACGGGCTGCGGGTAAGCCTTCGATCGAGTTGCCGACATTACCCATGTCGCACATGCAATGCGCGCAGACCGCGCACGTGGATTACATCGTGTTTGTAAACAGGCATTCGGGAGGACCGCAGGAGCTTAGACCCTACCGCAAGGACGTGGCACGGTATGCCATGCAGCAGACGTTTTATGGAATGCCAGAGATGCGCAAGAAGCACAACGAGACAATCGAGCGCTTGCTCGAAGCCGAGGTCTTTGAGCTTCGATATACGGAGCTGGATTGGGGCGTTGAGCGTTTGCAACGGTTGGTCCGGGAGGGAAGATAGTGGAGCCGCTGACGGCTGAAGTGGGGGCAAGGAAGGGAACTCCTCTCTGGAAGAATCCTGCTGCGTGGCTGCGGGAGAAGGAGTTGAGCCGAGGCTTCTGGATATTTTTCACGGCCGCCTTCTTTTTCGATTTTGGCTTTTCGATTTATGTCTTTCTCTTCAATCTTTACCTGTTGGATCTTCACTTTAACGAACGGGTGATGGGGCTAATCGGTGGGGCCGCGACATTGGGGTCGGTAGTGGGGACGCTTCCTGCGGGCCTGCTGGGACGGAAGTTCGGGATTCGACCGCTCATGATCGTCTGTTTCATCGCATCAACGGTGCTCTGCGCTTTACGTGTGGTGTTCGTGTGGGAGAGCGCTCAGCTTGTGCTGGCATTCCTGAGTGGGCTAGCCCTGTGTTTGTGGGGCGTCTGTTTTCTGCCGGCATTGGCGCGGCTTACGACGGAAGAAAATCGCGCTTCGGCCTTCAGTTTGATCTTCTCCGTGAGCATTGGGACGGCCACATTAGGCGGGATCGTGTGCGGATACCTGCAGCAGTGGTTGAAGTTGGCCGGGCTGGTATTGCAGCCAGTCGAAGTGAAACGAATGATTCTGCTTGCTTCCTGCGGCATCGCGGCGACGGGGTTGGCGGCGGTGCTGCGCCTGCAGATGCCTGCGGCTGTGCAGGAGGAAGAAGTGCCGCGGGAGAATCGCAGAAGACGTTGGATGCCACACCCCTTCCTGCTGCGCTACTTACCGGCGATGGCATTATGGACGGCGGTGATTGCGGCCTTCACGCCGTTTGCCAATGTATATCTATCGAAGAATTTGCATGTTCCGATGTCACACATCGGGCTGATCTTTTCGGTGGCCCAAGTTGTGCAATTTTGTGTGGGGCTGCTGACGCCTGTATTGTTTCGTCGGCTGGGAATGGTTCCTGGAATCGTTGTGACCCAGGTGGCAACGGCGGTGAGCCTGGGATGCCTCGCGGCGACGCACAATCCCCATGCGACGGTTGGACTTTACCTTGGTTTCTCTGCGTTGCAATGGATGAGTGCTCCGGGACTGTACAACCTGCTGATGAGCAAGGTGCCGGACGACGAGCGCAGCACGGCGGCTTCGGGTGCGTTGTTCTGCAACGCCGTGGTTGGGTCGGGAGCGACGGCAGGAGCGGGAATCTTGTTTGTTCGATTTGGCTATCCGCATGTATTGATGGGCATCGCGGTAATGGGCTTCGTGGTGGCGATGCTGTTCTGGTTGCTGGTGGGGGCTGTGGACCGTGGCGTGCCAATGCAGCCAAAGACCGGGGTTGGCTCGCTTAGAGAGATCGAGGTAGAGGGATGAAACGAGTGTACGCGGTGCTTGTTGTGATGATGGTTGCCAGTGCAGCAAAGGCCAGGGCCTTGCAGCCGGGTGGGGTGCAGCTTCTGTGCCATCGCACTGCGAATCAGGACGTGCCGGAGAACACGCTGGAGTCGCTGGAACAGGCGGCTCTGCTGGGCTGCAACGTGGTGGAGCTCGATGTGCGGCGCACGCTGGATGGAGAGTTGGTGTTGAACCACGACGGGGTTCTGGAACGGCTGACGGATGGCGTCGGAGAAGTGGAGACGACTTATTCCGGCGACCTGGAGCTGCGCGATTTTGGTGGATGGATGGGCGATCGTTTTGTAGGAATGCGGGTCGCCAGATTTGAAGATGCGCTGAGACTGGCTCGCGAGATGGACATCCTGCTGGTTGTGGACATGAAGACGAAGGGCATGGGCGCGGATGTGCTGGAGCTGCTGCAGCGCGAAGGCATGCTGGAGCGTGTTCAGTTCAATGGCGAGTGGTCGGATGTAAAGCAGCTCTATCCGGCGGCGACCGATGCAGGCACCGGGACCAAGTGGGTCCAGCCCGGAGTGACGGCTGAACAGGTAAAGGCATATCACCACGAGGGCAAGGCTGTCGTTGCGAACTTTTCCGGGAATGACCACCAGCTGGATCTGGCTGCGATGAAGGCTGCCGTGGCCGCGGGCGTGGATGGAATCAACGTGGACTATCCACGGCTGGGCGCGGATGCAGTGGGGCGGCCGGTAGAGCGGAAGATCCATGGGTTGGAGATCGAGGCCGGCTCGGGTGAGAGTCTGTCGCGAGCCAAGGCCATCCTGGCGCTGTCGAAGTATCGTGGGTTTCCTCTGCAAGAGAAGTTCGCCGGCTGGACGCTGGACGCTGACGACAACGTTTCGCGGGCGGCCGCTCTGGCGCTGGTAACGGCGCGGCCGCAACCGCCTTTGACGGTGTTTGCCGAGGCGTTGCGGTCGGAGCACAAGGGTGCTCGAGCCAATGCGGCGTGGGCCCTGGGAATGCTGCACGCACCAGCGAGTATGTTGTTGCCTCTGTTGCAGGACAAAGACCCACGCGTGCTGCAGGAGACGCTGATGGCACTGTCGCGCGCTCCCGGGGATGTAAGCGCGGCAGCGCTGTTGCCGTTGTTGTCGAATGAGACTGCGGCAGTGCGTGGGGCGGCGGCGCTGGCCCTGGCGCGGCACCAGCCCGAGGCGGCGCTCAAGGCCATTCCGGTGCAGATGCGGTTGGAGATGAAGGCCTCGTTGAAGCTGGGAGAAGACTATGAACGGCGCGGTAAACCACAGCTGACGCAGCCGGAGATCGATGAAATATCGGGCCGTTTCCGCAGTCAGATGAAGATGCTGCAGGCGCTCTCGATGTTGAAGGGACCGGGAGCGACCCAGGCGCTGGAAGAATTGGCGTTCGCGCCGGGTGAGGGATTCACACAGTTTGACAGTATGATAGCGGGATTCAAGTTGTGGGACAGGATTGGAGCGGAGGCGCAGCCAGCCATCGAAGCCCTGGGGTCGAGCGATAGCCAGATGGCGGACCGGACGGAATGGATGCTCGTGCAGGCGGGGCCAGCCGTGTTGCCGGACGTGAGGAAGGCGCTTGGCAGCGAGACGATGTCGGTTCGTGAGCGGGCGATTCGAATTGTAGCCTGGCAGGGGGATGCGGGATCTTTGGAGATTCTGCGGACGATGCTGAAGACGGATGCTCCAGACGCTGACCTGGTGTCGTGGGCTATCGAGAAGATCGAAAGTCTTCACCCTGAGGTATAGGCGCTGCTCGCTAACAACAAGGTTGTGGCAATGCGCTTACAGCTTTGTGACAACTCAGGTTCAAACCCTGCATAAGAATCGAGGGTGAGCCTATGCAGCACCCCTACGCGGACACGGAAAACTATTCTCTTAGCCGGACGCAGCAACTGCGCGAGGCCATCTTGCTGACCTTCTGCGACCCTGTGCCCACGGAGTGCGAGAGACTGCAGGACCTTGGCAGCAGGGAATGGCAATCGCTGCTTACGTGGCTGGATACCAGCGGAATGGCGCTTTATTTCCTTGACCGCCTGACGCAACTGGAACGATGCGAGATGCTTCCGCCGGCGGTGTTGGAGCGTCTGCGGCAAAATCTGCTGGATAGCACTGAGCGCACGAACAGCATGATCGCTGAATCGACAGCCATTCATCGCAGTTTCCAGGAAGCCGGTTTTTCCTATGCAGCCCTCAAGGGATTTTCTTTGTGGCCCGTCTCAGTGCCCAAGCCTGAGCTGCGCTCGCAACTGGATCTGGACTTCCTGATCGCGGCGGGGAACGCGTCAGAGGCGCGGCGGATTCTCGAAGCGCGAGGCTATCGCCTAAAAGCGATCAGCGGCCGTAGTTGGGAATTCAAGTCGGGTACACCCGGCGCGGCGTCCCTCAAAAATCTCTACAAGCCCACACTTCACCGCACCGTGGAACTACATCTGGAGATCAAGGATCGGGAGCCGGATTCGCTGTTGGCCCGCACAGGGAAGCTTTGCTTTCATGGCATCTGCATGCCGGTGCTTCACCCGGTTGATCTCTTCCTGGGGCAGGGGCTGCACCTCTACAAGCACGTGTGTGGCGAGTTCTGGCGAACGGCTCACTTGATTGAGTTTCGCCGACACGTCCTGGCGCGGTATGGCGACAGGGTTTTTTGGCAGGAGCTACGGTGGCTCGCCGAAGGCAACTTGCAAGCGACGGTCGGACTGGGTGTGATCGTCTTGTTGATTTCGAACACGATGGGCGATTTTGCGCCCGAGGAGCTTGCGTGTTGGACGGCTGATGCCTTACCGGTTCGGATACGTTTATGGGTTGAACGATATGGCCATCAGGCTGTCTTCGCCAGCCATCCCGGAAGCAAACTTTATCTGGTGCTGCAGCAGGAATTGGAACGTGCGGGCCTGGCGGCAAAACGGTCGCGACGCCATGCGCTGTTGCCCAGCCGATTGCCGCCGGCCATCGCTCATGCCTCGGCGAATGAAACTCTGGCGGCGCGTCTCGTCAGGTATCGCAGGCAAGGAGATTTCATTCTATTTCGGCTGCGCTTTCATCTTGTGGAGGGAATGCGCTATCTCTGGGAGTCCAACCGCTGGCAGCAATATGTCAACGGGCGTGATTCGTAGACGGAATACAGGGGAGTGCCTCATCTCAGCCTCCGCGTGATTTCAACTTCCTATGGAAAGGAGCAGACACCGAAGTCTCAATCTCATCCTGTTCGCAAGATCGTTCTTGTTCACGGTGTCCGGGCCCAAGGCTCAAGCCGTATTTGTGCGTCTCTTGAAGAGGAACCACATGGATATCGCAACGATCCAACCCAGCCATGATAGAGCCGACCAAACGGCGGATTGAGGGTGCACGACTCGCTTGAAGCCGCGCCACGCTGGGGTTTGCAGGATTCCAAAGAGGAGATGCTTGAACCCTTTCGGGCTATCCGGCATGGCATGCTGCTGCGCTGAAGTTATTTGCGCGTCAAGGATGGGATTCCCTCCGAACGCTACATCCCAGTGACTGAGAATGGCGTGGAGGACGGTACTGCCGCAGAGCCACGCGGATTGGTTTGCGAATTTACTGCCGCCTGGATACGGAGATTCTAAAGAGTCAAACGCGGTAACTCCGGGAGCTTGCATCGAGTAGTTGCTGGCAGTGCGGAGGACCAGAACTCGATTGATATCGACGCGATGAATGCCGGCCAGCCGCGTGAGGGCGTTCATGATGCCGGAATCCTCCATATCCGTCATCACAAAGTTTCCCTTGCCGCCTGTGTAAAGCCTCACAAAATTGTTGGCGAACTGCGTGAGAATTTTGCCGTGCCAGTAATGGTCGGATGCAAAATCATCGCCGAGCAGCACGAAGGGCGGACGCTGCGCGTTCGGGTACCCGACGTACGCTGCGCGAAAGGCGGCGGCGTCCGGATCGTCCGGTATCTTGAGACCGCGGGTTTGCTCGAAGGCCCAGGCAACCAGCTTTGCATTGAGCGGGAAGACATTGAAGCCGGGGCTGACCGTGCTTGGATTTGGCTGGGTAGAGCCGACGGGGAAGAGACCATACGGCCAGCCGGTTGGAGCTTCGCGTATATCGATCTCGCTCATGACGTCGCCGATCACATAATTAGCCCAGGCTGCGGAACCGATGGAGGCGTCTTCCGGGTCGACGCCCGCGACGCCAGTGATGATGAAGTATGCATGGGTGAGGTCGAGCCGCGGATCGAGGCCAATCGCCATCGTCGAGGCTGAGGCATTAATGAGCGTGCCGCCGCTGACCATACCGAGTACCGTGTGTTTGGCATTGGTGTGGACGGGCTGCGGAACGCCCGGCACGTCGAGTGCCTCCGTCAGATGTTCGCGGGTGCCCCAAAGCTCGAACTCTCCGGGAGAGGTAACTACGATGACCGCCCGAATCGGCCAAGGTTTTGGCAGCGGTTGCAGCGTGGGTTGGGGCTGTACGTTTGCCGGGGCGACAACGAAAAAGAGTGCAACGAGCACAGCGATGACCGAACTGCGGTTTGGGCTGACCATGCTTAGCTCCAGAATCATGTGGGGTTGGTTGGTCTGGTGGTGGTGCAAATCGAGCAGTCTCACAATGCATGTGCCCTCTCCGGCACCTCAACACACAGTTCCTTTTAGGGGAAAGAACTCATTATGTCGCGACGAGCCTGCATGAATGCGCCGACCTTTTCACATCTAGCCCGATTATCGTGATCATACATGCGATTTTTGTGATTTCGGTGAGGACAAATGTCACCAGAGTTTCTTCGTCTTGTCACATCTTCTCCATTCCTGGCGCTGTCGATCTGAATACTTGATTCTTCCGAGGCGGCGCCTAAAATACAGCAGGCAACCAAGATTCGTCGCCTTCATGTAGAAGTCCGCCATGTTCGCTTAAGGTCTTGACCTTTCCATGACAACTTGGGTGCCTGGTTTCGAATAAAGTTCGTTAGGTTCTCAGGGATGCAGGCAAGGACCGGCGCAGCGGTCTTCGCTAAGAGACGTTTAGGGGTGATACGGTGAAAAACGAAAATAGCCCAGTCTTGAGCCTCCCTCGCGTCGCAAGCGACAAAGGACTTGCGGCGGTGTTGACGTTTGCCTTCGCATGTATTTTCACCGTGCTATGCGGGACCTGGCCAGACATCTATAGTTTTGCCCGCACGTCTCAGCCGGGGGCGCCGCACCAGTTCCTCTCGTCGCCCGTTCGCCTCTCTGACGATGTCATGATCTCCCTCAGAGCCGGCTATATTCTGCGTGAGCGAGGTATTCCAGCGTTCAACCGGGTTGATGTAGCTCAGCCATCGACGTCCTATATCGCTCCGTATGTGTTTGCGGGTTTGCTGAAGGTTCTTCGGCCGAATGTCGCGATTGTTTTCTATGCGCTGTTAGGGCTCCTTTCTGTCGCGGGCACAGCGGCGATCATCGTCTGGTATTCAAGATCCACGGCCAACGCATTGCTTCTCGTGTTGTTGCTCCTGTCTACCTCGACCAACCTCATGTTCGCTCTCAATGGCTGGGATCACCTCTTTCAGGGATTCGCCCTGGCATGGGCAAGTGCCTTAGCCTTGAAGCCGGGAATGACCTCCCGCAGAATGTTCGCCGTGTCCTTTCTTCTGGTTCTCGGCTCGCTATGCCGGCCAGACG
>Ga0302228_10001640_pt1 | contig 16263 bp, 16 predicted proteins | sample II_Palsa_N1_2_FD_193519 | JGI IMG/M metagenome (GOLD analysis project Ga0302228, IMG submission 193519) | Peat permafrost microbial communities from Stordalen Mire near Abisko, Sweden - II_Palsa_N1_2 | ecosystem: Environmental > Terrestrial > Soil > Palsa > Peat permafrost | place: Sweden...
AGATAGCGACGATGCCCGCCAGTTTAGACATCGTGGTACGAGTCAGTTGCTCTCATGAGAGCAAGCTCTTTAAAAGAGAAAGGGCAGCTGACCGAGTACCGCTGAGCGGCCGCCGCGGGCAGCCGTCCCCGCGGCGGGCTGGCGCTCGCCGGTCCCTGCCTCGGTCCCGGGCCCGGGCCGTTCCCACCGCAGCGATTCCACTGGGCCGCTGAACCAGTGCCGCAGCGGGCAGCGGATCAGCGCGCTTTCGAGCGGCCCGTCGGTCGAGTCCAGCGTGTAACGGTGCTCCACCTCGGCGGGCAGCCCGCACCGGGCGTGACCCTGCGCGTCCTTGTACGCCGGGCAGTCCATGTAGGTCACTTCGCGTTCCATCGGCGAGCCTCCTGCAGCCGGAAGACATTCGAGGCCGTCGGTACTGGCCAGATAACCAAGGGAGCGAAGCGCGGACCGGGTGATACAGGCCGGCACCCAAAAGGTGCGGCCCTCGCCTATCGGATGCCCGGTAAAGATCGGCTAGCCTGCCAGCATCGGTTACATTCGCCAGCCGAACCTGCTGGAGGCACCGCATGGCTGACCCCGACGAGCCGCCCCGGCCGCGCGATTACGCGCTGGAAAGCGAGCTGGAATCGCTGCGCAAGCAAGAGAAAGAAGGGCACGCGACCCCCAAGGAACAGCGCCGGGCCGAGCAGCTCGAGCACCGGCTGCAGGTCGACGAGCACGGCGAGGAGGTCCGGGAACGCCGCGAGGACGACCGCGAGCTGGACCGGGAGGACGCGGAAGAGCGTCACCGCCACCGTCACTGAGCCGAGGGATGCTATGGACCTGGAAGAGACGCTGGGCAAGATCGTGGAGCTGAGCGGGGAAGAGCTCGACGTGGTCCGCAAGCGCGCCGAGGAGAAGACTGCCGCCCGCGACCACGGCCGTGACTTTCACGAGATGCAGCGTGCCGCCGACCGGCTGGACCACTACGCCCACCAGCTGCGCCGCCTGCACGACGCAGAGTTTGGCAAGGACTGGCGGCACGAGAGCCTATAAGACACGTCCCGCTAGCTCCCAAGCGACAGTACGGCGTCGGTTTTCCGCCGGGCGGAGGATGATCATCACTTATCCGGTGGCCCGGCCGGTTCTGCCTGGAGGGTGAAGAAGAAAGTGGCACCATCGCCGACTGTGCCCTCGGCCCAGGCGCGGCCGTTGTGCCGGTCCACGATCTGGCGGACGCTGGCGAGGCCGATGCCGGTGCCGGCGAACTCTTGCGTGGTGTGCAGGCGCTGGAATGGCTGGAACAGCTTGTGCGCGAAGGCGGGGTCGAAGCCCGCGCCGTTGTCGCGCAGGTAGCAGCAGACGCGGGCGTCCGTGGCGGGGGTCATCCCGAACTCGATCGTGGCGTTGTCGCGGCCGCTGGTGAACTTCCACGCGTTGTCCAGCAGGTGGTGCAGTACTTCGCGGATGAGGCCGGCGTCGGCCATGGCACGGGCGGGCTGCTGGATAGTGAAGCGGACGCGGCGGCCCGGGTCCTGGCGCTGGAGTCCGGCGGCGATGGCGGCGGCCTCGGCGCCGAGATCGACTGGCTGGAGGCTGATCGTTGCCCCCGAGATGCGGGACAGGTGCAGCAGGTCGTCGAGAATGTGTCCCATGTGCTCGCTGGCGGCCTCGATCCGCTCAGCGTAGCCGCGGCCATTCTCGCCGAGGGTGTCGGCGTAATCCTCGATCAGGGCGGTGCTGAACCCGGCCAGCGAGCGCAGCGGGGTCCGCAGGTCGTGGGCGAGGGAGTAGGAGAAGGATTGCAGGTTCTGGTTGATGCGCCTGAGATCGTCGCGTGCCTGCCGTTGCCGGGTGACGTCGCGGACGGCGGCGGATATGAGGAGGCCCTGGCTGGTGTCGAGGGCGGACAGAGCGATCTCGGCGGGGAAGGTGGTGCCGTCGCGGCGGCGGCCCGACAGGTCCAGGCCCGCGCCCATCTGCCGTGGCAGGGGGTCGGCGGTGTATCCGGCGCGCAGGGCAGGGTGCCCGGCCTTGATGGCGTCGGGGACCAGGATCTCGACCGGCTGGCCGGCCAGTTCTTCGCGCGGGTATCCGAACAGCCGCTCGGCCTGGGCGTTCACCAGCACGATCCGCCCGCCGGATTCCACGCACACCATCGCGTCCGGTGCCGCCTCCAGCAGCCCCCGGAACCGGGCATTGGCGCGATTGCGCTCGGTCATATCCCGGGTAATTGAGGATGTCCCAACCACCGCGCCGCTGACGTCGCGGAGGGGGGAATCAGTCAGTGACACCTCGATGAGGCTTCCATCCTTGCGGCGAAGCCGGGTCTCGAAATGCTCGATTCCCTCTCCCTGCCGCACGCGCTGGAGGACGGATGTCAGCTCTGGGGCCGTTTCCGGTGGGATGAGCAGGGATGCGCTGTGCCCGATGATCTCGGCGGCGGTGTAGCCGTACATCCGCTCGGCAGCCGCGTTCCAGCTGGTAATCACGCCGTCCAGCGTCGCGCTGACGATCGAGTCGTTCGCCGACTCAACGATGGCCGCCAGCAGGGTCGGCAGCTCAAACTCACGGCTGGCCCGCACCCCCCGGCCTGCTCCAGGCCGTTCTGAACCTATTCCGTTTGATCTCACAGCCACCGCGATCACATATAGTAGCTGACTGCCTACTTTAGGCTAGCATAGGCAGTGCATCCGTGCGGCCGGGGTGGGCGCCGCGTGGGGATTGTCTCGTCTCCCTATGCTGCGGAAAACGGACGCCGATCATGGACGCCGTGGCGGCGATGGCGCAGGCCAGGGCGCCGGTCCATCATCAAAAGGCAGCAGCACCTGCGCCACCGCCAGGCACACCAGCTCGGCGCTGGTCACCTCCGGCGGCTTCACCGGACCACGGCGCCACGCAAGGACATGGCGCGTCAGGCGAGGAACGCGCAGAGGATGGCCGTGTCATCGATACCGCCGGTGGGCGGAAGTGATTGCTCTATGAGAGCCTCGCACAGGTTGGCTGGATCGAGTGTGGCCGCCGCCGCGAACGCAGTGCTGAGCCGGGCGAACCCGGCGTCGATTATCTCGCCGCGCCGCTCGACCAGCCCGTCGGTCAAGAGCACGAGGAAGCTGCCGGGGACATAGGTGACCACCTGCTCTGGGCGGTCTTCCGTCCCGAAGCCGCGCGCTCAGCCTCCAGCATTTGCGCTCGCCCGAGCGTGTCCGCGGCGAGCCGGGCCACGACCCGGACGGCGTCCTTTTGCGCATCGGTGAAAACCTGGGCCTGCGCCCAGACCACACCCATCGCGCCAATCACACGGCGGCCCCGGCCATACAGGGCCAGGGACGCCGTCGAGGCCAGCCCGGCCGCGACGGTGTCCTCGAGCAGGGACGGGTAGCGCGTCCTGATGTCGGGCAGGGACCGCAGCCAGACCTCACCTCCCGATCTCAGGACAGCGCCCAGCGGGGTGGAGTCGTTGAGCGGGATCACCATTTTATCGCTGTGCGCCCAACTGGTTCCACTGCTGCAAGTGGATCGCGCCTACACCGACAGGTAGATGGCGCTGCCGATACCGACCACCAGGCAGTAGATCGCGAACGGCATCAGCGTGCGAGTCTGGTCCTGGAAATAGCGCATCAGGAATCGCAGCGCCAGGAACGCGCTGACGCCGGATACGATGCTGCCCGCTAGCACCTGCCCGCGGATACCGTCGCCGCCCGCGCCGGTCAGCTCGGGGAGCTTGAGGGCGCCTGCCGCGAGGATGACCGGCGCGGACAGCAGGAACGAGAACCGTGCCGCGTCCTGCCGCGACAGCCCCCGGGCCATTCCGCCCACCATGACCACGCCGTCCCGGCTGATCCCAGGCAGCAGCGCGAAGATCTGCAGGGCGCCCAGGAGCACGCCGCGCAGGTAGCCGACCTGCGTCAGCCGGGCGTCGGCTTCCATGGCCTCGTTCACTTCCTGCTGCCGGATCGCCCGCTGACCGGCCGAATGCCGTCCGGCCAGCTGCGCCCGGGGGCGGCCCGCGCGCCCGGGCTCCTGCTCCCGCTCGTAGGCTCCTGGCCGGTCGTACGCCCCAATCTGGTCATGTGCTCCCGGACTGTCATAGGCCCCGGGCTGGTCGTACGCGCCGGCCCGCTCGTACGCTCCCGGCTGATCATGGGCCTCCCGCTGGCTATGGGTCTCGCGCTGGTCGTAGGCCTCGCGCTGCTCATAGGTCTCGCGCTGCTCATCGGCCCTGGGCCGGTCGTACCCTTCGGGCGCCATCCGGCGGCTGTCCCGGGCCAGGGCGGGTTTGCGCGAGCCGGCGACCCAGGTCTCCTGGGTCACCGGCCGCGGCTGGGCCGTGGCCGCCAGCTCCCGGCGCCGGAGCCGTTCTCCGCCGAAGAGGATCAGGCCGTTGACGGCCAGGAAGACCGCGGTCAGTACCGGCTTGGCGAATGTGTCCTGCACCGTGTGCTGCAGCAACGCCCCAACGATGCCGACGGGGATCGTCGCGAGAACGATCATCCAGGCGAGCTTCTGGTCCACGGTCTCGATCCGCCGGTGCGCGATCGAGGTGAAGAAGCCGACGACGATCCGCAGCCAGTCCCGCCAGAAGTAAATGATCATCGCGATCGCGGTGGCCACGTGCAGGCCGACGATGAACGCCAGATAGGGCGAGCCGGGGCGCGTCACGCTGAGGTCCTGCGCCCAGCTGCCGCCCACCAGCGCCGGGATCAGCACGCTGTGCCCCAGGCTGGACACCGGGAACAGCTCGGTCACCCCCTGGAACAGGCCGACGATCACTGCCTCGAGATATGTCAGGTGGGGGACCATGGAAGCCTTTCACTGCCGCAGGACGCCGGCTCAGCACGAACCAGCCAGAAATGAAGCCGAACGAGCCCCCGGTGGGCGCCTGCCACACGCCGGGTGCCCACCCGGCGAGGGCAGCAACAGAGTACCCGCGACCGCCCGGGCACCACGTCCGTATGGGGGGCTGGGGGCCGCACCGTCGGTTCCCGGCAGCAGGGCATGATTCTGCTGCAGGGCGGCTGGCCCGGCACGGTCAAGCCGGCCACGGCGCACAAGAAGGCAGCCGCCGCGCGGCGGTACACCGGCCCGGCCCGGCCCGTCGCGCCGCCCAACCCGTGCTTGGCCAGGTGACCCGGCCAAGTAAGCCGCCCCTGACGTAAAGCGCCGCCGGGCCGGCCGGTAAGGCCAGCCCGGCGGCCAAAGTCCGCCCTGTCCCAGGTCGGGGGGACCGGTGACTACTTCGTGACCGTGTTCGGGACCTCGGGGGTGTCCTTCGGGGCCGGCCGACGGCTGATCTTGGAGCCGAGCCAGACCAGCGGGTCGTATTTGCGGCCGACCACGCGCTCCTTCATCGGGATCAGTGCGTTGTCGGTGATCTTGATGTGCTCGGGGCAGACCTCTGTGCAGCACTTGGTGATGTTGCAGTAGCCCAGGCCGAAGTCGTCCTGCGCGATCTCCCGCCGGTCGGCCTCGTCGGCCGGGTGCATCTCCAGTTCGGTCACCCGCATCAGGAAGCGCGGGCCGGCGAATGGGCGCTCGTTCTCCGGGTGGTCACGGATCACGTGGCAGACGTTCTGGCACAGGTAGCACTCGATGCACTTGCGGAACTCCTGCGACCGGTTCACGTCGACCTGCATCATCCGGAACTCGCCCGGCTTGATCGACGGGTCCGGCGAGAACGACGGGATCTCCCGGGCCTTCGTGTAGTTGAACGACACGTCGGTGACCAGGTCCCGGATGACCGGGAAGGTCCGCAGCGGCGTGATCGTCAGGACTTCCTCCGGCTCGAAGGTCGACATCCGCGTCATGCACGCGAGCCGGGGCCGCCCGTTGATCTCCATCGAGCAGGAGCCGCACTTGCCGGCCTTGCAGTTCCACCGGATGGCCAGGTCGCCGGTCTGGGTGGCCTGCAGCCGGTGCAGCACGTCCAGGACCACCTCGCCCTCGTTGACCTCCACCTGGTAGTCGGTGAGCTTTCCTGCGCCCGCGTCGCCGCGCCACACGCGCAGGTTTGCCTGGTCACCCATGTCAGTGCTTCTCCTCTTGCGTGGCCGTCTTGGTGGCCGTCCCGGGAGCGGCGGCCGCGGCCTCCGCGGGAAGCTCCTCTTCGGTCAGATACTTCGCCAGCTCCGAGCGGTCGAACACCGCCATCAGGTCGGGCCGCATCGGCTTCACCGGCTGGCGCCAGAGCGCCACGTGATCCCCGGACATCGAGCAGATCAGGTTGACCTTCCGCCATTCCGGCGACATCGCCGGGTAGTCGTCCCGGGTATGGCCGCCGCGCGACTCCTGCCGCTCCAGCGCCGCCATCCCCACGCACTCCGCGACCAGGAGCATGTTGCGCAGGTCGAGCGCGAGGTGCCAGCCGGGGTTGTAGCCCCTACCGCCCTCGGCGCTGACCTGGCTGACGCGCTGCCGGTACTTCTCCAGCTCCTTCAGCGCGGTCGTCATCTCCGACTCCCGCCGGATCAGCCCGACCAGGTCGTTCATGGTCTGCTGCAGGTCGGCGTGCACCGCGTACGGATTCTCCCCGCCAGCCCGCTCCAGCGGCGCGGTCGCCTCCGCGGCGGCGGCCTCCAGGCCGGGGGCCGTGGCCTCCGGGCGGGCGGGCAGCCCATCCAGGTAGTCCGCCGCGCCGAGGCCGGCCCGCCGGCCAAAGACGAGCAGGTCGGACAGCGAGTTGCCGCCGAGCCGGTTCGACCCGTGGAAACCGCCCGCGACCTCGCCCGCCGCGAACAGCCCGGGCACCGCCGTGGCCGCGGTGTCCGGCTCGACCTCCACGCCGCCCATCATGTAGTGGCAGGTGGGACCGACCTCCATCGGCTCCTTGGTGATGTCGACGCCGGCCAGCTCCAGGAACTGGTGGTGCATCGACGGCAGCTTCCGAAGGATCTCCTCGGCGGGCAGCCGCGTGGACACGTCGAGGAACACCCCGCCGTGCGGCGAGCCACGCCCGGCCTTGATCTCGGAGTTGATGGATCGGGCCACCTCGTCCCGGGGCAGCAGCTCCGGCGGCCGGCGGTTATGCTCCGCGTCGGTGTACCAGCGGTCGCCCTCTTCCTCGGTCTCCGCGTACTGCGCCCGGAACACGTCCGGCACGTAGTTGAACATGAACCGCTTGCCCTCGGAGTTGCGCAGCACGCCGCCGTCGCCGCGGACCGACTCAGTCACGAGCAGGCCGCGCACCGAGATGGGCCAGACCATGCCGGTCGGGTGGAACTGGACGAACTCCATGTTGAGCAGGTTCGCCCCGGCCAGCAGGGCCAGCGCGAGCCCGTCCCCGGTGTACTCCCAGGAGTTGGAGGTGACCTTGAACGTCTTGCCGATGCCGCCGGTGGCCAGCACGACGGCCGGGGCCTCGAAGAACACAAACTTCCCGGTGTCCCGGAAATAGCCGAACGCGCCCGCGATCCGCCCGTCCGCGTCCTTGACCAGCTCGGTGATCGTGGTCTCCGCGAAGACCTTGATCATCGCCTCGGGGTCGCCCAGCGAGGCGGCGTCCTCCTGCTGCAGCGCGACGACCCGCTGCTGCAGCGTGCGGATCAGCTCCAGGCCGGTCCGGTCGCCGACGTGCGCCAGCCGGGGGTACTCGTGGCCGCCGAAGTTCCGCTGGCTGATCTTTCCGTCCTTGGTGCGGTCGAACAGTGCGCCCCAGGCCTCGAGCTCCCAGATGCGGTCCGGCGCCTCCTTGGCGTGCAGTTCGGCCATCCGCCAGTTGTTGATGAGCTTGCCGCCGCGCATGGTGTCCCGGAAGTGCACCTGCCAGTTGTCGCGCGGGTTGACGTTGCCCATCGCGGCGGCGGCGCCGCCCTCGGCCATGACCGTGTGGGCCTTGCCGAACAGGGACTTGGAGATGATCGCGGTCTTCTTGCCCCGCTGCCGGGCCTCGATCGCGGCCCGGAGTCCCGAGCCGCCCGCGCCGATCACTACGACGTCGTAGGAAAAACGCTGGATATCGGTCATGCCTAAATGCCGCCTCAGTTGAAGAATCGCAGGTCGCTGATGGTGCCGCTGGCCACAAGCAGCACGTACAGGTCGGTCAGCATCAGGGTCCCGAGCGTCGTCCACGCGAGCTGCATGTGCTTCGCGTTGAGCTTGGAGATCTGGGTCCAGGCCCAGTACCGCGCCGGGTGCTTGGAGAAGTTCTTGAGCCGGCCCCCGGTGATGTGCCGACACGAGTGGCAGGACAGCGTGTACGCCCACAGCAGCACCACGTTCACCACGATGATCAGCGTGCCGAGGCCGAAGCCGACCCCGCCGTTCTTGCCGTGGAAGGCGTTGATGGCGTCGTAGGTGTTGAGGACCGAGATGAGGAGCACGACGTAGAAGAAGTAGCGGTGCAGGTTCTGCATGATCAGCGGGAACCTGGTCTCGCCGGTGTACTTCTCGTGCGGCTCACGCACCGCGCACGCGGCCGGCGCCCGCCAGAAGGCCCGGTAGTAGGCGCGCCGGTAGTAGTAGCAGGTCAGCCGGAAGCCGAGCACAAACACCAGCGACACGATCGCGTAGGGAATGATCGGTGGCACCGCCGGGAACCAGTGGCCGAGGGTGCTGGATCCGGGCACGCACTCGCCGCTGACGCACGGCGAGTAGAACGGTGTCAGGTAGTGGTAGGCCGGTACCCAGTAGTAGGCGCCCATGAAGACCCGCACGGTCGCGTACAGGACCCAGATCGTGAGCAACGTGAGGACGATGCCGGGCTGCCGCCACCAAGGGTCCCTGCGAAGTGTTTTCTCCGCAATCTGCGCCCGCGTTCTCTCCGGCGACTCCATAGCTTGCGTCATCCTCGACGTCCTCGCAGCCTTGTTGTTTTACGCGTCGCGCCCGATCCGGCCGTGCCTCGTCGCCCGCGGGTGTGTTTGTGTGTTCACGAACTTATTCCAGTAGACCGCCAAATTCTGCCCCTGGTCACCACTCACGGCTGTGACCCTTGCTACACTGCCCGTCCGCACCGGCCGGGCGGGCACAATCCGGCAAAAAAGGCCGGTGCGGACGGTATAGTCCGTCCGGACTGGTCCTCACTAGGGGCGAACGGCCCTGTGCGGGACGTCACAGGTCTCCAGGCCGCCTCGCCGCCAGGGCCTGGCGGAGAAAGCCGACCTGGAGCAGCAGCAAGTTCTCCGCCACGACTTCCTGTGGTGTCATGTGCGTCACCCCGGACAGCGGCAGGACCGTGTGCGGGTACCCCGCGGCCAGCAGCGCCGACGACAGGCGCAGGGTGTGCGCGACCACCACGTTGTCGTCGGCCAGGCCGTGAATGATCATCATCGGCCGGAACGTGGCCTTGTCCCGGTCCTCCTGCGGTAGCCGTTCGGCGTCCCGGACCGGGGAGCAGTGGTCGTAGGCCCCGGGGTTCTCCTCGGGCAGGCCCAGGTACCGCTCGGTGTAGTGGGTGTCGTACAGGTGCTGGTCGGTCACCGGGGCGCCGACGACCGCCGCGTGGAAGACGTCCGGGCGGCGCAGCACGGCCAGCGCGGACAGGTACCCGCCGAACGACCAGCCCCGGATCGCGACCCGCGACAGATCCAGGTCACCGAACCGTTCCGCGGCGGCGTACAGCGCGTCGACCTGGTCCTCCAGCACCGGGTCGGCGAGGTTCCCGGCCACGGCCCGGTCCCAGGCCGGCCCCCGGCCCGGCGTGCCCCGGCCATCCGCGATCAGCACCGCGAACCCCTGCTCGGCGAACCACTGCGAGGTCAGGTAGGCGCCGCGCGCCGCGAGCACGCGCTGCGAGTGCGGGCCGCCGTATGGGTCGAGCAGCACCGGCAGCGGCCCCGAGCCGGGCTCGTGCCAGGACGGGAAGAGGATCGCCGTGCGCACCTGGCGCGGGCCGAGGGACAGCAGCGCGGGCCGGGGGACGACCAGGTTGGGGGTTTCGGCGTAGCAAGCGATCTGTCCCTCCGGCTTCTCGCCTCCTGCGACATCTCCATCGTCACGGAGCACCCGGATCGTCGCGCCGTCCTCATCCAGCGACCGGCCGGTAAGTACGGTCGTGCCGCCGGCCCGCCGTCCCGCGAACACCCCGGGTCCCCGGGATACCCGGGTCAGGCCGCCGGGGCCGTAGCTCCACAGGCCGATCTCCGTCGGCTCTTCCGACGCGGTGAACAGCACAGCGTGCCCGTCCACGCCGAGGATCTCGCGGACCTGCAGGCCCGGCGGGGTCACCGGCTCGGCCCCGCCCCAGGACAGCTCGCCCGGGGTGGCGACGACCAGGCGCCTGGCGTCGTCCTCCGTGACCGTCCAGGCGATCCGGCCGCCCGCCGTCCAGGCGGGGACGCCCGGCACGATGTCGACCCACTGCGGATCGCTGTCCTCGCGCAGCAGGGACGTGGCGCCGGTGGCCCGGTCGGCGACCAGGATCCGCATCCGGCGCTGGTCGCGGCTTTGCACCACGATCAGCGGGTCGGCTGATCCGCCCTTATCGTCCCAGCAGGCGGTCACCAGGTAGGGGAACGCCTCCCGGTCCCAGTCGACGGTCGTGTGCCGGCCGGCCAGTTCGGCCAGGATCAGCGAGACGTCCGCGTTGGGCGTGCCCGCGGCCGGGTAGCCGACTTCTGCCGGGGACCGTCCCGGGTTGGCGGGATCGGCGATGTACCAGCGCGTGACCGGGGTCTCGTCGACTCGCGCAACGAGCACCGCGGTGCCGTCCGGCGCCCACCAGTAACCCCGGGTGCGGTCCATCTCCTCGGCCGCGATGAATTCGGCCAGCCCGTACGTCACGCCCGCGTTGCTCTCCGGCGCGTCCGCCGGCCCCGCGACCACCCGGTCCCCGGTGCCGCCCTCGTCGTCCACGCCCAGGTTCGCGACCCGCAGCGCCCCGCCGCTCACGTAGGCCACCCACCGCCCAGACGGGTCCGGCCGCGGATCCAGCGCCGGAGCCTGCAACGTCAGTTCGCGTAGCGCCGCCACCCCGCCAGCCCCGGGCCCAGCGGTCCTCTCGGCACCAGGGCCTCCGCGCACCCCGGCAGTGCCTCCAGTCCCATCCCCGCCAGCCGCAGCGGCCACAAGGTCCACCGCGAAGACCCGGCCCGCCAGGCTGAAGACGGCCGTCCGCACGGCCGCGTCGACGGCGTACGACACGATGCCGCCGGCCTGCTCGCGGACCCGCTCCCGGCGCCTCTTCTCCTCCGGCGGCAGATCCTCGTCGCCGGAGAAGCTGAGGACGGCGGGATCGGCGATCAGCCGTTCGGTCCCGGAGCCGACGTCGAAGAGCCACAGGCAGGTCAGCGGGTCGGTGCCGCTCTTGCTGCGCAGGAACGTGACCTGGTCCCCGGCCGGGGAGACCGCGAACGCGCGTGGCACGCCGAGGGTGAATCGGCGGGTACGGGCCTGCTGCCGGGGGAAGCTTTCGGTCATGGGCATAGATCCTGCCAGCCCCGGCTACCCTCACGTGCTGTGAGCTCTTCGCTGGAACGTCGTCGGATGCTGTTCGTGCACGCCCACCCCGACGACGAATCGATCGGCACCGGCGCCACGATGGCCAAATACGCCGCCGAAGGCGCCTACGTGACGCTGGTGACGTGCACCCTCGGCGAGCTGGGGGAGATCATCCCGCCCGGGCTGGCCGCCCTGGCCGCTGACCGCGATGACCAGCTGGGCGGCTACCGGATCGGTGAGCTCGACGCCGCCTGCCGCGCGCTCGGCGTCTGCGACCACCGTTTCCTCGGCGGCCCGGGACGCTGGCGGGACTCCGGGATGATCGGCACGCCCGGCAACGACGACCCGCGCGCCTTCTGGCAGGCGGACGTGGACGAGGCGGCCCGGGACCTGGCCGCGGTCATCCGCGAGGTCCGCCCCCAGGTCATGGTCACCTACGACGACGACGGGTTCTACGGTCACCCCGACCACATTCAGGCGCACCGGGTTTCCTGCCGCGCACACCAGCTGGCCGCCGACCCGGCCATCATCCTCGACCGCGGCGGGTGCGACCAGGCCCCCCCTTGGCAGGTCAGCAAGTTCTACGCGAGCACGACCCCGCAGTCCCAGCTGGACCAGGAGATCGAGATGCTGCGGGCGGTGGCGCACGGCGGCATCATGGCGCCCGGCGGCTCCGTGGCGCCCGGCGGTTCCGTGGCGCCCGGGGCCCAGCGGCTGCCCTCCGGCTTCCGCCTGCCCGCGTCCGCCGCGGACCTGGTCTACGGTGTCCCGGACGAGCAGGTGACCACCGAGATCGACGCGTCCTGCTACCTGGACGCGAAGCTGGCCGCCATGCGGGCGCACGCCACCCAGATCAGTGTGGAGGGCACCTTCTTCGCCCTGTCCAACCAGGTCGCCCAGCTGGCGTCCGGCGTCGAGTACTACGCGCTACTGGCCGGCGAGCCGGGCCCCGACGGCCCCTACGGCCGTGAGGACGACCTGTTCGCGGGCATCGCGGCGGACCCTGAACCTCAGCGGATCCCGGACAGTGCCGCCGCCGGGCATGCTGGGTAGCGTGGCCCTCATGGGATGGCGGCCAGATCAGCCGGGAAGGCAGCAGCAGATGGCAGAGCCGGCCGTACCAGGGCGCGGGGAACCCACCGGGCGGGATCGTCCCGTGGAGCACCGCGATGCCTTCGTCACCGGCGGCGCCTACGGCGTCCTGTTCGTGCTCGGCGCGATCGAGGCGATCATGGGGTCGTTCGGGTACAGCTGGATGGTGGGGCCCGTCCCGGCGGCCGCGCTGGGCTGCTGCGCCGCTCTCCTGGTCACCTGCCTGGCCGCGGGCTGGGCGATGCGCTCACTGGCCGGCGCGCTGGTTCCGGCGATCGGCTGGATCCTTGTGTCGTTCGTGCTGGCCATGCCCAACGCTGAGGGCAGCGTGGTGATCACGAACACGGCGGCCGGCAAGTGGTACCTGTACGGCGGCGCTATCAGCGCGGCCATCGGGATCGTCGGGGTGTTCGCTCTCTGGATCCGCAGGATGCCGGGCGCGAAGCCGTCCCGGTGACGGGCGCCGATTTGGCCGCCTTCCGCGACGCGGCCGGGCAGTTCGCCACCGGTATCGCGGTCGTTGCCGCCGCCACGGACGGCATAACGCACGCCATGACGGTCAACGCGTTCACCTCGGTATCGCTCGACCCGCTGCTCATCCTCGTCTGCGTGGAGAAGAGAGCCCGCTTCCACGACGCCCTGCTGACCGCGGGGATCTGGGCGGTCTCGGTACTCAGCGAGGACGCCGAGAAGACCGCCCGCTGGCTGGCCACCCGCGGCCGTCCGCTGGAGGGCCAGCTCGACGGGCATCCCTACCATCCGGGCGCGGTCACCGGGGCGCCCGTCCTCGACGATGCGCTGGCCGCGCTCGAATGCCGGACCTTCGCCGTTCACGAGGGCGGTGACCACAGCATCGTCGTCGGGGAGGTGCTGGCCGTGGACGCGCCGCCCACCGCCGCGGACGGCCCCGGCCCGCTGATCTACCACGCGGGCCGCTACCGCCGCCTCCCCGGCCGCTGACCCTCCCCGGACCGGTACCGCCTCTTCCCGGGCCGCTGACTCTCGCTGATCTTCCTGGACGAGCCGACCGCCGGGCTCGATCCGCGCAGCCGCCGGACCATGTGGGAGATCATCCGCGACCTGGTCGTGGGTGGCGTCACGATCTTCCTCGCCACGCAGTACCTGGAGGAGGCTGATCAGCTCGCCGGCCAGATCGCGGTGCTCGACCATGGCGGCATCGTCGCCGAGGGCAGCGCCGCGGAGCTCAAGCGCCGCGTCCCCGGCGGCCACGTCCGGCTGCACTTCGCCGACGCGCGGGACCTGGACGCGGCGGCGCGCACCGTCGGCGCGGCGGCGCGCGACGACGAGGCGCTCACCCTGCAGGTCTCCGGCGATGGGGATGCGCGGTCGCTGCGTGACCTGCTCAATCAGCTTGCCGGGGCGTCGGTTGAGGTGGACCGGCTGTCCATCCATACCCCGGACCTCGATGACGTCTTCCTGGCCCTGACCGGCCAGCCCCCCGCGGCCGAGCCCGCCAGCCCGACGGCCCACCGGAAGTCCGCGCACAGAAAGCCGGCTCGCGATGACCGCTCTGTCGTACACCGTGTCCGATTCGGCCACCATGCTGCGCCGCAACCTGCGGCACATGCGGCGCTACCCGTCGCTGACGCTGATGCTCGTCGGTCTGCCGATCATCTTGCTGCTGCTGTTCGTGTACGTGTTCGGGACGCTCGGCGCCGGGCTGGGCGGCGTGTCCGGCGGCCGGGCCGCCTACGCCAACTACGTGGCCCCCGGGATCATCCTGCTGACCGTGGCCGCCGCCGCGCAGGGAACGGCCATCTCGGTGGCCATGGACATGACCGAGGGCATCATCGCCCGGTTCCGCACCATGGCCATCGCCCGCGCCTCGGTGCTGACCGGTCATGTCCTCGGCAGCCTGATCCAGACGATGCTCAGCCTGGCCGTCGTGGTCGCCGTCGCGGTGGGCGTCGGGTTCCGGCCGACCGCTGGCCCGCTGGCCTGGCTCGCGGCCGCCGGCGTGCTGGCCATGACCGCCTTCGCGCTGATCTGGCTGTCGGTCGCGCTCGGCCTCGCCGCCAAGAGCGTCGAGACGGCCAGCAACTCCCCGATGTTCCTGATGCTGCTGCCGTTCCTGGGCAGCGGGTTCGTCCCCACCCAATCGATGCCCACCGGACTGCGCTGGTTCGCGCAGTACCAGCCGTTCACGCCGATCACGGAAACCGTGCGCCACCTCCTGCTGGGCGGCCCGGTCGCCCGCGACGCGATCGCCTCCGCCGCCTGGTGCGCCGGTATCGCGCTGTTCGGCTACCTGTGGGCGAAAAGGCTGTACGCCCGCCAGCCCTGACCGTCATCCCCCCTCAGCCGAACGGACCTCCGCGGGGCTCTACCGCCCGTGGGGGCCCGCCGCCGAACCCGCCTGTGCCAGACTTCACCGCAGCCGGGAGACCCTCTGCCGGAGCGCCCGGGCCCTCAGCCAGCATCCAGTTAACGTCCAGCCACGTGCGCCATGCTGACGCCCGTGGTGACGGGCCAGGCGCAACGCGATCGCGTGGCCGTGACGTCCGCGCCAGGTACCGGGGCGTCGCGGCCGCACGCGGACGAGCTCGACGTGGTGCGCCCGGCCGCGTCGCTGCTGGTCATCATCACGCACGCGATGCAGATGTTCGCCCCGGCCGGCAGCATCTTCTACGGTGCCGTGCTGCTCGAATCGGAGGCGAGCCGGCACATCTTCTTTTTCGTCAGCGGGCTGGTGCTGATGTACCAGGCCTACGACCGGCCCCGGTGGTCGGCCCGGGCCTTCTGGCGGCGCCGGTTCACCTCGATCATCGTCCCGTTCGTCATCTGGACGCTGCTGTATACCCTGGCCGGCTTCGCGGGCCTGCGCGGCGACACCATCCCCTCGGTGACCGGAACTCCCCTTCAGGTCCTCAGCCGGATTGGCGTCCAGCTCATCACCGGGTCCGGCCACCTGTACTTCGTGATCGTGCTCGTGCAGTTTTACCTGCTCTTCCCGCTCCTGGCGGGCATTGTGAACCGGGCCCGGCGGTGGCAACTGGCCATCGTCGGGGTGAGCCTGGCCGCCCAGGTGGCGGTGACGATCGCGCTGCACTACCTCAAGCTGAGTTCGCTCATCTGGCAGGACATCGACTCCACCCGCGAAGTCACCTCGTATGTCTTCTACCTGGTGGCCGGGGCGGTCGCCGGAGCGCACCTGCCAGCCGTCCGGGCCTGGGTGTGGCGGCACCGGCGGGTCCTGCTCGCCGCCGCTGTCGCCGCCACCGCGTGCGTGGAGGCCTATTACCTGCTGGCCGTCCATTCCGGCGAAAGCGCTGGCGGCGCTTCGGATCCGTTCTCCCCGGAGTTCATCCTGTCCTACCTGGCCGCCATCGTTCTGCTCTGGCTGGCGGGCGCGTGGTGGGCGGCGCGGTCGCGGGACGGTCGGCTGTCCCGGCTGGTCCGCACCACCTCGGACAATTCCTTCGGCGTCTACCTGAGCCACATCGTGTTCCTCGACATCGCCCTCACCTACGGCCTGGGGAGCCTGGAACCGGCAGTCCCCTGGCCCGTGATCGTGCTCATCGCCGTCACCGGGACCTGGATCGCGGCCAGCCTGTTCACCGTGGCCATGACGCGCACTCCCGTCAGCCGCTGGGTCGTCGGCTGCGCCCGCCGGCCCCTCCGCGGCGGCCCGCCGCCGGTGGGCCGCGGCACCGTCCGCGAACCTGACCACCCGATGGATCTGGCTTGCGAGTTTCCTGAGTGCACCAGGGACTTATTTCGTTAGTCTCAGCAACCTCTTGACTGCGTCCGGGGGGCGTCTCAGCGGCGGACAGCATGCTCGCCGGAGTGGTTATC
>Ga0302228_10001642_pt1 | contig 16241 bp, 14 predicted proteins | sample II_Palsa_N1_2_FD_193519 | JGI IMG/M metagenome (GOLD analysis project Ga0302228, IMG submission 193519) | Peat permafrost microbial communities from Stordalen Mire near Abisko, Sweden - II_Palsa_N1_2 | ecosystem: Environmental > Terrestrial > Soil > Palsa > Peat permafrost | place: Sweden...
TTCCGTATTATTATTTTATTTGCAAACTGGTATTCGAAAGGTAGTATGTTTCAAATTGAGAGAACCGGTCTGTCACGTTATTCAGGCCGGGATATATAAAGAGAGGGTTCACACGATGAAGCCAAGACTGATTTTGTCCGCGCTCACCGGCGTCCTGCTTTCTGCGCAGGTCATGCCTGTTGCATACGCCGCCGTCTATTCAAACGGCACCAACACCACGACGTTTAACGTCACGCTCACATTGCAGGCGAATTGCACGATCTCGGCAACACCGCTGAGCTTCGGCACGAATGGCGTGTTGGCCACTGCGATCAATCAGCAAACTACCCTCGCGGTCACCTGCACGAACACCACGCCGTACAACGTCGGACTGGACGGCGGCAATGTGGCGAGTTCGACCGTTACCGCTCGCTTGCTGGCCGGCACGGCCACGGGGAATACCGGTACCACCGTAGGCTTCCAGTTGTATCAGGACGCGGGACACGCGACCGTATGGGGCACCACCCAGGGCACAAATACCGTGGCTGGGACGGGCACCGGGACCGCGCAGTCACTCACGGTTTATGGCCAGGTGCCCTCGCAAACCACGCCGAAACCGGATCTCTACCAGACCACCGTCACTGCAACGGTCTATTTTTGATCGCCACCGGCAGTCCCATGGTTAGGAGCGCGAATCTCCTTGCATTCCTGCTGTGCATGGTAACGCTGAGCGCACAGGCGGCGACGCTGCAGATATCTCCCGTGATGGTGGATCTCCAGTCGAACGAGAGCGCAACCGGCATCACGCTGCGCAACCCGGGCGACCGCCCGCTTTATGGTCAGGTGCGCGTGTATCGCTGGGACCAGTCGAATCGGGACGAAACGCTGACCCCAACGCAGGAACTGGTCGCGAGTCCACCGTTGATCCAGATCGCCGCGCAAGCAGATCAACTCGTCCGTCTGGTGCGCACGTCGCCTGCTCCGGTCGCGGCCGAGCAGAGCTATCGGATCCTCATCGACGAACTGCCTGCGCCGGATGCCGCGGCTACCAGCGGCGTGATGATCCGCCTGCGTTATTCCGTGCCGGTGTTTGTGGAGCCGGCCGGCAAGATGACTCAACCAGTGCTTTCCTGGCACCTCGTTCGTGACGGCGAGGGTTGGGCCCTGCGTGTTGACAACGCGGGTCAGAGGCGTGCGCAGATCGCCGCCGTTCAACTGGTGGACAACGCGGGCAAGGTCTATGAGATCAACAAGGGACTGCTTGGTTATGCACTGGCTGGGCGAATGCGCCAGTGGACGGTACCGCTGCCGGCCGATGCCGACATGAGCGGCTCGGTGAAGGTGCGGGCCGCGGTCAATTCGCTGCCGGCCGAAGCTGTCGTCACGGTTGGGCAGCCGGGCTAGGCGACGGCATGATTTCATCGCTTCGTGACTACGTCGCTGTATGCCTGCACGGTGCCGGACGTTGACATGATGCGTCCCAATTCAATCGATGAGAATCCGACGACGGCCAACACGTCACCTGTACCGCCTCCGCATCGCGCTAGTCGCCACGGGGATGAACGCCGTCCTTGCCTGCGTTCCGGTCTACGCGCAAACGTCGCAGCTTCCCCCGCCAGTGAGCGAAAACCTGCCACATGATGTGTACCTCGAAGTGGAACTCAACGGCCAGCGTACCTCGGTGATCGCGCAGTTTCGTGAGTTGAACGGGCATCTTGCCGCGACGGGCAAGGACCTGGGCAACATCGGGCTCGCACTGGACCGGCTGGGCATTGCGGACACGGCCGACGTGCAACTGGACTCTATTCCCGGACTTCGCTACACCTACGACGCTGCGCGCCAGACGGTGTCCTTGCAGGTTCCGGACAGCATCCGCAAGCCCTATACTTTCGATACCCGCGCGCTGGTCAAGACGCCCCCGGCGACTTCATCGCGCGGGTTGCTGATCAACTACGACGCATACGCGCAAAGCAACACGGATGCGCAGCTCGCGATCTGGAGCGAGGAGCGCTACTTCGACCCCACCGGCGTATTCAGCAATACCGGCATCATGTATCTGTATCGCAACGATCGTCGCTATACGCGTTACGACACATCGTGGAGCATGTCCGACCCCGTCGCGTTGAACACCACTCAGTTCGGCGACACCATCTCTTCGTCGCTCGCGTGGTCGCGCTCGGTGCGCATCGGCGGATTCCAGTGGCGCAGCAATTTCGCGTTGCGCCCGGACCTGGTGACGTTCCCCGTGCCCGCCTTCGCGGGGTCCGCGGTGGTGCCGTCATCGGTGGACCTTTATATCAACAGCGTGCGGCAGTACAGCGGCAACGTGCCGAGCGGACCGTTTATCGTCAACAACGTGCCGGGTATTACCGGGGGTGGGCAGGCTACCGTGATCACGCGCGACGCGCTGGGCCGTACGGTCGCGACTTCACTGCCGCTGTATGTGGATACGCGTCTGCTCGCCACCGGGCTATCCAGCTATTCGTTCGAGGCGGGTTTCCTGCGACGTTCATACGGCCTGGATTCCTTCGACTACGACCCGCGGCCGGCGGTCAGCGGATCGGCGCGATACGGGGTTAATGATCTGCTGACGGTCGAGGCGCATACGGAGGCCACCAGCGGGGTCTATAACGCCGGTGGCGGGGCGCTGGTGCGGCTTGGCATGGCAGGGGTGGTCAATGGCTCGCTGTCGGCCAGCGCCGGGCGTCTGGCCGGTACGCAGGCAAGCCTGGGTTATGAACTGGTCGAACCGCATTTTTCCATCGATGCCCAGAGCATTCGCGCGTTCGGGAACTACGGCGACTTGGCCGCCAGGGACGGTACACCTGTCCCGACCGCGACTGACCGCGTGACGCTGGCCTTGCCGCTCTTCGCCAGCCAGACCTTCTCGGTGAGCTATATCGGCTTCAAGTTTCCGCAGACACAGCCCTCGCAGATCGGCTCGGCTTCGTACACGGTGAACTTCGGTAACCTGGCGTCGCTGAATCTCAGCGCCTACAAGGACTTCAAGCAGCACGATTCGCGTGGCGTGTTCCTGAGCGTGAGCTTCGGCCTGGGCAACAACACGTCCGTCAACGCAAACGTTGGCAGGCAGAACGGGCAATCGAACTACAACGTCAACGCTACACGCCCGCCCGATTACGACGGCGGCTGGGGCTGGGGCGTGCAGGCCGGTGACGCGGGCGCCGCGCCTTATCGTCAGGCCCAGGTGCAGTATCTCGGCAAGGGTGGCGAGGTAACGGTGGTCGGGCAGGATATCAACGGACAGGGCACCGCATCGCTCGATGTCACCGGCACGGTGGTGCTCATGGACGGCAGCGTGCAGCCGTCGCGACGTATTTACGACGGTTTTGCGCTGGTGTCGACCGACGGCGTGGCCGGGATTCCCGTGCTGCATGAAAACCGCGTGATCGGCGTGACCGATCACGGCGGCCATTTTCTTGTGCCGGATCTCAACTCGTATCAGGACAACCAGGTAGGTATCGACGGCATGAAACTGCCCGCCGATGCGCGTATCGATACGACCGCGATGGATCTCGTGCCGCAGTCGCAGTCGGGCGTGCTGGCGCGTTTTGGCGTGACGCGTTACAGCGCTGCCTCGGTGATCCTGCAGGGACCCGACGGCAAGTTGTTGCCGCCGGGGGCAACCGTACACCATGAGGAAAGCGGCAAGGATACGATCGTTGGCTACGACGGGTTGACCTTCGTCGAGGGTCTGCAGCCCGACAATCATTTAGTTATCGAAAGTGGCTCACTGCATTGCGGTGTCGAGTTCGCCTACGAGCGACCGGGCGATGGTTCGCTGCCGACAATCGGCCCGTTGACCTGCAGTCCGACTGCAGGGAACGCGCGATGAAACGGATGATGTTTTTTCTAATCGTCGTAGCACTTGCGCTGGGTGTGCCGGAGCGCGCTAACGCGCAGAGCTGCTCGGCGGTTGCATCGGCGATCAGTTTTGGTTCGGTGAGTCCGATCAGCGGCGCAGCTGTCGCCACGACTGGAAGCGTCAGCGTGACATGCACGTGGCCTGCCGTCACGCTGGTGCCGAATGCACAGGTGTGCCTGAACCTGGGCGGCACTAGTCCGCGCTCGATGACGAACGGCACCAACCTGTTGCAGTACGACTTGTATCAAGACGCCGGGCACTCGCTGGCATGGGGATCGATTTATTCCGGCACCACGCCGATATCGCTTACGCTGGTCAAACCGGTGCTTGGGACCAGCGTGACCCAGGCCGTGACCATCTACGGACAGGTCAGCGCGAATCAGCCGACCGTGCCCACTATCGGCAACGCCAGCACACTGTACAACCAGACTTTTGGCGGCAGCCAGACGTCGATCAACGCGGGCTTTTATCTGCTCGGGGCGCCGACTTGTGCATCGCTGACCGCTTCGGGAGGCACCTTTCCATTCAGCGCTACCGCAACGGTGGTGAACAACTGCAACATCAGTGCGACGAACCTCAATTTTGGGGCGACCGGCTTGTTGAGCCATGCATTGAATGCGACCGCTTCAATTACGGCGCAATGCACCAACGGTGACGCGTACCGGATTGCGTTGAATGGCGGCACGACCGCCAATGTGGCGGCGCGGCAGATGAGCCGCTCGGGAGGAGGCGGTGCGGTCAACTACCAGCTCTACGTTGATGCAGGGTTGACCACCACGTGGGGCGACGGCACCGCGGGCACCACTCAGGCGACCGGCACGGGAACCGGCAATTCGCAGGTGCTGACCGTGTATGGCGTGGTGCCCGCGCAAACCACGCCCGCGCCGGGTACGTATACGGACACAATTACCGCCACGATCAGCTTTTGAAACCGCATGGCGGCAGCTCGCGCATGAGGTCTGGACGCTTGCTCGAACGGTTAGTTAGAAGGCCACCATCCACACCGTGGACTGCTTGCCGCCGCTATTGGCATACTGCACCGTGGAGACGGGCTGGGCTGGATCGAGCGCTGTGAGCGCGATGTCGTAAGGCTGGCCATGCAGGCACGATACGCTGGGCTTCACGACGACCGCGGGCTCGACGGTCGACTGGATCACACAGCTCTCCTGCACGACCAGGCTGACCGATAACGTGGCCAGTTCCGTGGGTGAGACGTTCGATGAACACACGCCCAGCATGATTGCCGCGAGTGTGAGCGTTTTATTTTTTTGCAGCATATGAAGTTGGAATGATGATGCCGTTGGTGCGCAAGGGTCCTGTTTGCGGTGCTCCGAACGCGGTCCGAATTCACTCCGCGACGCCGCTCTCTAATGCTATCGGCACATGGGCGCGAGACTTTAGCGACATTCCGCAGAATAAGCCTTCGGAGCGGCGATGGCGATGGTCCGAACCGTTCGTTTCAGGCTGTCAAACCAGACCTCGTTCGCTACCGAACTTGCAACGATCCGAGGTACGCATTGGGAGACCGTGGTTTTATCGGCTCGGCTATAGTCGCGGCTTGACCACCCGTCAACCTATCGACCCGACGTCGGAGTTCCATGAGCCTGTCACTCAGAAGCGTTCGCTATTTCATCGCTGTCGCTGAGGCTGAATCGGTGACGGGCGCGACCCAGTCGCTCAACATCTCGCAATCGGTCATCACCGACGCCATCAAGGGGCTTGAGACCGAAGTCGGCGCGCAGCTCTTCGTGCGCCACGCCCGCGGCATGGTCCTCACGCATGCGGGGCATCAGTTCCTGCGCCATGCGCATCAGATCCTCGCTGCCGTGCGCAATGCGCAGCAGGCCATGTCGTCGAGGCCCGACACCATGACCGGGCGGTTGAACATCGGTGTCACGACCATGATGACGGGCTACTTCCTGCCGTATCTGCTCGATCATTTTCGCCGCGTGTTCCCGAAGGTGGACGTCAACGTGATCGAGGACCAGCGCGATTACATCGAACATCTGCTGGTGAATGGTGAACTCGACGTGGCCGTGCTGATCGTGTCGAACATAGAGAACACCCAGGCGATTGAAACCGAGTCGCTAATCACGGCCGCGTGGCGTTTATGGCTGCCGGCGAACCATGCATTGCGCGGGCTTGGCAGCATCTCGCTGCGTGAAATTGCCGATGAGGCGATGATCATGCTCAAGGTCGATGAGCTCGAGGACAACACCAATACTTACTGGCGCGCGTCCGGCCTGAAACCGAATGTGGTGATGCGCACGGCGTCGGTGGAAGCGGTGCGCAGTCTTGTTGCCACGGGCGCGGGCTTGTCGATCCTGCCCGATGTGCTTTATCGCCCATGGTCGCTCGATGGTGACCGGCTTGAGGTGCGCAACATCATGGAAGAGATGCCGAAGATCGATATTGGCATTGCATGGCGTCGCGGGCTCACGCAGTCGGAGACGGCCCAGAATTTTCTTGTCGTTGCGCGCGAACATACGCGTGGACACGCCAAAATTTCTATCTGAATTTCCGATATCACGTTGGTTGCGTTCTGTTTTGCGGAAATCTCAGGTATTTGAAAAGCGTCACTCTTTGGAGCCCGTGTGAGCGCGATCGACCCCATGGCGTGGCTTCACGTGCAGCGACTAAAGCCGGCAAAGGCCTAAGACCGCTGCAACCTGATTGTTTCTCTCCAGTCACTCCAGCGCCCGTGCGTCATAAAACCGCGCAAATGAGTCTCCCGTTCGGAATTATCGATAGCTCCTATCTGTGATGCTGGCTGGCGGCCAAAAAAATCACGACCCTAAAATCCCTGCATGCCTCGTAGCTTCCGCACGGCGCACTTTGAGAACAGGGCACTGCGAAGCGGCACATTCTTCTTCCAACAAGAGAGACGGACATATGGAACAGACCCTGCAAACCAGCCTTCTTATTGGCGGCGAATTCGTACCCGGCGCGGGGGATGTGGAGGATGTCCTGAACCCCGCGACGGGCGACGTCATCGCGCGGATTGCCGAAGCATCGCTGGATCAGGTTCAGGCGGCCGTCGCTGCGGCGAGTCGCGCGTTTCCCGCGTGGGCGAAGACCGTGCCGAAGGATCGCGCGAACCTGCTGCTCAAACTCGCCGATGCCATCGAGGCACGGGCAACCGAGTTCGCGCGGCTTGAGTCGCTCAATTGCGGCAAGCCGTATCTCGGTGCGCTCAACGACGAGATCCCCGCGGTGGCAGACGTATTCCGTTTTTTTGCCGGCGCTTGCCGCACGCAGCACGGACAGCTTGCCGGCGAATATTTGCCGGGCTATACGAGCATGGTGCGGCGCGATCCGCTGGGCGTGGTGGCATCAATTGCGCCCTGGAACTATCCGTTGATGATGGCCGCCTGGAAGATCGCGCCGGCCGTGGCGGCGGGTAACACGGTTGTCCTCAAGCCGTCCGAGCAGACGCCGCTCACCACGCTCAAGCTTGCTGAACTCGTGGCCGCAATCTTCCCGCCTGGGGTAATCAACGTGGTGACCGGGCGTGGCGACACGGTTGGCGCACCGCTGATCGCGCAGCCGGACGTGCGCATGATTTCAATTACCGGCGATGTATCGACGGGGCAAAAAATTCTCGAGGCGGCGTCGCGCACGGTCAAGCGCACGCATCTGGAACTGGGCGGCAAGGCGCCCGTGATCGTATTCGACGACGCCGATCTGGAGCAGGTCGTCGCGGGCCTGCGCACCTTTGGGTACTATAACGCGGGGCAGGACTGCACGGCCGCGTGTCGCGTCTATGCGGGGCCGAAGATCTACGAAAAACTGGTAGCCGACCTCTCCAGCGCGGTGAGCTCGATCCGCGTGGGCGAGCAGCATATGGATGGCGTCGAGATGGGGCCGCTTATCTCCGAGCGCCAGAGAAGTCGCGTGGCGAGCTTCGTTGAGCGGGCTGCGAGCCAGAGTCATATTGAAGTTACCGCAGGTGGCAAGGCGGGTGCATCGCGCGGATTTTTCTACGAGCCGACGGTGATCGCGGGCGCGCTGCAGACCGACGAGATCGTTCGGCGTGAGGTGTTCGGGCCGGTGGTTTCGGTGACTCGCTTCGACGACACGGCCCAGGCTATTGCGTGGGCCAACGACTCCGACTTCGGGCTCGCGAGTTCCGTGTGGACGGGCGACGTGAGCCGCGCGTTCAAGGTGGCCGCCGAGCTGCACTACGGCTGCACCTGGATCAACACGCATTTCATGCTCGTGAGCGAAATGCCCCATGGCGGCATGAAGCGCTCAGGGTATGGCAAGGACATGTCCGTCTACGCGCTCGAGGACTACACCTGCGCGCGCCATGTGATGGCGAAGTTCGAGTAGCAGACCTATACAAATCGCAGAGATCCGGGAAATCGCCACGAGCCTTTGTGGACGATGTTCGTTTTCATGCGTTCCAGTTGTTCCGGTTTCAAGCCGAGTTTTTAGCCCAGTTTCTAGCCGGCCTTCTTGTCCCCTAGCTGTCCCTTCGCCGTCCTTCAACCCTTTGAAGTCAAACCGAGCAAGAGGAAAATCATGGAACCAGTCAATCCGCCCGACGCACCCGCCGCGCTGGACCACGACGCCCGGCAACTCAAAAGCATGGGTTACACCCAGGAACTTGCGCGCCGCATGAGCGGCTTCTCGAACTTTGCCATATCGTTCTCGATTATTTGTATCCTCGCAGGGGGCATTACGGCGTTTCCGCAGGCATTGAGCGCGGCGGGCGGAGCGTCTATCGGTATTGGCTGGCCGGTCGGCGCGCTCTTTGCGCTGGTCGTTGCTGCCTCAATGGCGCAGATTGCGTCGTCGTATCCGACGGCCGGCGGTCTGTATCACTGGAGTTCGATTCTTGGTAACAAGGGCTGGGGTTGGGCGACTGCATGGTTCAACCTGCTTGGGTTGATCTTCGTGGTGGCATCGGTGAATTTTGGCGTCTACGATCCGTTCTTCAAGACGCTGATCGCGCCGCTGTTCGGCATCAATCCTGACTCGCTCACGTTCTGGCACCAGACCGCGTTCATCGCTGCGGTGACGCTGACTCAGGCGTGGCTCAACCACAGCGGTATCCGGATCACGACAATCCTGACCGATCTCTCGGGCTACCTGATCTTCGCGATCGCGCTGCTGCTGACTTTGGCATTGCTCGGATTTTCGAAGACGCCGTTCGACTTCGGGCGGCTTGTCGATTTCGGTAACTTCACTGGTTTCGACGGCGGCGCGTGGCCCAAGCAAGGCATGCTGGCGGCGTTCCTGTCAGGCCTTTTGCTGACGATTTACACCATCACCGGTTTCGATGCCTCCGCCCACACCTCGGAGGAAACGCACGATGCCGCGCGCAACGTACCGAAGGGCATGCTGCGTGCCGTGCTCTGGTCGGCGTTGTTTGGCTACATCATGGTATGCGCATTTCTGCTCGTGATGCCGGATCTCAAAGAAGGCGTGAAGCAGGGCGGTGGGTTCTTCAATGCGCTGCTCGGTACGTTGCCGGCGTGGTTGCGGGTGTCGCTTGGAATCGGCATTTTTCTGTCGAACTATTTGTGCGGTCTGGCTTGCCTCACGTCATGTTCACGGATGATGTATGCGTTCGCACGCGACGGTGGACTGCCTGCATCGAACTGGCTCAAGAAGGTCAATAATATTCATCGGACGCCGGGTGCCGCAATTTGGGTGTCGGCAATTCTGGCTATTGCAGCGACTTTGTATGGTGACGCGTTCGCCGTGCTCTCGACGGGCAGCGCAGTGTTCTTGTACGTTTCTTATGTGATGCCGGTCGCGGCCGGGTTAAATGCTGAAGGCAAGACATGGGTGCGCAAGGGACCGTTCAACCTGGGTATGTGGTCGAAGCCCATTGCGTTGTTGGCAGTGCTTGGCGGGGCCGTGCTCGTTTATGTCGGGATTCAGCCGCCCAACGAGAAGGTGCTTTACATCAGTCTGCTGCTCATCGCGATCATGGCCGTGTTCTGGTATGGATTTGGCGTGAGGACGCGGTTTGCAGGACCGCCGGAGGTCAAGAATGAGATGAAGGTGGAGGCGGACGTTATCAATACTTAATAGGTATACTTATTAATTGGTTGGGTCGGGTTGCAATCAATTGTTTGCATCGGACTGGTTGACGGCGAGGGCGTGGGAGGACGTCAACCCATGCCCGCCTGGCGGCATCTGACCAAGTTCGACTAGAGGACCGCACGGTCACCGGACACAACCGGCGGTTCATCCGAGTGTCCTTGCAAGTTGCGCAGCCAGTCCGCAATCGCCTTGCTCGTCCAGACGGGATCGTCGTGCGGCAGGTCGTGGCCCGCCCACGCATGCACCGCATGTGCAGCACCCCAACGCGCTGCTATGCGCGAGGAGCAGACCGGATTCACCAACCGGTCCGCCTTCGATGAAAGCAGCAACGTAGGGCAAGCGGGCGCGTGATTGTCGGCGCGAAAGCGCGCCGCCGCCCACAGTTGGCGCAGGCCGTTCGCCGCGCTCACCGGAGCGCTCCGCCTGATCTCAACCCATGCGGTGATGTCGGTGGACTGAGTGTCCAGCCGGTTGCACGTCAGGTCGTGGATGATCGTTTCGCACTTCATGGGATCAGCCCATGAAGCAGCGACGCGCATGAGCGCTGGCCAAACCTCGGGTCGAAGGCGCTCGCTCATTGAACTGAACGGCCGCATGCTGGTATTGATGAGCACCAGCCGCTCGACCTCTTCCGGATGACGTTGCGCCCAGCCAGTCGCGACCATGCCGCCCAGCGACATGGCAACCAGTCGATACGGCGGCAACAACCCAGCATCGGCAGCACGCGAGCGAACGAACTTCACCATGTCCGCCACATCGAGCGGGGCGCTCAGCGCGTTCTCGCGGCCGTTGCCGGGCAGGTCAAGCAGCGCGATGCTGTTCGTATCGCCATTAAAACCCGCGTCAACGCGCAGTTGCTCGGGAAACGATCCCCAGTGACGACCCTCGCGCGTGAGTCCGCGCAGCAAGATCCACGTGCTCATCGTGAGGATTTGCGCTGCCAATGTTCCATGGCGCGCTCGAGGATCTGCTTTCTCACGTCGCCCTTGGGCAACCATCTATTCGATGCAAACGCCGCGCGGGTCAGGAAGTCCAGGAAGTTGGCGTGACGGCGCAACACCCGTTCAACCCGGTGCGCCTTGACCGGATTGAACATGCCAAGGCGGGAAAATATCTGGCTGGGGTTTTTCTTAATCCAGCGCCATGAACCCAGTTCCAGGGTCATCGGGAGGAATACGTTGGGCGCGGGCGTCTGGTCGTAGGCGCAGTCCCACAGATCGCCGTGAAGCAGGTATTGATGGCTTTGCGGTTCGAATGCGTAACCGTGATGCGGATAGGCTTGTTCGAACATGGTCTTGAGCTGATACATCTCGGGGAGATGGGGCATTTGCTGCTTGGTTCGCGCGTAAGGGAACCAGATGCTGTCGTCCCAGCCGTAACCTGAATGACAGTCAAGCGCAAGGCTGAGCGGGCGGCTCATGAGCTCCTGCTTCACGACATCGAGCAAGGCGGCGCTTTCGAGTTCCAGAGAACCCTGCGCCGGACCGCGATACCACGGCAACCACGAACCAATACGCTGGCCACCCGCAAGAAAGGGGACACGCCCTTCAGCGCTTTGAGGGGCATTGCGCATCAGGTCGACACCGTTTGGATTCGAGCGGGTTTGCGCCCACATGCCACCCGGATTCACGATGGGCATGAAAACGAGCCGTACCGAGCGTAACTGTTCGTGCAGCAGTTCGTCCCATTCGAGACGTCGTAGCAGCGCGCGCATGTAGTCGAGGATCAACTGCGTACCAATGCGTTCCAGGCCATGCACGCCGCCAAAGAAACCAATGGCGGGCGCTTCGGGATCGTTCGATCCGATCGCCGCGGTAAGAATCGGGAAGGAGTGTGCGCCGGCGCGTACTTCGCCCACCGTGCGCGATTCAAAGCGCGCGCCGCCGGCCGCCAGGATGGCATTGAGGTCATCGAACTCCGCAAAGCTTGCGGAGGCTACGCTTAATGGTCTCATGCCCACGGCCTGTTTTTCGATGCGGCCTGATGTGGCCGGAAACAGGAATGGCCGCCTCAGGACGCCTGGTACGCTCAGGACTTGCCTGGCCTTCCTGTTTTGACTGTCTCGACAGCGGCGACAGCCGCAGTGAGTTGCTCGATGTTAGCGCGCTCAAGTATGAGCAAACCCGCCCGCAAGAGCTCGCCTTTTTTGACGTGCACGCCGTTGGCGAGGCATTTTTGCTTCAACATGCCAATTTTGTCGTAATCGGACTTGGGCATCGTAAAGCTGTCACGCACGACCTTCTCTTTTTTCGGTCGTTTGACTTTTTCTTCGGCGGCGACGGACTCCACAGGCGCCGCTTTAGCCTTCGATTTATCAGGCGCTTGCGCTGCCTTGCCTTGGGCTTCCTTTGCCGCCTCGACCGCTGGTTTGGCGCTTGGCTTGCGTTTGCTCACTGTCGGCTCGGCAGCAACCGTTTCTGACGTCTTGGGGAAATGAAAAGCCTTCTTGCTAGGGGCCTTCGTAGCGGGTCCGGGCATGGAGTCTCCAATTGAGTAAAGGTATAAACAGTATATACTCTTTTTGAGATGGCTCACGCGAGGGTTTTCGAGGTGCGGTTCCATGAGCGATTTGTTTGGTTCGCACCGGCGGATCCCTTGGTCTACCGGCACAAAGCAAGCGCTAACGTTGGTCCTGGCGCACGGCGATCACGAACAATCGTGGAAACGGCAGCAGCACCGTCCCGTCTGCTAACGCCGGATAAGCCCGCTCAATCGCGGTCTTATAACGCTCCAGAAATGCCAGCCGTTCGTCTTCAGTAAGCGGTTCCAGAAACGGCCGCAGACCACTTCCCTTGAACCACTCGACGACCGCATCCGCGCCTCCCGCCAGCGCATGATGGTAAGTAGTCCGCCAGACATCGGGCTTGGCCCCGCACGAACGAAGCAGTTCGAAATACCACGCTGGACTGGCCATCGGCGTCCGGGCCTTTGCAACCTCGGACAGCTTGCTGGCCCAAGGGCCGTCGGCCGCAACCTTACGCATCAGCCGATGTGCCGGCTCCTCGAGATTGTCCGGCATCTGAACCGCGAGACTGCCGCCAGGTGAAAGCTTCGCGACGAGCGCGGGAAACAAGCTGGCGTGATCGGGCAACCACTGGAACACCGCGTTCGCGAGGATCACATCGAACGGGCCGGGCGCGTTCCATGCCTTGATATCGGCGATCTCGAAGTGAACGTCCGGCAGCCGCTTGCGCGCTGCTTCGATCATGTCCGGTGAGCTGTCGAATCCACTTGCCGTAGCGTTGGGAAAGCGCGCCATGAGCGCTTCGGTCGAATTGCCGGGACCACATCCTAGATCCACGACCGTGCGCGCGTCGATGTCGGGAACAGCAGCGAGCAAATCACGTATGGGACGATTGCGCTCGTTTTCAAAGGTTACATATTGCTTGGCAGACCAGCTCATTGTGCAATTCCTCAATAGATGAATGACGGCGCAGCGCGGTTTCGACGGGCTTCAGTAGCCGGAAACCGCGGAGGTCAATGTTCAAGCTTCGATTCGATTTGACTAAGGTACCGCATGAGGCCAACCGGCCGCAGATTCTCACGCGAGTGGACATGCGTTGCCGGTTATAAAACCACGCGCGAAAAGCGTAAGGATTGCAAGCCGCCGATGTCCCGTCCGTCGCCTCGCGCTGTCAAGAAAGCAATGCTTCACGCCGGCGACTTACAGTCAGAAAGCCAGCACTCCGTACTACGCCGCCGACTTATGCAGCACGTTCAGTGCGGAGCCTGCCCGAAACCACTGCAACTGAGCGTTGCTGTACGAGTGCTTGAGCCACACGGTTTCACTGCGGCCATCCGAGTGGTTGATGCGGCACTCGACCGGTTCTGCCAGTGCAAGACGGTCAAGCCCGATCAGGTCGAGCCGGTCATCGGCCAAAATCCGGTCGTAGTCGTCCGAATCGATAAACGTCAGTGCAAGCACGCCTTGCTTCTTCAGGTTCGACTCATGAATGCGAGCGAAGCTGCGGGCAATCACCGCCGCACCACCCAGAAGCCGAGGCGACAACGCCGCATGCTCGCGGCTGCTGCCTTCTCCGTAATTCGAATCGCCGATGACCACCCAAGCTTGCCTCGCCGCACGGTATTGACGGGCCGCTTGCGCAGGCGTGAGGCCGCTCTCGCCTGTCAATACATTCGTTGTCTTGCCGATCTCGCCCGTGTACGCATTGGTCGCACCGTTGAGCAGGTTGTCGCTGAATTTATCGAGGTGACCACGAAAGCGCAGCCACGGCCCAGCGGGCGAGATGTGGTCGGTCGTCGTCTTGCCGCGGGTTTTAAGCACGACCGGCATGCCTGCAAAGTCACGCCCATCCCATGCTGCCCATGGCTTCATCAACTGGATGCGCTCGCTGGCCGGGTCAACGCTCAGCGTGATATCGCGACCGTCCGCGGGCGGCGCGACATAGGTCGTGCGGCCTTGTGCGAAGCGGGTCGGCGGCACTTCGGGTGCAGGCTTTGGCGCCGTGAGCATGAACGGCTTGCCGTCCGCGCCGGTCAGCGAGTCCGTGGCCGGATTGAACGACAGCCGGCCTGCCAGCGCGAGCGCCGTCACGATCTCTGGACTGGCGATCAGGTTCATGGTCGCGGGCGAGCCGTCGTTGCGGCGCGGAAAGTTACGGTTATATGACGTGACGATGGCATTCGGCGTCGCCGTCGCACGCGGATCGCGATGCCACTGGCCGATGCACGGACCACAAGCGTTCGCGAGCACGGTGCCACCGAGCGCTTCGAGTTCGTCGAGTTGACCGTCGCGTGCAATCGTCGCGCGCACCTGTTCCGAACCCGGGGTCACGAGGAACGGTACAACAGCCTTTAGCCCATGTGCGCGAGCTTGCGCGGCGACATCGGCGGCGCGGCTCATGTCCTCGTAAGATGAGTTCGTGCAACTGCCGATAAGCGCGGCGGAAATGGCTTCGGGAATCGTGTTGCCGGCGCTTTTGAGTTCGGCCGCGAGTTGCGAAAGCGGTCGTGCACGGTCGGGCGAATGTGGCCCAACAATGTGCGGTTCCAGTGCGGACAGGTCGATGCGGATCACGCGGTCGTAGTAGCGCTCCGGGTCTGCTTCAACGGCTGCATCCGGCTCGAACAGGATAGAGGCATATTGCTGGATCAACGGCGCGAGGTCACCGCGGCCCGTGGCGTTAAGGTACGTGAGCATGTGTTCATCGGCGGGGAACATGGACGTTGTGGCACCGAGTTCTGCACCCATGTTGGTGATGGTCGCCTTGCCCGTCGCGCTGATCGTGCGCGCGCCCGGGCCTATGTATTCAACAATCGCGTTGGTCGCGCCGGACACTGTGAGCTGGCCCGCCACGTTCAGGATCACATCCTTCGGCGCGGTCCAACCGCTCAATGCGCCGGTCAGGTAGACGGCAATATGCTTCGGATAAAGCACTTCCCACGGTAGGCCGGCGATGGTTTCCACCGCATCCGCACCGCCAACGCCCACCGCGCACGCGCCCAGTCCACCGGCGTTCGGCGTGTGCGAGTCAGTGCCAATAACCAACGCCCCCGGAAATGCATAGTTTTCCAGAACAACCTGATGGATGATGCCGGCGCCTGGTTCCCAGAATCCCGCGCCATATTTAGCCGCTGCGCTACGCAGGAAGTCATAGACTTCGCTGTTCTCCAACACGGATACCCGCAGGTCCGAAGCGCCGTCAACGCGTGCCTGGATCAAATGATCGCAGTGGATGCTGGTCGGGACGGCCACGCGTTCACGCAGTGTTTGCATGAACTGCAGCATGCCGGTCTGCCCAAGCACGTCCTGGAACACGACGCGGTCGGGCCGCAGCAACAGGTAACTGCTGCCGGGGATGAGTTCCTGATCGGCGGGGTTGTCGAGATGACCGAGCAGTACTTTATCGGCGAGCGTGAGCGGCTTGTCGAGACGGCGGCGCACGATCTCGAGTTTGCGCGCCATCTCGGGATAGAGGCGCGCAGCCATTGCAACGGGGGATTCGTCAAGAGCTGACATGGTGGTTTCCTCTGCGGGAAGGGGTGTGGGGTGCCGCCAGTTTGCGCACCGCCGATGTCCGCGTAAAATGAATTTATTATTCTTATTGATTCATATTTCTGATGAAAATAGACATCCTCGGCGTTCAGGCGTTTGTTGCCATCGCCGATAAAGGCAGCTTTCAGAATGCTGCGGACTCGTTGCATGTCACGCAGACCGCGATCACGCAGCGCTTGCGCAAGCTCGAAGACTTTCTGGGTGTGACGCTGGTCGAGCGCACCACGCGTTCGATCGCGCTCAGTCTGATCGGCCGCGATTTCCTGCCGCAAGCGCGGCGTTTGCTGGAAGAGCTAGGGGATG
>Ga0302228_10001648_pt1 | contig 16217 bp, 21 predicted proteins | sample II_Palsa_N1_2_FD_193519 | JGI IMG/M metagenome (GOLD analysis project Ga0302228, IMG submission 193519) | Peat permafrost microbial communities from Stordalen Mire near Abisko, Sweden - II_Palsa_N1_2 | ecosystem: Environmental > Terrestrial > Soil > Palsa > Peat permafrost | place: Sweden...
TGAAGGAATGCACCGCCGTCACATGTTAGCTTTCGCTATACTGGATTCGACACCGATTCCCGGCATCTTGAATGACTCTAGCCACTGTGACCTCAGGGCCCAGAGCCCGCTATTTAACCGATGCGCCTTCGGCGCGACTGAAGACGCGCTCTAACAAATCGCTGTGCCTTTTCAAATCGCCGTCGTGCTCCCAACCGGCCTTGGATTCTGGACCTAAGTGAACTTTCGCAAGTATCTAGTGCTGGCCGGAGTCACCGTGTTTGCCGCGGCGGGTGACTCCATGCTTTCGCATGGGATGAAGCAAACCGGCAGCATTTCCCCGAATCATCTACAAGGAGTTATCTTCGCAATTCTCAATCCCTGGGTTGCGATTGGAATTCTTCTCCTGCTGGCTTTTTTTGCTACTTACATGACCGCGCTTTCCTGGGCCGATCTGACTTATGTTTTGCCGGCGACTTCGCTGGGGTACGTGATTCTGGCGCTGGTAGCGAAGTTTGTGCTGCACGAGCAGGTGAGTCCGATGCGGTGGTTGGGGATTGCTTTGATTAGCGGCGGGGTTGGGTTTATTGCCGGTGGGCCGGAGTTGACGGAACATGGACAGGACGGCGAACTCGATGAACACTGTGCGATCCCTACCGCAAAATCCCCACTTCTTGCAAAAGACGCGAGAAACGGGGCACCCACGGGAGTGGAATTATGAAGGCTGTCTACACGTGGGGCGCGATTCTGGTGATTGTGTTGGCGTCGGTAGTGGGAGATGTGTTGCTGGCACGGGCGATGAAACAGGTTGGGGATGTGGGGGAATTGCGGCGTAGGGTCGGCGTGTTCGGGGTGATGGGGCGGACGCTGGGGAATTCGAATTTCTTGTTTGGGGTTGCGGCGATGGCCGCGGCTTTTTTCAGTTTGTTATTCGCGCTGTCCTGGGGAGATGTGAGCCTGGTGGCTCCGGCGGCGGCTTCGCTTACGTTTATTGGGAATGCTGTTGCGGCGAAGATCTTTTTGCATGAGCGGGTGGACCGGCGGCGGTGGATCGCGGCGAGCCTGGTGGCAGCGGGAGTGGCGCTACTGGCGGGGTAGTCGAAATTTCGTTGTTTGACACCGTCAGCGCCGGGTTTACTGTTGGTATTGGCGGGCGGCGTTCAGTACTTCTTCTGCGAGAGCCTCGGAGATGACTACCGGGGCTTTTGTGTGTCTGGCTGCGCAAAAGCGTGTGGCGCCCTCCCACTTCTCGCCAAAAATGCGAGAAATTGATTGGATAAGAGCGAAGGCTCGATTGACCCGGTAGTCTTGATTTGAGGACCAAAGACGCTGGGGAGAAAGGAGCCTTCGATGATGATTATAGGATGTGATTTCCATCCCAGCTGGCAACAGGTGAATTGGCTGGACACGGAGACCGGGGAAACGGGGGAGCAGAAACTGGTGCATGCCAGCGGGGATGCCAAGCAGTTCTATCAGAAGCTGGCGGCCCCGGGGCTGATCGGCATGGAGGCCACGGGCAACAGTCAGTGGTTCGTGGAACTGGTCGAGGATCTTGGGCACGAGATCTGGATTGGAGATGCGGCACAGATCCGAGCCAGTTACGTGCGCAAGCAGAAGACAGACAAGCGGGATGCGAGGCACATTCGGAAACTGGTGGTGGAAGGCCGTTTCCCGCGGCTGTGGACTCCGGACCGGGAGCAGCGCGACCTGCGGCAACTGGTACTGCATCGGCACAAGTTGGTGATGATACGCAGCCGGGTGAAAAACGAACTGCAACACCTTTCCTTGAATAAGGGAATGCAGAGGAAAGGCAAGCTGTGGAGCCAGGTGGGACAGAAGTTGCTGCGCGAGCTTCCGTTGAAACCCTGGGCTTCGTGCCGGCGGGAAGACTTGCTGGGATTGCTGGCGATGTTGAATCAGCAGGTGGGCACGCTCGATGACGCCGTGCAACACGCGGCAGAAGAGAATCCGCAGGCCCGGTTGCTGATGACGCAGCCGGGAGTGGGTCCGAACACGGCGCTGGCCTATGTGCTGACCATGGGCGATGTGAGCCGGTTCGCCCGGGGCAAGCAGGTGGCCAGTTATCTGGGGCTGATTCCGCGCGAGCACTCTTCGGGCGGGAAGCAGAAGTTGGGAGTCATCACCAAGCAGGGCAACCGCATGTTGCGTTCGTTGCTGGTGGAGGCGGCGCAGATCGCGGTGCGCTTCGATCCCGGAATGAAGAAGCAGTATTTGCATCGTTGTCATCAGAAGCCGAAGGGCGTGGCCAAGGTGGCAACGGCGCGCCAGTTAGCCGTACGACTCTACTGGATGTTGCGCACGAACGTGGCCTATCCAGAGATCGTTCGCATCGAGAGCAGCCCGCGGGTGGCCCTGGTCGGCGCAAGCTAGACCGTGAAATTGATTGGGCGCTCTCGCATCCCGCACGGGGCGGGATGTTCGCATAGAAGAATCATGGTCGATGTTGAGGCCGAATCGATGGTTGGTGGAATGATCTTCGGGAGAAGATCACCACCGCAGGTGATTGGCGTGAGATTTCCAGAGTCTTGGTCCTCAACCTTCTCTGGCAACACTAACGGTGCGAAAAACACCGCAGGATACTTTTGTGCTTGACACAGCCTTCGCTCTTATCGAGGGGCACCCAGATGTGGGCCGCCGCGAGAAGTGCGAGACGGTTGGCCTCAACGCCAGAACTACCAATTCAGGCTATGATCAGCCCTCCGTACAGCTTTTTCTATCGAGTAATTGTTAAGTCCTGGCGCGGCCTGCGCTCGCCATCCAAACTCTCCTTGTTCCTGGCATGACGAGCACATGCCGTCAACGCAGCAGGCTTGGTCGCCAGAGCAATCGCCATCAATGATGCATGAGGGCTCGCCGCCGCTTTCCTGGCCGATGCACCCCTGCCCGAGGCAACCACACGCACTGTAGGTCTGCTGGCAGTACGGGTTAGTCGCTTGAACCTGTACAACCTGGTTTCCTGGGCACTGTTGTCCGCCGGGACAGTTCAAGACCTGAAGTTGGGGCACGGGGGTGCATGCAACCGAAGACTCCAGTACTGTCGACTATGACGCCGGGAACCGAAGCGTGCGAAGAGCAACCGCCATACGGCTGATTATTGCACGCCACAGTGTCGATTATAAACGTCGTACAGAGTGTATCTTGGCACGCGGCGCGAATCGTGGCAAGCATGAGAAACGCGAGGCAGATCGCCGATGCCTTCATTGGGAAGTCTCCTGCCGGTAAGCATCGAATTCCTTTTGCGAGATATGGATGTACCTTCCCGGCGCGCTGAAATCGGGCCGGAAGTAACCCCCACCCCATTTGGTTCCATCCTCGAAATAGACCGTGGCAACGTCAAGCCGGATCGCGGTCACGCTGGACAGTGGCTGCCTGGTTTCAATGGCTTGCTTGACTTCGTCAAAGCGCTCTGGGTCAATTGCCGGCAGACTAAATTCGTGGCCGGATTCGATAAGAATTGCATCTCGCGCAGGGTCATTCTGCCACGCGCCCCGAATTGTCGAATATCTGGCGTGCTTAGGTCTTTCGCCGACTTGATTTGCGTCGACAAGCTGAGAATGGAGCGGCGTTTTATCTTCGGTGCCGAGAAAAAATACGCGGATGTCGGCGTATACAACCCTTTTTGCCGAAGTGTTTTTCAAGACGACAGTGAGATGGTTGAGCCAGTCGTCGGCGGCTTCGAAAGGTACGCCGGGCTTGTCGGCGGGATAGGCTTGGAGGCCGGGTTTGATCTCCACGCCATCCAGGGTTACCCTGACAATTTTGACTGGGTCGGGAAACGACGGCGCAAGCTGCACGGTTCTTGGAGCCGTCGGGATTCCGCTTTGCGCGACCGCCCCGGAAATCGAAGCAAGTACTGTGAGAAATACGAGCAGATATCGCATCGCGATCAACTCCTAGTCTGATTTCCCAGGGACTGTTGCTCGGAAGGTTCGGCCCAAGAGGAATTCTGCATCAAATTTGCAAGAAAAACGACAACTTTCGTCGTCTGTTACAAAAAACGGAGGTCCACCCAGCTGTTTGGTTGGAAAAACAGGACTAAGCGGACCTACCCATGAAATGCCCTCCCCAGTAACTTGTCGATCATGTTACGAAAGTCGAACAAGCATTCGCAGGGAGCGAAGGGCAGAGCCGTCCCGCAGTATCCAGTTCGAACAAGTCCGGTTGCGAAGAGACAGCGACTCCACCCTGCGGCAACTCAGTTCTTCAGCTTCGGACGCTCGCAAGTGTCCACGATCTTCGTGGGATCGATTGCGTCCTTATCCACCTGCTCTTCCAGGATTTTTCCATCTTTGCCAATCAAGAAATTCACGCGCCGCGCCGCTTTATATTTCTCCACATAAAGTCCGTACTGGCGCGTAACGTCGCCGCCCCAATCGCTCAACAGGGGGAAGGTAACTCCAATTTTGTCGGCGAAGGCTTTGTTGGCGAAGGCACTATCCATGCTCACACCCAGGACCTGGGTATCGGTAGCTTCCAGCCGCTTCAAATCCTGCTGGAGAGCTTTCATTTGCTTAGTTCAACCACCGGTGAAGGCAAAAATAAAGAATGCCACAACAACGTTCTTTTTCCCGCGATACTGGCTCAGCGAAATATCCTTCAGGTCGTTACCGTCGAAATATTTCATGGTAAAGTCGGGGGCCATCTCGCCCACCTTCGGCATTTGCAGCGCTGGCGCGTCGCTGCCTGCCGGCTTAGTCTGCGCCGCGAGCGATGGCGCGCCAGCCATTGCCAGTGCGGTTGCAAGCAGCCATGCGGTCCAAATTCCCGGAATTTTTCTCTGCATCACGATCCTCCTGCCCGAATCATAGCCCAGTCCATGCCAAGATGTTGTCATGTTGTACTCTGCCTCCTTCGGTTTCACATTGCCGAATCAAACCCTAAACCAGTAAATTCACTCTTAGACCAAAGCCGCCATGAGCCTGACCACACTCAACGACGTTTTCTTCGCCGCCTCTGAACGCAATCTCGACCGCGCCGTGCTGCATCGAGAACATGGTAAGTGGTTGCCCATCTCTTCCTCGGACTTCCACCGCAACGTGGCCAGAACGACCCAGGCGCTGAAGGAATGGGGCATCCGGGCAGGCGACCGCGTTGCCATCCTGAGCGAGAACCGGCCCGAGTGGTCCATTGCCGATTTCGCGATTCTGCTGCTCGGCGCCGTTACCGTTCCGGTCTATGCGACTCTTACTCCGGAGCAAACTGCCTACACCTTGTGCGACTCCGGCAGCAGCGTGATTTTCGTTTCCACCGAACATCAACTGCGCAAATTCCCGGCGATCTGGCCGCGAGCTGCGTGCTCATGGATCAATTCCTGAGCCAGGGACCGTCAACGCTAGATGCGGAGATTGAGTCTTTCGCCCGGGCCATCCGGCCTGACGACGTGGCGACGATCATTTACACTTCCGGCACAACTGGGGCCTCCAAAGGCGCAATGCTGACCCACGGCAATATGGCGTCGAACATTAACTGTTCGTTAGTGGGGTTCGACATGCGCCCTGGCTTGATCAGTGTTTCGTTTCTGCCGCTGTCGCACGTCACAGCGCGCCATGTGGATCTGGCTATGCTTTACCACGGCGTTACTCTCGCGTACTGTCCATTCATCGAGCATCTTTCGGAAACGTTGCTCGAGGTGCGCCCCTCGGTCTGCGTTTCGGTTCCGAGAGTTTACGAAAAAATCTATGCCAAGACGGAGGCAACCGCCCGCGGATTTCCCAAGCGAGCCATCTACCGTTGGGCACTTTCCGTCGGCCGCGATCACAAAGCACAACTTCTTGCGGGAGAAACGCCGACTTCTTCCAGTTGGAAGCTGGCCAACAAACTCGTGTTCTCGAAGATCCGCGCCGGGATGGGCGGCAATGTTGAGACCTTTATCTCGGGCGGCGCGCCGTTGGGCCGCGAACTCGCCGAATGGTACGCCACAGTGGGCATTCGAATTCACGAAGGCTACGGGCTCACCGAAACTTCGCCCGTCGTCGCCGTCAATACGCCGGTCAACCACCGCATCGGAACGGTCGGGAAAATCCTTTCCAACCTCGAAGTCCGCTGCGCCGAGGATGGCGAAATTCTGGTGCGCGGCCCGTCGGTATTCAAGGGATATTGGAACCGTCCCGAGGAAACTCAGACCGCTTTTCAAGATGGGTGGTTCAAAACCGGAGACATCGGCCACCTCGACGCCGACGGGTATCTTTCCGTCACCGACCGCAAGAAAGAACTCATCAAAACTTCCGGTGGAAAATTCATCGCTCCGCAGCCCATCGAGAATTCTTTAAAACTCAATCCCTTGGTCGGGACCGCGGCCATCATTGGGGACAGACGCAAGTTTGCCTTTGTTATCATCTCGCCCAACTTCGCGTTGCTGGAGGATTGGGCCCGCGAGCACGCTGTGGCTTACTCCTCGCGTGCCGAGCTCGTGGGTAATGCCAGAGTCCAAGCGCTCTACGACGGAATTGTGGAAGATACCAACAAAAACCTTGCGCGCTTCGAGAAATTAAAACGGGTTCTGCTTGTCCCCGAAGAATTCACGGCGGAGAATGGCGCCCTTACTCCCACCATGAAACTGCGCCGCCGCGTGGTTGAGGAGCGTTACCGCAAGCAGATCGACGAGCTGTATGCCCGGGCGGAATCGACCACGACTTAAGAGAAGACAAGGCTGTAAAGCAGGATCAAAAGCACGATCGACGCCACAATGGCATACAGATAGTCGCGTTCCCTGGCGAAGCCGAAGATCGAAAACGCGACGCGCGCAACTGGAGTCGCGATGAGGAACAGCAATCCAAGCTGGATGATTCCCCTGCCGCGAAGCGCGACTGTATCCCGCAGAACGCCTGCGACAGTGCGAAAGTATGGAGGCTCGCCTTGGAACATTCGGTAATTCACGGGTGAATGTCCATCTCTTAAGAGATAAATAAACGCGCCAATCGCGACGATGAGACCGGAAAACAGCACTCCTGCACGCAGCAGGCTGCCGATAAAAATATCCATCTTCTTATCGTTCCAACTTTCGTTCGCGCTCATCTCGATCTGCCTATCTCAAAGCTTCCCGGAAAGCCCCTTGTAGAGCATTTCGATGCCCAGGGCGACGATTACGACGCTGAACACTCGCCGCAGCCATTTAATTTCCGCTCTCACCAGAACGCGTGCTCCCAGCAACGATCCGCCAAGAACCCCCAACATCACCGGCATGGAGATCCCAGGGTCGATGTATCCGCGGGAAAGATAAATCCCGGCGCTGGCGGCCGCGGTTACGCCGATCATGAAATTGCTGGTAGTGGTCGAAACTTTGAAAGGAATCTTCATCGCCCGGTCCATGGCGAGCACCTTCATCGCTCCCGAGCCGATGCCGAGCAATCCCGACAATGCTCCTGCGACAAACATCAGGCTCAAACCGGCAGGCACGTGCTGCACGTTGTATTCGCGAGTTCCCTCTCGATCGGGGAAACTCCCATTCATCCGCAGTTTGGTGGCGAGCAGATCTGGCGGGGCTTCACGTTCTTCTTTCGAGCGTGGCTTCCGCGAGAGGTACCCCGAGCCAATCAGCACCAAGCCAAAGACCGTGGCAATCGCGCCCCCGGAAACGTGTGTCGCCAGAGTCGCGCCCACCAGCGCTCCAGTCGTGGTAGCGATTTCCAAAAACATTCCAATCCGAATGTTGGAGAAACCTTCTCTCACGTAAGCTGCCGCCGCTCCCGAAGAGGTGGCGATAACCGAGACGAGCGACGCGCCGACGGCATAGCGAATATCCACCCCGAGCAGCAGTGTGAGCATGGGGATGATCACCGCGCCGCCGCCCAGGCCCGTCAGAGCGCCCAGAAAACCTGCAACGAGAGAGCCGGCGCAGACCACCAGGCTAAACTCCAGGACAGTCATGCCCGTTCCTTTGAGAAGATGATTGGCCCAAAAATGCTACCACAGCGGCAAGTATGTCCGCTGCTGTTCGCTTTTCATTACAATGTAGGAGTATGACCGACCCACTCCTCATCGCTGGCCGCACCTTCCGCTCCCGCCTGATCGTCGGCACGGGAAAATATAAATCCTTTCAGGAAACGGCGCGTGCCCTCGAGGCCAGCGGAGCCGACATGGTTACCGTCGCCGTCCGCCGGGTGAACCTGGACCGCAGCAAGGAGTCGCTGCTCGACTATATCGATCCCAAGAAATATTTTCTGTTGCCCAACACTGCGGGCTGCTACACGGCCGATGAAGCCATCCGCGCGGCGCGATTGGGCCGTGAGGTTGGTCTTTCCGACTGGGTGAAACTCGAAGTGATCGGCGATCAAGCCACGCTTTATCCTGACGTGCAAGCCACGCTCGAAGCCACGCGAGTTCTGGCCGGCGAGGGCTTCACGGTTCTGCCCTACACTTCCGATGACATTGTTTTCGCGAAGCGTCTGATCGACGCGGGCGCTGCGGCAGTCATGCCGCTCGGTGCGCCCATCGGCAGCGGTATGGGCATTCAGAACCAGGCTCATATCCGCATCCTGCGCGAGATGATCACGGCCGTACCGCTGATCGTTGACGCAGGCGTAGGCACCGCATCTGATGCCGCCATTGCCATGGAACTCGGTGCGGACGCCGTGCTGATGAATACGGGCATCGCCAACGCGCAAGATCCGGTGCTAATGGCCGAAGCCATGCGCCACGGCGTGCTTGCCGGACGCCAGGCTTATCTCGCGGGACGCATGCCGAAGAGGCTCTATGCGACTGCCAGTTCACCGCTGGAGGGCGTGGTCCGTTAGTAGCGTCGGCGTCCTCGCCGGCTGTCCCGGCGGCGTCTCGCTGAATGCTTAAACACAGGTCGCTATTTGCTTAGCTATGAACTCCCCCGCTCAATCCTCCTTGCACCCAAAAACCTCCATCGCTCCCATGCTTTCCGTCCGCCAAGGCTCAAAAGCAATCGGGTTTTATAAAGCAGCATTCGGAGCCACGGAGTTGTTCCGCTTGGACAGCGAGGATGGTTCAATCGTAGCTCGGCTCTCCGTCGAGAGCGCCGAGTTCTGGGTCGCCGACGAATCGCCCGAGAACTTGAACTTTAGTCCTGAAACGTTAGGCGGCGGATCGGTACGGATGGTAATGACAGTGGAAGATCCCGATACAGCTTTTGCGAGGGCTGTTGCGGCAGGGGCCACAATTGTCGTGCCCATGGAGAACAACTACGGCTGGCGTTTGGGGCGGATCGTCGATCCGTTCGGGCACCACTGGGAAATCGGAAAGCCGATGCCGCAAAATTCCTGACTTCGCCGGGAAAAATAAAAAGGGCGGCCGCGGCCGCCCTCTTGATCCAAACTCAAAGTTCAGAGCATCTTCGCGCTGTCCACGTGAATGGAATCACCCATTACGTGTCCGGTCACGGCGATGTGGTGTCCTACATGATCTTTCAACACATCGGGATTGTCCACCATCAGAACCTTCGAATCCTTATCGGTCACAATCACCATCTTTGCGCCCGCAGCCAGGCATTTCTTGGTGCACGCCTCGGCTTTATCATTCGCGCCTTTGGCGCCGCACTTGTCGTCGCTCACCCACCCGTTGACGGTGGTGCTCTTCCCCATATCGTCAAATGCCACAGCCGTCAGGGCAAACACAAAACAAATCGCAAGAGATAGCACTAACACTTTTCTCATGGCCGGTTCTTCTCCTTTTTTGCGGCTCCAAGCCGCTTCGTTATAGCAGGAACTCTAATCGCGCGCCCGGCAGCAACTCAACCCACCGATTCGTCGATTGCGGGAACTATACCATAGAGAAACACCCGGATTGTCACACTTTCGAGGAAGTAGTTGTTAACGGACTTCTATCTTTGCGCCGAGTGATTGACCGGCGGCGGGGCGGGAGTGGCCGGAGCAGGCGGAACATATACATATTCTCCCGGACGGGCATAGTGCAACTGCTCGCGGGCTTCTTTCTCAATCGCTTTTTCGTCCGTTTTCAGACCCTGAATCTGCTGCCGGTAGAGTTCATTTTCCTTCTGCTCCATCGCGATGCGCTTCTGCAGCGCTTCATAATCGACGCGTTTTTTCTTATACACAACCATCCCATTCGCGCCCAACAGCACATGCACAAATAGCAAAATCGCGAGCAGCGTAACCGTGATCGTTGCAATCCGCCGGCGCAGAATATAGAGCCGCGACCAAGCCGGACGCAGCCACTCTATCCACGATGCGGCCAGCGCCTCAGCCTGCGGGGCACGCTCCGCCATAGCGCGCAATCCGTCTTGCGGACCTGGGAGCCGCCGTATCCTCGCGATATGCTTTACTCGAAAATCCATTGCTTGGCAGCCCCGCTCAATTTTTCCAAATCTTTCTCGCTCCGCGCTTCCGAATACACCCGCACCACCGGTTCGGTCCCGGATAGCCGGTAGCAAACCCACGAGCCGTCCTCGAAAACCAGCTTCAATCCATCCTTGCGAACCACTTCGCTCACTTTGTGTCCGCAGAATTCCCGCGGATCGGACCTCAACTTCTCAGTGAACTTGCCTTTGACCTCGGGCGTCAAGCGGAAGTTCTCGCGCTGCGGATAATAGGAACCAACTTGGTTACACAGCGCCTTCAATTGTTCGCCCAGCGACTTCCCGCGCTTCGCCACCATCTCGCAACAGAGCAACCCGGCCAGCACTCCATCTTTTTCGGGAACGTGATGCCGGATCGACAGCCCCGCGCTTTCTTCGCCGCCAATCGCGATCTTATCCTGCATAATCAATTCGCCGATGTATTTGAACCCGACTGGAGTTTCGTACAGTTCCACTCCGCGCGCCTTGGCGATGGCATTGATCAAGTTCGTAGTCGCCACCGACTTGGCCACGCCGTTCTTCCATCCGCGGCTTTCGACCAGATAGTCGAACAGCAGGGCGATCACGTAATTCGGCTGGAGAAACGTTCCATCCGCATCCACGATGCCAAAACGATCGGCATCGCCGTCGGTGGCGATGCCAATCTGTGCGCCGGTCGCCCGCATCCTTTCCCGCAGGTCTTGCAATAGATGATCGTCCGGCTCGGGGGCATGCCCGCCAAACAGCACGTCCCGATAGTCGTGTACGGTCGCAACCTTGACTCCCGCCTGTCGCAAAAGCTCGTCCGAATATCCGCGAGCCGCGCCCCACATGGGATCGAAACAAACTTTCAGATCGGCTTTGCGGATCACGTCCAGATCGACAATTTCTGCGAGACGTTTCAGGTAGCCGGCTTTCACGTCGAGAGATTCGCTGGTAGAACCGTTCGTCTTTTTCCCAATTGCCGCGCCTTCGCGATCCCCAGCTTTAATTTCGGCTTCAATCTTTTTCGTAACCTCCGGCAGCGCCGGACATCCATCTGGCGTCGAAAATTTGATTCCGTTGTATTGCGGCGGATTGTGGGAAGCCGTAAAGTTGATCACGCCCTCGGCCCCGGTCTGCGCCACGGCATAAGCAAACGCGGGCGTGGGCGCGGCTTCCGGCACCAGCACTGGCGTAATTCCGTGAGCCTGCAAAATCTCGGCGGCCATGGAACAGAAAGTCTCACCCAGAAAACGCGGATCGCGACCGACAATTACCCTCGCCCCTTGCGGCTTCTGCCCGGCGACATAGCGCGCAATGCCGCCCACGGCGCGCCTTACGTTGGCAAAGGTGAACTCCTCCGCCATCACGGCGCGCCAACCCGATGTGCCAAACTTAATCTGCGTCGTCATCTTTCCGCTCCTTAGTCTTTCCGGACTTTAGTCTTTCCGCCCCTCACTTAAGGTGCTACTCTCTCCACGCCGGTTGGCGCAACGACAACGGCAAATGATTGAAGGCTGATTTTATATGACCGACAAACGCATCGTCCTGACCGCCGCCGGATCGGAGCAAGAAGCGAAGAAGATCGCGCGCCATCTGGTGGAAAACCACTTGGCGGCATGCGTCAACATTGTGCCGCAAGTCGCATCCATCTATCGCTGGCGAGGCGAGGTGGAAGAAGCTCAGGAGTGGCTCTTGATAATCAAGACCACGGCGGCGGAGTGGGAAAAGGTTCGGCGCGCAATCGACGAGCTCCACTCCTACGAACTTCCAGAATGTATTTGTCTATCCATTGAGGACGGATCACCTGGCTATCTTGAGTGGATTGCCGGGTCGGTGGACTCGGAGAAATAGTTTAAAAAGATTCTATCCGTGTAGATCCGTGGAAATCTGTGGCAAACGGTTATATCGCGGCCAGCCCCATTTCCAGATCGTCGAGAATATCCTGCAAGTCCTCGATGCCCACCGAAATCCGCACCAGGCCGTCGGTAAGGCCGATAGCCTTGCGCCCTTTCTCACCCAGCGCCGCGTGCGTCATGGTTGCGGGATGCGAGATCAGCGTCTCTACTCCGCCGAGCGATTCGCCCAGGGAGCACACTTGCAGTTTCTTGAGCATGCGATTGGCGTTCTTCAGCGAGCCAGTCTCGAACGTGATCATCGAGCCAAAACCGCTCATCTGCCGCTTCGCCAGCTCATGCTGCGGATGATCCGCCAGCCCGGGATAGAAAACCTTCTTAACTTTTTTGTGGTCGGCGAGAAAATCCGCCACGGCGCGGCCGTTACGATCATGAATTTCCATTCGCGCCGCCAGCGTCTTCACCCCGCGCAGCACCATCCAGCATTCAAAGGGAGAAAGTATCGCTCCCGCGCACTTTTGCAGGAAGGCAAGTTTATCGGCTTGCGCTGAAGTGCTGCACACGACCACCCCTCCCAGTCCGTCGCTGTGGCCATTCAGGAATTTGGTGGTCGAATGCACCGCCATGTCCGCTCCCAGCGCTAACGGCTGCTGAAAGTAGGGAGACATGAACGTGTTGTCTACGATCAGTTCAGCTTTGTTGCGTCGGCAAATCTTGCTGATTTCCTTCAGGTCGCTGAGCCGCATCAGCGGATTGGTCGGGGTCTCGACATAAACCATACGCGTGTTCTTGCGGATCGCTTTTTCCACGTTCGTCGCATCGGAGGTATCGACGTAGGAGAATTCCAGTCCGAATGCGGTCAGTACCTGATTGAACAGCCGCGGCGTGCCTCCATACAGATCATTGCCGCACACGACGTGGTCGCCCGACTTCAACATGCTCGTGATCGCATTGATCGCCGCCATGCCGCTGCCGAAGACGCGAGCCGCGATTCCGCCTTCGAGCGATGCGAGATTCTCCTCCAGCCGATCCCGCGTCGGATTCGACACCCGCGAATACTCGTAACCCTTATGCTCTCCAATGCCCTGCTGAACGTAAGTGGAACTGAGATAAATCGGGACGTTAACCGCGCCGGTCAAAGGATCCGGCTGCTGCCCGTCGTGAATCGCGCGGGTTGCGAAACCGGGTTGCTTCCTGGCTTTCATGTCCTTTATGTTTAACATAGTGAGGGAACTTCATGCTAAAGGGCCATTGACTTCTTTTTGTCCCTTAGGGTTTAATTCCCCACTGTAGCTTCGTTGAAGGCCCTGACCGGAGCGGATGATTCCCCATCTGACGCCCTGAGACCAGAGGAGTTCTCTATGAGATGCCCATTTCCCTTGAAAATCTCCCTCGCTGCGCTTCTAACGGTAGCCTCAGCAACAGTGGCTATCGCGCAAAACGAAACCGTCATTCACGCCTTCCAAAGCAGTTATAAATATGACGGAGCCAATCCCGGCGGTGGTGTGGCGACCGACGGCAGCGCCCTCTACGGGTCAACCATCGCCGGCGGTAAGTACGCTTTCGGAACAGTCTATAAGTTGACCCCTCCTGTGCCGCCAAGCGGGGCTTGGAAGCAGAACATCCTTTACTCGTTCACTGGAGCCGATGGCCAATTCCCAGTCGGAAGCTTGCTCCTTACCAAGAATCACACAATATATGGAACGACGCTGTACACCACCAGCAGCTATGGATCTGTGTTTCAGCTAACGCCTCCGAGCACCCCGGGCGGGGATTGGACCGAAACTGTTCTCCACAGCTTTAGTGGAGGAGTAGACGGAGGCGAGCCTGGTTCGGGCGTAGTCATGGACGAACGCGGGAGACTATACGGCACGACTCCGCTGGGCGGAAAGCAGAGGGTTGGGGTCGTATTCCAACTGACGCCGCCCTCCAAACCTGGCGGCTCCTGGACGGAAGGAGTCCTCTACAATTTCATCGGCGGCAGCGATGGTGCGGCGCCTTCCGGCCTGATCTTCGACAACGCAGGGGCACTCTACGGGACGACAACCAGCGGGGGCGATCTCACGTGCAATTCAGGTTACGGTTGCGGCACTGTATTCAAGCTTTCGCCGCCGTCGAGTGGGAGCGGGCCTTGGACAGAGAGCATCCTCTATGCCTTCACGGGAAGCACGGACGGTGCTCTCCCCTCCGCCAGCCTGACCTTCGATAGTGCTGGGGTGCTTTACGGCACCACGGAAGACGGCGGCGATCTTTCCTGCAACGGCGGATACGGTTGTGGCACCGTATTCAAGCTGACGCCGTCAAGGCAAGGCGGGGTTTGGACGGAAAGCGTCCTCTATGCCTTCACCGGCGGCAGCGACGGCTTTTATCCAGAAGCCAACGTAATCTTCGACAGCAGTGGCTCACTTTACGGGACGACGACGTACGGGGGCGGAGCCGGTGGCAGTGGCGCGAGTTGCGGAACACGAAACGACGGTTGTGGTATCGCATTCAAGCTAACTCCGCCATTGGGAGGCAGCGGCTCTTGGACGGAGACGATTCTCCACACTTTTACCGGGGTTAACGATGGCAGTTATCCGAATGCCCCGCTGACTCTGGTGGGGACGAGTCTTTACGGCACCACGTATGAGGGCACAGGAGATTGCTTCGTCGGCGCAGGATGCGGCACGGTGTTTGAGATCACGCAATAGATTTTGCGGTGCGGCGGGGCGGTCTAAATCCCGCCCTCAAAAATCTTCTTCGACAAATACCGCTCCGCCGAATCTGGAATAATCGTCGCCACGCGCTTGCCCGCGCCCAGGCGCCGCGCCACGTCCAGAGCCGCGAACACCGCCGCTCCCCCGCTTGATCCCGCCAGCACGCCCTCGCGCGCCGCCAAGCGCTTCACTGTCTCGAAAGCATCGTCGTCGGTCACCATGATTACTTCATCGCAGACCGAGCGATCAAATGTCTTGGGGATGAAACTCACTCCAATGCCTTCCACTTTGTGTGGCCCCGGTTCTCCGCCGGCCAAGATCGACCCCTGCGTTTCTACCGCGTAGGTCCGCACGCTGGGCACATGCTCTTTCATATAGCGAGCGATCCCGGTAAAAGTTCCGCAGGTTCCGCATCCTAAAACCAGGGCGTCCACCTTGCCGCCCAACTGCTCAAACATCTCGACCGCGGTAGTTTCATAGTGGTAGTCGGGATTCGCCTGATTCTCGAACTGGCCCGCCATAAATGCCGTCTTATCGCCGGCAACTAGCTCTTTGGCACGCCGGATCGCTCCCTTCATTCCCTCTTCATCGGGAGTACGATCCACTTCCGCTCCCAGCGCCCGCATGATCGTGACTTTTTCCTGCGAGAAATTTTCCGGCACAAACAGCTTCACTTTATACCCGCGGTTCACTCCGATGAGGGCCAGGCCGATGCCAGTGTTACCCGCAGTGGCTTCGACAATCGTGCCGCCAGGCAAAAGCTTCCCTTCCTGCTCGGCGCGCCGGATGATTCCAATGGCGGCGCGATCCTTCACGCTTCCGCCCGGATTCAAATATTCAAGTTTGGCGAAGATGTCAGCCGATCCGGAGGGGACCAGCCGCTTCAGCCGGAGCATGGGAGTTCCGCCGACTAGATCCGTAATGTCGTCGGCGACCCCGAGATGGGAAACTTCAAAGTTTTTCCGATGCACGTTACAGGGTAAGGGCCAGCCTTCGCAATCGTCAATCGCCCCGCCACTCATCCGTTGCCCAAACCGTTACCATCGTTTTCCATTTTTCTGCGCCTACTTAAGTCTCTGTCCTGCCTGTCGTGGTCACACTCAAGTTTCCCTTAATTTCACCGATCTAATAGGCTGGAACACCGATCCGTGAGTCCCAGTGCCTCAATGCTCAAGCTTGGCATGCCGTTTATCCTGAGAGAAGTCCGATGTGGGCATGAGGTGCTGGCACTCTCGGCCCAGGTGGTCGATGGGATTAAGAGGCAAGCTGATACCCGCCCTTAGGGTCGGACAGGAGCCGGGGCAGACAAGTGTACAAAATAGAGAAGATCGATCTGGGATTTCACCTCACGTTCGGCGGCGACATGACGAAAGCCGAACTCGAGAAGTGGTACGAGGAGAGCAAGCAGGTTCTAGCAAGACGGCA
>Ga0302228_10001653_pt1 | contig 16173 bp, 15 predicted proteins | sample II_Palsa_N1_2_FD_193519 | JGI IMG/M metagenome (GOLD analysis project Ga0302228, IMG submission 193519) | Peat permafrost microbial communities from Stordalen Mire near Abisko, Sweden - II_Palsa_N1_2 | ecosystem: Environmental > Terrestrial > Soil > Palsa > Peat permafrost | place: Sweden...
TGCCACCTTCGGGCAGCCTCAGTTCCGCCTGCATCTGCGGGATGGTCGCGCCTTCTCCCAGGCGCTGGATCGCCAGGTCCTTGCGTTCGGCCTGTTCCAGCACATCCAGTTCATACACCGAGCGACCGATTACCTGATCACGGTTGTAGCCGGTCATCTCCAGGAAACCCTGGTTGACCTTGATATAACGCAGGTCGCTCAAGCGGCAGATCACGGCGGGGGCCGGGTTGGCGTTGAAGGTCTTCTCGAAACGCTGCTCGGCGCTGGCCCATTCGGTGGCGTCGCTGAGGATCAGTACCAGCAACTCCGGTTCGCCGGACGCGTCGTTGAGCACCAGGCTGCGCAGGCGGTGGACCCAGGTTTTATCGTCGTTGCCGGTGGGCGTGACTTCCACCACCACGTCGCTGAATTCTTCCCCGTCCGCCACCCGGCTCAACGGGTAGTTCTCCAGGGGCAGCGGGTGATTGTTGCGGTAGCGCAAGGCAAAACGGGTCGCGTATTCCTTGGTGTTGGCACCCAGGGCTTCGACGTGGTCGACCCCATGCATAGTCAGCGCGGCGTCGTTGGCCCAGAGGATCGTCTGGTCGATCTCGGCAAGGATCACACCGTCGGACAGTCCGGAGATGATCTGCTGCAGTTGGCGGCGGTTGGTTTCTTTGGCGAGGACGGCCTGGCTCATGGTTTCTCCGGGGGGGTAGGTCGCGTGAGAAGTACGACACCTGGGGCTCAGGATAGTGCAGAGAAAGTCCCGGGCGCGGGGTGCGAATGTACCAGTGCGCCTAGTGCAATTGTGCCGAGACTGCACAGCGCGAGCTCGACACACTGGGCCCGTCTGTACTTACTCACTGTCAAAGGATCGATCATGACCACTGTCTATGAAAGCAACCGTTCACTGTTTCGCGTGTCCTGGGGCTCGGTGTTGGCCGGTAGTGCAATTGCCCTGGTGACGTACCTGGTGCTGAGCGTGCTGGGCACCGCCATTGGCGCCAGTGCTGTGAACCCGATGGCGGCCGGCAATCCGTTGAGTGGCTTCGGCACCGGGGCCGGGATCTGGCTGTTTGTCTCGACCCTGCTGGCCATCGGCGTCGGTGCGTTTGTTGCCGGGCGCACTGCACCGGATCGTGGCGGCCTGCATGGCGTCCTGAGCTGGACTATCACCACTTTGCTGACTACCTGGCTGCTGGCGGCACTGGCCACCAGCGTGGTGGGCGCCGCGGGGAATGTCGTCGGTAAAGGCCTGTCGGCTGCCGGCAGCGGGATTGCCGCCGTCGCACCCGGCATCAGCGACAGCGTCAAACAGCAGCTGGACGAGAAGGGCATTAGCCTGGATTGGAACAGCTTGCAAGGCCAGTTGGACACATTGCTCAAGCAGACTGGCAAGCCTGAGTTGGCCCCGGCCAACGTCGAGCACAAAGCTGACCAGGCTGCAGCGGATGGCAAGCAAGCGGCCAGCGATGCCGCCACTCACCCGGCCCAGGCCACCGAAGAACTGAAACAGTGGTTCGAGCGGGTCAAGGCATCCGGTGAGCCCGCCTTGAATGCGGCGGACAAAGAAGCGCTGGTCAACATCGTTGCCGCCCGTACCGGCAAGAGCCAGGCCGAAGCCACCCAGATCGTCGACAACTACGCCCAGGCCTATCAGCAGGCCGTGCAGAAAGTTGAAGAACTGAAGAAGCAAGCCGAACAGAAAGCCCGTGAAGCTGGCGAAGTTGCCGCCAAGCAACTGTCCCGTGCCGCGTGGAGCACCTTGCTGATGTTGCTGCTGGGGGCAGCGTTGAGCTTCGGTGTCGGCCGGATGGCGATTTCTACCCGTAAAGTGCCATTGGCCTGATGCACCACCGTGCAGGCGCTGGCCTGGCCCCTGCACGGTGATCAAGGCAAATTGATGTCTTATCGGCATCACCTTCCGTGAACGCGTAAACTGTCGACTTTTTTACGCGCATCACGCGAAGGTGAGCTTTTGAATCCGGCAAAACCCATAGCCCTCTTGTTACTGACCTCCCTGTTGGCAGCCTGCGGTACTTCGCCGCCACGCACCCCTAATGACCTCTGCGGCATCTTCCGGGAAAAAGACGATTGGTATGACGCGGCCAAGGTCACCCAGAAGCGCTGGGGTGTGCCGATCCAGGTGCCGTTCGCCATCATGTACCAGGAATCGGGTTTCCGGCAGAACGCCAAGACCCCGCGCAAATACCTGTTGTGGATCATCCCCTGGGGCCGCGTCACCACCGCTGCCGGCTACGCCCAGGCCAAGGATGAAGTGTGGAGCGATTACCGCAAAAGCACCGGTCGTAGCTGGGCCAGCCGTCAGGACTTCGACGACGCCATCGACTTTGTCGGCTGGTACATGGACAAGACCACCACCATCAACGGCGTGTACAAATACGACGCCTACGGCCAGTACCTGAACTACCACGAAGGCTGGGGCGGTTATCGCCAGCGGACCTATGCCAGTAAAGCGTGGCTGCTGCCGGTTGCCGGGAAGGTCAAGGCGCGTTCGGATATGTATGCGCGGCAATATGCGGGGTGTAAGGCGGACCTGGAGCGGGGCTTCTGGAGTCGGTTTTGGCATTGGTTGTGAGTGAGGTCTAAAGGTATGAACAACGAACTACAAATCACCGACACCCGTTTGGGCGACGGCAAAGCCGTGGTCAAGGGAGCGCTGATCACTACGCAATACACCGGCACCCTGGAAGACGGCACGGTGTTCGATTCTTCCTGGGAGCGAGGCAAAGCGTTCCAGTGTGTGATCGGTACCGGTCGCGTGATCAAGGGTTGGGACCAAGGCCTGATGGGCATGAAAGTCGGTGGGATTCGGACACTGTTTGTGCCGGCGCACCTGGCTTATGGCGAGCGGTCGATGGGCGCACATATCAAGCCCAACAGTGATTTGCGCTTTGAGATTGAGTTGTTGGAAGTGCTGACGCGGGACGATTGAGGGGTGGCAAACATGGAGGTTGCGACAATATTGCACCTGCCCATCAGTTCCGTCGCTGGCATTCGGGTGGTCGAGCTGACAACCCGTGACGAGGCGATAAGGGCCGTAGGACCTTCGGCGGTTTCAATATCCTGGCGACTGCTACGCAGCCGATCGCAGGCTGCGCCAGCGGCTACAGGGAGCCGTGTTTATCTGTAGCCGCTGCCGAGGTACGAGGCTGCGATAAGGGCCGCAGGACCTTCGGCCGTTTCAAGAGACTGACGACTGCTGCGCAGCCGATCGCAGGCTGCGCCAGCGGCTACAGAGGACGGCGTTTATTTGAGCCGTCGGGGCAAAAAACCAGGCATCAGGCCAACTCGGTGGCGGTGTTTTTCACCACCGCCAACTCGGGATGCGCCACCAATTTATCAATGTGTAATTCGTCATTGTTCAACCAGGTTTCCGTCAGCACCCGGTAGTGCTCCATGTCCCGGCAGCGCATGCGCAGGCTGTAGTCGAACGGCCCGCTGATCAGCTGGCATTCGAATACTTGGGGGCAAGCTTTGACGCAGGCTTCGAAGGCTTTTTGCGCCGAGCGCCCGCTCTGGTTGGAGAGGGCCACCAGCACCAGCAGCGAGAGCCCCGGTGAGACCATCTGTACATCGATGATCGCGCCATAACCACGGATCACCCCCCGTCGTTCCAGTTTGCGCACCCGTTCCAGGCAGGGCCTGGGGGTCAGGTGCACCAGTGACGAGAGTTTCTCGTAGGTGATACGCCCCTGATGACGCAGCACATCAATGATGGCCTCGTCGATGCGATCCAGCGCAGGGGAGGAATGGGGTCCGTTGGCCTTGGTATCCATGGTTGGCTTCGTGTTCACTTCAAACGGTTGGAAAGAAATTGCTGCAGGCGTTCGCTGTTGGGATGGTCCAGGATCTCGGCGCCGCCGTGCTCCTCGACTCGGCCCTGGTGCAGGAACAACACCTGGCTGGACACCTGTCGGGCAAAACCCATTTCGTGGGTGACCATGAGCATGGTACGACCTTCCTCAGCCAACGTCTGTATGACTTTGAGGACTTCTCCTACAAGTTCAGGGTCAAGTGCCGAGGTGGGTTCGTCGAACAGGATAATCTCCGGTTCCATGGCCAGGGCCCTGGCAATCGCCACCCGCTGTTGCTGGCCGCCGGAGAGAAACGCCGGGTATTGATCGGCAACCCGGCCCGGCAGGCCGACCTTGTCCAGGTACATCCGCGCACGTTTTTCCGCCTCGGCGGCGCTCACACCCAGCACGCGTCGGGGCGCCATGCAAATGTTTTCCAGCACGGTCATGTGGCTCCACAGATTGAAGTGCTGGAAGACCATGGCCAGTCGCGTACGCAGGTTTTGCAACTGGGCTTGATGGGGGGCCTGGGTGCCGGAGCGGCCCTGGCGCATTTCAATGCTGATGCCATCCAGGGTGATCACCCCGGCGTCCGGCTGCTCAAGGAAGTTGATGCAGCGCAGCATCGTGCTTTTGCCGGAACCGCTGGCGCCGATCAGGCTGATCACGTCGCCGTTGCGTGCGCTCAGCGAGACGCCTTTGAGCACCTCGTGTTCACCGTAGCGTTTGTGCAGGCCTTCGACCTGGAGTTTGACGTTGGCATTTTCCGCCACCACGGTGGGCCGGGGAGCGGGGCAGGTGTTGATGACGGAAGCGGGATGTGCGGCCAGGGCCTGCGCGGACTGATTCATGGGTTAGCCTCGGGTAGGAACAAGAAAACGCATCCAGCGACGTTCGGCCAGTCGAAACAGGCCCACCAGTGCAAAGGACAGCAGCATGTACAACAGAGCGGCAATACCGAATGCCTGGAAGGTCAGGAAGGTCTCGGCATTGGCATCGCGCGCCACTTTGAGGATGTCGGCGATGGTGGCGGTAAACGCCAGGGACGTGGCGTGCAGCATCAGGATCATTTCGTTGCTGTAGGCCGGTAATGAGCGGCGCAGCGCGGCGGGAATGACCACAAACAGGTTCAACCGCAAGCCATGCAAACCATAGGCCCGTGCCGCTTCGATCTCGCCATGGGGAATGTTGCGAATGGCCCCGGCGAAGATTTCCACGGTGTAGGCGCTGGTATTGAGGACGAAGGCCAGCAGCGTGCAGTTCAGCGCGTTGCGGAAAAACTGGTTGAGCATTGCGTTGTCTTGCACCACGTCCAGGCCATACAGGCCGGTGTAGCAAATCAGCAGTTGGATATACAGCGGTGTGCCGCGAAACAGGTAGGTGAACAACTCCACCGGCCAGCGTAGCCAGAAGTGTTCCGAGACACGGGCAATCGCCAGGGGGATCGACAGAAAAAAGCCCAGGAACACCGAGATGATGAACAGCCATAACGTCATGGCCACGCCGGAAAAACCTTCGCCATCGGTAAACAGATAGGCCAGGCCGTATTGCTGGATCAGTTCGATCATCGTGCTATCCCCTTGATGCCGATGTTGTAGCGCCGCTCCAGGCGTTTGAAGATACGGTTGGAAAGGGTGGTGATCACCAGATAGACCAGGCCTGCGAGGATCAGGAAATACAGCGGGTTGTTGGTGGTCTTGCCGGCGTTCTGTGCGGCCTTGACCAGGTCCGACAGGCCGATGATCGACACCAGCGCCGTGGACTTGAGCAGCACCAGCCAGTTATTGCCCAGGCCCGGCAAGGCAAAGCGCATCAGTTGCGGGAACAGCACCAGGCGAAAGCGCTGCCAGCGGCTCAGGCCATAGGCAGTCGCGGCTTCGAGCTGGCCTGCCGGCACACTGAGGATCGCCCCGCGAAAATTTTCGGTGAAGTAGGCGCCGTAGATAAAGCCCAGGGTGACGACCCCGGCGGTAAACGGATCGATTTCGAAGTAGTCCCAGCCGAGCATTTCGGTCAGATCGTTCAGCCACAGTTGCAGGCTGTAGAAGATCAGCAGGATCAGCACCAGGTCCGGCACGCTGCGAATCAGCGTGGTGTAGAGCGTGGCCGGGACTCGCAGCAGCTTGACGCTGGAGAGCTTGGCACCGGCGGCGATCAGCCCCAGGGACAGGCTCAGGGCCAGCGCCAGCAGGGCCAACTTGACCGTCATCCAGGCACCCTGGGCCAGCAGCGGGCCGAAGCCCTGCAAGTTGAGGAATTCATTCATGGGGGGATCTCATCGCAATTATGTAGCCGCTGCCGAGGTACGAGGCTGCGATACGCGTCCGCAGGACCGCCGCTTTGGGGCTGCTACGCCGCCCATCGCAGTCTCGTACCTCGCCAGCGGCTACGGTACGAGCATTACTCGTGGTAGATATCCTGATCGCCGAAGTACTTCTTCTGGATCTGCGTGTAGGTGCCATCGGCCTGCACGGCGGCGATGCCCTTGTTGATCAGCGCTTGCAGGTCCTTGTCGTTCTTGCGCAGGCCCATGGCGATGTCGAGCGGCAGGGTTGGGTCCTTGAAGGCCGGCCCGGTCTTGAAGTCGGCGCCTTCGGGCTTGGACAGGAAGTTGAGCTGGGCTTCGAGCTTGTCGGTCAGGGTGGCGTCCAGGCGACCGTTTTGCAGGTCGGCGTAGTTTTGCTCCTGGGACTGGTAAGCCTTGATCTGCGCCCCGAGCCTGGCGAGGTGAGCACGGGCGTAGGCTTCTTGCAGCGAGCCTTGCAGCACGCCGACTTGTTTGCCTTTCAGGGATTCAGGGGTGTCGCCGAAGTCGGCGTTTTTGCGGGTGATCACCGAGGTCGGGCTGAGGAACAGCCGGTCGCTGAAGTCGATGACTTTCTGGCGGGCCGGGGTCACGGCCATGGAGGACATGATGGCGTCGAACTTGCGAGCCCGCAGGGCCGGGATCATGCCGTCGAATTCGTTGTGGACCCACACGCATTTGACTTCAAGCTTGGTGCAAATCGCGTTGCCCAGCTCGATATCGAAACCTTGCAGGCTGCCGTCGGCGGCAACGGATTCAAACGGTGGGTATTCAGGGAAGACCCCGAAGCGGATTTCTTTCCATTCCTGGGCCTGGGCGGCAGAGGCGCACAACGGCAGGAGCAGCGCAGCGAAAAGTGATCGGAGCGGAGTCATGTGTATTCCCTATATTTTGTAATTGATGTCAGGGCAGTAAAAGGTGAAACGAATAGGTGTGATGAGGCGTGTGCTCTGTGGCGAGGGGACTTGTCCCCCGTTGGACTGCGCAGCAGTCCCTAAACCCGTTACCTCATTTTTTCTGAAAGCACGCTGTGACATTGATGGGGCCGCTTCGCGACCCTAACGCGGGCAAGCCCGCTCGCCACAACAAGCCTTTATGGGCCACAAGAATGCTTCATGAAGGTGCGTTTTTTGTGTCGTTTACCCCCGTTGTGGCGCTCGGAATGTGCTGTTAAAACGCGGATGTCAGCGGAATCGGCTGCATCACCCGCAAAATCGGCTTTTTGCTCGCTGTTTTCTGGCCCGCCCTGTGCTCAAAGCGGCAGGCCAGAGCGGTCTCAGGCGCGCTTTTTGTGCTGTGCGGCAGGCCGTTGGGCAAGGCGGGCAAACAGGTCCTTCGGGTTCGCCAACTCGGGCACCAGTTCCAGGGTGCTGCCAATGTCCAGCGCCTTGGCCACGTCCAACACGTAACGCAGGGCCGAGTAGTCTTCGATGGCAAAACCCACCGAATCAAACAGGGTGATCTGGCGCGCATTTTCCCGGCCGGCCACTTGGCCGTTGATGACTTGCCACAGTTCGGTGACAGGGGAATCTTCCGGCATGTGCTGGATTTCGCCTTCGATGCGGCTTTGTGGCTCGTACTCGACGATCACCCGGGCGCGTTCGACGATGCGTCGGTCCAGCTCGGTCTTGCCCGGGCAGTCACCGCCCACGGCATTGAGGTGCATGCCGGGCTCGATCATTTCGTCGGTGAGGATGGTGGCGTAGGCCTTGTCGGCAGTGACGGTGGTGACAATATCGGCACCGCGCACAGCCTCGGCGACGCTGCTGGCCAGGACCACCTTGATTGCCGGGAACGCCTTGAGGTTGGCCGCCAGCTTGGCGGTGGCCTTGGTGTCGATATCGAACAGGCGGACTTCGTTGATACCCAACAGGGCGTGGAAGGCCAGGGCCTGGAATTCGCTTTGCGAGCCGTTGCCGATCAGCGCCATGCTGCGGCTGTCTTCACGGGCCAGGTAGCGGGCGACCAGGGCCGAGGTGGCCGCAGTGCGGATCGCGGTGGTCAGGGTCATTTCGCTGAGTAGCACCGGCGCACCGGTGTCGACATCCCCCAAGGCGCCGAACGCCATGACCGTAAGCATGCCGCTCTGGGTGTTTTTCGGGTGGCCGTTGACGTACTTGAAAGCGTACAGCGCGGCGTCCGATACGGGCATCAGTTCGATCACGCCTTCCGGCGAATGATTGGCCAAACGTGCGCACTTTTCAAAGTCCTGCCAGCGCAGGTAGTCGGCGCGGATGTACTCGGCCATCTCGCTGATGCAGGTTTGCAGGCCTTTTTGCGACACCAGGTAGCTGAGGTCGTTGACGTCGATATAACGGGTCATGGCAAGACTCCTTATTGGAATGAAGGGCGGGCGGGCAAATGCACTTCCGCCAACATGCAGCGGGCACTGCCGCCGCCGATACGTTCGATGTGGTCGATGTTCACCACCACCGGCCGCGTGTGGCGTTCCACGTGCTGGCGCTGGGCGGGCTTGAGGGATTGCCAGGCACTGGCGGACATCACCAGCAGCGGCTGGCCATCGCGGTCGTGGACTTCCAGCATGTTGCCGGCGAAGGCCTCCAACTGGTCGAAGTCCAGGGCGAGGATGTCTTTGCCGGTGTCCCGCAGGGAGCGCTCCAGGGCCAGGCGTTCTTGGGTTTCGGGCAGCGCTTGCAGGCAGACCACGGACAGGTCGCGGCCGACGCTCATCATCACGTTGCTGTGGTAGATCGGCGCGTGGTGGCGGTCGACGGCGTGGAACACGCAGACCTGATAGTCGAGGCGCTCGGCAAATTGGCGCAGGGCATCTTGATGGGTGCGCCCGGAGTGGCAGGCGTAGCTGATGCGGTGCTGACGGTCGAGGACCATGCTGCCGGTGCCTTCAAGGAAGATGTTCTGTTGTTCCAGGTGGCTGAGGTCGATGGTGTCGCGGATCGTGAAGCGCTGCTCGAGTACTTGCAGTACGCCTTTATTGCGCTCCAGTCGTCGGTTCTGCCCTTCCATCGGGTACAGCACCAGGCTGCCGTCGGCGTGGCTGCTCCACCAGTTGTTGGGGAAAATCGAATCCGGGGTGTGGGGCGCCAGGGTGTCCTGCACTACCAGCACTTCAACGCCATGCTTGCGCAGGGTGTCGACATAGCCGTCGAACTCTTCCAGCGCTTTGTGCTGCGCGCCGAGTGGGTCCAGGGGCGGGCGCTGGAAGCGGTTGTTGATCGCGGTGTCCGGGTTGAAGGCAAAGCGCGCCGGGCGGATCATCAGGACGGTGTTGGTGGTTTGCATGGGGGCACGGGTCCATGGAGTTGGGCATTGAGGCTATTTTGTGCGTGATGAAGGAAGAATCCCGGCTGAAGTGGGGGAGTGGTCCAGCCGGGAAAGCTGAAAAGTGAGGTATAACAGCGCAATCGGCTGTAGCCGCTGCCGAGGCTGCGATGCGGCCCGCAGGATCGCCTCTTGGGGCCGCTAAGTCGGAATGGTGCCCCACGCCCATCGCAGCCTCGTGCCTCGGCAGCGGCTACAATTCATCGATTCTGGAGGAATGAGTGCCCATGCCCACTGAAGTCCGTCTCGCCCAAACCACCGATGCCGAGGGCATCAGTCAGGTGATCCTGGCGGCCCTGCATGACAGCAACGCCCGGGATTATCCGGCTGATGTCATCGCCCGAGTGGCGAGCAACTTCACCCCCGACGCGGTGCTGGGGTTGCTCCAGCGCCGAACGGTGTTGGTGGCGGTCCAGGACGAAGGAATCGTCGCTACCGCCGCCCTTGATGGCAACGTGGTGCGCTCGGTATTCGTCAATCCGCTGTTGCAAGGGCAGGGCATCGGTCGCCTGCTGATGATCGAAATCGAACTGCGCGCCCGGGAGGCCGGCGTCACGGTGCTTAACGTGCCGTCCTCGCTGACCGCCGAGCCGTTCTACACCAAGCTGGGTTTCCATACGGTGCGCGACGTCTACCACGGCAACGAACGCACTCTGGTCATGGAAAAGGCCCTGTCCTCACGCCATCCCATCGGTCTGTATCGCGACCGTCAGCATCGTGGCCAAGTGATGGCGTTGTGGCAGGCGGCCTTCGGTTATGACACCGCACACAATATGCCGGCCTTGGCCATTGATAAGAAACTGGCGGTCAACGATGCCTTGTTCTTTGTCGCCACGGACAAGAAAACCGTGATTGGCACCATCCTCGCCGGTTATGACGGCCATCGCGGCTGGCTGTATTCGGTGGCGGTGCATGCCGACTATCGCCGCCAAGGCCTGGGCGCCTCGCTGGTGCGGCATGCAGAACAGGCCTTGATTGCCTTGGGCTGCATGAAGATCAACCTGCAGGTCACCAGTGGCAACGAAGCGGTGGTGGGGTTTTATGAAGCGTTGGGGTATGGGGCGGAGCCGAGGATCAGCATGGGCAAGAAGATTGTGGAGAATATTCCGAAGGACTGAGGAGTAAATGTGGGAGCGGGCTTGCTCGCTCCCACACAAACCCAGCTCCCACATTTTGTTGGGCGGTGTTGGTCAGACCTTGACGATCCAGCCTTCAGGCGCTTCAACGTCACCGGACTGCACGCCTGTCAGCTCTTTATAGAGCTTCTGGGTGACTGGGCCGACGTCTTTCTCGCTGTAGAACACGTGCAGCTTGTCCTTGTACTCGATACCACCGATCGGCGTGATCACTGCGGCAGTACCACAGGCACCGGCTTCCTTGAAGTCCGACAGCTTGTCGACGAACACATCACCTTCAACCACTTCCAGGCCCAGGCGGGACTTCGCCAGCTCGATCAACGACAGGCGAGTGATACCCGGCAATACCGACGGCGAGTTCGGGGTGACGAACGTGTTGTCGTGGGTGATGCCGAAGAAGTTGGCCGAACCGACTTCCTCGATTTTCGAGTGGGTTTGTGGATCCAGATAGATGCAATCGGCGAAGTTGGCTTTTTTCGCCAGGGAACCCGGCATCAGGCTCGCGGCGTAGTTGCCACCGACCTTGGCCGCGCCGGTACCGTTGGGCGCGGCACGGTCGTAGCCGGAGATCAGGAAGTTGTGCGGGGTCAGGCCGCCCTTGAAGTAGGCGCCGACCGGGATGCAGAAGATCGAGAAGATGAACTCCGGCGCAGTGCGCACGCCGATGTTGTCACCGGTACCAATGACGAACGGACGCAGGTACAGCGCACCGCCAGTGCCGTACGGCGGGATGAACCGCTCGTTGGCGCGGACCACCGCCTTGCAGGCTTCGATGAAGGCTTCGGTCGGTACTTGCGGCATCAGCAGGCGTGCGCAGCTGCGCTGCATGCGCTGGGCGTTCTGGTCTGGACGGAACAGGTTGATCGAGCCGTCTTTGCAGCGATAGGCCTTCATGCCTTCGAAGCATTGCTGGCCATAGTGCAGGGCGGTGGAGCCTTCACTGATGTGCAGCACGTTATCTTCGGTCAGGGTGCCTTCTTGCCAAGCGCCATCCTTCCAGGTCTGGAGAAAACGCTTGTCGGTCTTGATGTAGTCAAAACCCAGCTTGTCCCAATTGATGCTTTCGTTACCCATGACACCCTCTATCTCTTGTCAACCGCCTGGTCGAAGGCAGGCGTGTGGTTTATTTCTGGATGGGCGCAACAATACTTCATTCTTGGGGGCGTTCGCATCCCCTTGTAGGAGCGAGCTTGCTCGCGAAAAACCTGAGAGCGCCGCTGAGTGTCAGGTTTTGAGCGTTATCGTTAACGGCCTTCGCGAGCAAGCTCGCTCCTACAGTTGATTGTGATCGTCGATCAGAGATGTAACGCATGCCCCAACGCCCGCAGTGCCGCTTCCTGCACTGCTTCGCCCAGGGTCGGATGGGCGTGAATGGTGCCCGCCACATCTTCCAGCCGTGAGCCCATTTCCAGGGACAGGCCAAACGCCGTGGACAGCTCCGACACGCCAACCCCCACCGCCTGCCAGCCGACGATCAGATGATTGTCACGCCGTGCCACCACCCGCACGAAGCCGGTTTTCGACTCCAGGGTCATGGCCCGGCCATTGGCGGCGAACGGGAAGCTGGACACGATGCAGTCCAGGCCGGCGGCTCTCGCTTCATCCGGGGTCTTGCCGACCACTACCAGTTCCGGGTCGGTAAAGCACACGGCCGGAATCGCCGCCGGGTTGAATTCGCGGTGTTTGCCGCTGATCAGCTCAGCCACCATTTCACCTTGGGCCATGGCCCGGTGCGCCAGCATGGGCTCGCCGCTCAGGTCGCCAATGGCCCAGACATTGCGCATGCTGGTCTGGCAGCGGCTGTCGATCTTGATCGCCGAGCCCTTCATGTCCAGGTTCAGTGCTTCCAGGTTCCAGCCTTGGGTGTTGGGTTTGCGACCGACGGCCACCAGCACCTGGTCGGTTTCCAGGGACAAGGTGTCGCCGTTGGGATCGCGTACTTGCAGGGTGTTGTTTTCAAAACCGGTGACACTGTGTTTCAAGTACAGCTTCACCCCCAATTGTTTGAGGGACTCAGCCACCGGTTGCGTCAGTTCAGCGTCATAGGCCGGCAGGATGCGGTCTTGAGCTTCGACCACACTGACCTCGGCACCGAGCTTGCGATAAGCAATCCCCAGCTCCAGGCCGATATAACCGCCGCCTACCACGATCAGCCGCTTGGGCATGCTTTTCGGCGCCAGGGCCTCGGTCGACGAGATGATCGGGCCGCCAATCGGCAGCATCGGCAGGTTGACGCTTTTCGAGCCGGTAGCCAGCAGCAGGTGCTCGCACTGGATACGTTGCTCGCCGACTTCCACGGTCTTGCCGTCGATGACTTTGGCCCAGCCCTGGATCACCTGCACCTTGTGTTTTTTCAGTAGCGCCGCGACGCCGGTGGTCAGGCGATCGACGATGCCGTCTTTCCATTCCACACTTTTGCCGATGTCCAGCGTGGGTGCGGCAACCTTGATCCCCAGGTTCGAACCCTGGCTGTGGTGCATGGTTTGCTGGAACTGCTCGGCGACGTGAATCAACGCCTTGGAGGGAATGCAGCCGATATTCAGGCAAGTACCGCCCAATGACTGGCCTTCCACCAGAATGGTCGGGATCCCCAGTTGGCCGGCACGAATCGCTGCCACATAACCGCCAGGGCCGCCGCCGATAATCAGCAGCGTGGTATTTAAGGCTTGCATGGCTTACTCCAGAAACAGGCTGGCGGGTTGTTCGAGCAGGCCACGGATGGCCTGGATGAATTGCGCCGCGTCCATGCCATCGACCACCCGGTGATCGAAGGAGCTGGAGAGGTTCATCATCTTGCGGATCACGATCTGCCCCTTGATCACCATTGGCCGCTCAACAATACGGTTGACGCCGACGATGGCCACTTCCGGCAAGTTCAGCACCGGTGTGCTGACAATCCCGCCGAGCGCGCCGAGGCTGGTCAAGGTGATGGTCGAGCCCGACAGTTCATCGCGGCTCGCCTTGCCGTTGCGCGCCGCAGTGGCCAGGCGGGTGATTTCTTCTGCCGTGCCCCACAGGTTGCGAGCCTCGGCGTGACGCACCACCGGGACCATCAGGCCGATATCGCTCTGGGTGGCGACGCCGACATGCACCGCGCCAAGGCGGGTGATGACCTGGGCTTCGTCGTCGTAGCGCGCGTTGATTTGCGGGAAGTCCCGCACGGCCACCACCATGGCCCGCACCAGGAACGGCAACAAGGTCAGCTTGCCGCGTGTGGCGCCGTGTTTTTCATTGAGGTGCACCCGCAACTCTTCGAGGGCGGTGACGTCGATTTCTTCCACGTAGCTGAAGTGTGCGGCGCGCTGGGTGGCGTCCTGCATGCGCTGGGCGATCTTGCGGCGCATGCCGATCACCGGGATTTGCTGTTCGTCGTTGCGTTCGGCATACGGACTGGCCGAGGTCGCGCTTTTTACGCTGCCTTGCTGCAAGTAGGCCTCAAGGTCCTCATGTAAAACACGACCGGCCGGGCCGCTGCCCTGGACCAGACGCAGTTGGATGCCGGCATCCAGTGCGTGCTTGCGCACGGCCGGGGAGGCCAGCGGACGCTCATCGGCGTCGCGCGCTACGGGGGCCTGAGCCACAACTGGCTTGGTGATTGGTTTGCTTTCGACGACCGGCGCCTTGGCTTCAACTTTCGGCACTGGTGCAGGGGCTACCTCTTCGACCACGGCTGACAACGCCGACTCTTTGGTATTACCCGCGCCTTCCACTTCAATGCTGATCAAAATACTGCCGACCGCCATGACTTCTCCCGGCTCGCCACCGAGGGAAATCACCTTGCCATGCACCGGTGAAGGAATATCCACCATGGCCTTGTCGGTCATCACATCCGCCAGCACCTGATCCTCTACCACCAGATCGCCAACCTTGACGTGCCACACCGACAATTCAACTTCCGCGATGCCTTCGCCAATGTCCGGCATCTTGATAACGTGCGTGCCCATTCAGACCTCCATAACCCGATGCAAAGCCGCGCCCACTCGGGACGGGCCAGGGAAATACGCCCACTCTTGCGCGTGGGGATACGGCGTATCCCAACCGGTGACGCGCTCGATCGGCGCTTCCAGGTAGTGGAAGCAATGCTCTTGCACCAGCGCCACCAACTCGGCGCCGAAGCCGCAGGTGCGGGTGGCTTCGTGGACGATCACGCAGCGGCGGGTTTTCTTCACGGAGTTGACGATGGTTTCCAGGTCCAGCGGCCACAGGCTGCGCAGGTCGATGACTTCGGCGTCAATGCCGGTCTCTTCGGCGGCCACTTGCGACACATACACCGTGGTGCCGTAGGTGAGGATGGTCACGTCCTTACCCGGACGGGCAATGGCGGCGACATCCAGTGGCACGGTGTAGTAACCGTCCGGCACTTGGGCTTGCGGGTGTTTCGACCACGGGGTTACCGGGCGGTCGTGGTGGCCGTCGAATGGGCCGTTGTACAGGCGCTTGGGTTCCAGAAAGATCACCGGGTCATCGTTTTCGATGGAGGCAATCAGCAGGCCCTTGGCGTCGTAGGGATTGGACGGCATCACCGTGCGCAGGCCGCAGACCTGGGTGAACACCGCTTCAATACTCTGGCTGTGGGTCTGGCCGCCGTAGATGCCACCGCCGCAAGGCATGCGCATGGTCAACGGGGCGGTGAACTGGCCGGCCGAGCGATAACGCAGGCGCGCGGCTTCGGAAATGATCTGGTCGGTGGCCGGGTACACGTAGTCGGCGAACTGAATCTCGGCCACAGGCCGCAGGCCATAGGCGCCCATGCCCACGGCTACACCGATGATCCCGCTTTCGGAGATCGGGGCGTCGAACACCCGGGAGGTGCCGTATTTGGTTTGCAGGCCTTCGGTGCAGCGGAATACGCCGCCGAAGTAACCGACGTCCTGGCCGAACACCACGACGTTGTCGTCGCGCTCAAGCATCACATCCATGGCCGAGCGCAAGGCCTGGATCATGGTCATGGTGGTCGTGGTCATGGCGGTTTCCAACTGGATATTGTTGTTGTGATCGTTCATGTCAGATCCCCAGTTGCTGGCGTTGGCGCTTCAGGTGCTCGGGCATTTCCTTGTACACATCCTCGAAGATCGAGGCGGCGCTAGGGATCTGGCCACCGGCGAGGGTGCCGTACTGCTCGGCTTCTTTCTGGGCCTTGATGACTTCGGCTTCAAGCTCGGCACTGACTGCGGCGTGTTCCTCTTCGGACCACTGGCCGATACGGATCAGGTGCTGCTTGAGGCGGGCAATCGGGTCGCCCAACGGGAAGTGGCTCCAGTCGTCGGCAGGACGGTACTTGGACGGATCATCAGAGGTGGAGTGCGGGCCTGCGCGGTAGGTGACCCACTCGATCAGGGTTGGCCCCAGGTTGCGACGGGCGCGCTCGGCGGCCCAGGCGGAGGCGGCGTACACCGCGACAAAGTCGTTGCCGTCCACACGCAGGGAGGCAATCCCGCAACCCACGCCGCGTCCGGCGAACGTCGTGGCTTCACCGCCGGCGATGGCCTGGAAGGTGGAGATGGCCCACTGGTTGTTAACCACGTTGAGAATCACCGGCGCCCGATAGACGTGGGCGAAGGTGAGGGCGGTATGAAAGTCTGATTCAGCGGTGGCACCGTCGCCGATCCAGGCCGAGGCAATCTTGGTATCG
>Ga0302228_10001655_pt1 | contig 16161 bp, 16 predicted proteins | sample II_Palsa_N1_2_FD_193519 | JGI IMG/M metagenome (GOLD analysis project Ga0302228, IMG submission 193519) | Peat permafrost microbial communities from Stordalen Mire near Abisko, Sweden - II_Palsa_N1_2 | ecosystem: Environmental > Terrestrial > Soil > Palsa > Peat permafrost | place: Sweden...
GCGTTACGGCTTGCGGACGTGGTAGTGGTCGAAGGCGTCGGTGGATTTCGCGTCCCGCTTACCGATACGCAGGACACGGCCGATCTCGCCTGCGCGCTGGACCTGCCGGTGGTGCTCGTGGTCGGCATGCGGCTCGGCTGTATCAGTCATGCGCTGCTCACCGTTGAAGCGATCGCCGCGCGCGGTTTGCATCTGGCAGGCTGGGTCGCGAACCGTGTCGATCCGGACATGGGCTTCGCGGACGAAAACATCGCCGCAATCCGCAGCCGGCTCGACCGACAATACGACGCACCTTTACTTGGCATCGTCCCGCATCTGCAGCCGATCTCGGCTGATGCAGCAGCTGACGCCATCAACACACCCAAGCTATTGCAGACGCTGCGCACCGCGCGGCTCTGAACCCATTTCATCTCCATCCATGAGGATTGACGATATGACCCAGCTTCACCTCGACCGCCCCCAAACGGACTCGACCGTAGCCAACGCCGCCACTGCGGCGGCGCCCGCGGCACGCTACCGCGTTGCCAACATCATTGCGTTGTACGAACTGCCGTTCAACGATCTGATGTTCCGTGCGCAGCAAGTGCACCGTGAGCATTTCGATGCGAACACCGTGCAACTGTCGACGCTGCTGTCCATCAAGACCGGTGGCTGCGAAGAGGACTGCGCGTATTGCCCGCAGTCCGTGCATCACGACACGGGTCTTAAGGCCGACAAACTGATGCCTGTCGACGAGGTGCTCGCCGCCGCCCGCGTTGCCAAAGACAACGGCGCGACGCGCTTCTGCATGGGCGCGGCATGGCGCAATCCGAAGGACCGCCACCTCGAGCCGATCAAGGACATGATTCGCGGCGTGAAAGCGATGGGCCTCGAAACCTGCGTGACGCTCGGCATGCTGGAGACGCACCAGGCGCAAGGGCTGCGCGATGCGGGCCTCGATTACTACAACCACAACCTCGATACGTCGCCGGAGTTCTACGGCCAGATCATCTCGACACGTACCTACCAAGACCGTCTCGACACGCTGGAACGCGTGCGCGATGCTGGCATCAACGTGTGCTGCGGCGGCATTGTGGGTCTCGGCGAATCGCGCCGCGAACGTGCGGGCCTGATCACGCAGCTCGCCAACATGGACCCGTATCCGGAATCGGTGCCGATCAACAACCTGGTGCAGGTCGAAGGCACGCCGCTCTCGGGCACCGAGGCGCTCGATCCGTTCGAATTCGTGCGCACGATCGCCGTTGCGCGTATCACGATGCCACGTGCGATGGTGCGTCTGTCGGCTGGTCGCGAGCAGATGAATGAGGCGTTGCAGGCGATGTGCTTCCTCGCTGGCGCGAATTCGATTTTTTACGGCGATCAGTTGTTGACCACCAGCAATCCGCAGGCTGAAGCGGATCGCAAGCTGCTTGAGCGTCTGGGTATTCGTGCGGAAGCGGCGCAACAGATGCCGCTCGACAAGAGCGGTTGCGAACATGGTTGCGATGGGCATTCGGCCGCGAATTGAGCCGCGAACTAAACAGGGAGCCGAGCGGCAGACCAAGCGCGCGTTAAAAGCGCGACCATGCCGCCTGCCAGGATCACACTGACGCTTTAGCGCCGAAGAAAAAATGGCCGCCTCATCGACGCGGCCATTTTGCATCTTGCGTACTGCGTAGCTTCAAACCAACGCGTGCCCCACTACCTCCACCGGCTCCTCGCGAAACCTCAGCGGCGCTGCGCAATGCACCAGCGTATCGACGAAGTACTTCGCCCGCGGCCACGGTCCAAACCCTGCCGCCGTGTTGATATGCCCAGCATCGCCAAGATTCACAAACGCACTGCCAAACCGCTGCGCCAACTCGCGCGAGCCGGCAATCGGCATCCACGGGTCGCTCTCGCTGCCGATCAGAATCGACGGCACGCCAAGCCGGCGCGCCTCGAAGTGTCCTGCGAAGGTAAATTTTTCCGGGCTGGCCGGCGCGACAAACAACACGCCCACCACGTCGCCCACATACGACGCCTGTTGCAACGCATGCGCCGCCGCAAGGCACCCGAAGCTATGCGCCGCCAGCACGAACGGCCCGCGTTCGCGCGCGAGCAGGTCGCGCAACGAGCGCGCCCAGCCCGCCAGGTCCGGCGCATCCCAATCCGCCTGTTCGACGCGCAACGAGCGGGCGAACTGCCGTTCGAGCCATGTCTGCCAATGCGCGCCCTCGCTGCCGTGCAGGCCCGGTACAGTCACGAGCCGTGGCGGCCACGTCGATTTGCTGCATGAAAGCATGATTCTCCTCGCTGCCGGAATCTGGAAACCTATTGTGGAGCGGGGCCCTGCGGACACGAACCAACTTTTTCTCATTTGCTTATTGGACAGCAACCCGGGACGCAGCCGGCACGCCTGCCCGGGTGCCAACCTGCCCGCCCGAGCCAAAGCGCGCGCAATCGGCCTCGAAAAAGTAGAATGAAGCCTATCCATAAAACGGAGGAGGCCCCATGTCGCAAGCGTCATCTGTCCAGCCACGAGCGCTGCAGCCGTTCCATCTGGCGTTTCCGGTCACCAGCCTGGAAAACGCACGCGCCTTCTACGGCGACCTGCTCGGCTGCCCGGAAGGACGCAGTTCGCCGGAGTGGGTCGATTTCGATTTTTTCGGCCACCAACTGGTGGCGCATCTCGCGCCCAATGAAACCGGCCGTGCCGGCGTCAATGCAGTGGACGGCGACGACGTGCCCGTGCGCCATTTCGGCGTCGTGCTAAGCACGGACGACTGGCACACCCTGGCCGACAAGCTCAAGGCGGCGGGCACGGCATTCATCATCGAGCCGCATATCCGCTTCGAAGGCGAAGTGGGCGAGCAGGCCACGATGTTCTTCCTCGACCCGTGCGGCAACGCGCTCGAATTCAAGGCCTTCAAGGACATCAGCCGCTTGTTCGCCAAGTGATGGCCGCACCGATCGCATGAAGATACTTTTCTGCACGCCTCAGTCCGAAGCCGCTTCCTGGCTGCACGATTTCTCCCGTGCACTGCCCGAGGCCGAACTGCGCGAATGGCAGCCGGGCGACATGGCGCCGGCTGACTTCGCTATCGTCTGGCGGCCGCCGCGCGAGATGCTGGCAGACCGCGAGGGCTTGCGCGCCATATTCAATCTCGGTGCGGGCGTCGACGCGATTCTAGCGCTCGAGCACGCGCATCCCGGCACCCTGCCGCGGTCCGCGCAACTCGTGCGCCTCGAAGACGGCGGCATGGCGCCGCAAATGGCCGAATACGTGACGCACGCCGTGCTGCGCTACCTGCGCCGCTTCGACGAATATAAAACGCTGCAGGCGGAGCGCCGCTGGAAGGTGCTCGATCCGCATCCGCGCGACACCTTCACAGTCGGCGTGCTCGGCCTCGGCGTACTCGGCACCTACGTGGCCCGCGCTCTGGTCCCGTTCGGCATGCCGGTGCGCGGCTACAGCCGCAGCGCGCGGCAGATCGAAGGCGTGCAGACGTTCGCCGGCGAGGCGCAGTTCGAGGCGTTCCTCAGTGGCGTAAAGGTGCTGGTGAATCTGCTGCCGCACACCCTCGAGACGCACGACGTGCTGAACCAACGTACCTTCTCGAAGCTCGCACGCGGCGCCTATCTGATCAACGTCGCGCGCGGTGCACATCTGGTCGAACAGGATCTGCTCGACGCGCTCGCCGACGGTCAGATTGCCGCCGCTACGCTCGACGTGTTCCGCGAAGAACCGCTGCCGGTCGATCATCTGTTCTGGCAGGAGCCTCGCATCACGATCACTCCGCATAGCTCGGCGCAGACCTTGCGCGAAGAGAGCGTCGCCCAGGTCGCGCACAAGATTCTCGCTTTGATGCGCGGCGAGCCGGTGGGCGGGGTCGTCGATATCGACCGCGGATACTGAATTCCCAATACAGCGCCGCCTCGCGCGGCTGGAGACCCATCATGGCCATGCCACAAGCCGTCAAAGTCGTCGAAGTCGGTCCACGCGACGGACTGCAGAACGAAAAGGACTTCGTCCCCACCGCCGTCAAGATCGAACTGGTCAACCGCCTGTCCGCGGCTGGCTTTCGCAACGTCGAGTCGGCCTCGTTCGTCTCACCGAAGTGGGTGCCGCAGATGGCCGATGGCGCTGAATTGATGGCCGGCATCGAACGCCGGCCCGGCACGATCTATTCGGTGCTGACGCCGAATCTGCGTGGCTTCGAAGGCGCCCTTGCGGCCCGCGCCGACGAAATCGTGATCTTCGGCGCCGCCAGCGAAGCATTCTCGCAGCGGAACATCAATTGCAGCATCGCTGAGAGCATCGCGCGCTTCGAGCCCGTCGCTCGGGCCGCCAAGGAGCATGGCGTACGGATTCGCGGCAGTGTCTCGTGCGCGCTCGGCTGTCCGTATCAGGATGAGGTGCCGGTGTCGTCGGTGGTGGATGTGGTCAAGCGGTTTGCCGCGCTCGGTTGCGACGAGATCGATATCGCGGACACGATCGGCGTGGGCACGCCCAAACGTACGCGCGAAGTATTTGCTGCGGTCACCGAAGTGTTTCCGCGCGAGCAACTGTCGGGGCACTTCCACGACACCTACGGCCAGGCACTTGCCAACATCTACGCCGCGCTGCTCGAAGGAATTGAGATTTTTCACGCATCGGTAGCCGGGCTCGGCGGTTGTCCGTATGCGAAGGGCGCCACCGGCAACGTCGCTACCGAAGACGTGCTGTATCTGCTGCAAGGACTCGGTATCGAGACCGGTATCGATCTCGCCCAGGTCGTCGCGATCGGCGATTTCATCTCGACCTCGATCGGCAAGCCGAACAACTCGCGCGCCGGTAAAGCGTTGCTCGCCAAAGCACGCAGCGAACCGGCCTCGTGCGTCTAACTCACCTCTCACTGGAAAGTGCTTTATGACGGACAACGCTCCTACCCACGCCGACGATCTCAACGCATTGCCGGACTCGGCACGCCGCGTCGCATTGCTGCTGCGTGAGCGCGGCCACGCCGGACAGATCGTGATGCTGCCGGAAACCGGCAAGACGTCGGCCGAAGCTGCTGCAGGACTAGGCTGCGAGGTCGCACAGATCGCCAAATCGATCCTGTTTCGCCGCCGCGAAGACGATGCGCCTGTGTTGGTGATCGCGAGCGGCGCGAACCGCGTCGACGAGAAAAAGGTCGCAGCACAGGTCGGCGAGATTGGGCGCGCTGATGCGAAGTTCGTGCGCGAAAAGACCGGCTATGCGATCGGTGGCGTCTGCCCGATCGGCCACGCCACGCCGCCGGTTACGCTGATCGATGCAGACCTGCTGACGCTCGACACTCTTTGGGCCGCGGCTGGCCACCCGCATGCGGTATTCAATCTGTCGCCGCAGGAGCTGGTCGCCCTGACCGGCGCGCCAGTCGCCGACGTGGCGCTACGAGAAGCCGAATGACGACGGCAAGCACCGTGGACCAACAGAACACGGTTGCACCCGTGCCGTCGCCGTGCATCAATGTGTGCCGGATGGACGAAGCGAGCGGCTGGTGTGAAGGGTGTCTGCGCACCATCGATGAAATCGCGTGCTGGTCCACCTACGACGATGCCACCAGGCGCGCGGTCTGGGATGCACTCGACGATCGCCACGCGCAGTGGATGGCGCAAAACCGGCAGGCCGCGAAATGAATGCGGCGCCGCGCATCGTGATGCCGAAGCCCATGCAGGAGTCCGCTCAGTCGGCCCAGGAGTCCCATCCATCATGAGCTTACCGGCGTCGATTCAGGTGTTCGAGCGCGGCTGGTTGTCGTCGAACAACGTGCTGCTGGTTGACGATACCTGCGCCGCCTTGGTCGATACCGGTTACTCGACTCATGCGCCGCAAACGCGGGCCTTAGTGCAGGCGGCGCTCGGCGAACGGCCGCTCGATCTGATCGTCAACACCCATCTGCACTCCGACCACTGCGGCGGCAACGCGTTACTGCAGGCGGCGTGGCCATGCCGCACGGCAATCCCCTCCGCTGAGGCGGAAGCGGTGCGCAACTGGGATGAGGCTCGCCTGACGTATCGCGGCACCGGCCAGACCTGCACGCGCTTCACCTTCACCGAGACGATCGCACCCGGCATGCACCTCAAGCTCGGCGCGCTCGACTGGGAGGTGCTCGGCGCACCTGGCCACGACCCGCACTCGCTGATGCTCTATTGCGCGGCAGAACGTGTGCTGATCAGCGCGGACGCACTATGGGAAAACGGTTTCGGTGTGATTTTTCCGGAGCTCGAAGGCGAAAGCGGCTTTGCGGAAGAACAAGCCGTGCTGGAGACCATCGCCAAGCTCGATGTGCGCACGGTGATCCCGGGTCACGGCGCGCCGTTCACGAATGTTGCGCAGGCGCTGGAGCGAGCGTTTTCGCGAGTCGCATGGTTGCGCGCCGATCCGGCGCGCAACGCGAAGAATGCACTGAAGGTGCTGATCGTGTTCAAGCTGCTCGAAGTGCGGACCATGACCTTCGATGCGCTCACACGCATGCTCGACAGCGCCAGCGCGATGCGCGCGGCTGCCACCATGCTCAAGCCGCGCGAGGAATGGCCAGCGCTGCTGCGCGGGCTGATCGAAGAACTGGCTGTGCAGGGCGGTCCGTTGACGGTGGATGGCTCATGTATCGTCGCACGCAATACCGTCACGCGTAGCGCGTGATCAGCGCCTAAGCGGAAGACAAGCGCCGTCGCTCAACAAACGTCAAAAACCGCGGCACAAAAAAGAAAGCCGCTCGCAAAGAATGGCGAGCGGCGGAATTCGGTCGACGTGATCATCGTCTACACAAATGATACCTGCGCGGGTTTTTTGACCGCATCGGTGATTTCCCTACAAAAGGTTGACACTGTGATCTCGGGGCACGCCGACTCAAGTCGGCGAATAGCGGCGCTGCGGCACGAGGCGCCAGCCGAAGTTGACGCCTGCGGCAGCAAGCAGAATCAGCACAGCGCCGAACACCTGCACCCATGCAAGCTTCTGGCCGAATGCAACGCGATCGACAATGATCGCAACAACCGGATAGATGAACGAAAGCGCGCCGGTCATCGCCGTCGGCAGCTTCTGGATCGCGCCGTAGAGCAGCACATACATGATGCCGGTGTTCACGACGCCGAGCGTCACGAGTTCAAGCCAGTGCGCGCCGGTGGTAGGCAGCGCATCGAAGCGCACAAACGGCGCCAGCATCAGCACGCCGAGCCCCACCTGAATCACCGCGATCAGATGCGGCGGCGTGCCTTTCAGATGTTTGGTGATGATCGACGACACCGCGTACATCGCCGCCGCGCCAACCGCATAAGCGATTCCTTCAAGGTACCGGCCCGGCACCGCGAGCACGGCGGGCTCGACCCGCACGACGAGCACGAGGCCACCGAACGCCACCAGCAACCACGCAACCGTCGAAGCGGTGATGCGTTCGCGAAACACCACCGCACCGAGCGCGACCAGCATGAATGGCTGCGTGTTGTAGACGGCGGTGGCCATCGAAATCGACGCGCGCGAATACGCCGCAAACAGCAGCACCCAGTTGACCACGATCGCCACACCGCCGAGCGCGGCGAGGCCCAGCATGCGCCAGGAGAACAGGTTGCGACGGAACAGTCCTAACGCCGCGCACACGAGGGCCAAGGTGGCGCCGCCGAACACGCAGCGAAAAAAAACCACATTGAACGCGCTCTGTTGCGACGATACGACCAGCCAGCCGATTGTCCCCGACATCAGCATCGCCACGGTCATCTCCACCGCCCCGCGACTGGTGGCGCTCCCGCGCATTTCATTGGCAGCCATCTTCGCTCTCCCTGGATTGATCACTGTATGAGAGTCAGTGTATTTAATCCGGATGGTCGAATATATGGCTAAACTTAGGCATTTAACTGCCCAAACCTAATAATCGAAGGCAACCATGGCAAAGCGCCTTACGCCAGCTAGCCCCCCAGCTGCACTCGACGACACCGACCGGGCGCTCCTGGCGGCGCTCGCCGAAGATGCACGCCAGCCGGTCAGCGAACTGGCACGGCGGGTCGGCTTGTCCGCGCCCAGCACCGCCGAGCGTCTACGGCGGCTCGAGACCCAAGGCGTGATCGAGTGCTTCACCGTGCAGATCGATCCGCGCGCGCTCGGCTACACGCTGCAGGCAATCGTGCGCGTGAAGCCGTTGCCCGGGCAATTGCATCTGGTCGAAGACGTGATCCGGCGTATCCCGGAGTTCGTGGAGTGCGACAAGGTGACCGGCGACGACTGCTTCGTCTGCCGTCTGTATCTGCATTCGATCGAGCAGCTCGATGAAATCCTGTCGAAGGTGACGGAGCGCGCGGAAACCAGCACCGCCATCATCAAGTCGACGCCGGTCGCGCGCAGGCTGCCGCCGCTAGGCTGAGCGCGACCGAGCTTCTACTGCTCCACAGCTTCGAAGAAGGACAACATCTCCGAGACCAACTCCGTTGGCGCTTCCTCTGGGATGTAGTGCCCGCACGACAACGCTCGCCCGCTGACATCGCGCGCCACCTGGCGCCATTCCGCGAGCGGCTTGAAACACTTCTCGATCACGCCCTCCTCACCCCACAGCACGCGTAGCGGACAGCCAATCTTGTGGCCGCGTTCGATGTCGGCGCGATCATGGTCGAGGTCGATGGTCGCCGACGCACGGTAGTCCTCGCACATCGCATGCACCGCACCCGGTTGCCGCAACGCGCTGCGATAGGCGTCGAGCGCTTCGGGCGCAAACGGCGCCAGCCCGGCGTGGCGGCTGCCCATCACGCGGTCCACGTAGACGTCCGGATTGGCGCCGATCAGCGTCTCCGGCAAAGGCTCAGGCTGGATCAGGAAAAACCAGTGGAAATACAGCGTGGCAAAGGTGCGGTCGGTGGCTTCGTACATGGCGAGCGTCGGCGCGATGTCGAGCAGCATCAGACGCTCGACGGCGCCCGGATGATCGAGCGCCATGCGGTGCGCGACCCGCGCGCCGCGGTCATGGGCGCAGACCAGAAAACGCTCGTAGCCGAAGTGACGCATCACAGCGACCTGATCGGCCGCCATCGCACGTTTCGAATAAGCGGCGTGAGTGGCGTCGCTTGCCGGTTTGGCCGACGCGCCGTAGCCGCGCAAATCGGTGGCGATCACGGTGAAGTGCTCTGCGAGTTGCGCCGCGCACCGATGCCAGATCAGGTGCGTCTGCGGATGGCCATGCAGCAGCAAGAGAGGCGGCCCTGCCCCGCCCTTGACCCCGTATATGTCGACGTCGCCCGCGGCGACCCGGAAGGGCGTGAAATCCTCGAAGGGCATAGCGAGAGTCTCTTGTCGTTGTTCGTGAAAGCATTGTAGGAGCGCTGTGTGTCCATACGGGGTGGGATAGGGCACGTAAGCGTAGAACCTGAACACTTCCTCCAACTGCGCCGACGCTGCAATCCGGCGGTCATTCGCCTATAATCGAACGATCGTTCGCAAACTGCAATGGCTTCATGGAGCTCGCCGGATTGCGGACGCAAGTCGCACAACGCACGCAGCGGCCACCTCAGACTCAGGCTGCGTCTTGTGCCACTACACTTCACATATGCCGGGCGTTCGACCCGCACCGGCTTGCCTGATAGGAGACTTGCGCCATGGCATTGCCCGCCGTCCTGCAGCACCTTGCGCTGCCCGTTGTTGCCTCGCCGATGTTCATCGTCAGCTACCCCGATCTGGTTCTCGCCCAATGCAAGGCCGGGATTGTCGGCTCGTTCCCGGCTTTGAATGCGCGGCCGGCGGAGCTGCTCGACGAATGGCTCACGCAGATTCAGGCGTCGCTCGCCGAACACAAGGCAGCCCATCCGGACGCCGTGATCGGTCCGATCGCCGTCAACCAGATCGTCCATCAGTCAAACGTGCGGCTCGAGCACGACGTGCGGGTGTGCGTCGAACATAAGGTGCCGATTTTCATCACTAGCCTGCGCGCGCCGGCCAAGGAAATTGTCGACGCGGTGCATAGCTACGGCGGCATCGTGCTGCACGACGTGATCAATATCCGTCATGCGCAGAAGGCGCTGGAAGCGGGCGTCGACGGTCTGATCCTGGTCGCGGCGGGTGCGGGCGGCCACGCAGGCACGACCTCCCCGTTTGCGCTGGTCGGCGAAGTGCGCCGCATGTTCGACGGCCCGATCGTGCTTTCCGGCGCGATTGCCAACGGCGGCTCGATCCTCGCAGCGCAAGCGATGGGCGCGGACCTCGCGTACATGGGCACGCGCTTTATCGCGACCCAGGAAGCGCATGCGGTGGAAAGCTACAAACATGCGATCGTCAACTCGAGCGCCTCGGACATCATCTACACCAACCTGTTCACCGGCGTGCACGGCAACTACATCCGCGAAAGCATCCTCAATGCCGGGCTCGATCCGGATGCGCTGCCGGCGTCGGACAAGACCGCAATGAATTTCGGCAGCGACAAGGCCAAGGCGTGGAAGGACATCTGGGGCGCAGGCCAAGGCGTCGGTCTGATGGACGACGTGCCGAGCGTCGGCGAACTGGTCGAGCGTCTGAAGAAGGAATACGACGAAGCGAAGGCGCGGCTGGGAATTGCGCGCTGACCGGCGAACGAGGCGCTTAGCTCACCGCGAGCGCCTTGATCTGCTCGAGCGACGGCCACAGCGCCTCGTTGGCAAAGCGCGCTACAAAAAAATCGACGAACGAGCGCACCTTCGCCGATAGATGGCGCCGGCTCGCGTACACGAGATGAATCGGCAGTTCGCGCGGCGTCGACTCGGCGACCAGCAGCGGCAGCAAGCGGCCGGTGGCGAGATCGTCGCCGATCACCTCGGTCCCGAGCATGGCGATCCCCGCCCCTTGCAACACAAGAACGCGCTGCGCTTCCAGCTGATTGACGATCAGGTTGCCGGACAGACTGACCCGCGCGCCGCCATCGCCGTTGGACGTAACGAAGTCCGGCGCCGATACGCCTGCGTACTGCAGATAGTTGTGACGCGCCAGGTCGGCCCGTTTCTGCGGCGTGCCATGCCGGCGCAGATAATCCGGCGAGGCGCACAGCACGAGGTGCGCGGTCGCAATCTGCCGCGCGATCAGCGAGGACGACTTCAGGCCGTGCGGCGAGGCCCGGATCGCGACATCGAAACCCTCGTCGATCAATTCGACCACACGGTCCGACAAGGTCATGTCCACGGTGACCTGCGGATACTGCGCGGCATAGTCGGCCACGGCGCTCATCACGTGACTCAGGCCGAATGCCGATAGCGACGACACCCGCAGACGGCCCTGCGGCACGATGCTCGCGGCGCCAACTGCCTGCCCCGCTTCGTCGAGTTCGGTCAGCACCTGACTCAAACGCTCGTAGTACTCGCGGCCCGCCTCGGTCGGAGCGACGCGCCGCGTGGTGCGATTAAGCAGGCGGGCGCCGAGTTGCTGCTCCAGATGCATCACGTGTTTGCTCGCCATCGCCGCGGACATCTCCATGCGCTCGGCAGCACCGACGAAGCTGCCCACCTCGACGACGTGGCGAAACACTTTCATGCTGACGAGGGTATCCATGGCAATCGCTCGTGAGAGGAATCAATCGATGCCATTCTGCCGTCTTTATCAAAGCAGCGTCAGCAAACCTGCGGTCTGAGGTACCGGTTGATAAAGCCAAAAACGACAAACCCCGCCTTCTCCCGAAGGCGGGGTTTGCAAAGCACAACGAAACGCGTGGCACCCCGAACCGATCAGAACTTCGTGCGGATACCTACGCCGTACGTCTGGCCCGAAGTCTGGCTGGTGAAGTGATCGTACATATATGCCGCGTAGACATCGGTGCGCTTGGACATCGGATAATCGTAGCCGATTGCAGCTGTCTGACGCGTCTGGTCCAGACCGCTGCCGTCGCGCGAGTACGCGAACGACGCCATGATCGAACCCGGGCCCGCCGGAACCGTCACGCCGCCTTGTGCCGTGTTCACATGCCAGCTGCCAATATCCTGCGCGTTGTACGTGTACATGTACTGGCCGAAGAACTTGACGTACTTCAGGTCGTACGACACCCCAAGTTGAGCGACGCTCTGGCTCTTCATGTTCGGAAGCCCAACGCTCTGCGCGAGGCCGGTCAGGTCGCCCGGGGCGTCGTTGAAGTTCACGTACTGATAGACGCCGGTTGCCGCGAACGCGCCGTGGAAGTACAGGAACTGGGCGCTCCACTTCTTCGCGCCGTTCTCACCCGCCGTATTGCCGAGGGCGTACATCACGTTGGCGCTAAAGCCGTTGAAGTTCGGCGACGAATATTCCACCGCATTATTCCAGCCCGAGTCGCCGGCTACACCCTGGTCGGTGTTGTAGGTCGGGAAGGTGCCAAGGCCGAGGTAGGTATGCCACACCATCGGCGAGAATTCGTACGAGTCGACGAACGGGTTGAACAGGATCGTCGAGACGAACAGCGGCGTAGTCAGACGCCCGGCCGTGACCGTACCGTACGGAGACTCGATACCGACGTAGGCGTTACGCGAAAAGAACGTATCGCCCGTGAAGCGGCCGTACTGGCCAGTCTGCGGCAGAAAGAAGCCTTCCAGTGTGAAGATCGCCTTGTAGCCGTTGCCCAGATCCTCCGCTCCCTTCAAGCCCCAGTAGGAAGTCGACATACCGCCGCCGGACACCTCCGCGGCACCCTTGCCGTCCGGGAATTTCTGATCGCCGACCCAGGCATCGACCTGACCATAAAGTTGCACGCTCGATTGCGCGAACGCCGACGATGCGCCCCCGGCCAGCAGGCAAGCGATGACGCTGGTCTTGAGAGTCGTATTGAGCGCACGGCGGAAATTTGTATTCATGGGTTCTCCTGTCTTTGTCAAAGGGTGTGGCTGCTGTGCGGCGGGGAAGCTCGCGCTACCGGTTTCTCAGTCGTCCGTTAGATCAACGAGCTAATCTGGGCGGGACCATCTTTGCGGACCATTTTTATGGACAAAAATATGGGTTGTTATTGCCGGTATATCGGTCCGATTAGTTTTGTCGTTTATCGGACTGATAAAGCACGATTGACTCTCGCCCGTACCGCGGCATACCTGCCCCGGCAACCGGCTGTGAGGCCCGCCAGGCCTGCAGCGCAAAGACAGATAACGGATCAGGGACCGCGCCGATGACGGCCGGCCCGGCGAAGGACAAAATTTGATGATTCGGTAAGGTGCCGTGCGTCGTGCTGTCACGAAAGTGTGGCGTGCAAACGTCACTTGGACGGGCAGACACGACACCGTATGACCAGGCGCAGGTTAGCTGACAGATTGAAAGCAGGAGAAAGTGGCTGGCGACGCCGTCTGCGTGACGATGATGGTGAGCAGGCCGACCGGCCTCGTGCGAGCGGAGCGCGCACCGGTCATTGAGGAACGTTCGGGAAAAGGCTAGTTGCGGTAGGGCGACTGCCCCGGCGGCCGACTCAAATACTCCGGCGGGTGCGGAACCGGGCGAGTGGCGCCGCGCTCTTCGTTGTAGCGCGCGACGTCGGCGCGGATCGAACCGGCCCGCACCATCGTTTCGTCCTCGGGCGGACGCGGCACCGAGCGGACCTCGGTGCTCACCGTGGTAATGGCGCCGGCGTACTGGAATCCGCCACGCGGGTCGGCGCGGGCGTCGCCCCTGTAGCCGTTATACCCACCACCGCCGTTGCCGGCAACGCGTGGCGACTGCGCGTTCGTGTAGCCGCCATGGGATGCAGCCGCGTTGCGCGCAACCCGGGCGTTGCGTTCAGAAGATGCGCCACGCTCGGCACGAGCGTCGGAAGCACGCGCATTATGCTGGACGCCGGCATGAGCAAACCCGCCGCCGAAATCACCGCCGTGCGGTGCTTGCGGCGCTCTGGCATGGGCGAACGAACACAGCACAGTCACGACTGCGCCCAACACCCACTGCCTGGTTCTCACCAACCCTGCGTCCACCATGATTCACCTGCCCGAAGACCCGCCTGAAGCCTGCCGTTCGAGCTGCGGCGAGGCTTGTTCCAGGATTTGCGTACCCGCTGCGGTCAATCCGCAACTTATGCATCCCATTGGCCTTTGAGCAGTAATTTATGGGTCGGTCGGGGGGGTGTCGAGCCAAAAAGTGTTAGGCCTGACACTGCCTTGTAACACCATGTTACTGCGACGTTTTTCCGCGACAAACGCCTTGCACAAGGGGCAAATCAGGACCTCCTGATTACCGCCTGGAGCGCCCCATTACACCCCTCGCACCCGTTCCGCCAAGCGGGCTTCGACACACCTGAGAAGCACAATCCTCATCAATCGATTCCGCAAATGAATTTGATTTTTTAATCACGATCCGTTACTAATGACCGCTTCCCCCTACAGCAAACGCCACGTGCCAGCGCGCACGCGTGTCTGTATTTCCGCGTTACCCGCGTCACCCGAATTGAGTTGAGATTGCGAAATGGCTCGCCCGAAACTGCTTCCCGATAACTTCACGCTGTGCCTCGTCGGCACGGTGATCTTCGCCAGCCTGCTGCCCGTGCATGGGCAGGCGGCCGTCTGGTTCAACTGGCTGACGAATTTCGCCGTCGGGCTGCTATTTTTCCTGCACGGCGCCAAGCTCTCGCGCGAAGCGATCGTGGCGGGCGCGACGCATTGGCGTCTGCATATCGTCGTCCTGCTAAGCACGTTTGCGCTGTTTCCATTGCTCGGGCTCGCGCTCAAACCGCTGCTTTCGCCCCTTGTTACGCCTGCGCTCTACGCCGGCGTCCTCTTCCTCTGTACGCTGCCATCGACGGTCCAGTCGTCCATCGCGTTCACTTCGATTGCCAAAGGCAATGTGCCGGCTGCCGTATGCAGCGCCTCGGCGTCGAGCCTGCTCGGCATCTTCATTACGCCGGCGCTCGTCAGCCTTGTCGTCACGAATCAGGCAGCCGGCGGCACGTCCGCATGGCACACGGTCTGGAACATCGTGCTGCAACTGCTGGTGCCGTTCGTGGCGGGGCAGTTGCTGCGCCCGATGCTCGGCAAGTGGATCGAGCGCCATCGCAGCGTGACGAAGTTCGTCGACCAGGGTTCGATCCTGCTGGTGGTGTACGGCGCCTTCAGCGAAGCGGTCACGGAAGGCCTGTGGCGGCATACCTCGCTGGGCGCACTGGGCGGCCTCGTGCTCATCAACGCCGTATTGCTGGCGCTTGCGCTGGCCGTCACGATGTTCACCAGCAAGCGGCTCGGCTTCAACCGCGCGGACCAGATCACCATCATCTTCTGCGGCTCGAAGAAGAGTCTCGCCTCCGGCGTGCCGATGGCGAAGGTCATCTTTGCTTCGCACGCGGTGGGCGCCGCCGTGCTGCCACTGATGCTGTTTCACCAGATCCAGCTGATGGTATGCGCCGCCCTCGCGCAACGCTGGGGCGCGCGCGACACGAGCGCTGAAACCCGCGCTGCCGCAGAGGACCGCCCCGCGGCCGCCGTTGCGCGACACTGACGCGCCGAGCCTGTCGAACAAAAGATTCATAAAACGCCCTCCCTGAGCCTGTCTGAATAAAGCCGCCCTCACGCGGCTTTTCCGTTATTTCACGCCGAAATGCTCGCGGCGTCGCCCTGGCCTGAAGGCATAGGCGCAATGCAAACAAAACGGCCGGACGAACCCGGCCGCATCTGGCCCCAAGCCAAGACACGGCGCGAGCGCACCACGTCGGTGCGTCTTGTCATTAAAAATTCACTTAACTTCTCCGTGCCGCCGCCGATAAGCCGACGGTTCACCGCTTTGGCCGAATGCCATGCCACTTCGCTCGCCCCCTCGTTCTGCCACGCCCAGCATCGAGGATTTGATCGCCCGGCGTGATTTGTTCGCAGTATTTCAACCGATCGTGGATTTCGACGACGGGGCAATTCTTGGTTACGAAGGGCTGATTCGTGGGCCCGCCGGCTCGCCACTCGAGACACCATTCGCGCTGTTCGCGCTGGCAAACGCCGAGGGCCGCGTGCTCGAACTGGAACGCACTGCCGCGCTCATCTGCGTTCAGGCATTCGCGCAGTCGGCCTGCGACGGCAAGCTGTTTCTGAATTTCAGCGCAGGCGCGCTGCGCCAGCTCGCCGAAGCACGCGAGGACACGCTCGGGCTGCTGCGGCAATCGGGTGTGGACCCGGAGCGCATCGTGATCGAGCTGACGGAGCAAAGCGCGATTCCCGACATCAGCCAGTTCCTGCCGGCGCTGGCGAGCTTGCGCACGGCCGGCGCGCAATTCGCGCTCGACGACTACGGCACCGCGAATGCGAGCATGAATCTGT
>Ga0302228_10001662_pt1 | contig 16120 bp, 16 predicted proteins | sample II_Palsa_N1_2_FD_193519 | JGI IMG/M metagenome (GOLD analysis project Ga0302228, IMG submission 193519) | Peat permafrost microbial communities from Stordalen Mire near Abisko, Sweden - II_Palsa_N1_2 | ecosystem: Environmental > Terrestrial > Soil > Palsa > Peat permafrost | place: Sweden...
AGATACGGGGGATACGCGGGAGATTGCTCGCGGCCTTCGCGATAGAGATGTCGCGGTGCTGCAGATGCTGGTGGAGGAGTATCAGGATCGGCTGGTGCGGTATTTGGTTTATGTGCTGGGGCGGCGCGATGGGGTCGATGACTTGGTGCAGGAGACCTGGCTGCGGGTGATGGAGCGCGGCAAAAGCTATGACGGGCGGTCGCGGTTTGAGCCTTGGCTGTTTACCGTGGCTCGGCATCTGGCGATTGATTTTTTGAGGCGGCGGCGCGAGGTCAGCCTCGACGCGGAGGATGACGGACGGCCTGTGGTGATGGCGCCGGTGTCGCAGGCGATGTCTCCGTTTGCGCTGGCGGCGCGGACGGAAGATGCGGAGCGGTTGGCGGCGGCGTTGCAGGGATTGCAGGCGATCACTCGCGAGGCGCTGGTGCTGAGGTTTATGGAGGACATGTCGCTGCAGGAGATTGCGGCGGTGGTGAATGCGCCGGTGCCTACGGTGGCGGCGAGGATTTATCGAGGGCTGGCGGCGTTGCGGTCGCAGATGGAGGAGAGGCATGAGAGCTGAGAGGCATTTGGATTTCGAGCAGAGGATTGACCGCAGTTTGGCGCGCGCGGGGACGCCGGAGGACGAGCGTTTGGTGGAGGAGCATGTCGCGGGGTGCGCGGCGTGCGGGGAGTATTTGAGCGCTAGCCGGCGAGCTGTTGCGGGGTTGAAGGGATTTTCGTTTGAGGCAGGGGTGGGGCTGAATGCGCGGGTGATGGCGGCGGTTCGGGAGCGCGCGGAGCAGATGGAGGCACGGCGGCGTTGGATGAGGTTGAGCGTTGTGGCGCTGGTGTTGACGGTGTTGGGAACGGTTGTGGATTTGCAGGTTGGACGCTGGGCTGCGGCGTTCTTTGGGTTACCGTCGGGCGCGGTGCATCACGGGTTGATGGCGCTTTGGATTGCGCCTTCGATTGGGTTGCTGGTGTTGTTTCCGTTGCTGCCGTTGTTGTCGGCGAAAGGGAATGGGAAGGGAAGGACGATATGAATAAATTTTTCGATGTGGTGCCGAAGGGCGCGAAGGTTGTTGCGGTGGTTTGGATGTGCGCGATCGTGGTGTTGGGGATTGTGGCTGGCTGCATGTTTCCGCACTGGGGAGACGGCGGGGCGTGGCCTATGTCGCGGGTGGGGAGCGCGGCGATTGGCGCGGTCGGCGGTTTGGCGATGGGCGTGTTCATGGCGGCGTGGACGCTTTGCCTGGGATATGTGTATGCGGATGCGAAGCGGCGGGGGATGCGGCCGGTGCTGTGGACGCTGATTGCGGCGTTGTTTCCGCACCTGTTCGGGTTCCTGCTGTACTTTGCGCTGCGGCAGCCGATGACGCCGCGGTGCCCGAAGTGCGGGCAGCCGGTGACGCTGGATCAGCGATTCTGCTCGTGGTGCGGGACGCCGGGACCGGTGGCGGGTGGTTCGGAGGCGGGGCCTGGGACAGCGGGGCAGGTGCCTGCGGTGTAAGGGTTGGCCCTATGGAATGAAGGGCGTTCCCGGGATGGTGCGGTAATCGAAAAAAGTAACGCATTTTAGTGTGAACGCACTGCCAAACGTTGTTGAACGGGACTATTATGCTGTCGAACCGCCTCTCCTACCCCCCGAGCCCGGGAAGACCAGACTTGCTCGGTATCAGGACGGCTCAATACTGAGTCTTGAGGTGCTGTATGGATGTACTACGTGTGTTAGTCATTGCGTGGGGAGCTGTCGGGGCCATGTTGCTGGTCCTGCTTGGGTATCGTGGAACGCTGACACGGTATGAAGAAGATCAGATCTTCTTGAGTGATGCGGTCAGCGTGGAGTCACAGGAGCAGGGCGAGATTCAGCGGAAGCTGTTGAAGATCCGTCCGTTGCTGGTTGCAATGGTGTGGACAATTGGTGCGCTGACGGCCGTGATTCTTGTGGTGTTCGTCAAGGACATGGTCTCGCATCTGCTGTAGGAGTTTGTGGAGGGTAGGGGTAGCCGGAGCGGCGGGCTTCGGCGCGGGCCTGGTCCATGGGGCGGGCGCGGGGTGGTATTGCCTGCGGACTTCGCGATGGAGCGGGTCTGCGTGGGTGGGGTTGGGAGGTGGGTTTATGCTGGACACCTATGGGAATCGTCGATTCGGGAACGCAGGTAACGGCTGAGGTGTTTGGGACGCTGGCGGATGGCGGCGTTGTGACGAAGTACGCGCTGACGAGTGCTGAGGTGGAGCTGGAGCTGATCTCGTATGGCGCGCGGGTGGTGGCGTTGAAGACTAAAGATCGCGATGGCGTTTGGGGCGATGTGACGTTGGGGTATGGCGAGCTGAAGCCTTATGTCGAAAACACGAATGCTTACTTTGGGGTGATTGCGGGACGGTATGCGAATCGGATTGCGAAGGGGCGATTTGCGCTCGAGGGCAAGACCGTGCAGACGTCCGTGAACGACGGTGGGAACATGCTGCATGGCGGGGTGGAGGGGTTTGATAAGCGCAACTGGGAGGGTGAGGTGGTTGCGGAGGGCGTCGAGTTTACGCTGGTGAGTCCGGATGGCGACCAGGGGTTTCCGGGAACGCTGGCGGTGCGGGTTCGGTATACGCTGCGGGGGAATGTGGTGCGGATTGAGTACTCGGCGAAGAGCGATAAGGCTACGGTGGTGAACCTTACGAATCATGCTTACTTCAATTTGGATGGCGAGGCTTCGGGGACGATTCTGGAGGAGGAGCTTACGCTGGAGGCGGATGCGTATACGCCGGTGTCGGATGCGGCGGCGATTCCTACGGGAGAGATTGCGAAGGTGGAGGGGACGCCGTTTGATTTTCGCAAGGCTACGGTGATTGGCTTGCGGATTGGCGAGACGAACGACCAGCTGACCTTTGGGCGCGGGTATGACCATAATTGGGTCGTGCGGGGGAAGGCTGGGGAGTTGAGGCCAGCAGCGAAGGTGGTTGCGCCGAAGAGTGGGCGGGTGCTGACGGTGGAGACTACGGAGCCGGCGATCCAGTTTTATTCGGGGAACTTTTTGGATGGAACGCTGGTGGGGAAGTCGGGCGTGGCGTATGTGCAGCGGAGTGGATTTTGTCTGGAGACGCAGGGGTTTCCGGATGCGCCGAATCATGGGAATTTCCCGAGCACGGGGGTGAAGGCGGGGGCGGAGTACTCGAGCGTGACTACTTGGGAGTTTGGGGTCCTGCGCGGACGGCGGGAGTAGTTTGGGTTCTGGCTTTAGGTGTTGGATTGTTGGGGCGTGGGAAGGGGATAGTCCCAGGGGCTAAAGCCCGGGTCATTGAGCGGATTTGTTGTCCGGGCTGAAGCCCGGACCTATCTCAGGTGCAAGGGCAAGGGCGAATTACGGCGGCTGGTGGGTGGGGTACAGGGGGAAGAACGGGAGACAGCAGGTTCCTCGCTGCGCTCGGAATGACGGCTAGAAAGGCAAAAGCGGAATACAGGGGTCTCTCCACTGCGGCGGCTGTGCCGCCTTCGGTCGAGATGACGGGCTTTGGATGGGTGGAAAAGATTAGGAACGGGAGACAGCAGGTTCCTCGCTGCGCTCGGAATGACAGCTAGAAAGGCAACGGCAACGGCAAAAGCAACGGCAAAAGCAAAGGCAAGAGCAAAAGCGAATACAGGGATCCTTCGCTTCGCTCTAGGATGACGGCGAAAACAAGCAACGGCAACGGCAGATACAGGGTCCTTCGGTTACGTGGTTACGTGGTTCGCGCTTGGCTCCGGAGGACGGCGAAAAACGTATGGTCGGGTGTAGCGGTTAGTGAGAGCTGGCTATTTGGTGGTCGAGGGTGTCCAGCTGTTGGGGGTCTAGTTGCTGGCGGATCTGGAGGAGGATGTGGGCGTTTTCTTTCTCTAGATCGGTGCGGGCCTGGGAGACGCGATCGATGGCGGCGAAGACTTTGGTTTCGTCCTGAAGGTCGGTACGGGAGAGGCCGGCCAGGTTCATCTCTTCGCGCTGGAGGTTGGTGTAGAGGTTGATGAGGGTGGGCTTGTTGGCCTCGAAGATGGTGTCCATGTGGCGCTGCTGATCGGGGTTGAGGTTGAGTTTGCGGGCGGTGCCGTGGTCGTCCCACCAGCGACCCCCGAGGCCTAGTTGGAGGCCCATGCGGGGCTGGCCGTGGGAGTCGAACCCGGGGCGTTCGGGGTTGCCGGGTGCGGTGGTGTGCATGCCGCGCTCGCCCATCATGCCGCCGGGAGTGCCGGTTGACATGGGATGGCCGCCGCCGCCATGCTGGGCCAGGGCAGGGGCGGACAAGAGGCAAGACAAGAGACACAACGGCGCGACGGCTAACAGGGCAAAGCGCCCGGCGACGGTGCGTCGAGATGTGAGGTTCTGGGTCAAGCGTCCTCAGTAGTCTGAATTAGTCTTGGATCGAAGCCAGGGGCCCGGGGGCGGGCGCGGGTTGGAGGCCGAGGGCCGCGGGGGAATCGGTGGATGGATCTAGAGAAGCGTCGATGTTCTGAAGCATTTGATTGTCGGCGGAGATCTGGGCGGCGAAGTGGGCGGCGCGTGGTGGAGGGGTGATGCTCGCAGTCTCGGTGAGGATGGTGGCTTTGGGGGTGAGGACTGCCTGCTGAACGCGAGGCAACTGGGCCGATGTCGACGTGATGGGCGCGGGCTCGGGTGTGTTCAGAATGGAGAACTGGTGGGTGGCGTTGATGAAGGCGAAGCCTAGGGCCATCGAGAGCGTGGCCGTCGCCCAGGCCATGTGGCGCTGCCAGACGGGGGCTTGCTGGGCGGGAATGGGAATGGGTAGAGTGGCGGAGCGGCGCTCGCTCCAGGCGGTGGAGACTTGCTGGAAGCTGGCGATGGGAGAGCGTGCGGCGGCGACGCGCTCGGCGCAGAGAGTGCAGGCGGCGAGGTGCGCGGCGGGGGCGGGGGCGAGGTCGCCGATGAGGTGGTCGTCGATTTGGTCTGGGGTGAGATGATCTGCGGCGATGGAGAGCTTTTGATCCGGATAGCAGTTCATTGGGTATCTCCGGCAGGAAGGGAATCAGGGGTTACGGTGGGGTTCGAGGTGCGGGCTCGGCGGCGCGGTTTGGGGTTGCGGGCTTCGTCGGGTGTAGCGGACTGGGCGGCGCGAACCTGGGTGCGGACGGATTTGAGGGCGCGGTGGAGATGGGTCTTGACGGTGTTGACGGGGATGTTGGTGATGGTGGCGATTTCGGAGAGCTCGAGGTCTTCGGAGAATCGCATGAGGAAGACGGCGCGCTGGTTGGGCGAGAGGTTCTGGAGGGCGGCGTAGACCTGGGCGGCCTTTTCTTTGACCAGGAGACGGGACTCGGGGGAGCTCTCGGGGCTGGGGAGGAAGTTGGCGGCGTCGGTGATGTCGATGGCGGTGGCGCGGGCCTGGCGCCAGAAGCGGAACTTCTGGAGGCGCTGGTGATCGCGGATGAGATTGACGGCGATGCTGGTGAGCCAGGTGCTGATGGAGCAGTCGCCGCGGAAACGGTCGCGGGCGTTGTAGGCCTTGAGGAAGCAGTCCTGGGTGATGGACTCGGCTAGATCCGCGTCGCCGACGGAGAAGGCAACAAAGCGCAGGAGGCGCGGCCTGTAGGTGCGAACCAGGGTGTCCATGTCGTCCAGCTCCGAGGCGGTGCGCTCGGTGGTGGGGACGTTCGTGATGGATGCGTCGAGAGCTAGCTGCATATGGGTGGAGACGTGCGGGCCTCCTATTCAGGTTACATAAAAGATTAGGGAATTCGGGGGGAAGTTTCAGGGTGGGGTATCGTTCGCTGGACGATTGGCTCGCTGCGCTCGCGGGAGCCGCTGCGCGGCTCGAAATACAGGGGTCCTTCGGCTGCGGGCTGCGCCCTTCGCTCAGGATGACGGCGGGGGTGGGGGAGAAGCAGATTCCTCCGCTGCGCTGCGGAATGACAGCCAGAAAGGCAAAAGGCACAGACGGGCTAACTGGATGCCTTGTCAGCGGATTCAGCGGCCTGGGCGGCGGATTCGGCGGCAGAGGCAGCGGCAGCTTCGGCGTGGGTGGCGGCTGCGGCGGCCTGGGATTCGGTGTAGGCGACGGTGGCGGCCTGGGCGGCGGCCTGAGCGGCTTCTGCGGCGTCCTGCTGGACGAAGTACTCGTCGATGATGACAGCGATGAGGGCAGCGGTGGGGATGGCGACGAGAGCTCCGACGACGCCAGCGAGGTCCGAGCCTACCAGCAGGGCGACAATGACCGAGAGACCGAGGAGGTTGACGCGGCTACGCATGATGCGGGGGGTGAGGAAGCCGTTTTCTATTTGGAGATAGATGACGTAGAAGATGAGGACGCCGGCCATCTTGCTCCAGGAATCGGTGGCGGCGACGCCAGCGGCGAGCACGATGGTGATGAGACCACCGGCGATGGGAATGATGTTGAGTAAACCCATGAGCACGCCGAGGAGAACGAAATATTTCACATGCAGGATGCCGAAGACGATGGTGCTACAGACGCCGAGGGTGAGCATGAGGGCGAGCTGGCCGATGAGCCAGCTGCTCATGCGGGCTTCGGCGATGACGAGGGTTTTGGCGAGACGGTCGCGAGAACCGTCGGGGACGAAGGAGAGGAGGTAGTAGTAGACAGCGTCGCCTTCGAGCATGAAGTAGATGCAGAGGACAAAGGCGGTGATGAGGTCGAGGAAGTGGCCGAGCCAGAGGGGAGCGCTTGCGAAGATGTACTGCGCGGTGGCTGCGAGGGCTGCCTCGCTCTTTGCGGCGAGAGAGTCGACGCCGAATTTGTCTGCCATGGGCAGGTGTTTGAGCTTGGCAATGAGGCCTGGGATGCGCGGGGGAAGGTCGGTAGCAAAGTGCTGAATGTCTTTTGCTACGGGCGGAAGACCTACATAGAGGAAGACGGTAAGAGCAGCGAAGACGGAGAAGACGAGGGCCACGATTGCGACCGGGCGCGAGGGAGAGTATTTGCGGATGCGGACCCGCATGATGCGCTGCACGATGGGGCCGAGGACGACGGCGAAGAGGGCGCTGACATAGACGATTTCGAGGACCTGGCGGAGGCGCCAGGCGAGCGCGAGGCTGAGAGCAAGCGCGAAGGCAAAGAGGATGTAGCCGCGGACCGTGGAGACCTGCGTGGCGCGATCGTCAGCGGGATTGGAGTTGTAGGGCTGCAGGGCCAGCGGGCACGCTCCTTGGTTGGGTTGTAACGGATGCTCTCACTTGGATGCAGCGGGGCGCAAGTTAGCTGGCTGGTGAGAACCTGTCCAATCACTGCGACCTGCGCCTGCGGACAGGAGAACAGGCAACGACAAAGGCAAACAATACAGGGGTCTCTCCACTGCGGCGGCAAAGTACGCCGCCTCCGGTCGAGATGACGGAGTTTGGTGGGCGCAAGAAGTGCGCGGCTTCGGTCGAGATGACGGAGTTTGGTTGGGTGCAAGAACGGGGCGGCTTCAATCGAGATGATGCATGATTGGCAGTGATTGGACAGGTTCTGAGAGTTAGTGTGCGGCAGGTTTCGCGGTGGCGGCGGGAGGGATTAGTTTGATCTGGAAGATGGTGGGCCATTCTTTGCCGGTTACGAAGAGGCGGTCGTGCTGGGCGTCGTAGGCGATGCCGTTGAGGACGGCTTCGTCGTCGAGGTGCATGACGTCGGGGAGGAGGCCGGTGAGATCGATCCAGGCGATGACGTGGCCGTCGCGGGGAGAGATGCGGGCGATGCGGTTGGTGTGCCAGACGTTGGCGTAGATTTCGCCCTTGATGTATTCGAGCTCGTTGAGGAGGGTGACGGGTGAGCCCTGGTCGGTGACGGTGATGTTGCGGACTTCGTGGAAGTCTTTGGGGTCGCGGAAACGGAGGGTGGCGGTGCCGTCGGAGGTGATGATGTGGGCGCCGTCGTGGGTCATGCCCCAACCTTCGCCGGTGTAGGTGAAGTCGGCTAGCTTGTGGAGGGTGGCGCGGTTGTAGACGAAGCCGGTGTTGGTTTGCCAGGTCCATTCGTAGAGGTTGGAGCCCCAGTCGACGATGCCTTCACCGAAGTATTGCGGGGCGAGGTCGATGTGCTGGGTGATGCGGCCGGTGGTGGGGTCGGTGACGAGGATTTGGGAGTGGCCCTTGATTCCGGTGCCTTCGTAGAAGAGGCCGTTGAGGTAGAAGAAGCCTTCGGTGTAGGAGGAGGTTGCGTGGGGTAAGGTGGCGACTACCTTGTAGCCGTAGACGGGGGTGGGGGTGGTTTGGGCCTGCGCAGGGGGGAGGGCGAAGAGCAGGGTGAGGGTTAGGAGTAGAGCGCGGCGCATGAAGGTGAGGATATCGCAGAGGGCGGGAGGAGCAGTGATGAGACTTGCGGGACGGAATTTGATTGCGGCAAAATTCGGTTTTAGTTCGTCGACATGCTGAGGATTGTGGGAGTATGTTGAGAGTTTTCCCGTGTAACGAATCCTGCTCTGGGGCGCTTCCTGGCGCGCCGGCATGTTGTATCGAGGTGGCTTATGAATGCGTGGATTTATCGGCTTCTCGCACTTTTCTCCTGCGGAATTTTTGCGTTTCAGCTTCATGCACAAGGACCGGTTGCACGTCCGGGGTCGGTGACGCTGTTTAACAATGTGCGCGTGTTGGATGGGACCGGACATTTGACGGCGCCTACGAACGTGCTGGTACGGGGCAATGTGATTGAGCGCATTACGACGTCGCCGATTCCTACGGACCGGATGGCGACGACGAAGATCATCGAGGGCGGCGGACGCACGCTGATGCCAGGGCTGATCGACGCACATACGCACATCATGATGCAAAACATTCCGATGTCCGTGGCGATGATGGCAGACATTGGATATATCACGCTGGTGGCAGGCAAGGCGGCGACGGACACGCTGATGCGCGGGTTTACCAGCATTCGCGATCTGGGCGGGCCGACGTTTGGGTTGAAGATGGCGATCGACCAAGGGTTGCTGCCGGGACCTCGGATCTACCCTTCGGGGGCCTTCATCTCGCAGACTAGCGGGCATGGGGATTTCAGAATGCCTTATGAGATTCCGCGGGTGATTGGCGGACCGTTGAGCCATGCGGAAGTGATGGGCGTGGCGGCGATCGCGGACGGTCCCGACGAGGTATTGTTACGAACGCGCGAGCAGCTGATGAAGGGAGCTTCGCAGATCAAGCTGATGGCGGGCGGCGGTGTTACGTCTACGTACGATCCGCTCGACGTGGCGCAATACACGGAACCGGAGATTCATGCGGCGGTTTTGGCGGCGGATAACTGGGGCACGTACGTGACCGTGCATGCGTACACTCCCAAAGCGATTCAGACGGCGATTGCGGCGGGGGTGAGGTGCATCGAGCATGGTCAGCTTGCGGATGACGCCAGCGCAAAGTTGATGGCGGATAAGGGAATTTGGTGGAGTCTGCAGCCGTTTCTTGGGGACGAGGATGCGAGTGCTGTTGTGACGGACTCGCCAACCCAGCAGAAGAGGCTGCAGATGAGAGCCGGGATCGACACGGCATACAAGCTCGCGAAGAAGTACAAGATCAAAACAGCATGGGGAACGGACACGTTGTTTGACGCGAAGATGGCAACACGCCAGGGTGAACAATTGACGACGCTGGTGCGTTGGTACACGCCTTCGGAAGTGCTGAAGATGGCGACGGCGGACAATGCTGAACTTTTGGCGCTGTCGGGACCGCGCAATCCTTATCCTGGAAAACTGGGCGTGGTGGAAGAGGGAGCGTTGGCGGATCTGCTGCTGGTGGATGGCGATCCGGTGGCGAATATTAAGTTGATCGAAGACCCTGCGAAGAACTTTCTGGTGATTATGAAAGGCGGCGTCATTTACAAGAACATTGTGAACGGGGACAGTCCGCACTAGGAGACGATTGAGATTTCAGTCTTCGAACTGAGCTTCGAAACGATCTGAAAGCCCCCGGGGTTAGCGGGGGCTCTTGATGGCGGCCAGGACGGCGTCGACGGTCTGGTCGAGGGTGAGTTCGGCGGTGTGGATGGTGTGGGCGGCGATGCGCTCGTAGTGGGGGCGACGGAGACGGAAGCGGCGCTCGGCGAGGTTGAGGTCGGAGAGGTTGGGGCGGGCGGTGGAGGCGGGGTCGGTTGCCTGGGCGGTGCAGCGGGCGACGAGGGTGTCGAAGGAGGCGGAGAGGTAGACGACGGCGGTGTGGGGAGTCTGCTCGAGGAGGAGGCGGTTGCCGAGCTCTTCGGGGGCGCCGCCGCCGAGGGCGATGACGACGTCGCGGAGGCCGAGGAGGGCGGCCAGGGTGAGGGACTCGAGGTGCCGGAAGTGGGCTTCCCCGCCTGTCTCGCCGGTTGCGGCGAAGATCTGGGGGACGGTGCGGCCGTCGCGGGCTTCGATCTCGCGGTCGAGGTCGATGAAGTTCCAGCCGAGGCGATTGGCGAGGAGAGAGCCGGCGGTGGTCTTGCCGGAGCCCATGAAGCCGGTGAGGACGATGCGATGCACTGCGCGCGCGTCGAGAGGGACTGCGCGTCCAGCGGGCGTTGGATTGGTGGCGGGTTTGCGTTTGGTGGGCATGTCGAGCGTTGCTGTAGTCATTGTCGTCTCCGTTGGCGGGTCGGTGAAGTAAAGATTGTTGGGGGCAAAAGAAAAACCGCAGACCTTGTGGGCTGCGGCTCGGTGGATGGCTTGGGTTCTCTCGAGGGGTGATCAGAGAAGCGGATCAGAGAATCGCACCAGGCCGCCGGGCCGCTGGGGATACCAGTAGCAATAGCTAAATCGGCCGGTGGTGGGGCGCAGGTTCATCGGGTTTGATGGTAACGCGGAGTTTGGGTTGTGGCAAGTGTCCTGCGCGGACGGCGAGGCTTCTCGTGGTCGTCTAAGGGCAAAGTACCCCGGTGGAATTGAAGATGGGTCTGGTTGACGGAGTTACGACACATCGCATTTTCCATCCGGTGGTCATTCATTTGACAGTTCGGCGGCCTCCAATGGGCAGGAGCATGGGAATCCTGCGACGGTATTCCTCGTAGGTGGAGCCGTATTCGCGGATCAGATCTCTTTCCTCGAACTGGATGGCCAGGACAATGTAGGCGGTGGTTGCGACTGCGAAGAGCAGGTGCGCGAGCGTCATGTTTGGTGTCATCCAGAAGGCCAGAAGAAATCCGAAGTAGAGCGGATGGCGAACCAGGCGATATGGCAGGGGAGTGAGAAACACGACTTTCGTGTAGGGCCTGCCGGTGAGCGGCAGCCAGACTTGACGAAGGCCAAACAGGTCAAAGTGGTTGATGAAGAATGTCATCAACAGGACGGTCAACCAACCGGCGGCGGAGAAGGTCCAGAGGATCGCGCGAACAGGGATGCTGGTCACGTACCAGATCTGGAAACCAATGGGGCGCCACTGCCAGAAGAGCAGCAGCAGGGCGAGACTGGCGCATAACACGTAGGTCGAGCGCTCAATGGCCCAGGGAACGATTTGAGTCCAGCGCTCCTTGAACCAGGGGCGCGCCATGACGCTGTGTTGGAGTGCGAAGACGGTGAGCAACGCGCAGTCGATGGCCAGAGCGATGGGCAGTGAAGTCTGTAGCGGTCCATCCAGCCGGTGCGCGACACCGAATCCTCCCACGAAAGCGATCGCGTAGAGAAAAGTGCATAGAAAGATCGTGTAACATGCGAGACCATATCCAAAGAACAGCAGCCGCTTTAGCATTTCACCCCTCCGGTGTTGATTGAAGGATGAACGGTATTGGGAGGGGCCGCTATCGGCGCTTTGTCCCGGTTGGGCTAAAAATCTTGCTATCTTGTGCGACAAATGTCCCGAGGCAGAGAATCACCTACGCATGAGCACTCGCCAACACATCCGTTACGTGACGACACCCGATGGCACACGGCTGGCGTGGGCCGAGGCGGGGAGGGGACCGCTGCTGGTGAAGGCGGCGAACTGGCTGACGCATCTCGAGTACGAATGGGATAGTCCGATCTGGCGGCATTGGCTTGAGTTCTTCTCAACGCACTTTCGATTCGTGCGTTATGACGAGCGGGGATGCGGGATGACTGAGTGGCGGGGCGGCGACCTGACTCTGGACACGTGGGTCGCCGACCTGGGCGGGGTGATTGAAGCGGCGCGCCCGGTTGAGCCGGTGATACTGCTCGGCATCTCGCAGGGTGCTCCGGCGTGCATTCGATATGCAATCCGCTATCCGGAGCGAGTGGCTTGCCTGATCCTCTATGGCGGTTATACGCGGGGTGCTTTCCACCGAGGCACGCCAGAAAGCCAGGCGGCCTACCGGGCAATGATCGACCTGGCACAGGTGGCCTGGAGCAGTGACAATCCGACCTTCCGGCAGGTATTTACCTCACGATTTATTCCGGGCGGGAGCTACGCGCAGCTGCAGTGGTGGAATGAGCTTTGCTTGCGATCGATATCGTCGGGAGAGGTCGCGGCACGACTTCTGGAGGCACGTGCGCTGGTGGAAAATACGGCTGAGTTGGGGCAGGTGCGAGTACCGACACTAGTTCTGCATGCGCGAAACGACGAAGTGGTATCGATTGAAGAAGGCCGGATGCTGGCGGCCGGGATCCCGGGTGCCGAGTTTGTGGAGCTCGACTCGCGGAATCACGTGCTGCTTGAACACGAGCCGGCATGGCAGCGATTCTGCGAGGCGGTTCTGTCGTTCACGCAGGGAGGTGTGCCGAGCGCCGCATCGGCCTTCTCCGCGCTGTCGGTTCGCGAGCGCCAGGTTCTTGGGCTCATCGCCGAGGGCTTAAGTAATATCGAGATCGCGGAGAAGCTGGCGATCAGCGAGAAGACTGTCCGCAATCACGTGACAAATGTCTTCGACAAACTGGGCGTATGGTCACGGGCGCAAGCGATCGTGTTCGCTCGCGACCGCGGCTTCCGCGTATGAGCAGGCGCAAAAACGGCCTCTTCCTGCTTGCTTTCGCCGGAGGAAGGGGCCGTTGGGAGGTATGCGGCTAGTTTTCTTTGCTGGTGGGGGGTTCTTCTTTTAGCTTGCTGGCGATGTTGGACCAGACAGCGTCGCTGGGTTCGGTGCCGGCGCTGGGTTCGAAGAGACTCTTGGCCTGCTCGGCGATGATTTCAAGATCGCTGACGAGGGCAGCGCAGTCGGGATGCGCCTGGAAGAAGTTGGCGAAGCGCGGATCTTTGCTGATGGAGCCGCCGCCGGACTCGAAGAGCTCGGGGAGATATTCTTCAAATTCCGCGGTGGTCATCTTGTCGAGATTGGCTGAAGCGAGATCTTTCATCGTGCAGCCTCCGACACGCCATCCGCGGGTTGAAGCGCCTGGGACTCGCGGAGGAGTTCGCGCAGCTTGAGGCGGGCCTTGTGGAGCTGGGACTTGCTGTTGCCGGTGGAGCATTCGAGCATGGTGGCGATCTCATTGTGCTCGAAGCCTTCGACGTCGTGGAGGACGAAGACCATGCGATAGCCGGGGGGAAGCAGGGCGACGGCGCGCTCGAGCGTGACGCGGTCGACCGAACCCGAGAGCATGGTGTCGCGGGAGCCGAAGTCGCGCTTGGGCGCGTCTTCTTCGGAGGGGTTGATGGTCTCTTCGAGGGAGACGAGCTGCAGGCCCTTCTTGCGCAGATGCATGAGGACCAGGTTGACGGTGAGGCGGTGGAGCCAGGTGGAGAAGGCGCTCTCGCCGCGGAAGCTGCCGAGCTTGCGGAAGAGGTGGAGGAAGGCTTCCTGGGTCATGTCCTCGGCTTCGGAGACGTTGCCGAGCATGCGCAGGCAGAGGGTATAGACGCGGCGTTTGTGGAGCGCGTAAAGCTTGGCAAAGGCATCGGGGTCGCCGTTCTTGGCGTTTTCGATGGCTTCGGCTTCGCCGGCGATTGGAGCGTTCCGCTTGAAGAAGCCGGGGTTCGGTTTCGTCTGCATTGGTGGTAGGCCTTGAAGATCCATGTGAATTTGTCCGCTCTCGGGCTTAATCGAACGGCGCAGGTTGCTTCACATACTTAGAGGTTGAACGCTGCGCGCTTGATAAAGGTTTCAAGAGCTTGGACTGAGGAATGGGCCCGAGGGTTGTCCGGTGGAACGCTGGGGCGGCTAAGGTGTATGCGCTGAGGTAGTTGTGGCTAGGACCAGTGTACGCTGCGGAGCCCGGAGAGAGTAGTGGAACCCACCTCTCGAAAGCGAGATAGGGGGCACCCGGACCTGGGGTTAGCTGCCGATGAAGCGGGCGTAGAGGGAGCGGGCCAGGCCGGGGTCGGTGGTGCCCTGGATGAGGGCGCGGCCGTCGGGGAAGACGGTGAGGGTGTAGGGGTCGTAGGTGAAGCGGAGGAGGAGGCCGTTGGCTCTGACCGGGCCCAGCGGCTGCAGGCGGAGTTCCAACTCGGCGAGGTTTAGGGGGTGTGCGTGCTGGTGGATCTGGACGGAGTTGCGGCCGCAGAGGGTGATGTGGGGGCGCTGGTCTCCGGCCAGGTGGCGGAAGATGCGCTGGCCGCAGACTTCGCAGTCTTCGCGAGGGTGGGTGGTCGAGATTTCGGAACGGGTGTTGGCCCAGAGATCGAAGGAGAGGAGGGTGCGGCGCATTGCTTCGGGTTGGTGGGTTAGGTACTTGAGGGCTTCGGTGACCTGGAGGGAGGCCGCGAGGTTGACGGCGGTGGAGAGGATGCCGGCCGTGTCGCAGGTGTCGACGTTGCCGGAGGGGGCGGAGGGGAAGATGCAGGCGAGGCAGGCGGTTGCAGTGAGTGGTGGGTAGTGGGTAGTGAGTAGTGGTACGTCGCTTCGCTCCGTCTGCAAATACAGGGGTTCTTCGGCCGCGGGCTGCGCCCTTCGCTCAGGATGACGGTCATCTTCGGCGGAAGAGATCGGCTTGGGGAGGATGTTCATGGTGGCGGCGTAGGCGCCTACGGCGGCGGCGTAGATCCAGGGGCGGTGGTCGCGGACGCAGAGATCGTTGATGAGGTAGCGGGTCTCGAAGTTGTCGGTGCAGTCGAGGACGAGGTCGGCGGCGAGGAGGGTGGGGGCGTTGGCCGGGACGAGGTCGGTGATGTGGGCGTCGATGTGGACGCTGGAGTTGATGCGGGCGAGGTGGAGGCGGGCGGCTTCGGCTTTGGGGAGGGAAGCGCGGGCGTCGTCTTCGTCGAAGAGCATCTGGCGCTGGAGGTTGGAGGGCTCTACGAAGTCGCGGTCGATGAGGGTGAGGCGGCCTACGCCGGCGCGGGCGAGGAGGCTGGCGGTGGCGGCTCCGGTGGCTCCGACACCTACGATGGCGACGTGGGCACGGGCGAGGAGTTGCTGGCCCGCCTGGCCGATGGGGGCGAAGAGGATTTGGCGCGAGTAGCGGTCGGTGTCGGAGATGGGGACTGGGATGGAGTTGGAGATGGGCGATTCGGTGGCTGCGTTGGGGTGCTCGGGGTGGTGGGTGGTGAACGCAGGCATATGCGAAGTATACGGTTGCAGGGGAATCTGGAGGGGGTCGTGGAAGCGGCGGCGAACCCGCGGGGGGTGGATTGCATCTGTAAAATGAAACTCATACGGGACCGAAGAAAGCCGTGTGTTTGAGGCTGAGCGGAACGAGCCGCCGCGGGATAACGGATTGACGAGAGAGAAGGCGGCTTTCGAATTTGCGAATTTGAAGGTTGAGAGGAAAGCGGCGTTGGCGCGGAGCGAGTGGTTGAGCGAGCGCGAGATGAAGCGACTCTCCGCGCGCCTGCTGGAGTTTAAGGGTGGGATGCGTCCATGGGGATGGATGCGGTGGGCGATGCTGCTGGTGCTGGGATGCGCAGGTGCGACGATGCGGGGGCAGACGGTGGACACGGTTGGGCCGCCGGCGCCCAATCAAACGGCACAGGTGATCAATGCGCTGCCGGCGTTGCCGACGAGCCTGTGGTCGAAGGCGGGGACCACGGTGACGGCGGTGCGATTTGCGGGCGTTACGTTTGGGGAGAAAAATGCGATTGTTTCGGAGCTGAAGCAGAAGGCGGGTGAACCGCTGGATCCGGACAAGGTGCGGGTGGATATGCGACGCCTGTTTGCGTCGGGGCTTTACGTAAATATCAGCGTGAACGTGGTGCCGGAGGGGAAGGGTGCGGCGCTGGTGTACTCCGGGCAGCCGCAGTATTTTGTGGGGCGGGTGACGATTGAAGGGGTGAAAAGAGAACGGCTGGCGTCGTTGCTGGAGTTTGCGACGCGGCTGGAGCCGGGCGTGCCGTTTGCGAATGGCGCGCTGGCGACGGCAGTGGAGGCGGTGAAGGAGTCGCTGGCGGAG
>Ga0302228_10001666_pt1 | contig 16100 bp, 9 predicted proteins | sample II_Palsa_N1_2_FD_193519 | JGI IMG/M metagenome (GOLD analysis project Ga0302228, IMG submission 193519) | Peat permafrost microbial communities from Stordalen Mire near Abisko, Sweden - II_Palsa_N1_2 | ecosystem: Environmental > Terrestrial > Soil > Palsa > Peat permafrost | place: Sweden...
AAGCCAGTTATTTCGCCCGGTTTAAAGACAGCTTAAGCTTGCTGTATAGAGTAGTCAGGGAGCCTTCGGTATCTCGCCTTGGTCCGCCCCCAACAACTCAAGCTCGCGGTCAAGGCTGGTCAGACCGCGCCTGCGTTGCACGCAGCATGCAGCCCATGTCGCCGTACGCACTGACCGCATTTCCGTGACCTGATTAAAAACCGGCGAACCGTCTGTTCGCTACGATCAATTTCCACCCACTGACTTGACGACTCGCCTGCCCATGAGCGTACCTGCCGACGCCCCGCCCCGCGCTGATTCGTTGAAAGCCTCGTACAAAACGGCCAAGGCCGCCCTGCTCGAGCGCTTCCAGAGCGCGACCAACGTCGATGGCCTGATGCACGCCCTCGGGCGCGCCACCGACGAAGCGCTTCGAGGCGCCTGGGAAGCCTGCGCGATGCCGAACTCGGCAGCGCTGATTGCGGTCGGTGGTTACGGGCGCGGCGAACTTGCGCCCTATTCTGACGTCGATATCCTCGTTCTCCTGCCCGATGACGAAACGCCCGAGCACACCGCTTCGCTGGCTGCGCGTATTGAACGGCTGATCGGCATGGCGTGGGATCTTGGCCTCGACATCGGCAGCAGCGTGCGGTCGGTGACGCAATGCATCGATGAAGCGAGCAACGACATCACCATCCAGACCTCGCTGCTGGAAGCGCGGCGCATAGTCGGCAACGAAACACTGTTCGAAACGTTCGAGGGGCGGTATCGGCAGACGCTCGATCCGCGTGCGTTCTTCCAGGCGAAAGTCCTGGAGATGCGCCAGCGGCACGCCAAGTATCAGGACACGCCGTACAGCCTCGAGCCGAATATCAAGGAAAGTCCCGGCGGACTGCGCGACCTGCAGCTTATTTTATGGATCTCACGCGCGGCCGGTTTCGGCAGCAGCTGGCGTGAACTGGATTCGCGCGACCTCATCACCGAACGCGAAGCCAGCGAACTGCGCCGCAACGAAGGGTTTCTGAAAACCCTGCGCGCGCGGCTGCATGTGATTGCCCGGCGGCGCCAGGACATTCTCGTTTTCGACTTGCAGACGGCGCTGGCCGAAAGCCTGGGCTACAAAGCGACTTCGTCCAAGCGCGCGAGCGAACAGCTCATGCGCCGCTATTACTGGGCCGCCAAAGCCGTCACGCAGCTCGCCACCATCCTGATCCAGAACGTGGAAGCGCAACTGTTTCCATCGACGAGCGGCATCACGCGCGTGCTCAATGAGCGTTTCGTCGAGAAGCAGGGCATGCTGGAAATCGCCAGCGACGACGTCTTCGAACGCGAACCCAACGCCATCCTCGAAGCGTTCCTGCTGTACGAACAAACGCGCGGCATCAAGGGTTTATCCGCCCGAACGCTGCGGGCAATCTATAACGCACGTGACCTGATGGGCCGTGACTGGCGGCGGGATCCCGAGAACCAGCGTCTGTTCATGGCGATCCTGAAGCAGCCCGAAGGCATCACGCATGCGCTGCGGCTGATGAACCAGACCAGCGTGCTGGGGCGTTATTTGCTCAACTTCCGGCGCATTGTCGGCCAGATGCAGCATGACCTGTATCACGTCTATACCGTCGATCAGCACATCCTGATGGTGTTGCGCAATATCCGGCGCTTTGCGTTGGCCGAACACGCGCATGAATACCCGTTCTGCAGCCAGTTGATGGGCAATTTCGAGCGCCCGTGGGTGCTGTATATTGCGGCGCTTTTTCACGATATCGCCAAGGGCCGCGGCGGCGATCACTCCGTGCTCGGCATGGCCGATGCACGGCGTTTTTGCCGTGAACACGATGTTGGCGCGGACGACAGCGACTTGGTCGTGTGGCTCGTGGAGCAGCATCTGACCATGAGCCAGGTCGCGCAAAAGCAGGATACGAGCGATCCGGAAGTCATCAAGCAATTTGCGTCGATGGTCAAGACTGAGCGCCGGTTGACCGCGCTGTATCTGCTGACCGTCGCCGATATCCGCGGCACCAGTCCCAAGGTCTGGAACGCGTGGAAAGGCAAGCTGCTCGAGGATTTGTACCGCGCCACGCGCGCCGTGCTCGGCGGCGCCGAACTGCACGCGCACTCGGAACTCAAGTCGCGCCAGGAAGACGCGCTCGCGTTGTTGCGCCTTGAAACCGTGCCCGAAAACGCGGAAAAAGCGTTGTGGGACAAGCTCGATGTCGGCTATTTCCTGCGCCACGACGCCGCCGATATCGCCTGGCAAACCCGCGTGCTGTATAAGCACGTGGAGAGCGAAAAGCCGATTGTCCGTGCGCGGCCGTCGCCGATTGGCGCGGCGCTCCAGGTGCTGGTGTATGTGCAGGACCGGCCAGATTTGTTCGCCGGGATTTGTGCGTATTTCGACAAAAACGGCCTGTCCGTGCTGGATGCACGTGTCACAACGACGCGGCACGGCTACGCGCTCGACAATTTTCTGGTCGCGCATCCGGACCATGACGGGCATTATCGCGACATTGCGAATCTCGTCGAACAGCAGTTGAGTACGCTGCTGACTGCTGAAGGCATCTTGCCGGAACCGTCGAAGGGACGTGTTTCCCGGCTTGTGCGCACTTTTCCGATCACGCCGCGCGTGGATTTACGTCCCGACGAACGTGGTCAGTATTACATCCTGTCCGTATCGGCTAACGACCGGCAGGGCCTCCTTTATTCGATCGCGCGGGTTCTGGCCCAGCACCGGATCGGCGTCCATGCGGCGCGGATCAATACGCTTGGCGAACGCGTGGAAGACGTGTTCCTGCTCGACGGCAAAACCCTATCCGACAACCGGACGCAGATCCAGGTCGAAACCGAACTGCTGCGCGCGATCGCAGCCTGAGAATATATGCGCGTCAAACTGACAGCGAAGCACCCGCGCCCGGCATCGCCGGCACGTTCCCCCGTTCGTACCGGCAGCGCTGCCGGACGGAAAAAGCCCCCACGCGCCGATATGGCGAGCGGCGATCGGCCAGTGCGTAGCGATAAACCGGCAGGCGGTGCACGGCCATCGGGTTCCGGTGAGCGGAAACCTTTTAAGGCGCGTAGCGACGACTCTCGCGGCGCGGGTGACCGCGGGCCGCGGCCTTCGTTCGGCGATCGTGGCGCTCCGCGTGGTGATCGGCCTTCCGGCGATGGCGAACGTCGCCCGTACGCACCGCGTGGTGATGCTCCGCGTGGTCCGAGCAGCGATCGCGGTCCGCGTCCTTCATTTGGCGATCGTGGCGCTCCACGCGGTGATCGGCCTTCCGGCGATGGCGAACGTCGCCCGTACGCACCGCGTGGTGATGCTCCGCGTGGTCCGAGTAGTGATCGTGGCCCGCGTCCTTCGTTTGGCGATCGTGGCGCTCCGCGTGGCGATCGGCCTTCTGGCGATGCTGAACGTCGCCCGTTCACGCCGCGTGGTGATGCTCCGCGTGGTCCGAGCAGCGATCGCAGCCCCCGTCCTTCGTTTGGCGATCGTGGCGCTCCGCGTGGTGATCGTCCTTCGGGCGATGGCGAACGTCGCCCGTTCACGCCGCGTGGTGATGCTCCGCGTGGTCCAAGCAGTGATCGTGGGCCTCGTCCTTCCTTTGGCGACCGTGGCGCTCCGCGTGGTGATCGGCCTTCCGGCGATGGCGAACGGCGTCCGTTCACCCCTCGTGGCGATGCTCCGCGCGGTCCAAGCAGCGATCGCGGCCCCCGTCCTTCCTTTGGCGACCGTGGCGCTCCGCGTGGTGATCGGCCTTCCGGCGACGGCGAACGTCGTCCGTACACCCCTCGTGGCGATGCTCCGCGCGGTCCAAGCAGCGATCGCGGCCCCCGCCCTTCCTTTGGCGACCGCGGCGCCCCACGCGGCGATCGTCCTTCCGGCGATGCTGAACGTCGCCCGTTCACGCCGCGTGGCGATGCTCCGCGCGGTCCGAGCAGCGATCGCGGCCCCCGTCCTTCCTTCGGTGACCGTGGTGCCCCGCGCGGCGATCGTCCATCAGGCGATACCGAACGTCGTCCGTTCAAACCCCGCGATGATTCGCGCGGACCGGGCAGCGATCGCACGCCCCGCCCATCGTTTAATGACCGCGGTGACCGTGGCGCTCCGCGCGAGCGCAACCATGCACACGATGGCAGCCCGCGTCCGGCTCCCACCGACCGTCAACGGCCCTCGGGCGACAGCCCTTACGTAGCACGCGACACGTCTGGACGCTTCGGAGACGATCGCAAACCCGCCCCGCGCAAACCGGTATCGAAGCCGTCAAAACCGCGTGACGCCGATGCCCCTCCCTCACCCGCCCGCATCGCGCGCGAAAATGAAGAAGGGCTCGTGCGCTTGTCGAAGGTGATGTCGGAGCTCGGCCTGTGCTCGCGCCGGGAAGCCGATGAATGGATCGAAAAGGGCTGGGTTCTGGTCGACGGCGAAGTCATCGATACGCTCGGCACCAAGATTCGTCCCGACCAGAACGTTGAAATTGCACCCGCCGCGCATGCGGCCCAAATGCAGCAGGTCACCATCCTGATACACAAGCCGGTTGGCTACGTGTCGGGTCAGGCGGAAGACGGCTATCAGCCGGCTGTCACGCTGGTCAATCCGTCCAACCATTGGGCCGACGACCAGTCCGGCATTCGCTTCACGCCGCTGCATTTGCGCACGCTTGCACCGGCAGGCCGTCTGGATATCGATTCGACCGGCCTGCTCGTCCTGACCCAGGATGGCCGGGTGGCGAAGCAACTGATCGGCGGACATTCGGACGTCGATAAGGAATATCTCGTGCGCGTGAAATTCGGCGAGCATGAAGTCGATATCGAACCGCATTTCCCGCCCGAAAGCCTCGCATTGCTGCGCCACGGACTTTCCCTCGACGACGTGCCGCTCAAAACAGCGCAGGTCAGTTGGCAAAATGGTGAACAGTTGCGCTTTGTGTTGCGTGAAGGCAAAAAGCGCCAGATTCGCCGGATGTGCGAGCTGGTTGGGCTGGAAGTGGTCGGCCTGAAGCGGATCCGGATGGGCCACGTGACGCTCGGCGCCTTGCCGCCGGGCCAGTGGCGTTATCTGGGCGCAGACGAAGCGTTCTAAAGCAGCTTCGCCGTTTTCTCCGCGCGCCTCAAAACGTCGCGGAAAAAAGACGAAATTGTTACCAATCGATGCGAACGGCACCCGCCGATCGCATCGATTTTTTTTTGGCCAACTTTTTGGCTAAAGAAAATATGACACATGACCGTTAGTCAGATACACGCGCAATTTACCGCTTCGAGTCGCGTGTGCTTGGGCGTTGAGCTACTGGAGAATTGCCATGTCCGTTGAGATCATTGTTCGCGAAACCAAATCCGGCCTCGAAATCGTCAGCGGCCGACGTCGACTCGACGCGCTGCTCGCCGTGCGTGACGAAGTCGTCGTGACGAGCCCGGGCGTCGGCGAAGTTGTCATCGCGCGTTTGCCGGACGGACGCCTGCAGGCATCGGCAAATCCGGAGCACATCGCTTTGTTTCGCCAGCCGGAAATGGCGTCGGGACCCAAGAAAAGCTTCGCCTGAGAATGAAGCCGCCGGGCTCCGGCGGTTTTTGATTCCTTTCGATTCCTTGATGCATGAATGATCCGGCTAAACGGTCGGATCCTGTACGGCACGACTGAGCACGTCGCCGATGGATCATGCCCCGCGACAAAAGCGGCATCTGGCCCAGCCACCTCGCCAAACAAAAGGGCCGCGATTCTTCGCGGCCCTTATCTCGTCCAGCGGCTGAACAACCTGTCAAACCAGCCGTTCACCCCTCCATCGATCAATCATCGCTTTTCGGATCGAGTCCTGGAAACAGGACCTCAGTGAAACCGAACTTCGAGAAATCCGTGACGCGCATGGGATAAAGCTTGCCGATCAGGTGATCGCATTCGTGCTGCACGACGCGCGCGTGAAAGCCTTCGGCCAGCCGTTCGATAGGTGAACCATATTGGTCAAACCCCTGATAGCGGATCATGGAATACCGTTGCACGGCGCCACGCAAGCCAGGCACCGACAAACAGCCTTCCCAGCCTTCCTCCATGTCATGCGAGACGGGCGTGATGATCGGGTTGATCAGCACCGTTTCCGGCACCGGTTCGGCGTCCGGATAACGATCGTTGTGGGCAAAACCGAAGATCACGACCTGCAAATCCACGCCGATCTGCGGCGCGGCCAGCCCTGCACCGTTTGCGTGGCGCATGGTGTCGAACATGTCTTCAACAAGAGCGTGCAGCTCGGGCGTATCGAAATGGTCGACCGACTCGGCGATACGCAACAAGCGCGGATCGCCCATCTTGAGGATTTCGTGAATCATGGTGTTTCTCCCTCCAAAAGCTTGTGCATACCCTCTTCGTCGAGCACCGGGACGCCGAGTTCCTCAGCCTTCACGAGCTTGCTGCCCGCCTCCGCCCCCGCTACCACGTAATCCGTCTTCTTCGACACCGATCCCGCCACTTTCGCGCCCGCCGCCTCCAGCATCTCCTTCGCGTCTTCGCGCGACAGGGTAGGCAGCGTGCCGGTGAGCACGACCGTCTTGCCGGCGAGTACGCCCTGCGGGGCCTTCGGCGCAGGCGGGCCTTCGGGCCAGGTTACCTTGCCTGGCGCGCGCAACTGCTCGATCACCGTCTGGTTATGCGCTTCGCTCAAAAAATTATGCAGCGACTCGGCCACGACCGGGCCGACATCGTTGACTTCCAGCAATTCCTCGACGCTCGCCGCCATGATCGGATCGAGCGAGCCAAAATGCTTGGCCAGGTCCTTCGCCGTCGATTCCCCAACGTGACGAATACCGAGCGCGTACAGGAAACGCGGCAGCGTGGTTTGCTTCGCCTTTTCAAGAGAATCGTACAGATTCTGGGCAGATTTATCGGCGAAACGGTCCAGCGCCGCGAGCGTTGCTACCCCGAGATTGAACAGGTCCGCGGGCGTGCGCACGATATTCTCGTCGACCAGCTGGTCAATGATCTTCTCACCCAGCCCGTCGATATCCAGCGCGCGCCGCTGCGCGAAGTGCCACAACGCCTGCTTGCGTTGCGCGGGACAGATCAGGCCGCCCGTGCAGCGAGCAATGGCTTCATCAGGAAGCCTTTCAATCTTCGATCCGCAGACCGGGCACTCGGTCGGCATCACGAATTCGCGGGCATCGTCCGGACGACGGTCGAGAATCGCGCCAACCACTTCGGGGATAACGTCGCCGGCACGCCGCACGATCACCGTATCGCCGATACGGATGTCCTTGCGGCGAACCTCGTCCTCGTTATGCAGCGTAGCATTCGTTACCGTCGCGCCGCCGACGAACACAGGCGTAAGACGCGCGACCGGCGTAATGGCGCCCGTACGGCCGACTTGCACGTCGATAGCCAGCAACTGCGTGAGCGCTTCCTGCGCGGGAAACTTGTGCGCGAGCGCAAAGCGCGGCGCACGCGAAACGAAACCCAGCTTGTCCTGCTCGTCGCGCTGGTTGACCTTGTAGACCACGCCGTCGATGTCATACGGCAAACCATCGCGTTGCTCGCCTGTCTTGCGGAAAAACTCAAGCAGGCCTTCGGCGCCTTGCACCACGCCGCGCTCCGCGTTGACCGGCAAGCCCATTTCCTTGTACCAGTCGAGCAGCGCCGAATGCGACGGCGGCATCTCCGCACCTTCCAGCAGACCAATGCCATAAGCGAAAAACGACAACTGACGCGCCGCGGTCATCTTGGGATCGAGTTGCCGCAAACCACCGGCCGCCGCATTACGCGGATTCGCAAACTCACGTTGTTCGGCCTCGCGCTGGCGCGCGTTGATCTTCTCAAAATCGCGCTTGAACATGAGCACTTCGCCGCGCACATCAACCCGCTTCGGGATGTTTTTGCCCTTGAGTTTCAGGGGTATCGAACGGATAGTGCGGACGTTTTCCGTGACCTCTTCACCCGTCGCACCGTCGCCGCGTGTAGCCGCCTGAACGAAGATGCCGTCGTCATAGCGCAGGGAGATGGCAAGCCCGTCGAATTTCAGTTCGCACGCGTATTCCACGGGCGAGTGACCGAGCGCGTCGGCGACGCGTTTATCGAACGCGATGATGTCTTCGTCGGCGAAACCGTTATTCAGCGAGAGCATGGGCACGTCGTGCGTGACCGGCTGGAAACCCGTTGCGACCTGACCGCCGACGCGTTGCGTGGGGGAGTCCGGTGTAATCAATTCGGGCTGATCGGCCTCGATCTGCTGCAGTTCCTTGAACAGGACGTCGTATTCGGCGTCGGGCAGATCCGGCTGATCGAGAACGTAATACGCGTAGTTGGCGCGCTCGAGCTCCGTGCGCAGCCACGCGGCGCGCTCAGCCGGCCGCTCGGCACTGGCGATAGGCGCACCGTGTGCAGCGGAAGCAGCAGAAGCGGCGGAGTCAGCTTTGGAAGCAGCTTTCGGTTTGGCAGACATGCGGCGAGACAGGCTAGAAAGTTAGAAGAAACCGACCTGCTGATTGTCTCAGAGATCGGCTGATCGTGGCATCGACCGTGTGGTCGATGCCTTACGAAAATCGCTAACTATCCAACGGGCGCGGCCGTAAGATTTTATTGGCTGAACAGGCGCCGCGTGGCGGGGGAGCCCGCCGGAATACCAGCCTGTTCGAGCTTTGCATACAGCGTCATCAACTGCTTTTCAATAGCCAGCAGCGACGATTCCGGCAACGGCCGGCGCTGGTCATCGACCACGCGTGCACCAATGCGCTCGGAGAGCGACTTCGCGTAATCGCACATCAGGCGGAACGGCAAGATGTCTTCGTCGGCCACGGGCACGTCCAGCACCAGCGTGATCATCTGGCCGCCCTTGTAGGTCAGGTCGTCGCGCAGGAAATTGGTATCGCCGAAAAGCAGCATGAACACCGGATTCTGGCGCGCATCGAGCTTGACGAAACGCGTACCGTCGCGCGACAGCAGCAAACCATCCTGCGAGGCCACCGCTTGCACGTAGTTGGCCGACCACGGCGCGCCGTCGGAGAGAATATTGATCGACAATTGCGCGTCGCATTGAGCGGCGAACGCGTCGAGTTCGCGCGCCATGCCGACCGTTTCCAGCATGTCGGGAAACTCGGGGGAACCGTCGATACCATCGGCGAAACGCTGTACGCCCGTGACGAACTCTGAAAACTCCAGTTCGTTCAGCGGGCCGCCACGATTGGCCAGCTGCGCCGCTGCGCGCAACTCTTCATAACGCGCGCCATTCTTGAGCAATTCCCAGGTCGTGCCGCCTTCCGGCTTGCCTTCTATATGCACGGGCTTCGCCCCCGCGCGGCGAAGCTTCTGCGCGCTCGGAATCAGCTTTTCGCCCGCTATGGGAGCAAGCAAACGGATGGGCACCACACAATCGATCCGCCGGTCCACAATAGCCGGCGGTGCCGATGAAATCGTGGTCGCGGCGGGCGAAACGGGTTCGTCATCGTCGGCCAGGATGGGCGACATGGCTGACGAATCAAGCTCCTGGAAATCGCCATTCACCGAGGTCGATTCGGCCTGGATATCGACTGCGGTATCGGCCGGCGCTACGGTAGAAAGCGGCGCACCGCCGAAACTCGGCTCGACTCGCGTGTCCGCCGCCTCGCCCTCGCCCATGGCGGGTTCACGCCGCACCGGACGCGTCGGCTCGATGAACGGCTGCTCCTCGTCGGCGTCGTTGCGCGCGAGCGACTCAGCTGCTTCGTCAGGCATCGGGCGCGGCATCTTGCGGCGCACTTTGGCGCCCTGCCACGCGTTGTACACCACCACGCCGCCTACCACCACGGCTCCCGCTCCAATCAACCCGAGTGTCAACTCGTCCATGCACTCTCCGTCATTCTTTTCTGGTTGCGCTCTCGGCGCGCTTGGCAGCGCTATTGAGGCATCCGGCGCTCAATTGAGCGCTTGTTGAGCTTACGCTGCGCGATCTGCGCCCCACGCGCTTCCGGATTTTCATCCGAACTGCGTGAGGCACTCCGCGCCTGCGCGCCAAAACCGGCCTCCCAGGCCGGTTCTCCCCACTTTTCTGCTGTCCGTTCTAAAAAAGCCCGGCCAAACGTTCAAGCATTCTGGGCGAAACCCGCCGCGGATTCCATATCCACGGCAACAATCCGCGAGACGCCCTGTTCCTGCATCGTCACGCCGATCAGTTGTTGCGCCATTTCCATCGCGATCTTGTTGTGCGAGATGAAGAGGAATTGCGTTTTCTCCGACATCGCCCGCACGAGGTTCGCGAAGCGCTCCGTGTTGGCGTCGTCGAGTGGCGCATCCACTTCGTCCAGCAGACAGAACGGCGCCGGATTCAACTGGAACATCGCAAACACAAGCGCGGTGGCGGTAAGAGCCTTTTCGCCGCCCGACAGCAAGTGAATGGTCGAATTCTTCTTGCCCGGCGGTTGCGCGAGCACCTGCACGCCGGCATCGAGGATTTCGTCGCCAGTCATCACGAGTTTCGCCTGACCACCGCCGAAAAGACGCGGGAAAAGCTCGCCGAAATGACGGTTCACTTCGTCGAACGTGCCTTGCAGCAACGACCGCGTTTCCTGGTCGATCCTGTGGATCGCGTCTTCCAGCGTGCCGATTGCATCGTTCAAATCCGCCGATTGCGCGTCAAGGAAATCCTTGCGCTCACTGGCCGCGGCGAGTTCGTCGAGCGCGGCCATGTTCACGGCGCCAAGCGCCGCGATGGCATTGTTCAGCCGGGTGACTTCGCCTTGCAGATACGAAGGTTTCAGATCCGGCGTGAGCTTGGCCTGCAACTCGGCTTCATCGACGCCTGCCGCCGCCAGTTGTTCGATGAACTGCTCGCCGCTGATGCGTGCCGCCTGTTCCTTCAACTGCAACTCGTTGATCTTGTCGCGCAACGGCTGCAGCGAACGTTCCGCGATCAGCCGCAATTCGTCGGCCTGACGCAGTCGCGCGGTGAGATCGTCGAGTTCGATGCGGGCCGATTGCAACGCCGCTTCCCTAGCCGCGCGCAATTCGAGCGCGTCCTGCAAGCCGGTGTGCGCCGTTTGCTCGTTGATCGTTTCGAGTTCGGCACGAGCGTCTTCCAGTGCACCGGCCACGCGTTCGCTCTGATCCTTCGCTGTTTCGATGTTGCGCCGATATTCCTCGATCTTCGCCGCGAGCCCACGCGCCGCGAAACTGGCGTCGGTGGCCGCGCGTTCGAGGTCCCGCGCTTCCTGGCGTGCTGCGGTCAGCGCTTCGTCGAGGGCTTCGAACGCCAGTTGATGATCTTCGAAACGAGCCTGCAACTCGGCGAGTTCGCCGTCGTGGCGCTCGAAATTCGCTTCCGATTCAGCGCGCAACGCACGCTGCTCATCGATTTGCGCAGTGATTTCGGCCAGTTCCTCGCGGATCTGCGTGCTGCGCTGCATGTAACGCTCTTGCGCCTGCGCAAGCTTCAACACGTCCATTTGCAGCGCGTGGACGCGTTGGGTCGCGCGTTCGGCGGAGGAACGGGCATCGCCCAGACTCGCCGATGCCTGCGTATGCGCCGCTTCCGCCCGTACCGCTGCGGCCTTGGCTTCATCGGCGAGCAGGGCTTGCGCACGCACTTGCTTCGTCAGGTTTTCGATCTCCTGCTGGCGGGCGAGCATGCCGGCCTGCTCGGAGTCGGCGGCGTAAAGCTGCACGCCCACGCGCGTCACCACATGCCCGGCCTTCACCACGAACGCAGCGCCGTCCGGCAATTGCGAACGCGAGGCCAGCGCCTGGGCGATGTCATCGGAGACAAAAGTGTTGCCCAGCCAGTCGGTCAGCACGGCGCGCAACCCAGCATCGTCGATACGGATCAGCGCAAGCAGCGGCCGCAAGCCAGCGGGCGTTTCCTGCGGACGGCCGGCGTTGGGCGGTGCATAGAACGCGAGCTTGGCGGGCGGAGCGTCGGTCGCGAACGCCTTCACCCAGTCGAGATTCGATACCTCCAGCGCCGCGATCCGCTCACGCAGAACCGACTCCAGCGCCGTTTCCCAACCCGCTTCAACGTGCAGCTTTTTCCACAGGCGCGGCAACGAACCGAGTTCGTGTTTATCGAGCCACGGCTGGATCTTGCCTTCGGTCTGGACGTTTTCCTGCAACTGCTTTAACGCCGCGAGCCGCGCTTCCAGCTGGTGAATCAGCGCGCTTTCTGCCTGCACTTTCTCTTGCGCCGCGCGACGCTCGCCATCCAGACGCGGCAGCGTGTCCTGCGCGTCGGAGAGGCGGGCTTGAGCTTCAGCGAGAATTTCCTCGTGCTCCGCGAGTTGCATGCGCAACTCTTCGAGCTGCGCTTCGTCGGGCGCGTCCAGGCCGCCCGCTTCGCTTTTCAGGCGTTCGTGGCGCTGCTGCAACTGCTGCAGTTGCTGATCGGCATTGCGCTGATGCGCGGCCTCGAGTTTCAACGCCTGTTCAGTCTGCGCGATACCGCCGCGCTCTGCGTTCAACTCGGCCTGGGCATCGCGGAAACGCGCTTCGAGCGCGGGCAATTCGTCGTGTTTCGCGGCAGCCGTTTCCTGCGCGATCGCCGCCTTTTCCTCGCCGATAGCCAGCGCCTCTTCGGCATCCGTGATCTCGCCACGGGCTTTCTCGGCTTGCATCTGCCATTGATCGCGCTGAGCGCTCAACGCAGCGATCTGCGCCTGCACCCGGTTGCGCGATTCCACGATAAAGCGGATCTCCGCCTCGAGCTTGGCCACTTCCGAGTTCGCTTCGTACAGCGAGCCCTGAGCACCCTGCATGGCATCGCTCGCACTGTAGTGCGCTACCCGCAAGGTTTCCAGCTGCGCTTCGACTTCGCGCAGCTTGGCGGTTTGTGCTTCGAGTTCGATCTGCGCGTCGCTGATCGCGCGCTGTTGGCGCTCCGACTCGTTGCCCGCTTCGTTCTTGCGCAACAACCACAGGAGCCGTTGCTTTTCTTCGCCATCGGCCTGCAGCGTCTTGTATTTCGTTGCGACGATCGCCTGGGCCTCAAGCTTCTCCAGATTCGCGCTCAACTCGCGCACGATGTCTTCCACGCGGGTCAGGTTTTCGCGCGTATCGTGCAGGCGGTTCTCGGTCTCGCGCCGGCGTTCCTTGTACTTGGACACGCCTGCGGCTTCTTCCAGGAACACCCGCAACTCTTCCGGCTTCGCTTCGATGATCCGGGCGATCATGCCCTGCCCGATGATGGCGTACGCACGCGGTCCGAGGCCCGTACCCAGGAAGATGTCCTGGATATCGCGACGCCGCGCTGGCAGGTTGTTGATGTAGTAGCTCGACGTGCCGTCGCGCGTGAGGACGCGCTTGACGGCGATTTCGGCGTAGGTGCCCCACTGGCCCCCGGCGCGGCCGTCGGCGTTATCGAAGATGAGTTCGACGCTGGCACGGCTGCCCGGCTTGCGCGCCGTGGAGCCGTTGAAGATCACGTCCTGCATCGACTCGCCGCGCAGCTCGGAAGCGCGCGATTCGCCGAGCACCCAGCGCACGGCGTCGATGATGTTGGATTTGCCGCAGCCATTCGGGCCCACTACGCCAACAAGCTGGCCTGGGACCTGGAAATGGGTGGGATCGACGAAGGACTTGAAGCCAGCGAGTTTTATCGAGGTCAGACGCACGGCGATATCGCTGATTGAAAAGAATTCGGGAGAACGGGCCGGCGGGCCTCCGAGCCATGATGCTTGTGCGGCAGGAGATAACTGCTAACGCCGGTCGAAAACGCTCGGGCGGTGGGGCGAACCCCGTCGAATCGAAGCGACGGCGCACAACCCGTGGTGCTATTGCTCGACGGCTTATATATAACTACAAGCAACCGCGAGCCCGCAACCCGGCGAACGGTGACAATCATACCATCGCCAGTCTTGAATTCTTTTGGTTTGCTGACACGGGGGTTTCTGCTCGCAACGGTGGGCCGGTCGGGGTTCCGCAGGGGTCGATGACCGTCGATTTTCGGCCTGCCGGCAGCGGCCCTGTTCCAACGCCCGCACACTGTAGAGACCGGTCATCCGGCCGCCAGCAGTAACCCCTTAAAGCGCACGCAAACCCAACCACGGGCCTGCGGAGGGCTACGAGGGGGCTATAATCCGAGCCTTGTCGTTTCATCGTCTGCTCCGACTTCGCCGTGAATCCACTTCTCCAGAAACTTCAGCCGTATCCATTCGAAAAGCTGCGCGCGCTATTCAAGGGCGTCACGCCGCGCGCGGATCTGGCACCGATCAGCTTTGGTATCGGTGAGCCGAAACATGCAACGCCGGCGCTGATCCGCGAGGCAGTCGTGAATGCGATGTCCGGCCTCGCGTCGTATCCCGCCACCGCCGGCAGCGAGCCGTTGCGCCAGGCCATTGCTGACTGGACGAAGCAGCGGTACAACCTGCCCGCCGTCAACGCGGCCACGGAAGTCCTGCCGGTTTCCGGCTCGCGCGAAGCGCTTTTTTCGCTCGCCCAGACCGTGATCGACAGCCGCAGCACCGGTGAACCGCCCGTTGTCGTGTGCCCGAATCCGTTCTATCAGATCTACGAAGGCGCGGCCTTGCTGGCCGGGGCCGAGCCGTACTTCGTGAACAGCAATCCAGCGCGCAACTTCGCCTGCGACTACGCAGCCGTCCCCGACGCCGTCTGGGCGCGCACCCAATTGCTCTACGTCTGCTCCCCCGGCAACCCGACCGGCGCCGTGCTGACGCTCGACGACTGGCGCGAGTTGTTCGCACTCTCGGATCGCCATGGCTTCGTGATCGCCTCCGATGAATGCTATTCCGAGATCTATTTCAACGAAGCCACGCCGCCGCTGGGCGGCCTCGAAGCCGCGCACAAGCTTGGCCGCGGTTTCGATCGGCTGGTGATGCTGTCGAGCTTGTCCAAGCGCTCGAACGTGCCCGGCATGCGCTCGGGTTTTGTCGCCGGGGATGCATCGATACTCAAGCAATTCCTGCTCTACCGCACCTATCACGGCGCAGCGCTCTCGCCCATGTTCCAGGCAGCGAGCGTCGTTGCGTGGAAAGACGAAGCGCATGTGCGCGACAACCGCGCGCTGTACCTCAAGAAATTTACGACCGTCACCCCCATGCTCGCCGAGGTGCTCGACGTCCGTCTACCCGACGCCGCGTTCTATCTGTGGGCGAACGTGGCGCGCACCGGACTGACCGATACCGAGTTCGCCGCCCGCCTTTACGCCGACTATAATGTGACGGTTTTGCCGGGCTCGTACTTGGCGCGCGACGCCCACGGCACGAATCCCGGCAGCGGCTTCATTCGCATTGCGCTGGTCGCCGATGTCGACGAATGTGTGGAAGGTGCGCGGCGTATCGTCGAATTTTGCAGCACGCTTGCTTAGTACGCTACACAGCGTCGGTTGGCCCAGTAACCCCTCCTTAAATCGCAGCACTCACTTACTCACTTAAGTCACCACCATGTCGCAACAACTTCAGCAGATCATCGATACCGCCTGGGACAACCGCGCCGAACTGTCGCCGAAATCGGCCCCCGCCGAAGTGCGCGACGCCGTCGCTCACGCCATCGAGCAACTCGACAAAGGCCTGGCGCGCGTTGCCCAAAAGCAGAACGGCGAATGGGTGGTCAATCAATGGCTGAAGAAAGCGGTATTGCTGTCGTTCCGCCTGGAAGACAACGCGCCGATGCCGGCTGGCGGATACAGCCAGTTCTACGACAAAGTGCCGTCGAAGTTCGCCAATTACACGGCTGAAGATTTCGCTGCGGGCGGCTTCCGCGTCGTGCCGCCGGCCATCGCGCGCCGTGGTGCGTTTATCGCTAAGAACGTTGTGTTGATGCCGTCGTACACGAACATCGGCGCGTATGTCGATGAAGGCACGATGGTCGATACCTGGGCCACCGTCGGTTCGTGCGCGCAGATCGGCAAGAACGTGCATTTGTCGGGCGGCGTGGGCATCGGCGGCGTGCTGGAACCGCTGCAGGCGAACCCGGTGATCATCGAAGATAACTGCTTCATCGGTGCGCGTTCGGAAGTGGTGGAAGGCGTGATCGTGGAAGAGAACTCGGTCATCTCCATGGGCGTGTATCTCGGCCAGAGCACCAAGATTTACGACCGCGAAACGGGTTCGGTCACGTATGGCCGCATTCCGGCGGGCTCGGTCGTGGTCGCGGGCAACCTGCCTTCAAAGGACGGTTCGCACAGCCTGTACTGCGCGGTGATCGTGAAGAAGGTGGACGCGAAAACGCG
>Ga0302228_10001675_pt1 | contig 16055 bp, 9 predicted proteins | sample II_Palsa_N1_2_FD_193519 | JGI IMG/M metagenome (GOLD analysis project Ga0302228, IMG submission 193519) | Peat permafrost microbial communities from Stordalen Mire near Abisko, Sweden - II_Palsa_N1_2 | ecosystem: Environmental > Terrestrial > Soil > Palsa > Peat permafrost | place: Sweden...
GCTTCGCTATCCAGTTCGAAGACCGGATGTCGCCGGGTTAAACGAAAACCCGTTTACACAAAATTCGGGACACCCCCGCGCCGCCACGCGCAGTGGCTAATAGTGCTAACGAAATGAGCCAACTCAAGCAGACCACTAACGCTGAAAGCAGCAACCCGGCATTGACTCCGACCACTAACCCCGGGACCTAGCAACCCGGCGCAGACCTCGCCCAACCTCAACCCTGACCACCCAGAACCAAATCTCCGTCCACCGGCTCCAGAAATATCCCTAAGTCATCCTTCTCAAAACAGGACCCCGTCTCATGTCACAGACCAACCCTTCCCACGACCGCCGCTGGCAATTCTGGATCGACCGCGGAGGCACGTTCACCGACATCGTCGCGCGCCGCCCCGACGGTCGCATCGTCACGCATAAGGTGTTGTCGGAGAACCCCGAACGATATCGCGATTCCGCCGTGCACGGCATCCGCGAATTGCTGGGCATCGCAAGCCACGAAGCCGTGCCGGCCGAGCTGATCGATAGCGTGCGAATGGGCACGACCGTCGCGACCAACGCGCTGCTCGAACGCAAGGGCGCGCCAACCGTGCTCGCGATCACGAAAGGTTTCGCCGATGCACTGCGCATTGCGTATCAAAGCCGGCCGAAGCTATTTGTGCGGCAAATCGAATTGCCAACACTGCTGTACGAGCAAGTTGTCGAGATCGATGAACGGATCGGTGCGCGTGGTGAAGTCGTGCGGGAACTCGACGTCGAACAGGCCCGCCAGGCGTTGCGAAACGCCTTCGATAATGGCATCCGTTCCTGCGCAATCGTGCTGATGCATGGCTACCGCTACACCGCGCACGAACAAAAGCTAAAAGAGCTGGCGGAGCAAATTGGTTTTACGCAGATCTCCGTCAGTCACGAAGTCAGCCCGCTGATGAAGCTGGTATCGCGCGGCGACACCACCGTAGTCGACGCATACCTCTCGCCCATCCTTCGCCGCTATGTCGGGCAAGTTGAAGCTGATCTCGGCACGGTACCGCTGCAGTTCATGCAGAGCAATGGCGGCCTCACCGACGCTCACCGCTTCCAGGGCAAGGACGCGATCCTGTCGGGACCGGCGGGTGGCATCGTAGGGGCGGCACAAGTGTCGAAGCTCGCGGGCTTCGACAAGATCATCAGCTTCGACATGGGCGGCACGTCGACAGACGTCACGCACTACGCCGGTGAGTACGAACGCGAGTTCGCCACCGAAGTGGCGGGCGTTCGCATCCGTGCGCCGATGATGAAGATCCACACCGTCGCAGCGGGCGGCGGCTCGATCTGCAGTTTCGACGGCGCGCGTTTTCGCGTCGGGCCGCAAAGCGCGGGCGCGAATCCCGGACCGGCGTCGTACCGGCGCGGTGGACCGCTGACGGTAACCGACTGCAACGTGATGACCGGCAAGATCAGCGCGCGCTGGTTTCCGCACGTATTCGGGCCGGACGGCGACCTGCCGCTCGACGCCGATGTGGTGCAACGCAAGTTTGCCGAGGTGGCAGCAGCGGTAGAGGACGCAACCGGCGTCGCGCGCACGCCCGAAGAGATTGCGCAAGGGTTCCTGAAGATCGCGGTGGAAAACATGGCCAACGCAATCAAGCAGATCTCCGTGCAGCGCGGTTACGACGTGACGCACTATACGCTCGCGTGTTTTGGCGGCGCGGGCGGTCAGCATGCCTGCCTGGTCGCCGATGCGCTCGGCATGACACGCGTGTTCATCCATCCGCTGGCGGGCGTGCTGTCGGCCTACGGCATGGGTCTCGCCGACGTCCGCGCGCTACGTCAGCAAGCGCTTGAAACGCCACTCGACCGGGAAGCGCTCGCCGCCTGCGATCACACGTTCGAACCGTTGGAAACGGCAGCGCGAAACGAAGTCGCCGAGCAACGCATTCCAGTCGATAACATCTCGATGCGGCGCACGCTGCATATCAAATACGACGGCACCGACACCGCGCTGGAAATCGACTTCTCGACGGAACCCGCCAAAATCGTAGACACGTTCGAGCGTTTGTATCGTGCGCGTTATGGGTTCCTCATGCCGAACAAGACGCTGATCATCGAAGCCGTCGCGGTTGAAGCCATCGGCCGCACGCAGGAAGCCGAAGACGAGCAATGGCCGCTTGCCGAGCAGGCATCGGTGAATCCGGAAGCGCTCGCGACCACGCGTATTTTCTCGGGGGGCGAATGGCGCGACACGCCGGTTTTCGATCGCGATTCGCTGGCGCCCGGCGCGCGTATCGACGGCCCGGCGATCGTGAACGAGCGCACCGGAACGACGGTGATCGAACCCGGCTGGCAAGTCGTGGTGAGCAAGCACAATCATCTCGTCGTCGAACGCACGACCGCGCTCGTCAATCGTCATGCTGCCGGTACGCAAGCGGACCCCGTGCTGCTTGAAGTGTTCAACAACCTGTTCATGTCGATTGCCGAACAGATGGGCGTGACGCTCGCGAACACATCGTATTCAGTGAATATCAAGGAACGTCTCGACTTTTCGTGCGCACTCTTTGACACGGGCGGCAACCTGATCGCCAACGCGCCGCACATGCCAGTGCATCTTGGTTCGATGGGCGAAAGCGTGCAGACGATCATCGACCGGCGCGCAGGCACCATGCAAGCCGGCGATGTCTACGTCCTCAACGCACCGTACGCAGGTGGCACGCATTTGCCCGACGTGACCGTCATCATGCCGGTGTTCGTCGATGCCAGTCCCACGCCGACCTTCTATGTCGCGGCACGCGGACATCATGCGGATATCGGCGGCATCACGCCCGGCTCCATGCCGCCGGATTCCACGCACGTCGACCAGGAAGGCGTGTTGCTCGACAACATCCAACTCGTGGCGCAAGGGCGTTTTCTCGAACGTGAAATACGCGACCTGCTGAGCTCCGGCGCGTATCCGGTACGCAACGTCGAGCAGAACCTGGCCGATCTTCGCGCGCAAGTTGCGGCTTGCACGAAGGGCGCGCAGGAGCTTGAACGCATGTGCGGGCAGTTCGGCCTGGATGTCGTGCGTGCCTATATGCAGCACGTGCAGGACAACGCGGAAGAAGTCGTGCGCCGCACGCTTTCCGTGCTGAAGGACGGACGCTTCGAATACGCGCTCGACGACGGCGCGAAGATCATGGTGGCGGTATCGATCAATCGCGAAACGCGGTCGGCCGTGATCGACTTCGAGGGCACGAGCGCGCAGCAACCGAACAACTACAACGCGCCATCGGCGATCTGCAAGGCAGCGGTGCTGTATGTGTTCCGCACGCTGGTCGACGACGACATCCCGCTTAACGCCGGTTGCCTGAAGCCGCTCGAGATCCGCATTCCGGCGGGATCGATGCTCAATCCGCACTATCCCGCAGCGGTGGTAGCGGGCAATGTCGAGACCTCGCAAGTCGTCACCGACGCCCTCTACGGCGCGCTCGGCGTGATGGCCGGGGCACAAGGCACGATGAACAACTTCACCTTCGGCAACGAGCAGTTCCAGTACTACGAGACCATCTGCGGCGGCGCGGGGGCCGGTTCCGCCTTTGCCGGTTGCAGCGCGGTCCAGACGCACATGACGAACTCGCGCCTGACCGATCCGGAAGTGCTCGAGTGGCGCTTTCCGGTACGCCTCGACGACTTCCGCATCCGCCGCGGCAGCGGCGGTGCGGGACTGCATGCAGGTGGCGACGGCACTGAGCGGCGCGTACGTTTCCTCGCGCCGATGACCGCGGTGATCTTGTCCAACCGGCGTCGTGTCGCGCCGTTCGGGCTCGCCGGCGGCAAGCCGGGAGCTGTCGGTGTGAACTGGGTCGAACGAGCAGGCGGAAAGGAACGCGAAACCTTCGGCGCGCGGCATCAGGCGCAGATGAATCCCCACGATGTCTTTGTCATCCAGACGCCCGGCGGTGGGGGCTACGGCGAAGAGCGGTGAAGTCGGCTGGCCGCCTCACATATAGCGAGGCGGCCAGCAAACACCTGCACGTCCAAACCTTAAATTTCCACTTTCGATCCGAATTCGACTACGCGGTTAGTCGGCAACTTGAGATACGCCGACACATTGCCGACGTTGTGCAGCATGACGCCGAACAATCGCTCGCGCCACAGCGCCATGCACCTGTCGCGGTCGCGCTTGGGTATCACGGTCGCGCGGCTCAGGAAGTAGGAGGTCTCCGACTGCTCGAACACAAGGCCGTATGCCTTGCACGCTTCAAGGGCGCGCGGCAAGTTGACCTCGTCCTTGAAGCCGTAAGAGATGGTAACGTGATAGCAGTCGAGGCACAGTGTTTGCACCGCCACACGCTCGCGCTCCTCGACCCACGGAACCTCCTTGTTCGCCACCGTCAGGAACACCACTCGCCGGTGCAGCACCTGGTTATGCATGAGATTGTTCAGCAGTGCGTGCGGCACGCCATTAGCATCGGGGGACAAGAAAATCGCCGTCCCATTCACACGAACCGGCGAACGAGCCAGCAACGATTCCAGGAACGGTTTCAGCGGCGTGGTCCCGGCCCGTACCTTGGCTTCCCCCAGCATAATTTCCCATCCACGTCCCCACGTCGTCATGACGGCGAACATGAGCAGCCCGATAACGAGCGGGAACCAGCCGCCCTGCGTGATCTTGAGCAGATTGGCCGAGAAGAAGGTCGCGTCGATCACAAAGAAAAACGCCGTGGCGCCCACGCACAGCAGCCAGTTGTAATGCCATGCATAACGCACCACGAAGAACGTGAGCACGGTCGTGATGAGCATGGTGCCGGTAACGGCAATTCCGTAGGCCGACCCCAGCGCAGTCGATGAACCGAACCCGATCACTGCCGCCACCACCGCGACCAGCAAGGTCCAGTTGATGCCCGGAACGTAGATCTGTCCTATCTCCTTCGCAGATGTATACACCACGTTCATACGCGGCAGGAAGCCAAGTTGCATCGCCTGCTTGGTCATCGAATAGGTGCCTGAAATCACGGCTTGCGAGGCAATCACCGTGGCGATCGTCGACAGCACGACCATCGGATAAAGCGACCATAACGGGAACAATCGATAGAACGGATTTTGCACAGCAGATGGATCGGCCAGCAATAACGCGCCCTGCCCCAGGTAATTCAATGCGAGTGCGGGGAATACCAGACCGAACCAGGTGAGCCGGATAGGATGCGCACCGAAATGCCCCATGTCGGCATATAACGCCTCTGCGCCCGTCAGGGAGAGCACGACGGCGCCCAGTGCGACAAACGCCAACCACCGGTGATGCAGGCAAAATGCCAGGCCCGCGAGCGGATTGAGCGCGACCAGGATATGCGGCGCGTTCATGATCTTGATGAGCCCCGCCCCAGCCAGCACGATGAACCACACCACCATGATCGGCCCGAACACCGCACCAATCCCGGCCGTCCCGTGCTTTTGCATCATGAACAAAGCGATCAGCGCGGCCAGCGTAATGGGGATGACATAGGGTTTGAGCAGCGGCGTCGCGACCTGCAGCCCTTCAACCGCACTCAGCACCGATATGGCGGGCGTAATCACACCATCGCCGTAGAACAGCGCCGCGCCCATCACACCGACGCCCAGCAGCACGTGGCGTAGCCGCGGCCGACTTGCCACCGACGACGCGGCAAGCGCGAGCAGCGCCATGATTCCGCCCTCGCCGTGATTGTTTGCACGCAGGATGAGCGTCACGTATTTGAGCGAGACGACCACTGTCAGCGACCAGAAGATCAGCGAGACAATGCCGATCACATTGCCGGGATCCAGCTTCAACCCGTTGGCGGGATCGAAGACCGTTTGCAGGGTGTACAACGGACTGGTGCCGATGTCGCCATAAACCACGCCAAGGGCAGCCAGCGCGAGGCCATATAAGGCCGGCCGGTGCGGCTGGGGCTCGCCGGCGTTCTCAGCGCCGGTTGCAGCGGGTGCATCTATTCCCATGTCTCCTCCAGATGGCCGCCGCCGGGAGCCTTTGGCCCCGGGGTAGGGATCGCCCTTCTGCTTGTTCTGGTGCGATCCAAAGCCGGCTTAATTGTCAGGTAAAAAACGGTTTGTTATCTCTGGTTGATCCAAGTATAGGAAAGCGTAAGCAGATCGGCGAATCGATCTCGTGTCCGGCGGCATCGAATGAGCGAATGGAGCAGCGTACTTAGGGTTAACTCAAACGTCACTAGCTTCGTGTCGTACTTGTGACCGGCAAGCACCTTGGCTAACACTATGACTTCGAAATACTTACATGCGCGCTTACGGACCTTGCTCAGTCACTCCGATGACAACAACGCTATTGACGCGGCGGGTTGGCTTATCGAGAATCCAGGCAGCACCTAGAGAAAACAAAAATAGCCAGGACTAAGATGCGCGCTCGTTTCTACTCAGCGGTAAGCAGTCTGATGAGCGGTCTGATCGTGCTTGGCCTCGCCGGCAATCCGTCCGTCGTCTTGTCCCAGGAAAGCGGCGCGGCACCGGCGGACACGTCGGGCGCGCCCCCCGGCACGCAGGACCCCCCCGACGCGTCCGCTTCAGCGCCTGCTGGAACACTTGTACGCCCGGACGCGGCGAAACCCTCCGACCAGTCCGACGCTCGCGCCGCATCGAAAGCAAACGTCAATCCCGCTCGCCGCAGCCGCGCAAGCGCTGCGCCCACGGCGGCAGCCAGCGACGCCGCCAGCGAAACGAAAGCCGACACCCTGATACCGGTCCCGCCGGAAACCACCTCGGTCACGCAACATTCAATCAGGCTCGACGGCCGGAAGATGGATTACACGGCAACGGCCGGCAATCTGCTTCTGCGCAACAACGCGGGACAAGCCGAGGCCAGCGTCTTTTATGTTGCCTACACCGCGAATACGAAAAGCACCGCCACGCGTCCGATCACGTTTCTTTTTAACGGCGGCCCGGGCGCGGGCAGCGTCTTTCTCCTGATGGGATCGTTCGGACCGAAGCGTGCACATACGTCGAGTCCGGCGATCACAGCACCGGCGCCCTATGTGCTCTCGGACAATCCCGACAGTCTTCTCGACACCACCGATCTGGTCTTCATCGATGCGCCCGGTGCGGGATTCTCAAGGATCGTCGGCCACGCAACCGGGAAACGCTTCTGGGGCGTCGATGAAGACCTGGATGCGTTCGAACACTTTATCGAGCGCTACCTGAGCGTCAACCAGCGCTGGAATTCACCGAAGTACCTGCTTGGCGAATCGTATGGAACGGCGCGTGCGGCCATGCTTGCGTACCGTTTGAGCCAAGGCAACATTGCGTTGAACGGGGTCGTGTTGATGTCTTCGGTCCTTAACTCGGGCGCGCATATGGCAGGAACGGATCTGGAGAGCGAAAGCTACTTGCCGACCTATGCGGCCATTGCCTGGTATCACGACAAGATCGTGCCCAAGCCGCCAAGCTTGCCCGCGTTCCTCGACGAGGTCCGTGCGTTCGCTTCCGGCCCCTACGCGCAAGCGTTAGCCGCGGGTGACTCGCTGCCCGATTCGGAACGCGACGCAATCGCCGCACGCGTCTCCCATTACACGGGAATCGATGTGAATTACGTCAAGCAGGCACGGCTGCAAATCTGGCCGTCGCGGTTCCGCAAGCAATTGCTGATACGCGAATCGCGCACAGTGGGGCGCTACGATGCGCGATTCGAAGGCATGGACTATGACGACGCGTCCGAGCATCCGGATTACGACCCGTCGGTGACCAGCGTGTCGAGCGCATTCGACGCGGCGCTGCACGAGCATCTCGCACAAGACCTGCACTTCGAGGCGAAAGATGCGTATCGCGTATTCAACGACGCAGCGTTGACGCAATGGAACTGGAAACATCGCGCGTGGTGGGGGGAACAGCTTGCGCTGCCCTATGCGGCCGCCGACCTCGCTGAAGCGATGCGGCAAAATCCGCAGTTGCGCGTGCTGTCGCTCAATGGCTACTTCGATCTGGCAACGCCGTTCTTCCAGACCGAATACGATCTGGCGCATATGGGGCTGGACCCGACGCTACGATCGAATGTGCAGCGCACGTATTATCCGACGGGCCACATGATCTATCTCGACGACGCAGCCCTGCATTCGCTCAAGGGCGACCTCGTGCGTTTCTATAACGCCGGCGCGGGTGAAGTGTCAAAGGGTGGATCGCAGTGAACAAGGAGTAAGTCGCGTATCGCGACGGACGCCCCCGCGTGGGCGCCGCCCGTTCGCATGCAACCAACCAGTCAATCTGCCGGGCGGTGTGCAGCTCTATACATAAGTATGGCCCGTCCCTGCCGCTGCACCCCTACCATTCATACGCGGGACCCATCTCATACCGTCGGCAACGCGGTTCCGGCTGTACAGCGTAGGCCGGCCTTTTTTACTTCAGGAATATCGACATGCAAGCAGCGACGCAAAGCAATTATTCACAAATCAGCAATCCTTATCTCTCGCTTCAGGGCAACCTGAACACCGTGTTTGGCGGCGGCGCGCAGTCGCAGCTCGCGCAGGACGCAAGATCGTTGTCGAATATGCTGAGTGGCTTCTCGAAGACCTCGTTCTCCGTCTTCAGCCAAACTGCGGGGAATGGCCAAAGCAGCATATTCATCGCTCAGGGAAGCATCAGCAGTCGCGGTCAGCCCGCGACCCAGCAACCGCCAAGCGCGGGGCGCAATGACAATCTTGGCGGCCAAACCAATTCAACGGGTGGCAATCGCTGCAACGACAACTCGCGCGCCGACAACTGCACGCCGCCGCGCACCGACTGCGGTAGCAAAGACTCAGGCAAGAGCGGCCAGACGCCGCCGCGCAACGACTGCGGTAGCAAGGACTCAGGCAAGAGCGGCCAGACGCCGCCGCGCAGCGACTGCGGCAGCAAAGACTCAGGCAAGAGCGGCCAGACTCAATGGAGCGACACCGCGGTTTGCAACAACAAGGCGAGTATCGACCTGGGCAACTACAAGCTTGACTTCAACAAGGCTGATTCGTCGATGGTCATGACCAATACGAAATCCGGCGATACAACAAAGATCTTTGGAGATCCGCATCTCACCCAACACGCCAACTCAGCCAACTCGTCGACGGCGATGTTCAACGGCCCGATGACGTTCGTGCTGCCTGACAAGACCAAGGTCACCATCGGCACCCAGACGGCTGCAAACAACAAGAATGTCTCGTTCGCGGATCAGGTGACGATCACCCACGGCAAGCAGGCCTATCAAGTCACGGGGCTGAGCGAGCAGAACCAGGCGGGCCTCAGCGTACAGAAGAGCAACAACGGCCGCGCGCTCGACGCCGCCGCGCCGGACGGCTACACCGTCACGGCCGCCCGCGGCGGCGCCGGCTGGATCGATCCGACCACTGGCAAAGAGCCGACGCCTGACAATATCAAGAAGGCCAACACGTAAGCGTACCGCGCGGTGAGGGGGCAACTGCGTCGGCCGTTGCCCCGCCGGATGCCGCACGCACGACCGCCGAATGAGTGCGGCATCCACCCGCTTCCCGTGAATTTCCCGCTCCCGTCCTCCATTCCCGCGAGACATCTGCTTGCACGCCCATGCAGCGGCATGGCTTGCCCGTCCGACCGTGATCGCTGAAAAAATAGTTAGGCAAGCTATTCAACTTCTTCGATCGACCCGACGCAGCGATCACTGCCGCCATGCACCGCGGACATCTCCCATTCATTTCCTATCCTTATTGATTACAGGATAGAAACGCTACGATACCGCCTGGCATTTCGGTTACATGCAGAGAAAAATAGGTAGCGGTAAATACGACCTTGAAAGGAAGCTTAGGCATTCAAATGGATCCGCACCTTTTCCATTGGAGATGTGTTCGGCAAAGCCGATTTCGATGTGCAACTTCAGCAAGGATCGCAAAATGCAAGTCGATTCATCCAATGGTCGACAGAACGTAGTCACTCCTGTCACAGCGGACCAAAACGTTGCTCAAATTACCCAGGGTGGCCAACCACAGGCACAGCCTGCGGTGTACGACACATCAGCTGCCGGCAACACGCAACAGACAGCCTCGGGTAGCGCAGGGTCCACCGAGGTTCAACAAGGGCCGCCCCCGGCCGGTCTCAATGTCAAAACCTACTTTCATCTGGGCCCTAACGGCGAACACGTGTATGACGGATACTCTCCGGCACCGAACCCTCACCCCGCAAATAAAGAGGCCGAGACGCCGTGGGATGTCTTTAAGCGCGGAGCCGAAGACGGCGCAACACATCCGGCAACAACTATAGGCAAGGTGGTGGATATAGCAAACGGCGACAAATCGAAGAGCGGCGAGAAAGCCGGCAAGAAGGTCGATGCTACGTTGGAACAGTTGCCCGTCGTCGGCGACGCAATGAGAGGGACTCAGGTTCTCGCAGGCCAGAAGAACCCGGACGGCAGCCCGAAAGAGCCGCCAGCTCCGAACGTTCAGCCAGACGCGGGCGAACACATATCGCCTGGATCGAACGGCAAGGCTCCGGCACCCGCATCCGAAAAGGCTATTGCGACTCCCACGCCCGAAAAGGCTTCGACGCCAAAGACAGGCGAGCAGCCCGCGGGTTCGCTGACTTCCACGCCTTCACCAACGACAGATGAAACGCAGGGCAATACGCCAAAAGAAGGTGAACCCCATGCGAGTACCTCGTCTGAGAGCAGCTCGAAGTTTGCCGCGCCAGAGCAATACTCTTTCAAGCCGAAAGGCAACCTGGAAGCGGACCGGAGCAGTCCCGGCGTTTTCAAGGACGAGAAAAGCCAGTCCTACATCCAGGCAGAAGGCAAGGACTGGCCGGTCAAGTACGACAAGGACAACGGCACATGGCGAGCCTACGATACCGCCGACACGTCGAAGCCTCAGTATCCTGTCCAACTCGACGACAAAGGCAACTGGCAAATCCACAACAATGTCGGCCTCAAAGGCGGCAACCCCGGCGATACTGCGGCCGGCGGCAGCAATGCAAGCAACCGGGACCGGCTCAACACGGAAATGCAGAAATCGCCAAACGGCAACGAGCCGGGCTCCTATCCCAGCTCCGTCAAAACGGTCAACAGTCTGCTGCAGCGACTCGGTATCAATCTTTCGGACCAGTCTGCGGAAACGATCATCAACAATGTGCACCGGGTGGATTCCGGGGAACTGGCCCACGCGGCTGCGTCAGCACGCGAAGTCTGGACCTTCGCCCGCGATGTCGCGGACCCCAATCTATCGATGAGAGAGCGCGCTGCCGCAGCGCTCGGCATGGTCGTAAACGGCATTGTGGCGCCGGCTTACATGGCCCAGTTCGATCTGCAGAACTACCACTTCGGGCGCGATCAATCAGCCGACCTGCGCCGCGCGATGCAAATGTTCATTCAGAATGACCCTCACTCCTAACCGGTACTAAAGGTAAGGGCGGTGGAGGGGTGCCCCTCCACCGCCGCTCAGCGCACCTTGCTCCGCGCGGCGGTGCTAGGCACGTTCGCGGCCATCACGCGCCGCGCGTGCGAGAGCCGCCCGCCAACGCTGCCTGGCGTCGTCATGCCGGATGCGCTCGACATTCCAGTCCCGCAACGCTTCTCCCGCTTCGTGGCGCGCCTGCGCGTGCGAATGCTGCGCGTCGCTCAGTTGCTGCTGCAGCACAGGCGTTTGTGCGTCATGCGCACGGCGCGTTGCGTGCCACTGCCCGCCGGCCCTCTGATCGCGTCGGCAGAACGCGAGCACGCGCTGCCGCTCGGCTGCGTGCCATTCCAGCGCCGCGGCCTGTTCAGCCACCGCAGCGGCTGCCCGCCGCTCTCGCCGGCGCGCGTCGGCCAGCGCGCGGAGCCTGCGGCGCACCCGCAAACCGCGCACCCTCGTGAGCAGCCGCCAAAGATCAGCCTCCTGCGCCGCGCTGCGCATCACACCGGGGGCACGCCAGTGCACAACCCGTGCAACAGCGCGCGCGTTTCGGCCCACGAACTGCAGCGGTCGTATGGCTGACACAGAAAGCGCTGGATGTCCGGGCGCAAGTCGATCGCCCGGTCCGTCTCGGCGTCGTTACCCCGGTCGTATTCGCCGATCTGCAGCAGCATCTCGACCTCCTCATAGCGCGCCAGCCAGTCACGCACGCGGTTGGCGTCGGCGCGCTGCGCGACATCCGCGACGCGATTCATCAAGCGGCTGCGGCTGCGCAGAATGTCGATCGCCGGATAATGCCCGGCCGCCCCAAGTTTCGACGACAGTTGAATGTGCCCGTCCAGCAGCGAGCGCGCCTCTTCCGCGACCGGATCGGACAGATCGGCCTCGTCGGCGAGCACGGTATAGAAAGCCGTGATGCTGCCCTGCGCCGTCACGCCGGCCGATTCGATCAGCCGCGGCAACTGCGCGAAGACGCTCGGCGGAAAACCGCCGCGCAACGGCGGCTCGCCGACCGCCAAGCCGAGCTCGCGCAACGCGCGCGCATAGCGCGTCAGCGAATCGAACAGCAAGAGCACATTGCGCCCGGTCGCGCGCAAGCCTACCGCGACGTTGGCCGCGAGTTCCGCCGCCTTGATCCGCTCCGCGGCGGGACGCTCGGACGTCGCGGCGATAACGATCGTCGAGGCACGCCGGTGCTCAAGATGGTCTTGAATGAATTCGGCCACCTCGCGGCCCCGCTCGCCAATCAGGGCCACCACGACCGCATCAGTCGATGCGCCGTTCGCGATCATGCCCATGATCGTGCTCTTGCCCCCGCCCGCCGGTGCGAAGATGCCCGTGCGCTGGCCAACGCCGCAGGTGAGCAGGCCGTCAATCGCGCGCACGCCGGTGGCAAACGGTGTGGCGATGACGGGTCGTTCGAGCGGATTGAGCGTCGCCCCGGCATTGACGTGCACCACCGCGCCAGTCGCGAGCGGCAGGGGCGCGGCCCCCCCGTCGAGCGGGTTGCCGAGACCGTCCACCACCCGTCCGAGCAACCCTGCGGCGTCGAACGTGCCCCATGTCGAGCCACAGCCTTGCACCTCGGTGATGTCTGAGAGGCCCGCCAAACCAGCGAGCGGCATGATGAGCGCGCCGTCGTGCGCAAAGCCGACCACTTCGCCGTATTGCGCCTCGAAGGTATCCGGGCGCACCAGCCGCACCTTCTCGCCGATGCGCAACGACACCCCCACCACCCGCGCAACCACGCCGCGCGCTTCGACCACCCGGCCGCGCAGCGCCGGCGCCGAGGTCAACACCGGCACGCTATTTCCGGACGATCGCGTGATGTTCCCGCTCATGCCGCACCCAGCGTCGCGACCGTCTGGATACGGTAGACGTCAAGTGGAATTTCTTCGATCGCCAGCACCTCGACGCGCCAGCCGAAGTCGCTCAACACCCGCGCAAGGTGCGGACGCAAGACAGCATTCGTGACGATCAGGCGGATCCCGGACAGGTCTGCGGCAAGAATCTGCTGCACGTGCGTCAGTTGCTCAGCGGACAGCACGCACTGCGGCTCGCCGTCGACACCGCTTCTGATCTGCGCTTCGAGACTGGCCTCCCATGCCGGGTCCAGCACGGCCGCCGCGATGGTCCATGTCTCCAGGTCGGCATAACCGCGTGTCAGTTGCCGGCCAAGCTGGATGCGTGCTTCCCGCACCATCCGGTCGATCGTGCGCTCCCCCGCCGGCACGCGCACGACCGCTTCGAGAATCGCACGCAGGTTGCGGATCGGCACACGCTGTTGCAGCAGTTGCCGCAGCACGCTGGCAAGTTGCACCGTGCTCGCGGCTTGCGCCGCCTGCGCGACCAGCTCGCGAAATTCGATCGCCAGTTGATCGAGCAGGAAGCGCGTTTCCTGCGTGCCGAGAAAATCGGGTGCCGACCGTTCGCAGACTTCGGCGAGGTGGTCGCGTAAGGCTTCGTCGACGCTCGACTTGTGAATCCCCGGATCGCTGATCGACGCCGCCTTCGCGGCCGGCACCCAGACCGATTTCGCCGCGCGCGGCCGGTAGCCCTCCACACCTTCGAACGCAATCAGGCTCTCAGTGCCGCTTACCAGGGTGTGGGCGGCAATCAGCGTGCCGCTCGCAAACGGTACGTCCTCGATATCGACGATGTAGCGATCCGGGTCGAGCCGTGCGTCGCGGAGCAACGCGAGGCCGGGAAACGGCACGCCCAGTTCAACCATCAGGTGGCGGCGCAACTCGCCGAGTTGCCGGTTCAGCGCCTCGGGCCGCAATGCATCGAAGGCCTTCAGGCCGAGCCGCAGCCGCAACGTCGCACTGGTGCCGAGTTCGACATCGTCAAGGATGCGCGGCACATAGTTGCCGCCGTCGCGTGTCATCTGAGGCATCAGCGCGCGCTGCGAGTTCGTCGCGAGCGCGGCGTTGCGCATCAGCGTAATCGCCAGCGCAAGCAGCAGTGCACCGGCAACCAGAAACTGAATGTGCGGAAAACCGGGAATCGCCCCCAATGAGAGACACGCAACACCAGCCATCCCGAGTGCTTTCGGATGCTGCGCCAGTTGCCGGTAAATGTCGGCGCCCAGATGCGAATCAGCGTTATCGGTCGAAGCCACGCGGGTCACGAGGATGCCCGCCGCCACCGACACGATCAGCGACGGAATCTGCGACACCAGACCGTCGCCGACCGTGAGAATCGTGTAGGCATGCAGAGCATCTCCAAACGACATGCCGCGCTGCGCGATACCGACCGCCAACCCACCCACGATATTCACCAGCGCGACGACGAGCCCCGCCACCGCGTCACCCTTGACGAATTTCATCGCGCCGTCGAGCGAGCCGTAGAAGTAAGTCTCACGTTCAAGCGCCCCGCGCATCCGGCTTGCCTGCGCGGCCGTGATCACCCCATTGCGCATGTCGGCGTCGATACTCATCTGGCGTCCCGGAATGCCATCCAGCGTGAAGCGCGCGGCCACTTCGGCCACCCGGTCAGCCCCCTTCGCGACCACGATGAACTGGATCGCCGCGAGCACAATGAACACCACCAGCCCGACCGCGACGTTGCCGCCCACCACCATTTCGCCGAATGCGCCAATGATCTGTCCGGCGTGCGCATGCAACAAGATCATCTTGGTCGACGCGATGGCCAACGCGAGGCGCAAAAGCGTGGTGAGCAATAGCAGCGACGGAAAACTGGCGAGATCCGCGGCCTTCGAGACATACAGGGTGGCGCTTAGCATCGTCAAGCTGGCAGCGAAGCTCAAACAAATGAACAGATCGAGCACGAACGGCGGCACGGGCACGATCAGCAGCGCGAGCACCGCCAGGATGCCAATGCCGACCGCGAGGTCGGCGTGACGCGCAAAGAGGGCTGAGAGATCGTAACGGCTGAGAATGGAACGATTCGACATTTTATTGACCAAGCTCCCGATGAAGCGTACGGCGACGGTTCTTTACGTAGGGGTCGCCTTCGTCGTCGCGGAATTCCCGTTTGATTTCGCTCTTGTCCATGCGCAAACCGCGCAGCCACAGAAAGCGCTGGATGAAATAGTCGGCGGCGGCGGGCACGATCTGCGATGCCGCCATCCAGGCCAGCAGATGCGAGTGCGACATCGCCGTATAGCCAAGGTGAACCGGCAACGAGAAGGCCCAGATCGGCGTGAGCTGCCGCAGCCATGCGGCGAGCGCCTGCGCGAACAGAAATAGCAGGATCGCGAACTGCACCAGCGTGAGCACGATGTCCCACAGCAGGCGCAAGCTGAACATCTGCTTGAGGCCGTTGACCGGGTTCAGACGCTTCACGTCGGGTATCACGCGCTTGAACGCGAGCAGGCCGCGCGTCTGCATCAATTCCGGCACCAGAACGGCAAGCGCGCCGATGCCGAGCGGAGTCAGGATTGCCGGCATGAACGCGCTCAGCGCGGCGAACGTCGACACAAGCCGATCGCCGAACGCAACGGTGGCGTCGAGCGTTGTCATATGCACCATCAGCCTCGCGCCCAACGCATACAGCCGCGGGGCCTCGATGAACAGATAGAGCCACCAGCACAGACCGCTGAACGCGACCGTCAGATGCGTGCTCTTCGCGATCTCGCCGTCCTTGCGCGCACGGCGGATCCGCTTGGAGGTCGGGGCTTCGGTCTTGTTACTCATCGCAGATGGATCACATGATCGAACGCGATGCGTAACTGCGCAAAAAGCGGCGGTACGCTGAGCATCGCGGCAAACGACA
>Ga0302228_10001679_pt1 | contig 16007 bp, 27 predicted proteins | sample II_Palsa_N1_2_FD_193519 | JGI IMG/M metagenome (GOLD analysis project Ga0302228, IMG submission 193519) | Peat permafrost microbial communities from Stordalen Mire near Abisko, Sweden - II_Palsa_N1_2 | ecosystem: Environmental > Terrestrial > Soil > Palsa > Peat permafrost | place: Sweden...
GCGAGCCACTGCGCCTTATCGTGACCGCAGAGGAGCGCCAGCGAAACGCCCAGCAGAACCGTTTCTACTGGGGCGCGGTGCTCAAGTCTATTTCCGACCAGGCTTGGGTGGATGGTAAGCAATACGACAAAGACACATGGCACGAGTTCTTCGCGCGCCGCTTTGGCATCCTGGACGAACTGACGCTGCCCGATGGCGAGATCATCACGCGCCGGAAGTCGACCACGCAAATGAGTGTTGGCGAGTTTAGTGTGTTCCTTGATGAGATTCAGGCTTACGCGGGCGATACCTTGGGGGTGCAGTTCGTATGACCGCAAACCACTTCCTAGCCATCATCTACTTCGCCCTGTTCGGTTTCGTATGGCCGTTTTATCTCTCCAGCCGCACGCGAGGGGCGTTGTTCCTTGCATGCTGGACCGCGCCCATCGTGGAGTTTTACTTTGGGACGGTGGTATGAAGCGCCTCACCAAAGCCGAACGCGAGCAGGTTCGCCAAATGTTCGGTGGGCGCTGCGCCTATTGCGGCGATCCGCTGGGCACGCGCTGGCATGCCGATCATGTAGAGCCTGTCATGCGTGGCGTCGGCTCCTACTGGTCGGGACTGCCGGCAGCGCGCATGGAAAACCATCGCATCGATAACATGATGCCAGCGTGCGCGCCCTGCAACATCAGCAAGGCGACATACAGCGTCGAGCAATGGCGAGGAGTGATCGCGGGACACGTTGGCGCACTGAATCGGAATCTGCCCACCTACCGCCTGGCGAAAAAATATGGGCTGATCGTTGAGCCGGTTATGTCCGTCAAGTTCCACTTTGAACGCGTCGCGCGAGGTGAGGCATGATCCGCACCTCGACGCCCCTCAAGAAAGCGCTCAAGCCCAAACGGTGCCGCCATTGTGGAAATAGTTTCCAGCCGATTTCCAGCCTAAGCAAAGCGTGCAGCGTTCCTTGCGCAATTGCTCTTACTGATCGGGACAAAGCAAAGAAGCTCGCCAAGGCCAAGGCAGTCGAACGCCAGTCAATGAAAGAGCGCGCGGAGAAGATCAAGACGCGCCGTGAGTGGATTGCCGAAGCCCAGGCTGCAGTGAACAAGGTTGCCCGGTTGCGCGATCAACTGGCTGGGCATGGATGTATCTCGTGCGGCGGAAGGCCCAAGCAGAAGTATGGCGGCACGATGGACGCTGGGCATTTTCGTTCTGTAGGCAGCGCGGCACACATGAGATTTTTTCTTCCCAATATTTCTGCCCAGTGCACTCGCTGTAATCGCGACAGAGGCGGGATGCACTCGGACTATCGAGTCGGCCTCATCGAGCGCATCGGCATAGAGCGCGTCGAGGAAATCGAGTCAATGCAAGGGACGGCCAAGTGGGACATAGATTATTTGAAGCGGCTCAAGAAGGTGATGCAGAAGAAGGCCCGCAGGCTTGAGAAGAGGATTGCCGAAAAGGCGGAAGTCAATCAAATTTTGGAGGAGGTGGCATGAAGATCTGTGCTTGCATGGGACCGATGCGTGGCGACCCGTATTGCTGGTGTGAAATGCAACGGCGAGGCATGAAACCGACTCCGCCTAGCCAAGAGGAAATGGACGAACTTGAGAAAGTACTGGATCGAATCTTTGAGTGTGACGAAGACGGGGGCCAACCATGAACCTACAGACCGAAAAATGTCGCGCCACCCCACTCGACCGCCCCAACGGAAAGCAGGTCTGGCGCGTGACGCATCCTGACGCACCGTGCATTGTTGAAACGTTCAGACCGCACGATATCGCCGTCATGCTGCACCGGGTCGTTCTGGATCAGCAAGTCAGAGTGATTGAGGGTCAATCATGACCTTCATCGCCGGCTTCTGCCTGGGCGTTGCTGCCCTCTGGGCATTCCTGGAGTTGATCTCGCTTGCTGCGAGACGGAGAGCGCCGCCGCTTACTCTGCATGGCCGAAAATCATTGGACCGCCCTGAGCCAACCTTGTATGACGTGGGGGTGGAGGCGGCTTATCCGCGGGCTGCGCACGACGGGAGTGATCAGGAATGAAATACGAGTTAGGCAAACCGCTACTTTTTGTGCCTGATAGCGAGTTTGATCGCCCGATCTTGGTCAGGGTGATCGGACTGAGAAAGCACGGATCGGCAAAGTTATCCAATGGGTGGCTAGTCGATGACATGGGGTTGGCCGAAGGGACAAACCGAATTCCCGGCGGTCATGTAGAAGAAGTCGAATCAACCTGATAGGAAACGAAATGGAACAAGCGCAAAAGAAGCACCTACATACCGCGATGATGCTGCTCGAAATCGCCGCCGAGGATTACAAGCCGGAAATGCTCGCGCCGGTGGGCGACTACATCCTGGCGGCGCACTCTTATATCCAGTTAGCCGAAAAAGGCTCCCACTCATGGGACGGCGCGGAGCCTTTGGTGCGCGCGATTATGGTCGCGGCGGGCAGCGATATGGTCGAAGAGGCCGTCAAGGGGTGAAGAGATGGAATCGAGGATAGATACCTCGCAACTCACTGATTGACAAGAGGTTTGATTTGTAGTGCGAAGTGTTGGTGTGATACAATCAGCACAATCTGTGGTGGCCGTTTCCTGTCTTCATCTATATCTAGTTTGCGGGGTTTCGCATGGACGTCGTGACAGAAGGCAAAGCAATTTCCGCAAGCGAAGATGAGCGGATTTTGATGCTGTGCGAAAAATGGTCGTCTTGGCATAGGTCGCGGCGACTCTTCGCACCTCCAGTGCCGAAGAATCTGCTAGTTCGCCTTCAGAATCTTCCTGCTGGCGAGGTTCCAGATGCCGAGTTAAGCGCGAGCGCGTCCTACTTCAATCTCACCCTGCTTGCTATGCCCGAGGGAAAGCCGAAAGAGGCCTTCTACCTGATGTACCTGCATCGCGTTCGGCCCGCCAAGGTGATCATGGATCACCTGGACATGGAGAAGTCCCAGTTCTACGACATGCTCAAGAAATTCCGGCGCGATACGTACCGGGCCTATCAACGGATGCTTTGCGGGTGAGGTGTATCGAATGCCTATCAAACCTGAAAATCGCGCGCGTTACCCGGCCAACTGGAAAGAGATTCGCGTCCGCATCCTGAATCGGGCTGACGACAAGTGTGAGCAATGCAAGGTGCCGAATGGCGAGATAGTTGTGCGCGGCACTGACAGGGATTCTGGCACATACATGAACCAGGATGCCGAGGTGTTCGATGCCGAGAATGGCGAATACCTCGGTCAATGGCGCATGTCGGATTACTACTGCAACGGCAACGGTGTGAAGATCGTTCTGACAATAGCTCACCTCGACCACGTACCGGAACACTGCGAGGACGACAACCTGAAGGCGCTTTGCCAACGATGTCATCTTGCATACGACGCAGAGCATCACCGAGCCAATGCGCAAGCCACACGTCGTGCGCGAAAAGCCATTGGAGATTTGTTTGAGTCGCGGTCCGAAAGTGTCCGCTAAAAACCGGACAATTTAGTTCAAACACTTTCCCTAAAAATCGCTATTATTTCGTCAAAGTTGAATTACTGCGTCCAAGCCCTGCCAAGAGATTGAGCGGGGCTTTTTTATTGCCCAAAGTCATGCGCTCAACCGCCCTCCCCCGCAGCCAGTATCGCGACCCATGCGACGTACTGGAGGCGAAACAACAGCGCGAGCAACGCGAATCCAGCCGTGTTGGCGAGGCGTTGGGCAAACGCTGGAGTAGCGCAAGGCAAGCCGCAGAAGATTTGTTTGTAATCCCTCCGCGCCCAGATCGGATGGCGTAATCCCCCGCCCGGTGTGCAATGCACCTCGACCCGCGCGGTTCGCGGGAAGAATTCAAGGATCCGCCATGACGCACGAGTTCAAGATCAAGGTCGGCGTCGATTCCGATGGCTTGCTGGCTGCGGTCAAGACTTGGCTGACCCAGAAGGTGGAAAGCGGCGAAGCGGTGTACAGCGAAGCTTTTTACGACGAAGCCATGTCCTACACCGAAAGCATCATGGGCGATTTCATCAAGACGGAAACGTACACCGTGACGGCGGAATGATGGACGAAATCGCTGACATCTTCGCGGCAGGCTTCCTTCTGGGTGGCACATGGCATTTATTCTGCGCACAAGCACTCACGGACTACGCGGACTGGCTTCTGGATACGTTCGCTGCTTCTGGTGCGCCCGACTAATCCCATCGGGCAGCGTCTGCTGTAGGCCGGAAGAGTGCCTTTAAACCGCCTTTGAGGCGCAGAACGGAAAGAATATTGCCCTCGCAAGAGGTTCTTCTGCTTGGGGTTGTGGTAACGGTAGCCGGCCGGTCTCCAAATCCGTGCAGTCTCAGTTCGAATCTGAGGCCCCATGCAGAGGGTGAAACCCGAAGTCAACCTAGCCGCCGCTGGTTAGAAACTGGGACAGCCGAAAGGCGCAGACAGCGGCCATCCTCCCTGCCTGGACTTGTGATGCATTACAAAGATGCGGCCTACCTGCTGGGCGCAAATGCGTTTCTGGGCGGCGCACCATTGACCGGCAATCCGTTCGATAAACGCCTGTTCTCATGGAAGGAATGGCGGCTTGGCTGGCTGGCAGCACAGGGCTACTCCAAGAGATATGCCGCCTGACTGGCGTAACCAGTCGCTTCACGCGGGCCTATTCGCGCAGTCTGGCGTCGCTTCCGGCTGCGCAATCAACAGCGACAACTTCCAATTGCAGCCATGCGAAAGGCGGTTGAATAGGCCCACGTGAAGGCGAAACAGAGTCGATCGCGAGCCGCGATAGCGGGCCACTGCGCCATTCGGATCGAGAGTTAGACCTTCAGCCATTTCGCAGGCTGCAATATCGTAAGACCCAAGCCTGTCTACCGCCGCAAGGCGATTCACAGGAGCATCAAATGAAGCCAGTCATGACGTGCAAGTTGCAGCTGCACAACATCGAAACCAGCCGTTCGCCGGAATACAAGGTGACGGAAGATCGACAGGTTATTCTCGACCAGACCAAGGAAATCCGCTCGCATCGCGTGAGCTTTGGCGCAGTCTGGGAAGGTACGACCGAGAGGCAGGCCCAGAGCGAGAACGCCATCTTTGGCGAACAGACGCCCTGCGCCGAGTTCAAGGCGACGATCAAGAATGAAGCGGTGGCCGCGCTGCTTGTGCCCGGCAAGAAGTATTACGTCACATTCACGGAAGCGCCGGACTGACGAACCGTACCTCTCCTCGCGCTGGACTCACCAGCGTTTGCCGCTTAGGCGGCGTTTTTATCCAGCGGTGGTCTCATGGCGGCGCGCAAACCAAAGGTTGAGGTTGTCGCGGAGCGCACTGAGATTTGCAAGAACTGCCGCCATGCTGAATTCGGCGATGTGATTCATTGTCACCGCTACCCGCCAAAACCGGCAACAGATGCAGCCGGCGCGCACGTCGATAGCCATTTCCCCGTCGTATTTGCGACGTGGTATTGCGGAGAGTTTGCCGCTCACCTGAGTTCCTGACCAATCACATGATCGATCCGAAGCTCAGAGACTATGCCACGCTGCGGCAAATCGAGATACTCGATGCCATCGAGCAACATGGCACGCAGCGGGCAGCAGCGGAGGCGCTAGGCGTCTCGCATGGCACGGTGGGGGATTCGGTACAGGCGCTGAAGGCCAAAGCCGCCAAGATGGGGTATGCGCCTGAGTTCGATATGACCCGGGCATGCCCTCCAGGCTTTCGCTCGCGCGGCGTGTCGACCCTGGTCAAGGGAGACGGCTCCATCGCCATGCAGTGGGTGAAGACGGAGGCCGACAAGTCGCAAGACGAGGCGATCCTGCGGGAATTCGCCGCGACGCTGGCTGAAGGCGTCAAGGGGTTGGCTCCGCTTACGCCGCCGCCCACACACACCCTGTCCGATCTGCTTTGCGTGTACCCACAAGGAGATCCGCACGTCGGGCTCCATAGCTGGTGGGCCGAAGCCGGCGAAGATTTCGACCTCAAGATTGCCGAGCGCCTCATGTGTGCCGCAATCGATCGTCTAGTAGCAATCGCGCCGGCATCGGAAACTGCCCTGCTCCTGAACCTCGGCGATATGTTCCATGCCGACAATCAGAAGAACGAAAGCCAGTCGGGCCACAAACTCGATGTAGACGGACGTTGGGCCAAGGTCCAGCAGGTCGGGCTTAGAGCGATGCTCTATTGCATACGCCGCCTGCTCGAGAAGCACCGGCGCGTGATTCTCCGCATCAACCGCGGTAATCATGATGGACATTCCGCCTACGCGCTGGCCCTGATGATTTCGTGCTTCTTCCACGATGAACCGCGCGTAGAGGTTGACCTGTCTCCCTCTTTCACCTGGTACATGCAGTTCGGGCAGGTATTCATCGGCTCAACCCATGGTGACACGATTAAAGGCCCAGACATGCCGTCCATCATGGCGGCAGACTGCCCGGAGCAATGGGGCACGACAAAGCACCGCTATTGGTATGTGGGCCACGTCCACCACCAGGACATCAAGGAATACCGCGGCGCGACGGTGGAGTACTTCCGCACGCTGGCTGCTCGAGACGCGTGGCACGCCGGTCAAGGTTATCGCGCTGGACGCGATATGCGCCTGATTGTGCATCACCGGACGCACGGCGAGATCGAGCGACATCGTTGCGACATCGGCATGTTCGAGGCCGCTTAAGCTATACCTCATGATGGGATGGTGGGGGATAGAGCGCGGTGAGTGAAAAGTGTCGGCTCGCCGCTCTGTCGAAAGTGGAAATTACTCAAGTGGCAAAGAAAACGCCGGTATTTGAGCGGACGCGTCCATTTCCGCCCGACCTGCTCTTTGACGAGAGCAACTGGACCAAGCACTTCGTGCCAGCCGATGGCCTCGCCGAGTGGATAGCCAAGACCCTGATGGATGAATCCTCGCCTCTCTATAACGAGGATCACAAACATCTTCACTTCGCCGACATCGAATACCTATGGGCTGCGGTGCCAAACAACCGGCAGATGCGCCGCGTGGTCGGCCAATGCGAGGAAGTCACCTTTCGCGCTGGCGCATGGCAGAAAGGTCGGCAGGAACAGCAGATGAAGGAATGGTTCGGGCGAGTCCCGGCTTACCTCATTACGCTGGATGCTCATTACGCGCGGGAATGCTCGGACGCGGAGTTCTGCTCGCTGGTTGAGCATGAGCTTTATCACATCGCCCATAAGCTGGACGAGTTCGACCAACCCGCTTTCACCAAGGATGGGCTGCCCAAGATCGGCATTCAGTCTCACGACGTCGAAGAGTTCGTTGGCATCGTTCGCAGGTACGGAGTCGGCGCCGCAGCAGGGAAAACAGCCGCTCTCGTTGAGGCTGCGAAGCGCGCGCCCGAGATAGGGAATGTGGACATTGCCCGGATGTGCGGGACTTGCATATTAAGGGCCGCATAGTTGATGGCACGTTGAAAGAATTGAAAATATGGCCGCTCTGCCAGAACACATCAAACTGCACATCGTTCAGGCATTAGCGTGCTTTGATACGCCATCGCAGGCCGCGAAGAACGTCAACGAGGAATTCAAGGTCATTGTCTCGCCTCAGCAATGTGAGCGATACGACCCGACGAAGCGTGCTGGCTCGGTACTGAGCGAGAAATACCGGCTGATCTTCCTCGAGACACGCAAGACCTTCCTTGAAGACACAAGCTCGATCGGCGTATCACACCGCTCGGTGCGCTTGCGAACCTTGCAACGCATGATCGAGCGCGCCGAACGTCAAGGCAATCTCGCCCTCACCGCCCAGTTGCTCGAGCAAGTCGCCAAGGAAACGGGCGACTCCTACACGAACCGTCAGAAAGTTAGCGTCAATGCCGTCGTAGAGCGCCGGGAGCCCCGAGAACTGACAGACGAAGAACTGGCCGCCGAGCTTGCCAAATATGGGATCGAACCATGAAAAGCTCGCCCTCCTGAAGGAGAAGAGGTTTAGGGAATGCCGCACCAATTTCCTGACATACCGCCAGACCATCAATCCCAAAGCCAAATGGGGATGGTGGCAGAGGGAAATCGCGACTGAACTGCAGACGTTCTACGAAGACCTGATTGCGGGAAGGCGCCCTAAGCTGGTTATCCAGGCGCCTCCGCAGCATGGCAAGTCGGTGCAGATCATCGACTTCATCTCATGGGTGGCTGGCAAGCATCCCGAGTTCCGGACGATTTATACCTCGTTCTCGGAACGGCTGGGCGTTCGTGCCAACCTGAGACTGCAGCGACTTTACGATTCGCAGGTCTATCAGGAAATCTTTCCTGACACACGAATCAACAAGTCTGGCCCGATGGGCCCGAGTGGACAGTATCTGCGCAACCGCGAGATTCTGGAGTATGTCGGCACTGAAGGCTATTTCCGCAACACGACCGTTCGCGGCTCGATTACTGGTGAATCGCTTGACCTTGGTGTGATCGATGACCCGATCCGTGGTCGACAGGATGCAAACAGTGAGGCTATCCGCGATTCAGCGTGGGATTGGTTCACCGACGACTTCTTTACGCGATTCAGCGAGGAAGCCGGGCTTCTGGCAATTCTCACGCGCTGGCACATAGACGACCCAATCGGTCGCCTTATCGAGCGCTACCCCGAAGTCAAGGTGTTGAGTTACCCGGCAATTGCCGAAGTAGACGAGCCCAACCGCAAGGCCGGTGAAGCCCTCTTTCCTGAGCACAAGTCCATCGACTTCCTGCGTGAGCGGGAAAAGATCATGGACAGCGCAAACTGGCTGGCTCTTTACCAGCAGAGGCCCACGGCGGCTGAAGGAGAGTTGTTCAAGCCGGAACAGATCAAGATCATCGATGCCCTTCCCTTTGGACATATTCAATGGGTGCGTGGCTGGGACTTGGCCAGCACAACAACGGGCGACTGGACTGCTGGCGCAAAGATTGGCCGGCTTCCGGATGGCCGATTTGTCATAGCCGACATGGTTCGTCTCCGCGTCGGGCCCGATGAACGCGACGCTGCATTGGTCAATACCGCTGCGCTGGATACGGTCGCAACCAAGATCAGCATTCCGCAAGATCCTGGGCAGGCAGGCAAGACGCAGGTGCTTTACCTGACTCGATCCCTGGTCGGCTACTCGGTCATGACCTCGCCCGAATCCGGTGACAAGGTGACACGCGCTGAGCCAGTTGCCGCGCAGATCAATGTGGGGAATGTGCTGATGCTGCGCGGCGCGTGGAACGGCAAGTTCATCGACGAATTGCGCATGTTCCCCAACGGCATTCACGACGACCAGGTTGATGCACTCTCCCGCGCGTTCTCGCATTTGATCGGGGCGGGACTTTCGCAATGGGCGCAGCTAGGCGCTAGTTAATTCTCCCAACGGCATTCGAGCCACAAGAAAGGATTCACTCAGAATGTCGCGAAAGAGCAAACAGCCTAATCGGCAAGCTGCGGCGCCGGTGCGGACTAATGACTCGTTCGCCAACTTCCAGGCGCGCTTAGGCTGGGGCACCGACAACCAGTCGTCTGCCTCGCAGTACACGCTAACGTATCAAAGCCGCAACCGGATCAACCTGGAAGCGGCATATCGCGGCAGCTGGATTGTCCGCGCTGCTGTCGACGCGATGCCGGAAGACATGACCCGCGCCGGTGTCGAGTTCTCCGGTCTTGAGCCTGACGATATTTCCATCATCGATCAGGACATGATGGAGATGGCGATATGGGATGCGCTCTGCGATAACGGCAAGTGGGCAAACCTGTACGGCGGCTCACTGGCTGTGATGCTGATTGAGGGGCAAGACCTCTCGACGCAGCTGCGCCCTGAGACTGTCGGTAAAGGCCAGTTCAAGGGTCTGCTCGTCCTGGACCGCTGGATGGTTTCTCCCCCGGTTGGCGAGGTAGTGACCGAATACGGCCCCGATATGGGCAAGCCGGTGTTCTACAACGTCATTGCCGACTACGCAGCCATCCCGAAAGCGAAGATCCACTACTCGCGTGTGATCCGTCTGGATGGCATGGATCTGCCGTTCTATCAGCGCGTCAGTGAGAATGGCTGGGGCCTATCGGTTCTCGAGCCGCTGTGGGATCGCCTGATTGCATTCGATAGCGCGTCTGTCGGCGCGGGTCAGTTGATCTACAAGGCGCATCTGCGCACGATGACGGTTGATGGGCTGCGCGACATCATCGCGGCCGGTGGCCCCGCTCTCGCCGGCCTGAAAGCGCAGATCGAATTCATTCGCCTGGCCCAGACCAATGAAGGCATCACGGTAGTCGATGGTAAGGACAAGTTCGAAGCGCACCAGTACGCTTTCGCCGGCTTGTCAGACATGCTTCTGCAGTTCGGTCAGCAGCTTTGCGGCGCGCTTGGCATGCCGTTCACTCGCCTGTTTGGGCAATCGCCTACTGGCTTGGGGGCGACGGGCGAAGGGGAAATGAAGCAGTGGCATGAAAAGGTCAAGCAGAGCCAGGAGCGGCGATTCCGTCGCGGGCTGCATCGCCTCTTCGCGGTCATGTCAATGTCATCACTTGGCAAGCCATTGCCCGATGACTTTGGGTTCGAATTCCGCAGCCTGCAGGAAATGAGCGAGTCCGAGAAGGCAGATATCGCGACGAAGAAGGTGCAGGCAGTGACCGGCGCCGTAGACGCGAATATCCAGAAGCCATCAGCCGCCATGAAGGATCTGAAGGCATCATCGCAGGTAACGGGTCTTTTTAGCTCAATCACGGATGAAGACATCAGCGAAGCCGAAGAGCAGGAAAAGAACGCCCCGCCGCCTGGCGAGATGGAATTGCCTGAGATGCCGACGATGCAGAAGCAGACTGGCGACTCGGCAAGCGCACTGGACTGGATTCGTAAAAGACTTCGCAAGCAATGATCCTCACTCTCGACCGCAAGCGTGATCGCAACCCGGTCAAGACGCGAGGCATCGAACAGCGCTACGGTACTCAGCTACGGAAGGTCGCGCAGCAGGTAGGCGCGATCATTCAGCCGTTCACACCCGGTGACATGAGTCAGGTGCCGACGATCGAGCACTTGCTGAACGCCTACGCCGACATGCTCAAGGGCTGGGCGACGCAGACCGCCAGCAACATGCTGATGGACGTCGCGCTGCGTGACGAGCAGACATGGAAGACGCTGGCCAAAGACGTGTCAGCTGGATTGCGGCAGGAAATTCGCAACGCGCCTACCGGTGCCGTGATGCGCGCTCTGCTGGCTGAGCAAGTCGACCTGATCCAGAGCATTCCAAAGGAAGCGGCGCAGCGGGTTCATAGGCTGACGCTTGAAGGTCTAGAGGACTCGACGCGGTTCACTGAGATCGCTAAAGAGATCATGCGCACTGAAGAGGTGACAACCTCGCGGGCTGTGTTGATTGCGCGCACCGAGACCAGTCGCACTGCTACGACGCTCACGCAGGCCCGCGCAGAGTCAATTGGCAGCGAAGGCTACTTTTGGGAAACAGCGCATGACGGCACCGTCAGGCCATCCCACAAAGCGATGCAAGGCAAGTTTGTCCGATGGGATGACCCGCCAACACTGGACGACTTAACTGGCCACGCAGGTTGCGTGCCGAATTGTAGATGCTGGCCACGCGTCGCTATCCCGAAATAATTGCCCGCCACTGAGCGGGCTTTTTTACGCCTAAACATATGTCCGACGCCTGCCAGTGCAACGCATGCGTGAGCAAGCGCGCGCCCACGAAAGACGGGATCACCTCAAGTGGCATCCTGGCATCTGAGAAACTTGGTCCGAAGCAATCCCTCACCCCGAACGGATTTCTGCTTTGCGAGGAAGTTCCGATTGCTCGCATTGGCCTGCAGGATTACGCCGCGATCGAGTTGCCCGATGTAGAAGACAAAGACGGCGTGGTTCAGGTCGAGCGTCATGAGGATGACGTCTTTGATCCTGAATCGATGGCCTCTTTCGAGGGCGTGCCGGTCACCGTCGAGCACCCGAACGATCCCGTCACGCCGTCGAACTGGATCGTCTACGCAAAAGGCATCGCATTCAACATTCGCCGCGGCGAAGGGGAAATGAGCGACTTTCTCCTGGCCGACCTGCTGGTGATGGACAGGGGTGCGATTCACGATGTTCAGACCAAGCGTTTGCGTGAAATCAGCAACGGATACGACGCCACATATAAACAGATCGCTCCCGGACGAGCGCGCCAAACGTCAATCGTCGGGAACCACGTAGCACTACTGTCAGGCTCTGCCCGCTGTGGCGAAGCCTGCTCAGTGCAAGACTCAAAACCCTCCCTAGGAGATTTCCCCATGGCTGTTAAGAACGGCGCCGACTCCCTCCGGGATAAGTTGCGCAAACTGTTTATGACGCGCGACTCGGATGCCTTCGAGAAAACGCTGTCGGAAGAAGTCAAGGATGAGGACGGCACAGAAAAGAACGTGCCCGACATTCACATCCATATGCCTGGCGCTGAAAAGACCGGCGGCGACGAAACCAAAGACGACGAACCTGCCGACCCGATGGCCAAGGTCATGACTGTGCTGGATGGTCTGGCGCAAAGCGTCTCGTCGATCGGTGAGCGGCTCGCAAAGCTGGAAGGCGGCACCAAGGACTCGGACGAAGAAAAGAAGGACGAAACCAAGGACGATGTTCCGGCGGATGAAGATGATCCAGATGCGGATCCCGACACGAACGACTCCGAACCGGACGACAAGGATGATAAGGACGACAAGAAGTCGACCAAGGATTCCGCCTCGTTCAAGGACGAATTCCAGGACGCCAAGGCGCGCGCCGAGATCCTCGCCCCCGGCGTGAAACTGCCGACGTTCGACGCGAAGCTGGATGCCAAGAAGACGGCGGACGCAATCTGCGTACTGCGCCGTCGCGCTCTCCGCACTGCCCTGACCAACGACAACGCGTCACTGGTGAAAAGCATCGTAGGCGATGCGGATGTGGCGAAGATGCCCTGCGGTATGGCCGCGATGGCCTTCAACGCTGCGTCGGAGCTCGTCAAGCAGAAGAACATGGCATCGAAGACGGCAACCGCCGACGCGAAGCCCGAACCGAAGAAAGACCTCAACCAGATTCATGCTGAATTCTGGTCCAATCGTAAGTAAGGAGCCGACATGCCCTCGTTGCAAGCTTATACATTCCGCATGCCGGCTGGTTTTGCCGGCGATCTTCAGCGTGCTGAAGTGGCGACCATTGAAACCCAGCAGATCAACACGAGTGCTCCGCCGACCGTCTATGGCGTAGCCGTGAAACTGGTCTCGGGCACCATCCAGCCGATCAACAACTCGGCTGACACTGCCGCCCTGGTCTACGGTATCAACCTGCGCCCCTACCCGATCCAGGGTAACGGCACCGACCCTCTTGGCACGTCGACGCCACCGGTTTCGGGCGTGACCGACATCCTCAAGCGCGGCTATGTGAACGTATCATTGGGCGGCACGACTGCTGCTGCCAAGGGCGGCACTGTCTATGTGCGCGTCGCTACGCCGTCCACTGGCAAGCCGCTGGGCGGGTTCGAAGCCGCATCCGATACGACCAACACCGTCGCCCTTCCGTCAAACACGTACTTTACCGGCCCTGCCGATGCGTACGGTGTGACTGAGGTGGCGTTTAATATTTGAGACCCCGGCGCCTAATAGCGCATCCGCTTACAGACCCGCTTCGGCGGGTTTTTGCATTTCTGGAGCCATTAAATGGACATGTCTGTTCAAAAGTTTCTCAAGCGCCGGGAAATCGCTGAAGCGTCGCGGAAAGTCATCCGCCGTTTCACGACCGACGAACAATTCACATACGACCGCGCAACGGTTGACTCGACTGGCGTATTCCTGGTTGGGCAGCTCGAACGTCTGGACCAGACGCTCAATGAGCCGCTGGTCGAATTCACCTGGTCGCGCGACATCGAGATTCGCACCGACGTTTCGCCGGCTGATGAAATCGCATCGTGGACGAACTCCGCTTTCGCGATGTCCGGCGGCATCAATCCGGGCGGCCTGAACTGGATTTCGAACGAAGGCAACGCGATCGCCGGCCCGTCGCTGGACATTGGCAAGACGCCGCAACCGATGCGCCTGTGGGGTGCTGAAGTCAAGTACACCGTTCCCGAACTGGTGAAGGCCCAGAAGCTCGGCATGCCGGTCGACGCGCAGAAGGTCGAGGGTATGAACCTCAAGCGCAACATGGACCTGGACAATATCGTCTATTTCGGTGATTCGTCCATCGGCTTCACCGGTCTGGTGAACTCGAATTCGGTCGTGGGTGGTTATTCGAACGTGGCGAACGGCGCCGCCGGCACGCCGCAATGGACGACAAAGACGGCCCTCGAAATCCTGAAGGACGTCAACGAAGTGCTGACGACCACATGGTCGAACTCCGGCTGGAAGGTGCTGCCGGATACGCTCCTGCTGCCGCCTGCACAGCTTGGCTACATCGCCAGCCAGCCGGTCAACCTCGCAGCACAGAAGACCATTCTCGCGTACATCATCGAAAACAACATCTGCGCGCAGCAAGGCCAGAAGCTGAACATCCTGCCGCTGAAGTGGTTGATTGGTGCGGGCGTGGGTGGAACACCTGGAACGATCGGCACGGTCGACCGCATGGTGGCGTACAACAAGAACAAGAAGTATGTCCAGTATCCGATGACGGAACTGCAGCGTACGCCTTTGGAATATCGCTCGCTATTTCAGATAACTACTTATTGGGCGCGCTTCGGTCAGGTGGAATTCCGCTACGGCACGACGTTGTCCTACCGCGACGCAATCTAAGCGGAAGCCGGGAGTCGTTGTAATATAGACTTCTCCCGGCTTGTTCAGGAAAGAATATGAGCTTAATCACGACACGAATCGCCAATCAGGACTTCACCCTGACCCGCGACGATTGCCGGCCGTTGTATTTCAAGGCCGGCGATGAAATTCCCGCCGAGTACGAAAGACACTGGTTCGTGCGCCTGCACACAGACGAAGCGCAGGCAGAAGTTGTAGAACCTGCCGAAGAGAAGCGCAAACCCGGTCGACCCGCCAAGCCATGAGCCTGACGCCCACTCAATTCCGCAGCGACTTTCCAGAGTTCGCCAATACGGCGGTCTATCCCGACGCACTCGTACAGACGTGGCTGACGGTGGCGGCTTCGCTCGTCAACGGAAGCAGGTGGATGGAGTTGACCAACGTCGGAATTGAGCTGGTCACGGCGCACCATCTGGTGCTGTCGCTGCGGGACCAGACAGCGGCGTCTGTGGGCGGCGTCCCCGGCATCATGACCGGGCCGACCTCGGCGAAGTCCGTCGATAAGGTCAGCACGAGCTACGACACTGGGGCGGCGGCGCTGGATGGCGCGGGCTTCTGGTCGCTGTCGAGCTATGGAATCCGGTACCTCAGTTTGGCCCGCATGATGGGCGCAGGGGGCATGCAGATCAACTGAGGTTCGCATGAAATCTGGCGCGACGATGACATCGGACAAGATGGCAGCGCTCATCCGGTCAATCAGTGCGCTCGCCAAAAAGGATGTGCTTGTCGGAATCCCTGACAGCGCGCCCGAACGCGAAGACACGCCGATGACGAATGCGCAGATCGGGTATGTGATGGAAACCGGTTCGCCGGCCCATAACGTGCCCGCCAGACCGTTTCTGGTACCTGGCGTTCAGGATGTACAGGATGAGTGCGCCGAGCGGCTGAAGCAGGGTGCAACAGCAGCGCTGGATGGCAACGATTCCGGCACCATGCGCGCGCTGACGACGGCCGGCCTGATTGCGGAAACCTCAGTCAAGCAGAGGATCGGCAGCAACATCCCTCCTCCGCTCTCGCCGGAAACGATCCGCAATCGTAATCGAAGCCGGCAGACGCAGAGCATGCGCAAGAGCGAGAAGGATTATCTGAAGGCGGTAGAGGGCGGCACGGATCCAGCGCAAGCGCAGGAAGCAGCTGGCATCATCGCTCTCGTGAATACCGGCGGTCTGCGAAACGCAGTCACTAGCCTGGTGCGCGAAAAGAAGTAACCAGCCTCACAACCATACGGAGCCTCGATTCGTCGGGGCTTTTTCATTTCTGGATCCGATATGTCGCTCGCTGCATTTACGCCGACAGGCCAGGCCGCGCTTGTCGCGAACGGCACGTCGTCAAACGTCGCCATTCCGCTCACTGGTACACC
>Ga0302228_10001684_pt1 | contig 15968 bp, 18 predicted proteins | sample II_Palsa_N1_2_FD_193519 | JGI IMG/M metagenome (GOLD analysis project Ga0302228, IMG submission 193519) | Peat permafrost microbial communities from Stordalen Mire near Abisko, Sweden - II_Palsa_N1_2 | ecosystem: Environmental > Terrestrial > Soil > Palsa > Peat permafrost | place: Sweden...
TTGACCCGGAACGCGTCGCACGCATCAAGCACCACGTCGTAGCCACGATCGAGCAGCTCGTCCAGCGTGGACGGCGTGAGGAAGCGCTCGATGCCGTCCAATGCGATGGCCGGATTGATCGCCCGCGCGCGCGTGGCGATCACGCCCACCTTGCTCTTGCCGTATTCGCCATCCAGCGCATGCAGCTGGCGGTTGGTGTTGGAGACGCAGACCTCGTCGGCATCGATCAGGGTCAGCTTGCCCACGCCGCTGCGTGCCAGCGCCTCGGCCGCCCACGAACCCACGCCGCCAATGCCGATCACGCAGACGTGCGCCTTGGAAAGTTCGGCCACTGTGCCCACGCCATACAGACGTTCGACGCCGGCAAAACGCTCGATCGGAAACGTTTCGGCGCTCATGCTGACCGGCGGCGGGATGGAAACGACATGGACGGCAAAAATCTCACTGGCGTGGCCTGATGTGTTGAATCGTGCGGCGTGGAATCGCTATTTTAGCGTGCGGCGTGGATAGAACGCGCCGCGGCGCGTTATTCTCACGGTCTTGCCCGACCGACGTGGAAGCGAACCGATGCGCGTAGCCTTGATGATCCTGCTGGGACTGGTGATCGGCATCATCGGAACCGCCAACGTGATGAGCACGCTGGCGGCACGCAACCCGATGCCTAAGGCCGTGATGGCGACCATGAACTACCACATGGACGCCTTGAGCCAGGCGCTGAAGGCCAAACAGTGCGACGCCGCCGGCATTCGGCACCATCTGGAACGCGTGCAGTCGACGGGAACCGACATCGTGCCGACGTTCGGCATTCCCGATCAGCCGTTTACCGACGCGGCCAATCTGCTGCAGACGCGCGTTTCGCAGGCGCTGCAGTCATCGCCGGCCGACTGCCCCGCCCTGGCCGCAGCGGTGAAATCCGTCGGCGAGGCGTGCAAGAGCTGCCACGACAAATACCGCTGAGCGCAGCACACGGACTCACTTACCGGTCCGCTGGCGCTTAGAACTGCAGCTTGCCGCGCAGCATATGGCCATACATCACCCAATCGCCCTGCAGGCTGTACAGCGGGTGCTTGAACGTGGCGGGCTGGTTCTTCTGATACACGTAGTGGCCGATCCAGGCGAAACCGTAGCCGGCCACTGGCATCAGCCACAGCCAGCGCAGCTGTGCGGTGACCACCGCGAACACGGCGATGGCCACGACCAGACTGCTGCCGATGAAATGCATGCGCCGGCACATGCGGTTGCTGTGCTCGCTGAGATAAAACGGATAAAACTCGCTGAAACTGGCAAAGCGGGTCATGTCGACACTCCACGATCGATCGGCCACGCAAGCATGAACTGGCCGTACGGCCCGAGCAACGAGCGCTGCAGCATGCGCTCGCGTAAGCAGCGCGACGGCCGAATAGGCCTCCATCAACTCGGCAGCGGAATGAACTCCTGATCGTCACCCGGCACCGGCACGTAGCGCCCCGCGGCCCAGTCCACCTTGGCCTGCTCGATGCGCTCGCGGCGGCTGGCGACGAAGTTCCACCAGAGGTGGCGCTCACCGTCCAGCGGCGCGCCACCGAACAGCATCAGGCGGCTGTCTTCAGTCGCCAGCAGCGGCGGCGACGATGATCCCGCCTGCACCGCCATCTGCGTGGCCGTGAGATCGAGCTCGCCCCAGCGCACCTTGCCGTCGACCACATAGATGCCGCGCTCGCTATGCTCCGGCGGCAGCGCGAATTCGGTGCCTGCGGCCAGCTTTACCTCGAGCAGAAAAATCGGTGCGAACACCTTGACCGGCGAGCGTTCGCCATAGGCATCGCCGGCAATCAGGATGGCCTCGACGCCCGCGCGACTGATGCGCGGCAGCTCGTCGCTTTCGTGGTGATGAAATTCGGGATCGACCTCGGCATCGGCCTGCGGCAGCGCCACCCAGATCTGGATACCGTGCAGAGTCTGGCCATCGCGCCGCTCGTCCGGCGGAGTGCGCTCCGAATGCACGATGCCCTTGCCGGCCGTCATCCAGTTCACTTCGCCCGGGCGGATGTCGGTCAGGCTGCCCAGGCTGTCGCGATGGCGGATGGCGCCCTCGAACAGCCAGGTCACCGTGGCCAGCCCGATATGCGGATGCGGGCGCACGTCCATGCCCTTGCCCGCGGCGAAACTGGCCGGCCCGATATGGTCGAAAAACACCAGCGGCCCGACGTGACGCGCCTGCTGCACCGGCAGCAGGCGGCGCACGGAAAAACCGTCGCCGAGATCGTGTACGCGGCCTTCGATCAGCGTCGGCTGGATTTGCATGTTTATCCTCTCCGGCTCGATGACAGTTACCAGGCCCGGCCGTATTGCACCGGCGGCGTCAGCTTCACGCCGAGCTCCTTGGCCGCGCGGCGGGGGAAGTAGGGATCGCGCAGGCTTTCGCGCGCGGTGAGCACCACGTCGGCCTCGCCATGGGCGATGATCGCCTGGGCCTGCTGCGCTTCGGTAATCAGGCCGACCGCGCCGGTGGCGATCTCCGCCTCGCGCCGGATGCGCGCCGCGAACGGCACCTGATAGCCCGGCCCGAGCGGAATCTTGGGATGCGCGAGCGTGCCGCCGCTGGAGACGTCGATCAGATCCACGCCAAGTGGCTTGACCTGTTTGGCCAGCTGCACGCTCTCGTCGATATCCCAGCCGGTGCCGTGCTCGGCCCAGTCGGTGGCCGAGATACGCAGCCACAGCGGCAGCTCGGCCGGCCACACTTCGCGCACGGCGGTGATCACTTCGCGCACGATGCGGCTGCGGTTTTCGAAGCTGCCGCCGTAGCGATCGGTGCGCTGATTGCTCAACGGCGACAGAAACTGGTGCAACAGATAGCCATGCGCCGCGTGCAGCTCGATCAGCTGAAAACCGGCCGCCAGCGCGCGCTGCGCCGTGGCGCGGAAATCGGCCACCACCTGCTGGATACCCGCCTCGTCCAGCGCCTGCGGCGTATGCCAGCCGGCGTCGAAAGGAATCGCCGACGGCGCGACCGTCGTCCATGGCTGCTGATCGGCAGCCAGCGAACCGCCGCCCTCCCACGGCCGCTGCGCGCTCGCCTTGCGTCCGGCGTGCGCCAGCTGCATGCCGGCGATCGCACCGCTGGCGCGGATGAACTGCACGATCGGCTTCCACGCCTCGACCTGGGCGTCGTTCCAGAGGCCGGCGTCACCGTGGGTGATGCGCCCCTGCGCCGATACGGCAGCCGCCTCGGTGATCACCAACCCCGCGCCGCCCACCGCACGGCTGCCCAGGTGCACCAGATGCCAATGATCAGGCAGGCCGTCGGTCGCCGAGTACTGGCACATCGGCGAGACCACCAGACGGTTGGGCAAGGTAAGACTGCGCTGGGTGAGAGGATCGAACAGATTCATGCGGCACTCCGGGGAATTTGATCTGGCGCGAGATACGGGAATAAGCCGATCAACATGCAGGCGGTTCTGCGCGGTATCAACCGCCGTGTTCGTGCAGCGAACATTTCCCGGCCCTGCGGACGCTTCGCATCGTCTATGCGCTGAGGGAATCCATCCAGTCTGCCAGACGGTCCACCACCGGCGCCGGCGCCTTCATCCAGCTGAAATGGTCGGCCGGCTGGCCGTCCAGATCGCTAGGCGTCAGCACGCGAACGACATTCGGCGACTGCGGCATTTTGCCAAGCAGCCACTCCAACGAGGCCTTGGGCACCAGCCAGTCGTCGCCCAGACGGAGCGCGAAGATCGGCAACCGAACGGCCGCCAGGAGCGCATCCAGATTCTGCGACATGCCGGTCGCCGAATAGCGGCCGCTGCGACCGCTGCGCGCCCAGTCAGCGGTGAGCCCGCGCGCCTCGTTACCGGCAAAGCCGATGCGTCGCCCCGGCAGATAACCGCGGAGATTCGCCGCCATTGGTGCAAGCATGCAACCTATCTTGATCAGGAGGCTGCGCGGATAGGCGCGCCAGTAAGGCGCGCCGCTGGCGACCAGGGCGATGCCAGCGTAGTCGGCCGGATGCAGCGCGGCATACAGCGAGGCGATCTGGCCGCCCAGACTGTGGCCGCCGATCAAGCGTGCTTTGTCGGGCCAGCGTGACTGCAGGGCCGCCATGGCGGGTGGAAGGTCATCCAGCAACAGCTCGCGGTAGCCCCAGTTGCTGCGGCGGCTGGCCCGACGATCGCTGGAACCGATGCCGCGCCATTCGTGGACAGCCATGGCGATACCACGCGATGCCAGCGCCTCGGCCATCGGCAGATAGTGCCGTGCCGGCACACCCATCGCCGGCAGCCAGTAAAGCAGCTGCCGCCACTCGCCGACCGGTTGCGCGCAGAGCAGCTCGAAGCGGGCGCCGTCAGCCGCCGTGATCGGTATAACGAGCGGCTCATTCGACAATGGTGTCGGGGTAGGCTGCGGCGGCGAGACGTTTTCGGAAAAATGATCAATCATGTCGACAGGCTAACGTGTGGTGCGCAGGTCACAAACCCCCTCCCAAATCATCGGGCAAAAAAAAGCCGGCTTGCGCCGGCTTTCCTTGATGCTGTCACGTCGGTTCAAACCGGCGTTACGTCCTCAGCCTGCAGGCCTTTCTGCCCGTTGACCACGCTGAACGTGACTTTCTGGCCTTCCTGCAAGCTCTTGAAGCCCGAGCCGCTGATGGCACGAAAGTGCACGAATACGTCAGGACCACTTTCCCGACTGATGAAGCCAAACCCCTTGGCATCATTGAACCACTTGACTGTACCTGTTTCACGATCCGACATGACTCACTCCGATCTATTGCTTGGCACTAAGACAAACCGGCCCCTGGGCCGACGGTTTACTGGCGTGCCTGGGTCGGGTGTAGCGATGTGGATGAACTGAGATCCCCACCGGGCACGCACGCTGCCGAGCAAACACAGTAACTAGAGCATACCTAACCCGTTTCAAGCTTGCGAGCAGTTTGTCAAGGCATTTATCGCAACATCCGGTTCGCAGCACGTAACCTTAAAGAAATCGACGCTTCCTCAGCCGTAGGTCCGCCTGTTCCAGCTTCAGCCTGGCCGTAACCAAGCCAGTGCGACCGCGAATTGGTCGAGTTTCCCGCTTTTCGTCCGCCGCGAACCGACTTTGATACGAATTTCAGATTCTTTTTACTTACAACCTTGTCTATTGTGTCGGTAGTGGCAACAACGTCGCCAGTCAATCATTGGCATGTCCGATCCGAAACGCTTTTTGAGGAGAGCACCTTATGTCCGCCATGCCCCGCCTGACCCTGCTCGCTGTGTCTGCCGCCCTGATGACCGTCGGCTGCGCCCATCAACCGCCGAGCAGAACTGGGACGTCAACTGTAACCGCGACGCGGACCACGGCTGCGCCAGTTTCAACGTCGACTACGACGGGAGCGAACACGCCACATCGGGCGCCGGCCGGCAATCGGGCCACGACATCCTCGCCCCCGGCCAACCTTCCCACGAGCACCGGTATTCCAGCCTGCGACGACTATCTGGCGAGCTACATGGCCTGCCACCGCGCAGCAAACATCTTTCCGGCGACGCAGCTGCAGTCGCGCTACAACGCGATGCGCACGAGCCTGCTGCGCGACTCGCAGGATCCGGACATCCGTCCGCAACTGGCAGCCCGCTGCAACTCGCTGGCGAGCATGTTGCGCGACACCCTGCACGGTAAATCCTGCGACGTTAACGCGGCGCCCGCCAGCACGTCGCCCTGATCTGTGATGGGTCGGCAGTGCGGAATTATCGCGTCGCAGGAAGCTGCAAAACCTTCCGCAGCGCGTGGGTCGCCTGATCGACGTCGTCGCTGCTGACGAAAACCTGCGGCGTGTCATGCCATTTGGCCGTCGCCAACACAGCCGACGCGACGGCTTCCCACCGCACCGATGCCAACTTCACTCGCGGCTCCAGATAAAACGCCTTGATCTCGAACCTGCCTTCGGCGCGATGCGCTTTGGCATCCAATCGGCCGATCAAGCTGCCTCGGTGAAGGATCGGCAAGACGAAATAGCCGTAGCGTCGCTTTGAGGCCGGTGTGTAGCATTCCAGCGCGTAGTCGAAATCGAACATGGCTCGCGCTCGGGCTCGGTCCCAGACCACGGGATCGAAAGGCGAAAGCAGGGCTGTGTGAGTCCCGCGCAGGCGGCCAAGCATTGCTTTGCCGAGCGCGTCTGCGTTGTCTCTGTGTATGTAAGCGGGCTTGGCCCAGCCTTCCACAGCAACGCCCAACAGATCACCGCTCGCAAGCAGCGGCGCCAGTTCCCTATCGGTCACCGCTGGCTTCAACCGGTAGTAGTCCGCGACCCACGAGGCCTGCGTTACGCCCAAAGCGCGTATGCTGTCGAGAATAAAACGCCGCCGCAGCTCGGCTACGGCCAGCGGGGCGGCGCTGAGATCCAACGGCGGGTCGAGACGCGGGAGTACGTTTTCCGCGACGTCGTAGACGCGCTGGAACCCGTCGCGCCGCGCAACCATAAGTTCACCCAAAGCGAACCAGGCCTCAAGCCAGCGCTTTTCAGGCTTCCATGACCACCAGCCAGGCTTGCCGGCACCTTCACCCCGCTCGGCTGCCGCGTAATCGGCTGCTTTCACCGGGCCGGAACGGCGAATACCTTCCAGCAGCGAATCCATGCCAGCGCGCTCATCCCGATGCAACGCCTGGGCATTGCGGTAGGCCCAGTGATGCGCGCGTTGCGTGCGCCAGCCGCGATGCAGGGCGAAATCGCAAGCGGGAACGAAACATGCCTCGTGCGCCCAGGACTCCACGAGCTGGCCGCTCGCCAGCGCCTCATCCAGCCAGGCCCTCGGGTAGCTTGCAAGGCGCGCATGCAGCACCAGATAAGGGCTGCGCGCGACCACGCTGATCGTGTCGATCTGGAGCAGACGCATCTTTTCGATGGCTATGACAACGTCGGCACGTCGCGCGCGACGACGCTGCGGCTGAAGCAGGCCCTGCGCGTGCAGATGCAGCAGTCGGGCCTGGGTCGCCGTGATGACAGTGGCACTTGCACTCGCGGGTCTCAACGACACGGAAGCTTCACGGATTCGCGAACACGATGAGGAAGCCTCTGGGGACCAAATTCTTGATGTCGGGTGTCACTCGCCGGAACCTCGCTTCAAGGACGTATTGGCTCAGCGACGTCTGCGTCGACCACATCGTTCCGATGCTTTTCGCAAAACGTGAAGAGAGGCGCATCTCGAGCATCCATCATTCATCCTTTTCATTCTGGCACGGAGTATCCATCATGAAATTCTGCAAGCCACTGATCGGCGCTTTCACCACCGGCACGCTGCTGTTCGGCGGCGCACTGTTCGCGCAGGACATGTCGACACCGCCGCCCGCACCGGCCCCAGCGACAACCGCGACGATGCCGTCCCCCAATACCGCCGATATGCGCACTCCCAGGGGCGAGGTAATCGTCAACAGTGCGCCGGCCAATGCGCCGGCCATCCCGCCCGCGCCTTCCTTCGAGCAGTTGTCCGGCGGCGGCAAGGCCATCAGCCAGAGTCAAGCCCAGGCGTATGCGCCGCTGGCCAACGACTTTATCCACGCCGACAGCAACCGCGATGGCAAGATCAGCAAGACCGAATACCTGCACTGGTTGAAGCAGCTCTGACGCGGCAGCGCTAAAACGGCCGGCCGCAGCATTTGTCTACGGCCGTTTTTTTTTGCGTCCTTTGTGAGAAACTTTCGCACGCGCAACCGGGGATGCGCGGTTCGGAAATCTGGCTCGATCCTCGCTCATCAGACTTTCCGGAGTTTTTCCATGAAGCCTCTCTTCATTGCGGCGCCGCTCGCGCTGATCGCCAGCGTGATCGCCACACCCGGGCACGCACAAAACCCCAACCCGACCGATATTCGCGCCTGCACCGGCATCGAAAGCGATGCGCAGCGGCTGGTCTGCTACGACCACGCGACCGGCCGGACCAATCTACCCGCTGCACAGAAGCGCGTGGATCAGCCCAGCAGCAGCGCGTCGACCAGCGTCTTCGGGCATGACAAATCAACCGCCGCGGTGCCCAGCGACGCTGACGCCGGCAAGCCGCTGTCGTTGCTGGACAGCCGCTGGGAGCTGTCGCCGGAGAGCAAACTGGGTACCTTCAACCTACGGGGCTACAAGCCGGTTTACCTGATGCCGATCTTTGTCACCAGCAATCAGAACACCGAACCCAAGAGCCCCAATCCGATCAATACCGTGACGACGCCGCAGCCGCTGCAAAACAGCGAGGCGAAGTTTCAGCTCAGCCTGAAAACCAAGGTATGGCAGGGCGTATTCGGCGAATACGGCGACCTGTGGGTCGGCTATACCCAGGACTCGCACTGGCAGGTCTACAACTCGCAGGCGTCGCGCCCGTTCCGCGAGACCAACTACGAGCCCGAGGCGATGCTGGTGTTCAACACCAACTACTCCGTGCTCGGCTGGGACGGACGTCTGCTCGGGATCGGCGTCGATCACCAGTCGAATGGTCGCTCCGATCCGCTGTCGCGCAGTTGGAATCGCGTGATGGCCGATATTGGCTTTGAACGCGACACCTGGACGGTGATGTTCCGCCCTTGGTGGCGCATCCCCGAGTCCCGCACCAGCGACAACAACCCGGACATCAGCAACTACGTCGGCCGCGGCGACATGCAGATCATCCACGAGTGGAATGGTCAGGAATTCGGCCTGATGCTGCGCAGCTCGTTCCGCGGTGGCAGCGACGCGCATGGCGCTGCCCAGTTCACCTGGAGCTTTCCGCTGGTCGGCAATCTGCGCGGTTATATGGAAGCCTTCAAGGGCTATGGCGAAAGCCTGATCGACTACAACCACAACGCCAGCTATGTCGGCGCCGGTGTTTCCCTGCTCGACTGGTATTGATCCAGTCATCACTGGAATTTGCTCCTAGCTTCCCACCGTACCAACCATCCACGGACATGAAAAAGCCGGCTGACTTTCCGTCACCCGGCTTTTTTGTGCAGCGCCGCCAAATCGACTCGCGCGGCAGAAGCGACGGCTATGTCAGTGGTGATGGCCGCCGGCACCATGCACGTGGCCATGCTCCAGCTCTTCCGCCGTCGCGGCGCGCACGTCGGTCACTTCGATGGCGAAATGCAGCGTCTGGCCAGCGAGCGGGTGATTACCGTCGATGTACACCGTATCGCCGTCGACCTTGGTCACCGTGACGTTGATCTCGCCCTGCGGGCCGCGACCCTGAAACTGCATGCCCGGCTGAATGTCCTCGACGCCCTGAAACGCCTCCTTGGGCACTTCCTGGATCAATTCGTCGTGGTGAATGCCGTAGCCCTCTTCAGGCGAGACGTCAGCGTTGAACTTGTCGCCCACTTTGCGACCTTCCATCTGTTTCTCCAGACCGGGCACGATCTGCCCCGTGCCGTGAAGATACGTCAGCGGCTCGCGACCTTCGGAGCTATCGACAACCTTGCCCTGATCATCGGTAAGCGTGTAGTGGAAGGCGGCAACAGCGTTGGGAGCAATGTGCATGAAAGTCTCGCGGATAAGTGTGAGTCCGCCGGCCAGGTGCCGGCACGGAGACCGAAGGCTACCAGAACATGGCGAAATAGCCGTGAGCAAGATGCCGCAGGATTGGCGATACTGAATCATGATTTTCGCACCCGACCCGAACAAGCGCCGCTGTGCCGCCGGCTTGCTGGCCTGTGCCTTTTGGCTAGCAGCGTCCGCCGCTACCGCGACACCCCAGGAAAGTACGACCAGCGAATCTGCATTGGCGGCGCAGATCGACAGGCAGATCAACCAGCCGCGTTTTGTCGCGGCCAGCTGGGGAATCTCGGTCGTTTCGATGGACAGCGGACGTACGCTTTATGCGCATCGTGCCGACCAGCTGATGCAGCCGGCCTCGACCGCCAAGCTTTTCACCGCGGCGCTAGCGCTGTCCAGCCTGGGTACCGGTTATCAGATGCCAACCCGCCTGCTCGCCACCGGGACCATCCATGATGGACGGCTAAATGGACCGCTAGTGCTGTACGGGATGGGTGACCCGACGCTGGGCTCAGCCAGCAGCCCTGACTGGGCCGCCCAGCTGGCCGAGCAGTTGTACCAGCGCGGCGTGCGGCAGGTTCGCGGCGATCTGATCGCCGACGACAGCTATTTTACTGGCCCGACCTTTGGCTCGGGCTGGGAAGCTGGCGATCTGCAAAGCTGGTTTGCAGTGCCGTCCTCAGCCCTCAGCGTGGGCGAAAATATTGTCGATATCACGCTCACGCCGGCATCGGCGGCTGGCCTGCCGGCCAGCATCAGCCTTGACCCTGTCGACGCGAACCTGTCGCTGCTCGGCCAGATAACAACAACGCTGTCGCGCACGCCGGGCGATATCAACCTGTATCGCGCTCCGGGCGACAGCAGACTTTACGCGTTCGGCACGGTTCCGGCGAAATCGCCGGCGCAGCACTTCAAACTGTCCTTACCCGACCCGGCACTGGAAGCCGGCGTGCAGCTGCGCAACGCGCTGACCGATCGCGGCATTTTTGTTACCGGCCAAGTGCGTGCGCTGCACTGGCCACAGGACGATACCGCGCTGGTGTCGCGCGCTGAAACGCTGGCCGAAATCCTTTCCCCGCCGCTGATGGATATCCTGCAGCGAGGCCTGAAGCGCTCGCAGAATCTCTACCTGCAGAATGTTTTTCTCAGCGTCGGCGCGCACCAGCAGTCGAACGAAGTGGCTACTGGAATCGTACCCTTTTCCAGCACCGAGCAATGGTCGGTCAAGGCGCTACAGCCGCTGCTGGCCGATATGGGCATGCCGCCGTCGGCGGCCTTGATCGATGAGGGCACCGGATTGTCACGGCGCGACTTGGTGACGCCCACGGCGATGGTGCGCCTGCTGACTTACCTGGCGGCGCAGCCGTACGCTGCGCAGCTGCATGATGCGCTGCCGATTGCCGGCATCGATGGCACACTCGCTGGCCAGCTGCGCCATACGGCCGCGGAGAACAACGTCCATGCCAAGACCGGCAGCATGACTTACGTGCATTGCCTGGTCGGTTATGTGACCAGCGCGGCCGGCGAGCGGCTGGCGTTCGCGATCATGCTCAACAATTACGAGCCGCCGACAGACGGGCCCAGTGCGGGCGCCGACGTCAATGCCATTGCCCTGTTGCTGGCCAATTTTCACAGACGCAGCTGACCTCGGCCCGGCGTGCGCGGCGTCGAGACAGAACAGGCGTCTAGCCGGCCAGGCGTGCCAGCGTGTCCTTGCCGATCTTTTCCGGCGTATCGGTCGGCGCATAGCGCTTCACGACCTGACCGTTTTCATCGACGAGAAACTTGGTGAAGTTCCACTTGACCGACTCGCTGCCCAGAATGCCCTTGCCTTCGCTCTTCAACCACTGATACAGCGGATCGGCATGGTCGCCATTGACTTCGATCTTGGCAAACATCGGAAAAGTGACGTCATAACGCGTGCTGCAAAACGTCTTGATTTCCTCGGCGTCACCCGGTTCCTGATGACCGAACTGGTCACAGGGAAAGCCCAGCACGACCAGCCCCTTGTCGCGCTGATCCTGCCACAGGTTTTCCAGACCCTTGTACTGCGGGGTGAAGCCGCACTTGGAGGCCACGTTGACAATCAGCAGGGTTTTGCCGCGAAACTCGCCCAGCGAGCGCTCTTGGCCATCGATATCGCGGACGGTGAAATCGTAGACGCTGGACATACGGCTCGCTCCTGCTGTGGGGTTAACTGCCTGAAGTCTACGCCATCGACGAGGACGTCCGTGGCATAGAATGCGGTTTTAGTGCAAAAGCCAGGTTACGCCGTGATCCGCTTCGTTGATGTGCACAAGTCCTACCGCGTTGAGGGTCGCGATATCCCTGCGCTGAAGCCTTTCAGCCTCGAGGTTGCCGATGGCGAGGTATTTGGCATCATCGGCCTCTCTGGCGCGGGCAAATCGACGCTTATACGGCTGATCAATTTGCTCGAGCGCCCCAGCGGTGGCACCATCTTCGTCGGCGATACCGAGATGACTGCGCTGGCCGAGCCGGCGCTGCGCACGCAGCGCCGCCGTATCGGCATGATTTTCCAGCACTTCAACCTGCTCGCCTCGCAGACGGTGGCTAATAACGTGGCCTTTCCGATGCGCCTGGCCGGAGAACGCGACCTCGCCGTTTTGCGCAAGCGCGTGGACGAGCTGCTGGCTCGGGTGGGTCTGACCGATCATGCCGACAAGTATCCCTCGCAGCTCTCCGGCGGCCAGAAGCAGCGCGTCGGCATTGCCCGCGCTTTGGCCAACAAGCCTTCGATCTTGTTGTGCGACGAAGCCACCAGCGCGCTCGATCCGCAGACCACGGCGTCGGTGCTGGATCTACTGGCCGAGATCAATCGCGAACTGAGACTCACCATTGTGCTGATCACGCACGAGATGGATGTGGTGCGCCGCGTCTGCGACCGGGTTGCCGTGCTTGATGCTGGCGAGATCGTCGAGCGCGGCAGCGTGATCGACGTCTTCCTGCATCCGCAGCACACCACCACCAAACGCTTCGTCAATGAGGCACTGCCGGAGGAGGCGGTTGGAGAAGAAACAGCGTTTGCGCGTGTGCCGGGGCGCATCCTGCGATTGAGCTTTCGCGGCGAAGCGACGTGGACACCCGCCTTGGGCCAGGTGGCCCGCGATACCGGTATCGATTTCAACCTGCTCGCCGGCCGCATCGATCGTATCAAGGACATGCCTTACGGGCAGCTCACTCTGGCGATGCAGGGCGAGCACATCGACGCAGCGATGTCAGCGCTGCGCAAAGCGGGCATCGACATAGAGGAGTTGCGAGCATGACCACGCATGCGATCCACGCCGCGCCGATTTTGCAGACGTTGTTCCCCAATATCGACGACTGGGGCGAAATCGGCCACGCCTGCATCGATACGCTGCTGATGCTCGGCGGCTCGCTGCTGCTCACGATCGTCCTCGGCCTGCCGCTGGGCGTACTGCTGTATCTGACCGGCCGCGGCCAGCTACGCCCGATGCCCAAGCTCTATGCCGTCGCGTCGCTGCTGGTGAATATCCTGCGCTCGGTGCCCTTCATCATCCTAATGATCGTGCTGATGCCGGTGACGTATTTTCTGGTCGGCACCAAGCTGGGTATCCGGGGAGCCATACCGCCGCTGGTGATCGGTGCCGCGCCGTTCTTTGCACGCCTGGTCGAGACGGCTCTGCGCGAGGTCGAGCACGGCGTGATCGAGGCCAGCCAGGCGATGGGCGCCAGCTTGTGGCAAATCGTTCGACACGTGCTCCTGCCGGAAGCGCGCGGCGGCCTGCTGGCCGGCGTCACCGTCACCGCCATCGCGCTGGTCGGATACACCGCGATGGGCGGGGCGATCGGCTCGGGCGGCCTTGGGGATCTGGCCTACCGCTACGGCTATCTCAGCTACAAGTCCGACTACATGCTGGTCACCGTAGTCCTGCTGATCGTGCTGGTGCAGCTGCTGCAGATGCTGGGCGATCGCGTCGTGGCGCACTATGGCCGACGCTGAACGGCAAATCCCGCATTTTGCATTTGGCGGTATGGACGGCTATTCTTGTGCGCCGCACAAAGCCAGCCGTCATGAAAAAGCTCATCGCCATCCTTGCCGTCCTGCTTGCTCTGGCGGGCTGCTCTGCGCATAACGGCGGCGACTCGAATACGCTGACAGTTGCTGCTACGGCGATTCCGCATGCGGAGATACTCAAGCAGGTCAAGCCGATCCTCGCGAAGGAAGGCGTCGATCTGCAGATCAAGGTGTTTGCCGACTACGTGCAGCCCAACTCGCAGGTGGCCGAGAAAAACATCGACCTGAACTATTTTCAGACCAAACCCTATCTGGATGCGTTCAACCATGAGCGCGGCACGCATCTGGTGATCATCACCGGCGTGCACATCGAACCGTTCGGCGCCTACTCGCGCAAGTACAAGAGCATCGACCAGCTGCCCGATGGCGCCAGCGTGACCCTACCCAACGACCCCAGCAATAACAGCAGGGCGCTGCTGCTGCTGGCCAAGCACGGTTTGATCACGTTGAAAGACCCGAACGACGAGATGGCCACCGAAAAAGACATTACCGCCAACCCGAAGCATCTTAAGTTTCGCGAGCTGGAAGCCGCGATGCTGCCCCGCACGCTGGACGAAGTGGATCTGGCACTGATCAATACCAACTATGCGCTTGCCGCCGGCCTGAACCCGACCAAGGACGCACTGCTGATCGAAGACAGAAACTCTCCGTACGTGAACTACCTCGTCGGCCGCGTAGACAACAAGGACGATCCACGCGTGCAGAAGCTGGCCAAGGCATTGACCAGCCCCGAGATCAAAACCTTCATCGAGCAGCACTACCACGGCGCAGTGTTGCCGGCATTCTGAAATTCCGGGCGTCGGCCAAGCACGCTACACCGCTTGCTTGGCCGGGATCTCGAACACCTGGCGCAGATAGGTCAGGTAAGCCTCGTCGTCACACATGTCCTTGCCCGGCGAATCGCTGAGCTTGGCCACCGGCTGCCCGTTGCATCGGGTCATCTTGATGACGATGTTGAGCGGCGTAGGTCCTACGTCGTTGGTGAGATTGGTGCCGACACCGAATGCCAGCAAACAGCGGCCGCGGAAATGCGCGTAGAGCTGCATCACCTTGGGAATATCGAGCCCGTCACTGAATACCAGCACCTTGCTGCGCGGATCGACCCGGTTAGCCTGATAATGCGCCAGCATCCGCTCGCCCCAGTCGAACGGTTCGCCGGAATCGTGCCGGGTACCGTCGAAAAGCTTGCAGAAGTACATATCGAAGTCGCGCAGAAAGGCGCTGAAGCCGTAGACGTCCGAGAGAGCGATGCCGAGATCGCCGCGATACTCTTTCGCCCAAGCCTCCAGCGCGGCGACCTGCGAGTCGCGCAGACGCGGCCCCAGCGCCTGATGCGCCTGCAGATACTCATGGGCCAGCGTGCCCAGCGGAGTCAGCCCCAGGTCGCGCGCTAGCAACACGTTGCTGGTGCCAGTGAGCTGCGTGCCCAGCCCCTCGCGCAGCGTGGTCACCACCTCGCGCTGCCAGTGGCGTGAATAGCGCCGACGCGTGCCGTAATCGGCGATACGGCAGCCGCCGTAGTCCGGCGTGTCGCGCAGCAGTCCAATCTTCGTTTGCAGCCGCCGACGGCCCTCGGACAAATCCAGCCCGGCGCTGACATGGCGAAAGTACACCTCGTTGACGATGGCCAGCAGCGGCACTTCAAACAGAATCGTGTGCAGCCACGGTCCGCGAATGCGAATCTCGATTTCACCGTTGCCGGATGCCGAAGGCGTGATCTCGACGTATTTCTCGTTCAAATGGAACAAATCGAGAAAATCGACGAAGTCGCTTTTCAGAAAGCGCCAGCTGCGCAAATACAAAAGTTCGTCCGGCGTGAAGCGCAGCTGGCACAACGCCGCCAGCTCGGTTCGGATTTCGTCGATATGCGGCACCAGGTCGATGCCGGCATTGCGACATTTGAAACGGTACTCGACCTGCGCAGCCGGGTATTGGTGCAACACGACCTGCATCATGGAAAACTTGTAGAGGTCGGTATCGAGCAGCGATTCGATGATCATCGGCGACTTGGGCGGCGGCATGTGGGATGAAGGTGGCTCATTATCCACTGCGCGACTCGGTAGCCGATCACGACATGTGATCTCTCGGCCTCGTCTGTCGACCCTGGAATTCAGGCAAAAAAAACCCCACCGGCCAGGGGAGGACCGGTGGGGCTTGTCAGGCTGCGTCCAGGGGAGGAAAGGCAGCCCCTCAGTGAGCGATGCTTTGTCTCACTTTTGGTCGCCATCACGGCGATTCACAGGGCTTAATGTGTCCATGCCGGCGTGAGTTCAACGTATACATCCCGACATCGTTCAGCCAAGCGACAGGCTTTCAAACGCCCTCGGCGATGGGAATCTGATTTTCGATCGCCCAAACAAAGGCTTGCGCGCGGCCACTCGGTGACTCGCCCCACCTTGCGGACTCCGCGAAAGACGATAAACGCCGGTATGCCGTGCAACACGAATCGAG
>Ga0302228_10001686_pt1 | contig 15963 bp, 11 predicted proteins | sample II_Palsa_N1_2_FD_193519 | JGI IMG/M metagenome (GOLD analysis project Ga0302228, IMG submission 193519) | Peat permafrost microbial communities from Stordalen Mire near Abisko, Sweden - II_Palsa_N1_2 | ecosystem: Environmental > Terrestrial > Soil > Palsa > Peat permafrost | place: Sweden...
CGACTATACGTATTCGATCCCGTCGGGCATCTACGCCCAGGTCAGCAAGCAGTTCGGCACGGAACTCAAGACCGGCGTGCAGCTTGCGACGTACTTCTATAGCCTGAACAACAGCGATCCTGCCTTCCATGACCCGCGTGTGAGACAGGCGCTTTCGATGGTGATCGACCGTGACCTGCTCACCTCGAAACTCACTCAGGCGGGCGAAGTGCCGATGTACGGGCTGATCTCCAAAGGCACCAAGGGTGCCGCCGTCTACACCCCCGACTGGGCGAGCTGGCCGATGGCCAAACGCGTGGATTATGCGCGCGGCCTGATGAAGGCAGCGGGCTATTCCGATGCCAACCCGCTCACTTTCACCCTCACGTACAACACGAACGACCTGCACAAGAAAGTGGCGCTCTTCTCCACCTCGGAATGGCGCACCAAGCTGGGCGTGAATGCGAAGCTGGAGAACGTCGAATACAAAGTGCTGCTGAGCGAGCGCCATGCGGGCAAGGTGCAAGCCTCGCGCGATGGCTGGTTCGTCGACTATAACGACGCGATGTCGTACTTCGATCAGCTCCACTGCGGCGGCGTGCAGAACGACCTGCATTTCTGCGACCCGAAGGTCGACGCGCTGGTCGACCAGGCCAACGCGCAACTCGACGATGCGAAACGCACCGCGCTGCTGACGCAGGCGCACAATCTGGCCATGAGCGAAACACCGCTGATCGCCCTGTTCCAGTACTCGGCGGACCGGCTCGTGAAGCCTTACGTGGGCGGCTATCTGCCGACCAACTATGTGGATCAGCGCGCCTCGCAGGACATGTACCTGCTGGCGCACTAAACCCTGAGCCCTGACCATCGAATGCTGAAGTAACGGAATCCGCCATGCTCGCCTACGCGCTGCGCCGCACCTTATGGGTCATTCCGACCGTTCTTGCCGTGATTACGGTGTGCTATCTGATGTTGCACGCGACGCCCGGCGGTCCGTTCGACACCGAAAAGCATCTGTCCGCGGCGACCCTCGCAAACCTCAACGCGAAATATCACCTCGACCAGCCGCTCTGGAAGCAGTACCTGCTGTATCTGGACGCGCTGCTGCATGGCGACCTCGGGCCGTCGGTCCGCTATGTGGACTGGTCGGTCAACGATCTGGTCGGCAAGGCGCTGCCGGTGAGTCTCGGCGTGGGCGGCCTGTCGGTGCCGATCGCGCTGGTGATCGGCGTGCTGCTCGGCACCGCGGCCGCGGTGCGCCGCGACGGCATCACCGATCGCATCGTGATGCTGCTCGGCAACGTCGGCAACGTGATTCCGCCGTTCGTGCTCGGCCCCGTGCTGGTGTGGGTGTTTGCGATTCTGCTCAAGCGCTCCGACGGTCACGGCTGGCTGCCCGCCGGCGGCTGGGGCGACGGCGGCTGGCGCTACCGCGTGCTGCCGATGGCGCTGCTGGTGATCATCAACGTCTCGTCGATTGCGCGGGTCATGCGCGGCAGCATGATCGAAGTGCTGTCGGGCAACTTCATCCGCACCGCACGCGCGAAGGGCATGCCCGGTCACGTGATCGTGCTGCGGCATGCGCTCAAGCCGGCCTTGATGCCGGTGGTGTCGCTGCTCGGTTCGATCTGCATTTCGTCGATTACCGCCGCCGTGGTCACGGAGTCGGTGTTTGCGCTGCCGGGTCTCGGGCAACTGGTGGTGGACGGCGCCATCAACCGCGACTACACGCTGGTACTCGGGCTCGTGGTGCTGACGACCGTCGCGGCCGTCGTGTTCAACCTGCTCGTCGATCTGGCATACGCGTGGCTCGATCCGCGCATCCGCTATTGAGATCCTCGTACGGATACCGCCTTGATCATCGAACTACGCTAGAGACACCATGAACACTTCCCCTTCCACCACAGCATCGACGGCCAACGCCGCCCCGCGGCGCTCGCGCAGTCCGCTCGAGCTGGCCTTCCGGCAGTTTCTGCGCAACCGTGCCGCGCTCGCCAGCCTCGTGATCCTCGGGATCATCGTCATTGCCTGTTTCGTGGGCCCACTGTTCCTGACTAACGACCCCGCCGCCAACGACTGGGGCGCCATCAGCATTCCGCCCACGCTGCTCGGCCAGCACTGGTTCGGCACCGACGAGCTCGGCCGCGATCTGCTGGTGCGTACGCTCGCCGGCGGACGCGTGTCGCTCGAGGTCGGACTGCTCGGTACGCTGGTGTCCGGTTTGATCGGCGTCGCGTGGGGCGCTACGTCCGGCTATATCGGCGGACGGACCGACGCGGTGATGATGCGCATCGTCGACATGATGTATGCGATTCCCTACATGCTGATCGCCATCCTGATGATGACGCTGCTCGGCCGCGCCTTCTACCTGGTGGTGCTGACGATCAGCGCGTTCTCGTGGCTCGACATGGCGCGCGTGGTGCGCGGCCAGACGCTGTCGCTGCGCACCCGCGAGTTCATCGACGCGGCCCGTGCCACCGGCGTGAGCACGCCAGGCATCATCCTGCGCCACATCGTGCCGAATCTGCTCGGCGTGGTGGTGGTGTACGCAACGGTGACGGTGCCGGGCATCGTGCTGACCGAATCGGTGCTGTCGTTTCTCGGCCTGGGCGTGCAAGAACCAATGACCAGTTGGGGTGTGCTGATCAACGACGGTGCGCAAAAACTGGAGTCGATGCCGTGGCTGCTGCTGTGCCCGGCGGTGATGCTGTGCGTCACGCTGTACTGCGTGAACTTTGTCGGCGACGGGCTGCGCGACGCACTCGATACCAAGGAGCGGTGAGATGGCGTTGCTTGAAGTAAAAGATCTGGGCGTGCGCTTCACACGACGCGACGCCTCGCCGGTGGATGCAGTGCAACGCGTGTCGTTCACGCTCGAAAAGGGCAAGACGCTGGGGATTGTCGGCGAATCGGGTTCAGGGAAAAGTCAGACGGTGATGGCGCTGCTCGGGCTCTTGCCCGGCAACGGCCAGGCCTCCGGCGAAGCGCTCTACGCAGGACGCAACCTGCTGACGTTGAGCCAGCGCGAACTGAACCAGATTCGCGGCGATCGCATCGGCATGGTGTTCCAGGATCCGATGACCTCGCTCAACCCGTTTCTGACGGTCGAGCGGCAGATGACCGAGGCCCTGCAACTGCACCGCGGCGTGTCGCGGCGCGAGGCGCGCCAAAAGGCCATCGAGGCGCTGCAGCGCGTGTGGATTCCGGATGCGGCGCGCCGCATCGACCGCTATCCGCACGAGTTCTCGGGCGGCATGCGCCAGCGCGTGACGATCGCCACGGCGCTGCTGACCGAGCCGGAAATCCTGATCGCCGACGAACCGACCACGGCGCTCGACGTGACGGTGCAGGCGCAGATCATCGAACTGCTGCGCGAGCTGAACCGCGACCTGGGGACGGCGATCATTCTGATCACGCACGACATGGGCGTGGTCGCGGGACTCGCGGACGACGTGATGGTGATGTACGCGGGCCGGACGGTGGAACGCGCCGGCGCGCAGGCGCTCTTCGAGAACCCGACCCATCCGTACACACGTGGGCTGCTCGACGCGTTGCCGCGCATCGACGACAGCGACGGGACCCATGACATCGACGCGCCGCTGCGCACGATTGCGGGCAATCCGCCGGCGCCCGGCGAGGCGATCGAAGGCTGCGCGTTTGCGCCGCGCTGTGCGCTGGCGAAAGAACGCTGCCACAGCACGCGGCCCGAACTGGAGGCGATCGCTGGCGAGAAAGACGGCTGGCGTGCATGCTTGCGGCCGGTCGGCGAGATGATGGAGGTGGTGCGGTGAGTGAGACGGCGACGCAAAGGACGGTGGATATGGGTAACGGGACGGCAGGAAAGCCGCTCGGCGGCGGCGCGGCGGGTGGCAATGCCGGCGCCGCGGTGGGCGAGCCCGTGCTGACGGTGCGCGATCTCAAGGTGCACTTCCGGGTGCCGCGCGGCGCGTATCCGTGGTCGTCGAAAGCGACGCTGCGTGCGGTCGACGGCGTGTCGTTCGAGGTTCGGCGCGGCGAGACGGTGGGGCTCGTCGGCGAGTCGGGTTGCGGCAAGTCGACGCTGGCGCGCGCGATCATCGGCTTGACGCCGGTGACCGCGGGCAGCGTGCGCTGGCGCGATACCGAAACCGTCAGCGACGGACGGCGGCCGGCCTCCGCCATGGAGCGGCTGCGCAAGGATGTGCAGATGGTGTTCCAGGATCCGCTCGCGTCGCTCGATCCGCGCATGACGATCGAGCAGATCGTCACCGAGCCGCTGAAGGTGCAACGCCCCGGGCTCGGACGCGACGAAACGCGTGCCCGCGTGGTGACGATGCTCGAACGCGTGGGGCTCGGCGCGCATCATCTGTCGCGCTATGCGCATGAGTTTTCCGGCGGACAGTGTCAGCGAATCGGGATTGCGCGCGCTTTGGTGGGCGAGCCGCAACTGGTGATCTGCGACGAGCCGGTCTCCGCACTGGACGTGTCGATTCAGGCGCAGATCGTGAACCTGCTGCGCGATCTGCAGCGGGAGTTGCAGCTTTCCTTGCTGTTTGTCGCGCATGACCTGGCCGTCGTCAAGGCGATCAGCCAGCGAGTCCTCGTGATGTACCTCGGGCGCGTGATGGAGCTCGGGACGCGGCACGAGGTGTATGGCTCGCCGCAGCATCCTTATACGCGGGCTTTGCTGTCGGCTGTGCCGCGGCCCGATCCAGCGACGGAGCGCACGCGTACCCATGCCGTGCTGACCGGGGAAATGCCCTCGCCGTTGAACCTGCCTTCCGGGTGCGCGTTTCGCACGCGGTGTCCGGAGGCGATCGGCGCGTGCGCGGAAGAAGTGCCGCAGTCGATCTCGCGTGGCACGGGGGATCGGCGGGTGGCGTGTATCCGGGTGGGAGCGGAGCCGGTTGCGTCCACGGTCCACGCTGTTAGCCGCTAAAGCGCGTACCGTTCAGAGCGATGTTTGAGCGAGCTTCGCCGCGTGATGCGGCGAAGCTCCACATGCATTACGGCGAAACGGTAAAGGCCGGATTCGGACTCACCGACAGGCTGTTGACCGTGCAACTGCCGCTAAGCGGTTGCGCACTCGCGCTGAGCGTATTGGTGGCGTTGCTCCAACTGCCGTTGATCGTCGAGGGGCCGCAATTCGCGCCGAGCACGCTAAAGCCGACGTTCGCCACGTTGCCCGCCGTCGTGCTGGTGGCGACGAGTTTCCACGGCAGCCCGATGATCTGCGGCACGCCGCACAAACCGCTACCGGTGATCGCCACTGAATTGATCTGGGCGTAGGTGCCGTCGGTGCTGACCACGCCGCTGAGCGTGATGCCGCAACTGACGTTGGGCGCGATCGGCGTGCTGACATTGATCGTACCGGGCGCCGTGAAGGAAGAACCGGCCGGCCCGATCGTGGCGGCCGAGACTATCGGTGACAGGGTTGCGCAAATTAGAGCGACAGCAGCACCGCGAGCAAACGTCTTGATGAGCTTCATGATTTGCCTTCCATAGTTGATGGCAACGAAGTTGCCGGATAGAGGCAACAGGCAGCGCTGTTCAGACCGCTCGCCACCCCGCCTTTTCGATGAACCAAACTGGCGCTACCTTCTTGCGCCAAGCGCGCAGTAAGCGTACGCGCTGACGCATTACTCATTCGTCATCCTTATTATCTTTCGAACCCGGAAGACAGCCGGGTTCCACATACGCGATGCGAGATTTATTGCACGAACGCGCCGATCGAGAGGTAAGGATTGACGACGCCGGCTTGAGTGGGCGTGGACGATGGCGTGTTGACGCCGTTCATCAACAGGCCGTATACCTGCCCTACCTGGACCATCACGCCGGAATCGCCGGCCTTGTAGATCAAGGTACTGCCCGACGTCAGCGGACGCGTCGCCGTGACATTGACGAGCCCCGGTTTCGACTGCGTGTAGTCAAAGCTGAAGTCACCGGAATCTACGGTCGTGAAGGGATTGACCAGTTTTCCGACCGAGCCCTGAAACAGCGTCGAGGTGTAGTTCACGCCGGGTGCAAACGACGCGCTGCCGTCGATGCAGGCACCCGCCGACGCGTAGGCGGTCGAATACTGCCCGTTGATCACCACACTGCCTTGCACCGCGGCGCTATAGGTGACCACGCCGCACGCCGACGCGCTGTTCGCTCCAATGTAGCCACCGCTCAAGGTGCCCGCAGCCAGTTGTGTCGCCGGCGCCAGCAGGGAAATGCCGAGCTGGTCGTCGAGTACCGAAGCGAACGGATTGGCCAGATCGGCCGAAGCGTAACCGACGCGAATGATGACGGGCACCAGTTGGCCATTCACATTGCCGACGATCATCACGCCATGCGCGTGGTTGGTACTGGTGATCAGTTGGGTTACCCCCTGCCCGACAGCCGGGTAGTACAACTGTCCGCTCGGCGGTGTGCTGACGAACACGTTGTCTGGCGTTCCGTCGGCATTGGTTCTAAGCGTCCATGGCGTACCGGTGGACGTACACGAGTAGGTGGAACCGTCGGGCACGCAGGTGCCGTTGGCATCGAAGCTCTCCGAGGCCTGGATCGCATCGGGCTCCCAGCCTACGTTGCTGCCGGACGTCACAACCGGCGCGCCGCTCTGGAAGCTGGTGCCTTCCGGTGTCATGCGGAATCCCAACTCGTTGTAGGCGCCGGCCACTTTCGAGAAGTCCGTGACCGTCTGGCTGAAGCCGAGGAACGGGTACGAGTCGAAGGTGCGCGACGGCACCGCGCCGATGGTGTAGCCCGGGAAGAGCGGAACGCCGCCGAACGAGATCGTGGCGCCGGGAATACCGCCGCCAATGATCCCCTGTCCGACGAACAGCATGGGAGGATCCTGCGGGTTCACCGTGATCGAATAGGCGCCGTCCTGGGTCTTGCCATTTTCCAGCAAGATCGCGCATCGGTTCTGTTCGGCGGTCGGCAATGCGTAAGGCGTACTGACGTTGCCGCTGGCGTCCGTCACCTGGTACTGGTTGGGATGCACATACGAACCCGTGATCGTCAGACCCGCACGCGTCTGATTGACCTGGCCCGCCGACACCGGCACGGCCGATTCCACAAAGGTCATCTGATACTGGCTCGTTGCCGAGTTGAACTGCATCTTGATGTATTCGCCGCTCCCGGAGCCACCCGTGTAGGTCGTCGAGTTGTCGAGCGACTCGGGACATAGCTGCTTGGCGGCCACCGGCGTGGAGGTGGGCGCGCCCTGTCCGCTACAGGTACTGCCCGAGCATTGCGGCACGGAGATAGCAGCCGGCGAACCGGGGGTGTCTCCGTTGCAGCCCGATAGCATTACAGGCAATGCGAGTACGCAAAATATAAAAACTGCCAGCCCTCGCCGGCTCCCTCGATGCGCCATTACTCGTCTCCGTAGTCGTATTTTTATTTAAAACCCAGACACCATCTATTCACCCGGCATTGATGTGTCCATTCATTGCAATGCGTGCAAATCAATGCATAAAACGTTTTTGCGCTACTCTGGCCGCCGGATTAAACGGAATAACATTTCCCGCGGCAAAATGCATATTGCATTGAAGGACAACCGGAATCCGCAATACGCGTAGCACATTGCAGACTGCAATGCAGTTGTCTTCCCTGGCGGATATGGACCTCGTGGTGCATTGCGCTAATTGGCCGGATATTCATGTAATTTGTGGGCATACACTAGCCCTACAGACCTGACGTGTACATAGAGTCTTTGATCCAAACAAGCTAGCTGGGTCAGCGGTGCCTGTTCTCATGGGTCTGCCGGGATTTAAAACGGGTGTGTGAATGGGTTTGCCTGCTTGAAGTGAGATTACAGCGACCCATGGGATGCAATTCACGTATTCTGATCTCCGGTATCCATGGCAAGCGCAACGAATCGCGAGTCCAACGAATGCGTTGCGATTTTGTTCGTTAATCTGGGAGCTGGCATGCTGTCCTTGCGAAGCGAGAAAAAACGTACCGCGATATCGCTGTGGAGTGGCGTGGGGTGGGCGATATGTGGATGCGTAGCGATTGCGGTGACGTTGGTGGCGATGGGGCGGTGGCCGGCAGGCGGCGGAGGTATGACGCCTGTTGCGATGCCGGCGGGAACGCAAGGCTCGGGTGGCGTAGCGAATGTGCGTAGGGGCGCGGGAGGCGCGCAACGTTCATTGGTTCAGCCGGCTTCAGCGGCGACGAACGGGGTGGACGTGCTGGCACGACTCGAGACGGCAGGGGGTAGCGGTCATGCCGTTCAGTCTGAAACGAATACGAGCAACACGCTAAACGAAGCGCTGCAACGCGCGTTCTCTTACCCGGATTTCACTGCACTGGCCGGGCGGAGCGATCCTGAAGGTCTGGTGGAAGCAGCGGCTTGGGCCGATGCGTGCGCGGGCGGGATGCTGGCCGCACAGGAGCAATTGCTGCGTTGCGGCGACGCGAAACTGCATGAAGCGCGCTATGCCGAGGACATGCTAAAGAAGGCCGCTGACGCCGGGCAACCTGCGGCTGTTCTTGCGCTGGCGCAGCGGTACCCTGCGCAATGGTTGGAGATTCCTCTGCCTGGCGGGGATATGCTGGGTGACCGCGTGTTTACGCTTGCTGCCCGTGGTCACCCCGCCGCCCTGGCGATGCTCAGCCAGTTGTGCGCTGTCGAAGGCGCATGCGTCGAGCCGCAGTTGACGCGCAACGTGCTGGCACTGCTGCAATTGAGTATCTACAAGACCGGAACGTCTGATGTTAGCCAGTATCTGACGGGGCCTGAGAGCGATCGGCGAGCCGCTGCCGATCGGGCCGCACAACTACGCGCGAGGTTGAATTGGCCGGCCTGAACGAGAACCTTCGTTAAGATCTGGTGCCCGTCATAGCTAGTACACCTTACGAGAGATGCACACGATGTCGACCGGCCTGTGGCTTTCGTCGGACGAGACGGTTGGACACCGACCGTTTGGCGGCCATCGGGGATGCGAGCGTCGAATCGTCCGAGTTCATCGATCTTTTGGCGGATGCAGGTATGTCGATGGGAGGATCGTACCGATAGAGTATGGGTCGAGAAAGATCTACCGGGGCAGATCAGATTTGTCTAACTTGGGGGCTGCCCGCAACCGGCGCAGCGAATTGCGGCACTTCTATTTTTTAGTTGGGGCGCACATGCGCATCTCCATCGGAACATGGTTCGTCGCTGACTCGAAAGAGAACGAAACCGCATTTCCACAAGTTGGGCAGCGCTCCTCAACCCTCGCCTTTCAGGACGTCTACTGGCGTTGCGTCGCGTGCTTCTACGTCACGAGTGTTGCCAACAATCCGCACGCAAGGCACGTGTTTTATACAAACACCCACATCAGACATGTCGACGGTTTTGACATGCAAGGGCTGTTCGACCGGCTTGGTGTGGAAGTTATCCAGCTTCCCATCACCTACAGGCTCCCGCGAGACAAGGCCAGATCCTGGGGGAATCAGTTTTACATCCTGGACATCATCAAACACATGGCCGGAAACCCGTCCACTGATAAGTTCGTCATTCTCGACAGCGATTGCATCTGGAATTCGAGCGCAGAAAAGCTGAGCAGTGCGCTCGATGAATGTGGATGCCTGATGTACACGCTTGGTAATGAGGAATTCGAAACCAACGCGGCTATCAACGGTATTACGCGGCAGCAGATGCGGGCAGCCCTGAATGACTGGCAAGGCACAAGCACACCAGGCGCATCGGCGGAGGCCGAGGGCGTCGAATATAACGGTGGCGAACTGTTCGCCGCTACGCACGCCGAATGCAAGGTCCTTGCCTCCATGATCGACGATCTATGGCAATGGCAATCTGGACAGCCGGACAAAAAGGGATTTCTTGAGGAAGCTCATTTCCTCAGCATCCTCTATGCGGCTCGCGGATACAAGACGTCGACTGCCAATCCGTTTATCAAGCGGATGTGGACCGCATTCAAGTTCAACAACGTCGAGAAGAAGGATCTCGGCATTGACATCTGGCATTTACCTTGCGAAAAGAAAAGCGGGTTCCGTACAGCGTTTGGACAACTGGCCGATGGCAAATTGCCGGACGACCCGTCCCGTTTGAGCGCTTATTTTGCGCACACCATGGGAATTCCTCGGCGCAGCACAGGAAAATTCGTTGCGGACGCCTCGCGGAAGATCAACGAAAAGGCCCAAGCTTTTGTGGGTGCCAGGATTGGGTTGAGGGCGGGGTAAGCAGGGCTAGCGAAGCTTCGTCAAAGAGACGTCGCAAACCGACGCCGTACGCCCCACAGGCAACGCCGCTCACGCGAGTTGCGCCGCCATCTGCCGGAGCCGAGGACCGGCGTGGTTATGAAAGCGCTGGATTCCTGCGCACAAGTAGTTAAGCCCCGGCTCTCCGTCAGGCGTACGCAGGAAGCGGTTCTTCGGACACTCCCCCCAGCACAGTTTCAGGTGCTTGCATTGTTTGCAGTAGGTAGGCAACGTGCTCCGCTTCGCATATCCAAACGTCTGCTGACGGGCAGAAAATGCCATCGCGCCGAGATGCTCGTTCTGGATGTTGCCCAGAGCGAAGTCAGGATAGACATAGTGGTCGCATGAGTAGGCGGTGCCGTCGTGCTCCACGGCGAGCGCCTTGCCGCAGAACTCAGCCGTCACGCAGGTTTGTGCCGGCTGACCCATGGACTGCGCCACGGCGGTCTCGAACACACTGACCAGCACCCGTCCGGCGTCCTTACGGTCCCATTCGTCGAAGGTGCGGCAAAGAAAGTAGCCCCAATCCTGTGGGTCGACGGACCATTCGGTGACGATCGAGTCGGGGTTTCCTGGCCTCGCCGCACTTGAGTCCATCAAAGGCATGGAGTCGAGCGGCCAGTGTTGCGGAGCAACCGTCGTGAAGTCTTTCGGCTCCACGCATGGAATGAACTGCATATAGGTCGAGCCGATCTCGTCGCGCAGAAAGCGGTAGACATCGAGCGGGCGCTTCGCGTTGATGCGGTTGACCACGGTCAGCGTGTTAAATCGCACGCCATGGCGCTTCAGAGCGCCGATCCCGCGCATGACCGAGTCGAACGTGGAGTTGCCTTTCCGGTCCACGCGAAACGCATCGTGAAGCGCGCGCGGTCCATCGATACTGACGCCCACCAGAAAATCGTGCTTCGCGAGGAACGCGCACCAGGCATCGTCGAGCAGTGTGGCATTGGTCTGCAGGTCGTTGACAATGCGTCGCCCCATGAGCCGGTAGCGCGCCTGCAACTCCACGATCAGCTCAAAGAACGCGAGACCTAACATGGTCGGCTCGCCGCCTTGCCAGGAAAACACAATCTCATCGGCGTTCTGCGCCTCGATGTACTGCCTGATATAGCGTTCCAGCATCGACGACTCCATCCGCCGGCCGCGATGTTGATCGAGCAGGTGTTCCTTGTGCAGGTAGTAGCAGTAAGTGCAATCGATATTGCACGTCGAACCCACCGGCTTGGCCATTGCGTGAAAGCGCCCTTTGCGCTCGGGTCTGCACGGCTCTGCGGCGGGCGTTGGATTGAGGCAGGGTAGCGGGCTTGTGTCAGCAGCTTTGCGCACAATAACTTTCATGGGAAGCAGTTCCTTCGGTTCGTGTGCGCCGGCCGCGTGTATGGCGGCCGGCGCACGAGGTGCAGGAATCAGCCGGTTAATCTCCGGCTGCGCTCCCCTTCTGGATCGATTCGAGTCGCTGGCGCAGCGCCTCGACGCGCTGGAACTGCGAATTCCTCACTGGCCCCGTGTAGGACACGCTCTGGACCGGTCGCGGCGGATACTTGATGTAGCTGTCAAGCGACTGCTTCAGAACCTCGTCGAAAATCGGCATGGTCCAGCTCTTTTCAGTCCAGCTGGTCATGAAGATGTCGTAGTGCTCACCCGGATCGGCCTGCAGGTCATAGAGGCGCGGCACGGTCGCGACATATTTGTCCGGACCACGCCAGCCTGTGTGCTCCTCATCGGAGAAGGGCGGGTAATCGCCACGCAGATTGAACACAGCCTTGAACTTTCCGACGCGGATAGCGCCAGGTGCAAGCTCATCTTCGGTCTGGTAGAGCCAGAAGTTACGCCTGGACTTGCCGGTACCCAGCAGAATCGGCGTCATATCGTAGCTGTCGAAGATAGTCGGCTTGCCCTCGCGGTCGGTGGTCGGCAAGGTGGCCCCTGCTACGTGTGCAAAGGTAGCCATCAGGTCGAGACCACCGGCGATGTCCCACGACGAACCATAGGGCTTGATGTGCTTCGGCCACCAGGCAATGGCGGGGACGCGGCTGCCGGCTTCCATGTCGGTGCCCTTGGTGCCGCGGAACGGAGTCCATCCGGCATCCGGATACACGTCTTGCCATGCGCCGTTGTCCACGGTGTAGAACACGAGCGTGTTGTCGGCAATGCCCGCGGCACGGATCGCGTCCATCACGCGACCGATACGGGTGTCTAGCTCGACGACCGCGTCGCCGTACTTGGTCTTGACTGCCGATTTCCCAACGAACTCAGGCGCCGGCAGATTAGGCTGATGGTTCTTCGTGAAGTTGATGCTCATGAAGAACGGCTTGCTGTCGTGGGAATGGCCGTTAATGTAGTCGATGGACGCGGTCTCGACACCCTGGTCCAGCGTAGGAATATCCTCGCTGGTGATTTTCCGAACCTCCTGCGCATTTTCACCCGCCTTGCCCTGCAACTCGCCCAATGGCTTCACCTTCTGAATGTCGACCGGCCAGTCGGGATTCCATTTCGAATCGGCGTACGTATAGGCGTTCAGGTGATACAGATAAACGCTCTTCATTTCGTCGTAGCCATGCGCTGTCGGCATCGCGTAGTCGGCTTCACCCAGATGCCATTTGCCGGTGAAGAACGTGGAGTAACCCGCGTTCTTGAGCACGTCGGCCACAGTCACCTCGCCCTTCGGCAGACCGCCACCCTGCCCAGGCGCCGCAACCGTCGTCATCCCGCTGCGGTTCGGCAAGCGTCCGGTCTGCATCGCAGCACGGCCGGGGGTGCAACTCGGTTGTCCATAGAAGTCCCAGAACTGCATGCCTTCGTGCGCCATGCGGTCCAGATTCGGGGTAGGCGCCCCGCGCCCTTCCCCGCCGCCATATACGCCCAGGTCCCCCCAGCCGGTGTCGTCCGAGACGATCAGGACAATGTTCGGTTTCTGGCTGGTCTGCGCCAGTGCCGGTGCGACCCCGGTGCAGATCAACGCGGCCGCCGCGGCGACTCTCAGGAGCGCTGGGTGCCTCGATGCAGGTTTATAAAACATAGATTGCTCCGTTGGAGTTGAAAAAATTGCCTGACACTCGTATTGCTTAGGTTTGCTTCTTATTGACCTCGTGTTAACGAAGCTGTGGTGGTCGCTCCCACCCCGCCCGTACTGATGACAGGCTCGGCCACGACGACGTCGCGAGGTAAAGATTCTGTTTCGCTCTTTTAAATCGGATTGCTAAATGAGTGGCGGACCTCGCCTCGTGTTCGTCTTCGTTTACATGTCGAAGCGCTTCCGCCTATTTGAAGCTGGCGCCAAGCGACAACTCGACTGCATTGCCCTTGGGACGATTACGGACTTCAAACTCGTTGACCCAGCGCAGGGATGCTGAAACGGGCGTACTACTCCATTTTCCCGACCAGGTGACGACAGGCCCCATGCCGATCGAGTGCCCGCTCGCGCCTCCGGTGACATCGGCCAGTCCACCGTAGTCGTCGCCCAATTGCTGAACCCAACCGCCGATCAGGCCCACGCCCCAACCGCCGGTGAGGCGCTTTAGCGCGAGCAGGTCCAGAACGCTGACGGGGGCGTTGTGATAGTGCGTGGCGTTATTGGCGGTATAGAACTCGACGCCGTAGTTCGCCGACAACTCAATGTCCTGTGAGGGCAGCAGTTTCGTGTACGCAATGGTCGGGACGAACGTCCAGGTGTTCTGTCCAGCATTGGCAAGACGGCTTGCGCTGTAGGCGCCGGTGGGCGCATACATCTGAATGCTCAACGCAATATGATCGACTTTAGTCAGGTGATAACCGGCGACGACCGGGGTAAAGAAGATGTCGGCGAACTGTGTGCCGCTGTCGGCCGGGAGCAGGCCGTGGAACGACGAAACCGACGTGTACTGAACCGGCACGCTGAATGCCGATGCGAAATTCCAGCCGCCCGCGGTGATGCCCCAGCTCTTTGCCACGCTGATCAGGTTGTACGAGATATGGTAATCAAGGCCCATTGAAACGGTGCCGGCAACCGGGATGGCTTTGCTTTTGCCGAGCGAGCCTTCGTAGTAAATGGAGGTGACCGAAACCATCCAGTCCGAGGTGGGCGGCACAATCCCCGCATACGGCGCGATCTGCATGCCCGTGATCGGCCGGCCAATCCCCCCTTCTGTCGCGCTCGCGAGCGACACCCAGCCAAATGCCACCGACGCCACCATCGCCGACAGGCAGCCATACGGCAGGCGCCGCGCTGACAATCCATTCATCTTGCAATCCTTTCCTTCTAGAGCCATTTCTTGATTCGAATAGATATATTTCGCATATCTTATTAATTGGATGAATGGAAACCCCACCGTGTCTGGACGCGCGCCGCGCTATCGCAATTGAGTGCGCGTGCACGGCGGACCCGAACGCTGCCTGCGTACTTCGTCGCGGCCAAACCCTACGGCAACCGGGAGATTGCTCTGTTCGTCGCCAAATACCTGGATTACGTTGAGGCGCCCTCGTGCCGCATAAGCACCACCTGCATCGGCGTTTAATTTTCAGCGACGAATCGGGATTTATCGAGCCCCTCGTTTCCCGGCATCATCATGCTGCTCTTTAGGAAAACACGAATTTTGCGGGCCATTCTTCAATAGAGATCAGCACGGAAAGGTCAAGGGGCTCCGAAGTATTAGATTTCACTTCCCCACATGACAGACTATTAATAACAAAATTTCGATTATTCAACTACGAATCAAACAAATATAAATGGAAATGCCTTTCTCCGTGAATGCAGGAAAAATACGACAATCAATTAGGATCAGTCCTATCGCAGCACGCACCACGATCTAGCCCCTACGGCTCCGCAGATTTATTTTTAGCTTCTTGCTGCGCCGCCTTCATGTTTTCGAAATGTTAGCAAACACCTTCCTTTTTCGCAACGAGGTTTTATTGCGATAAAGTCGAATTATTTTGTCAAATTTTTATTCAAACGTTAAACAATGTTTCAAATCAAAAAATGGGATATCCATAAAAGAGAAAGAAGAAATTCAACACGTAACCAAATGGATTAAGCCGCTCAATATTGACAGAGAAACGCTGACCCAAGCACTCTTGCGTCAGCGTCAAAGCAATGAAATGTCGGAATGTTCCGGCTTCGAACCGTGTAGTCCATTCCAGGGGCCATCGAGAAGATCGATGTCAAGCGTCGCCTCGTTACGCGGCGCTGAGCGGACCGAACCGTGCCGAAGCTTTCGAAACGGGACCGGGGGTGTCGCGGGTCGCTAGCGGAACTGAAGGCCGGGGCGGCGTGGCGCGCCCGCTGGACCCGGGAGAGGCCGGGGTCATGTGCCGGGAAAGCCATCAACCGGAACGAGATAAAAAAAACCCCGCTCAAAGGCGGGGTTGATCTTACATTTTTCGGTTACGGGAAATCAGAACGGTTCTGTCCCATAATTACGTAAACATTGCCGTGCGACGACCGACAGACGGATCGCCACGGCGTTGGCGGCCCTGAAACCGTAAAGATTGGCGCTGGACGCGCCCGCGCCTTAATCGATCGATGCGCGAAGCGCGCTGAATTGAGACCAGTGTAGGCTCTAGTCGCCTCTCCGGTGCTGCGGATCATCAACATTTCGGGGCAGCTTTCTATCGGCGCCCATTTTTCTGGATGCTGCAGCCGCTCAACCATCCCAGTCCGCAACTCGCCGCCGAGCGGCAGCAGCCGACCCGGAGCCGCCGTTGAATACTTACTGAGGTGAGCGGCCGCTTTCAAGATGTAACGACCGTTTAATTGCCGAGCTCGGGAAAACGAACGGCAGTCAAAATATGCGGACGATGATCGCGCGCTTGTTACTTGAGCTGATACGGGATCGT
>Ga0302228_10001688_pt1 | contig 15953 bp, 16 predicted proteins | sample II_Palsa_N1_2_FD_193519 | JGI IMG/M metagenome (GOLD analysis project Ga0302228, IMG submission 193519) | Peat permafrost microbial communities from Stordalen Mire near Abisko, Sweden - II_Palsa_N1_2 | ecosystem: Environmental > Terrestrial > Soil > Palsa > Peat permafrost | place: Sweden...
GGATTTGAGCGGGTGCCATGACAGGGACGATCTGCTGCGACGATTGAGCGTGTCGCTCAAGCTGCCCGCCTCGTTTGGTCACAACTGGGATGCACTGGCGGACTGCCTGCGCGACCTACGCTGGATACCTGCGTGGGGTTATGTGCTGCTGTTCGACCACGTCGACGATTTGCGTCGCGCCGCCGAGGCGGACTTCGATATCCTGCTTGGGATATTAGACGACGCGGCAACCTTCGGCTGCGACCATGAAGTACCTTGGTTTGCCTTTCTCACGTTCCCGGACGAGCCGCTTGAAAGCCCCTGAACCATGTCACCCTATGCAACCCTGAAATCCCGGAATGTCATGCAAACCATCGAATTCGAACTGGAAGGCAGCTACGTCGAACTCAACATGCTGCTAAAACTCACTGGCCTGTGCGATAGCGGCGGCGCCGGCAAGGCGATCGTCGCGACCGGCGCGGTATCCGTCGACGGCGCCATCGAATTGCGCAAGACCTGCAAGATCCATGCAGGTCAGCTAGTGACTATCGACGACGTGGAAATCCACGTGATGGCCGATCCGCGCTGACTGGGACGGTCGACGCGCACAAACCCAGGTAACCGCTAGCGGTTGGCCAGCGAAACATCCAATACCCGGCACCGTCGTCTGCCGCTTTTCTGCATCCGCGAATGGCGCTACGACGTAAGTCCGTGGGCCTGATGTCGATCTGAAACCACCCAAAGCCAGCGAGGCCACCCATGATTCGTCGCACAGCTTTTCACGCCATCCCCCTGGGCGCCCTGTTGATGCTGGCCGGGCTGACTGCGTGTCAACCGGTGTCCGCTGCCAGCGATACGGCGCTTCCCGCGCCCACCGTGGACGCGCCGAAGACGGCACAGAATGAACAGACCGCCGTACTGGCGGGAGGCTGCTTCTGGGGTGTCGCCTCGGTTTTCGAACATGTGAAGGGCGTAAAAAACGTCGTGGCCGGCTACTCCGGTGGCGGTGCCAGCACGGCTCACTACGATCAGGTCAGTGACGGCGACACCGGCCATGCGGAATCGGTAAAGGTACAGTTCGACCCGGCACAAGTCAGCTACGGCCAGTTGTTGCAGGTGTTTTTCTCGGTGGCGCTCGACCCGACCGAACTCAACCGGCAGGGCCCGGACAGCGGCACGCAATATCGCTCGGTCATCTTCTACGGTAGCGATGAGCAGAAAAAAATCGCGACGACCTATATCGCGCAACTGACGACGGCCAAGTCCTTCTCCGCACCCATCGTGACGCAAGTCGTACCTCTGCAGGCGTTCTACCCGGCCGAGGCCTACCACCAGCACTACGCGAGCATGCATCCGGACGATCTGTATATCGTCTACAACGACGCCCCGAAAGTCGTGCACCTCAAGCAGCAGTTTCCGTCGCTGTACCAGGAAGAACAGCATGTCGTCGAGGTGCAATTGCACTAGGAATGTGAACTGTCAGCCGCCATGCAGTGTCTGTTCGGCTTCATTCAGTCTGTCTCGAACGTTTGGCATCCGACGCTCACGAAGCTCTGGCCGTCCCGCGGCTCCTGGCTGGCAACGATGGCGTCGGGATAGGGTTTCTCAGTCGTGGGCGGGTAAACAGGTTTGTAGTATTGCGTATGTTCCAGACCCACATAGGCAGATCCGCTCATGAAATTCCGAATGGCAATGAGCTGCAGATCAGTCTTCAGCTTGAGCAAGTCGCCTGGCTGCGCAACCAGCTCGACGTAGAACACGTCACCTGTGCCGTTCGCGTGGTAGGTGGCAGCCCGCGCCGCATGACCAAAAACCTTGATGCCCGGTGGGAACGTGTAGTTTATTTTTCTGTTGTCAGGGTCTTGTTTGTCCGAGCGGTCATCGACTTTTACGCCAAGACGCGTCAGTACCTCGACGATACTTTCATCGGGACTGTCGAAGTTAGCGCTGCCATCGAAGGCACCGACCGGTGAGAGGTCGCCCGGCGCAGTACCGCGCTTGCACAACACGGCATCCTGCAACCACATACCCAGATCGGCCCTCGATGTAAGGGCGGTCTCGCTAGCGTCCAGTTGCAGCGCGACAGCGGCCAACAACAAGGCGGGTAGAAGCTTGCTGGAAATTTTCATGGCTTGGCTCGCACGCAGCTATGCCTATTGCCGTTATCTTCAATCACGCGCGTAAGTACCAAAAGATCCGTCGAAATCGGCCTTGAGTCCAGCGATTGCCACGCTGATTTTTGGCAAAGAGGACGGCTTGTCAGGCGTCAAAGTAATTCGGTCGCCACTGTGGCTCCAGCAACCAACCGCCGCTTGATCGGTGGTGCCGTAAGACAGGCCGTATTCAAAACTCCCGTCGGGTCGCAGCAGGAGCTCCGAACCAACGTCTCTGATTCCGTGGAGATAATAGTGGCCTGCCACCTTGGTATCGGAAGGCGAGCATGTGGCAGCTGACGCCATACCGCTCGACACCGCGGCGCTACAGAGAGCTAACGCCATTATCTGCTTGAGGGTGTATTTCGACATTTGCTGCAATCCACGACAGGGTGTGCGCTCATTCTGTGTCCGGACCGCACCCGGGAAAATCAGAATGTTCTGAATGTTCTCGGCGCGAGTCTCGCCACTTGCCCCTCCCTTCACCTGGTACAGGCGACCAGGAAGAGCCCTCGTTACCCTTCTGCGACTTGGGATCAACAGCCAAAAACGGCTCGGACTTTGCGCAGCGACTTGCGTAAGCCAACGGGGCCCCCATTTCGTTACTTTCGCGCATACCGCGTCGCCGAGACGGTCGCCCTTACGTGTCACCTCCCGCAAGCCCTCCGCCAACCGAATCCGCCGATCTCACACGCAGCTTTCTGGGCGTGTTCCGTTACAGCGGGCGGGCGTTGGAGCTGGTCTGGAGTACCAGCCGATCGTTGACGATCGCTCTCGCATCGCTGACTCTGATTGCCGGTCTGCTGCCGGCGGGCGTCGCGTATATTGGGGCGCATATTGTCGATGCGGTGGTGACCGCGAGTCGGTTGTGGGCAGCTAACGGACATGCCCCTTTGGCGCCGGTGTTCCAGTGGGTAGCACTGGAAGGCATCCTGTTGGCGGCGCTGGCGGGCGCCCAGCGTGGGTTGTCGTTGTGCCAGTCGTTACTGCGCGCGCAGCTGGGCCAGCGCGTCAATGTGATGATCCTGGAGAAGGCGCTGACGCTGGAGTTGGCGCACTTCGAAGACTCCGAGTTCTACGACAAGCTCACCCGTGCCCGACGTGAGGCATCGACCAGGCCTCTCTCGTTGGTCACCCGCACCTTCGGTCTGGGCCAGAACGCGATTTCGCTGATCAGCTACGGCACGTTGTTGTTCCATTTTTCGCCGTGGGCAGTCGTCGTGTTGTTGCTGGCCGGATTGCCTTCCTTCCTGTCAGAAACAAAATTTTCCGGCGATGCGTTCCGTCTGTTCCGCTGGCGTTCTCCGGAAACGCGCATGCAGCTGTATCTGGAAACCGTGCTGGCGCGGGAGGACCATGCGAAGGAGGTCAAGCTGTTCGGGCTCGGACCGCTGTTGCTGGATCGTTATCGCGATATTTTCGACAAACTCTACAGCGAAGACCGCGACCTGACGGTGCGCCGCGAAAGCTGGGGTTTTGGGCTGGGCCTGCTGGGCACGATCACGCTTTATGCGGCTTACGCGTGGATCGCCATGACGACGGTGATGGGCCGCATCACGCTCGGTCAGATGACCATGTATCTGTCGCTGTTCCGGCAAGGCCAATCGGCTGTCTCGGCAATGCTGTCAGCGATTGGCGGCATGTACGAGGACAACCTGTATCTGTCGACCCTGTACGAATACCTAGAAACTCCGGTGCCGCCCTCGCCGGGTACGTCTCAACACGGCGCGAAGCCCAACGATGGCATTCGTTTCGAGCAGGTCAGCTTCACCTATCCCGGCGCCAGCGAACCGGCGCTGCGCGACATCCACCTGCATATCCGTCCCGGCGAATCGCTCGCACTGGTGGGCCAGAACGGCTCGGGCAAGACCACGCTGATCAAGCTGTTGACTCGTCTCTATTCGCCGGACTCCGGCCGCATCCTGCTCGACGGCACCGACCTGCGCGAGTGGGACGAAAACACCCTGCTGCAGCGCATCGGCGTGATCTTCCAGGATTTCGCGCGCTACCAGATGCGTGTCGGCGAAAATGTGGGCGCAGGCGATGTGCGCCATTTCGAGGATGAGGCGCGTTGGCGCGAGGCCAGCGACAAGGGCATGGCCAGCGAGTTCATCGAGGGCCTGCCGTCCGGCTTCAACACCCAGCTCGGCAAGTGGTTCCGCGAGGGACGTGAGCTGTCCGGTGGGCAATGGCAGAAGATCGCGCTGGCGCGTGCCTTCATGCGTTCACAGGCAGACATCCTGGTGCTGGACGAGCCCACGGCCGCGATGGACGCCGAAGCCGAAGCCAGCATCTTCGAGCATTTCCGCGACCTGGCCGGCAACCGCATCGCGATCCTCATTTCACATCGCTTCTCCACCGTACGCATGGCTGACCAGATCATCGTCATCCAGGACGGCCGGATCGTCGAGCACGGCAGCCACGAGCAATTGATGTCGCTGGACGGCCACTATGCGCACCTGTTCTCGTTGCAGGCACAGGGTTATCGCTAGTCCTACCGCCACTGGCTTGACCCTGGCCGCCCGCGCGCCCCATGCTTCGCTGTCTTGACCCACCCGAAACACACGCATGAGCAGTCGCTACAACGCCGCCGACATTGAAGTCCTCTCTGGCCTGGATCCGGTCAAACGCCGTCCCGGCATGTATACCGATACCACCCGCCCGAATCATCTGGTTCAGGAGGTGGTCGACAACTCGGTGGATGAGGCGCTCGCCGGCCACGCCAAGTCCATCGATGTGGTGCTGCACGCGGATGGCTCGGTGGAAGTCACCGACGACGGTCGCGGCATGCCTGTCGATATCCACCCGGAAGAAGGCGTTTCCGGCGTTGAGCTGATCATGACGCGACTGCATGCTGGCGGAAAATTCAGCGGCAAGAACTACAATTTCTCCGGCGGCCTGCATGGTGTCGGCGTCTCGGTGGTCAATGCCTTGTCGGACCGCGTCGAAGTGACCATACGCCGCGACGGCTCCGAGTACCGCATGGCATTCGAGCATGGCGACAAGGTCAGCCCGTTGGAGGTCATCGGCACGACGCCAAAGAAACGTACGGGTACCACCCTGCGCTTCTGGCCGGAAGCGAAGTATTTCGATTCGCCAAAAATATCATTGTCCAAGCTCAAGCATCTGCTGCGCGCCAAGGCAGTGCTATGCGCCGGTCTCAGCGTGAAACTCACCGACGCGTCGACTGGCGAAGTCAGCGAGTGGTACTACGAAGATGGCCTGCGCGATTATCTGCGCGACGAACTCGACGGCGCCGAGGCGTTGCCGAATGAGTTGTTCGTGCATCACATGGCGCGCGACGTCGAGGGCATGGAAGTAGCTCTGGCATGGCTGCCGGAAGGTGAGCTGGTGCAGGAAAGCTACGTTAACCTGATCCCCACCGCGCAGGGCGGCACCCACGTCAACGGCCTGCGCACCGGCCTGACGACGGCGGTCCGCGAGTTCTGCGACATTCGCAACCTGCTGCCGCGCGGCGTCAAGCTCGCGCCGGAAGATGTGTGGGAGCGGCTCGCGTTCGTGCTGTCGACTCGCTTGCAGGATCCGCAATTCGCCGGCCAGACCAAGGAGCGGTTGTCGTCGCGGCAGACCGCCGGCATGGTCGAAAACGTCATCCACGATGCCTTCAGCCTGTGGCTCAACCAGCATGTGGAACTGGGCGAACGCATCGCCCAGCTTGCGATCGAACGTGCCAGCGCGCGTCTGAAAGCAGCCAAGCAGGTCATCCGCAAGAAGATTACTCAGGGCCCGGCACTGCCTGGCAAGCTGGCCGATTGCACCGCTACCGACCTGACGCGCACCGAACTGTTTCTGGTCGAGGGCGACTCCGCCGGCGGCAGTGCGAAGCAGGCGCGCGACAAGGAATTCCAGGCAATCCTGCCGTTGCGCGGCAAGATCCTGAATACGTGGGAAGTCGAGTCCGGCTCGGTGCTCGCATCCGAAGAAGTGCATAACCTGGCCATCGCGATCGGCTGCGATCCAGGCAAGGACGATTTGTCCGGCTTGCGCTACGGCAAGGTCATCATCTTGGCCGATGCCGATTCGGACGGTCTGCACATCGCCACCCTGCTGGCGGCATTATTCCTGCGACATTTTCCGACGCTGGTCAGCGAAGGCCATGTGTTTGTAGCCATGCCGCCGTTGTTCCGCGTCGATGTCGGCAAGCAGGTTTTTTATTGCCTCGACGAAAGCGAGAAAGAGGCGATGCTGCAGCGGATCGAACGCGAAAAGATGAAAGGCGCCGTGAATACCACCCGCTTCAAGGGCCTGGGCGAAATGAACCCGCCGCAGCTACGCGAATCGACCATTCATCCGGATACGCGTCGCCTGGTGCAGCTGACGATTGGCGAGGACGACGGCACCGCCAAGTTGATGGACATGCTGCTGGCGAAGAAGCGCGCCAGCGATCGCAAGGCGTGGCTGGAAGAGAAAGGCGACCTTGCGACGTTGGAGGTTTGAGACGCCGCGCCCCCAGCCCGTCATTCCTGCGCAGGCAGGAACCCGGCAACTTCACGTTTTCGGCAAGCAAGAGCACTGGGTTGACCAGCTTCGCTGTTGAAAGGCGCATCTGCCAGCGCAGGAATGACGGGCTGGATAGGGCACTCTTTCGTAACCCTTGCATCCAACGCCGCTTCCGCGCCGTATCTTCAAACGCTTCCAATCCGCGAAGTGGAAAACTCTGGAGAACCCGATGAATATCAATCAGCGCATGCGTACCCTGGCAATAGGCCTGTCACTGGCACTGGCTGCGGTAGCCGTCGTGCCGACGGTCATGGCCGATTCAATGGGCATGGACAAGACGGTCATGGTCGGCGGTGCCGCGATGTATCCGTCGAAGAACATCATCCAGAACGCGGTCAACTCAAAGGATCACACCACCCTGGTTGCTGCGGTGAAGGCCGCGGGCTTGGTCGATACCCTGTCTGGCACGGGCCCGTTCACCGTGTTCGCACCGACCAATGAGGCGTTCGCCGCCCTGCCCGCTGGCACGGTCGACAACCTCCTGAAGCCGGAAAACAAGGCCGCACTGACCAAGATCCTCACCTACCACGTCGTTCCGGGTCGCATGACCTCCGACGATCTGGCCAAGGCGGTGGCGGCGGGCGGCGGTACGGCCTCGCTGAAGACGGTCGAAGGTGATTCGATCACCGTCGCCAAAGACGGCAACCGTTGGGCGATCACCGATGACAAGGGCAACGTTGCGCACATCACGATCGCGAACGTGTTGCAGTCCAACGGCGTGATCTTCGTGATCGACAAGGTGCTGATGCCGTAACTGCGCGTCACCACTTGAACCACCGTCGCCCCGGTTCCCTCGCCGGGGCGACTTTTTTTGTGGCAACAGCAGCGTTATGGTGTCCGGACTCTTTCATGGATAACCTCGCATGGCCCTGCTCCCGCCACTCGATCTGCAACGCTGGATCGACGAACATCGCCACTTGCTGAAGCCGCCAGTCGGCAACAAATGCATCGTCGATGGCGACTTCATCATCATGATCGTCGGCGGGCCCAACGCTCGCACCGACTACCACCATGACGAAGGCCCGGAGTTTTTCTACCAACTCGAAGGCGAGATGGTGCTGAAGGTGCAGGACGATGGCCAGGCACGCGACATCCCAATCCGCGCCGGCGAAATGTTCTACCTACCGCCGAGAGTGCCCCACTCGCCGCAACGCATGCCGGCGTCGATCGGACTGGTGATCGAACGTCGCCGCGTCAATGCAGAGAAGGACGGCTTGCTATGGTTCTGCGAGCGCTGCAATCACAAACTGTACGAAGAGTATTTCGTGCTCGACAGCATCGAAAATGATTTCCCTCCGGTGTTCGATCGTTTCTATGGCTCGCGTGAGGCCCGCACATGCAGCGAATGTGGCCATCTGAATCCGGCGCCAGCGAAATACGCGTGAGTAAGGGAGTGCACTGCTAGCGGATGGCCAGCCATTTGTTCGCCATTCGCCGCAGCGAGGCGTCGAGGGTGATATCAGCCACGACGTCCGTCACCGGTCGCCACGCCAACGCGTGGGATTCCTCGTTGATCGTGTAACGATCGTCCGAACCGGCTCGCACCACATAGCGCACGTCATAGTGCCAATGCTCCGGTTCGTTGCCGCGAGCCGCGATGCGGTGCCGATCGAGGTCAAAGATGCCATCTTCAACACGCAAATTTGCCACCCCGGTTTCCTCCTGCGCTTCGCGCAACGCCACCCGGGCCAGATCCGTATCGCCATCGGCATGGCCACCGGGCTGCAGCCACATCCCCAGTTTGCGGTGATGCATCAGCAGCACGCGGTCACCTTCGGCACTGACCAGCCAGGCTGAGCCGGTGAAATGCCCCAGCGGAAACCGACGCTCGAAAACCGCCGGATCGGAGCGCAGGAACTCGCGAAAAGTCAGGGCAGATGCGGCTTCGTCCGGCCAGAGCGACGCGTAGGCATCCAAGTGGGTAAGCAGCTGCGAAAAATCTGAGGGCATGGGTGAAGCACACGGCACCGCTGGGGGCGGTCATGATAGCTGCGTCGCAGCTTGTCCCCCTTGTCCCGCTCCGTTATGGTTACCCGTCACGTCAGCTCGACATGCCACGTTCATGTGGCTCAGATCGGGCGCCGTATTTGCTTTCACGGGGAGTCATTGCATGCTTTTCAAGCGCGTCAAGCCGATTGAACAAATCCTGGCAACAGCGGAAAAAAAAGGCCTTAAACGCCAACTCGGCGCGTTTCAGCTGACTCTTCTCGGTATCGGTGCCGTGATCGGTACCGGCATTTTCGTACTGACGGCCGAAGCTGGTCAGAAAGCCGGCCCCGGCATGATGATCGCCTTCGTCATCGCAGCCACTGTCTGTGGGTTGGCCGCACTCGCCTATGCTGAACTGGCGGCGATGGTACCGGTGTCTGGCTCGGCTTACACCTACACCTATGGCGTGCTTGGTGAGTTCGTTGCCTGGATCGTCGGATGGGCACTGGGCCTTGAATACGGCATTGGCGCGGCCGTGGTCTGCGTTGGCTGGTCCGGATACATGAACGGCTTGCTGGCGCAGAGCAATTTCCTGGGTGGCGCGTTTGCGTTGCCGGAGTACCTGCGCACAGGACTCTATGCGGGTGGATCGTTCAATCTGCTGGCTTTCATCATCGCCCTGCTCGTCACGGTATTGCTGGTGATCGGCACCTCGAAAAGTGCGCGCGTCAATGCTGTGTTGGTCAGCATCAAGATCATCGCGTTGACGGCTTTCGTGCTGATTGCCGTGCCTGCGGCGAAGACCGCGAACTTCCACCCGTTCCTGCCCGGTGGCTGGGGTAGCCCGCTCGGCGGTGTCGGCGTACTTGGCGCTGCGGCATCCATCTTTTTCGCTTATGTCGGGTTCGACGCGGTGTCTACCGCCGCCGAGGAAACCAAGAACCCTAACCGCAACATTCCGATAGCACTGATCGGATCGCTGACGATCTGCACGATCTTCTATCTGCTGGTGGGATACGGGGCAGCCGGCTCGGTCGGCGCACAGCCGATCCTTGGCTCGAACGGCATGCCGCTCGACCCGGGCGGCCCGGAGATGGCCGCCGCATGCGCACATTCCCAGGCGCTGGTCTGCAGCAAAGAGCCGCTAGCGCATGTGCTGCGGGTACTTGGCTGGTCGAGAATGGGTGACTGGATCGGCATCGCTGCCATCCTTGCATTGCCGTCGGTCATCCTGATGATGATGTTTGGACAGACGCGCATCTTCTTCACCATGTCGCGCGACGGACTCCTGCCAGGAGTGCTCTCGACCGTGCACAAGCGCTTCCACACGCCACACATCATTACGATAGCCACTGGCCTTGTCGTCGCTATCTGTTCGGCGCTGTTCCCGGTCGGCAAACTCGCCGATACATCCAATTCGGGCACGTTGCTGGCGTTTGCGATGGTGTCGCTGGGCGTGCTCATCCTGCGCAAGCAGCAGCCGAATCGCCCGCGCCCGTTCCGCACACCGATGGCCTGGGTGGTTTGCCCGCTGGCGGTGCTTGGCTGCCTGTTGCTGTTCGTCAACCTCAGTGTGACGGCGAAGCTGGTTTTCGTTATCTGGGCCGCCATCGGCCTGGTCTTCTATTTCCTTTACGGTTACCGCAAGAGCCATCTGGCCAACGGTACCGAACCCAGCTGAACTCGCTATTTATTGAGTGATCCATCAACCGGCACGGTGATACCGTGCCGGTGTCATATCCGGAATGCCCATGCTCAAGCAGTTACTCGCACGCAAGACCGATTTTTCGAATGCCGAGGACCATGACGGTCCAGCCCTGAAACGGACGCTCGGCCCGTGGGGCCTTACCGCGCTGGGCATCGGCGCTGTGATCGGCGGGGGCATCTTCGTGATCACTGGTCAGGCTGCTGCCGAACACGCCGGCCCGGCGATCATTCTAGCTTTCGTCATCGCGGCCATCTGCTGCAGTTTTACTGCGCTGTGCTACGCCGAATTCGCCACGCTCATCCCGATGTCGGGCAGTTCATATTCCTACGCTTATGCCACTCTGGGCGAACTGGTGGCTTGGTTCATCGGCTGGAACATGGTGCTGGAATACGGCGTGTCAGCGTCGGCTGTTGCGGTCAGCTGGACCGGTTATTTTGTCAGCCTGCTGGATCACATCGGCATCCATCTGCCTACCGTACTTACGAACGCGCCCCTCGCCTACATGAACGGCCACCTTGTGACGACCGGTGCACTGTTCAACTTGCCGGCAGTCGCGATCGTGCTGGCACTCACCTGGCTGTGCTACGTCGGCATCAGGGAATCCAGTGGCGCGAATCTGGCGATGGTGATCCTCAAGGTCAGCCTGATCGTGATCGTGATCGTCGCTGGCTGGCACTATGTAAATCCCACTTACTGGCACCCCTTCATTCCTGCCAATCAGGGCCCGGAAAAGTACGGCTGGTCCGGCATCATGCGCGCAGCGACCCTGGTGTTCTTCGCGTATATCGGCTTCGAGGCCACCTCGACCGCCGCGCAGGAAGCGAAGAATCCGCAGCGTGATCTACCGATCGCCACGTTGGCGTCGCTGGCGATCTGTACCGTTCTCTACATTGGCATCGCCGCAGTAATCACCGGCCTGCTGCCGTTCGGCCAGCTGGGCACGGACGAGCCGGTTGTGACCGCTGTCAGGGCTCATCCGGAACTCGGCTGGTTGCGCTGGGTGGTCGAAGTCGGCGCGCTGATCGGCTTGTCGTCAGTGATCCTGGTGATGATCATCGCGCAACCGCGCATCTTCATGATCATGAGTCGCGACGGCATGCTGCCGAAAGTGTTCTCCAGGATCCACCCGCGCTATCGCACACCGCATATCAATACCGTCATCACCGGTATCGGCATCGCGGCGCTTGCCGCTGTGTTTCCGCTCGATGTGCTCGGCGATCTTGTTTCGATGGGCACATTGATCGCGTTCGTCGCAGTGTGTGCAGGCGTGCTGATCCTGCGTCGCACCCAACCCGATCTGCCACGCACCTTTCGCGTGCCGTGGGCACCCGTTACATGCGTGCTCGGCGTGCTGAGCTGCCTTGGTTTGCTGTACTGGGAAAACTGGTACCAGTGGCTGATGCTGGGCATCTGGACCGTAATCGGTATGGGGATCTATTTCGGCTATGGCCGGCGCCATAGCCTGCTTAGGAACTCATCTCCCTAGAAATGGCCCGAAAAGTCGCCATTTGCGCTAAATGGCGTTTAAAGGTTTCAAAATGTGCAGATCTTCGCTGATCAAGCAGCAATTACATAAAATCTCCAAATCGTGTAATTTTACCGAGAATTCCTAATTAACTTACTGTTTTTAAAAGATTTAACGAGATTTTTTCGATAGAAATTTCGCAGCTAATCGCCCATTCTTCCGCGGCGGGAGTATCATCCTCAGTCCGCGGGTTGATCACTTGGCAGTGGGCCCCGGATCGCCGCTCGGCGCGTCAGGCCAAGGTCAGCTCCTCACCCTGGCGCGTCGGGCAGCACTTTTAACGAAGCGCTTCGCGCATTCGCTATGCCACTCTCTTTTCTTCAGCCATTGATCACGCGCATTGCGCGCGGCACGAGTGCGTGTGACTGAAAAATGGAAGGCCGACGATAGGTCGGCCTTCGATCAATCGAATGCGAGTCGCTTCGTGGATGCGATCAGGCTTTCTTCGGCGTATGCGATACACACCATCCGTTCGAACTCACCGACTTGCCCGGGAACAACTGGCATGGCCCGCGACCGGTGGCCCCACCGGAATAGAATTGGCAATTCGAGCACATGTCGCCGGCTTTATGCTTCGGGTCGGTCGCCTTGCTGGCGTCATCCACATAGCCCAGCGCCTTGGCAGTCGGGTCGGCGTCGGTCACCGGCGGCAGATCGGCAGCTCGCGCGAAGCGCGGCAGACCACCCATGACAGCAGCAACCACCGTAGTACCGGCGGCCACCTTGAGGAAGCGACGTCGCGACTCGATATCTTTCTCATTCGACATGGGCAAATCTCCTTGGGGGATCATGGGTTCAAGCCAGCGCAGCGAGGCTGGATTCGCGCGATGCTACGCCAGCCAGCGTAATCGTTCCTGACTTGCGAGAATGGCTCTCATTCCGGCCAGCTGTCATCCAGCCGCATGGTATAGTTGAAACCCATTTGGACGTCCAAACCTCATGAGCCAAAGCCTTCCCGCCACGGTTTCTGCCAGCCTGTTCGAGTCGTCCGCCGACGCCATCGCGGACACGGCGCGCGAACTCGCCGCACTTGGCTGGACGCCTGCCACCAGCAGTAACTTCTCGATGCGTATCGATGCGGAGCATGCCGCGATCACCATCTCCGGCCGCGACAAGGGGCGGCTCGATCGCGACGACATCATGCTGATCGACATGCATGGCCATGCCGTCGGCACCGAGGCGCGGCCCAGCGCCGAGACCGCGCTGCACACGCAGGTCTATCGGCGTTGGCCAGACATAGGAGCGGTACTGCATACCCATTCGCGCACCCAGAGCGTGGCATCCCGGCTGTTTGCCGGCGATGGCGTCATCCGCTTGCAGGGATGGGAGCTGCAAAAAGCGATCGCCGGTTACACGACTCACGACAGCGTGCTGGAGATCCCGGTATTTCCGAACACCCAACACATGCCCGAGTTGGTCGACCAGGTCGACGCCTGGCTCGATTCGGGCAAGCCGTTGCACGCGTACCTGATCGACGGCCATGGCATCTATACGTGGGGCCGCGACATGGCTGAAACCCATCGTCATCTGGAAGCGCTCGAGTTTCTGCTCGGCTGCGAGCTGGATCTGAAAAAATTGAGGGCATCATGAGCCGCCTGCGCATCTTCGAAGAAGCACAATCACAGACGCCACTGGCCATGCATGAAGAGCATGCCGCCATCGCGCGCGAGTTGGCCAAGGTCGGCGTGCGTTTCGAACAGTGGGAGGCCAGCCAGCCGATCGCGCCAGGCGCCAGTCAGGAAGAAGTTATCGCTGCCTATCGCAGTGACATCGACCGTCTGAAGATTGAGAAAGGCTATCAGGCCGTCGACGTGATCAGTCTTGCACCCGACCATCCCGAGCGGGCGACGCTGCGACAGAAATTCCTCAGCGAACATACTCACAGTGAGGACGAAGTCCGTTTCTTCGTCGCCGGATCCGGCCAGTTCACCCTGCACATTGCTGGCAAGGTGTACGACATATTGTGCGAACAGGGCGACCTGATCGGTGTGCCCGACGGCACGCGCCATTGGTTCGATATGAGCGAGTCGCCTTACTTCGTGGCGATCCGGCTGTTCACGAACAAGGAAGGTTGGGTAGCCCAGTTCACCGGCGACGAGATCGCCCAGCGCTTTCCGCGGATGCTGCCGCACCAGCCTGCGTAGAGCCGGTACAAAGGGCGGAATGGCCTGAAGACTGATTGCCGCAGTTGCCATGCCGTTGACGCAGCGGAACGCGGCATTCCTTTATGCTGGGCGCCCCTCTCCGTAACCTGCCGTCATGACCGAAATCCGCGCCATCGTCACCGATATCGAGGGCACCACCAGCTCGATCAGCTTCGTCCGGGACGTGCTTTTCCCCTACGCACGCAAACGGCTGCCGGCCTTTATCGAAACCCATGGCGACCTGCCCGAGGTACAGCACTGGCTGCATGAAGCTGCCCGTGAAGCCGGTTTGGTCGAAGCCAGCCGTCAGGACATCATCGAACTGCTGATCCAGTGGATCGACGAAGACCGCAAATCCACAGCGTTGAAGGCCTTGCAGGGAATGATCTGGAAGGACGGCTACGAGGCTGGCGACTACCGCGCCCACATTTACCCCGAAGTCGCTGCAAAGTTGCGCGGCTGGCGTGCTGATGGGCTGCACCTTTACGTTTATTCTTCGGGTTCGGTGCCGGCACAGCAGCTGTTTTTTCAATACAACGAGGCGGGTGACCTGACGCCCCTGTTTGCCGGCTACTTCGATACCGAGACGGGTCCGAAACGCGAAGCCGAATCCTATCGAAGCATTGCCGAGGCCATCGGTGAGCAACCCGCGCATATCCTGTTCCTCTCCGATATCGAACAGGAACTCGACGCGGCGCAGGCAGCCGGCCTGCATACCGGCTGGCTGATTCGACAGCCGGCCGACACGCCAGTTACGCCGCGCCATGTCGTGTATCACGATTTTGACGCGATCAAACCTTGAAGCTGCCCCGCGAGCCTCACCATGCGTAGTGTCCTGACCATCCTGCTCGCTTTCGCCGCCGGTGTGCTGCTTATGGTGTGGTTGCCGCGCCATGCGGCCGCGCCAGTTGCGACCGCTTACCCTGCCCCTGCGACCTCTGCGCCAGTGAACATCGGCGCGCCTGCCGACGCGTCGTCCAGCGATGCCGACACAGACGATTGGCCCAAGGCAGGACCGTCGCCCGAACAGGTGCTGTACGCGCAACCACGGATGGTCCGCGAGGCACTCGCCAGGCTGACACCGCGTGTGGCCGGCAAACCGAATCTGTATCTGGTGACGTTTGCTGGCGACGGTGGAGAGGACGTGTTCCGCAACGAGGCCGAATATGCCGCCCAATTGTTTGCAGGCCGCTTCGGCGCCACTGCGCATAGCGTGGTACTGGAAAATAATCCGGACACGCTGGCCACGCATCCATTGGCCAGCTGGAGCAATCTTGAAGACACGCTCGATGGCGTGGCCAAGGTGATGCAGCCCGAGCAGGACATTTTCATGCTCTACATCACCAGTCACGGCGACCAGGATCACAACCTGCTGGTCGACATGGATCCCTTGCCGCTCGATCAAATTGGCGCTACGGATCTAGCCGGCATCCTGGCCAAGCGTCCGTTCAAATGGAAAGTAGTGGTCGTCAACGCCTGCTACTCGGGCGGCTTCGTACCGGCACTGCATGGTCCCGGCACCCTGGTGCTGACCGCAGCTCGCACCGACCGTAGCTCGTTCGGCTGCGGTAGCGATTCGGACATCACTTATTTCGGCCGAGCCTGGCTGGTCGATGCGCTCAATCGCACGCCCGATTTCATCGTGGCGTTCAAGCAGGCGAGTGGTGAAATCAAGCAATGGGAAGTGCAGGACAAGCTCACCGCGTCCGAACCGCAGATAGATACCGGCGCCGGCATTGCAGAAGAACTCGCGTTGTGGCGCAAGGGCTTCACGACCGGCCCATCGGTACCCTTCAAGCCAGCCCCTCCAGTGCCCGCCTCGGCAAGCACGGCGGCCGCGAGGTAGTTCGCAGGAGCTCTCTGCTCCTAGCTCTCTGCTCCTAGCTCTCTGCTCCTAGCTCTCTGCTCCTAGCTCTCTGCTCCTAGCTCTCTGCTCCTAGCTCTCTGCTCCTAGCTCTCTGCTCCTAGCTCTCTGCTCCTAGCTCTCTGCTCCT
>Ga0302228_10001690_pt1 | contig 15951 bp, 9 predicted proteins | sample II_Palsa_N1_2_FD_193519 | JGI IMG/M metagenome (GOLD analysis project Ga0302228, IMG submission 193519) | Peat permafrost microbial communities from Stordalen Mire near Abisko, Sweden - II_Palsa_N1_2 | ecosystem: Environmental > Terrestrial > Soil > Palsa > Peat permafrost | place: Sweden...
GACGAATTCGCCACGGTTCGGGAAGAGTTGCTGCTGAAGATCATGGATTTCGTCGAGAACTCCGGAACAAAACTCGCGCGCCCCTCGCAGACGCTTATTTTGGATCAGGATTCGGGCTCTGACAAAGCCAAATCCGCTTTTCACCAGATGACCGGCTCAAGCCAAGACGCACATGCCAACAACGACAAGCAGCCGTCTTCCACTGACGCCCGCAACCAGAAACAAGAGGCGGGAAAAAACGTGGAGAAAAAATGATCAGGACTTCGCGTGCCAGCGCCGAGTCAACCAGGCAAGAAACCGGTGCGTCGGATAATACACCGCAGCGGGAACAATGATCAGGTACGCCAGCAGATACAAAAGCCCAGTCACCGCATGCTGTTCGCGAAAGAACGGCCCTCGCGCCCAGTTCACATCATACTGAGGACGCCAAAAGTAATTGATCGGCACCACGATCCAGGCGTTCAGCGTTTGAAACTTCCAACCTCTGGAGTCGTAACCTAGACGTCGAATCGCCCACAGAAGCAAGGGCGGCGTCACTACATGAAACAGGCTCAACAATCGAATCGGCAGCGGAACATGAGGATCGAACAGGTATTCCGTGCCGCCGATCAAATGTCGGCCCGTGATCAGAGCGCTCGCCAGGTCGACCGCAAATAAAGTCTGGAATAACAACAGCCCAGTGGCCTGCCAGGAAAATATCAGCGCACTTTCCATCCACAGACCTACGGTGACGAACAAATTGCCGAGATCGCAGAAGAACAGAAAATTCTGCAGACCATACTGGCGCCAGTACACGGGTATCCAGGCGATGACGCACGCTGTCCAGACAATCTTGAGCCATCGTGGGATGCGCATGACAGGGTATTGTATGCGCCGAAGAAGTCCGATGGGACAAGGCCTAAAACCCGCGTCTGGCAAGGCAAAAGCGGCATGGGCGGAATTACTACCGTAACTTGATGCGGCTTACGGGTGTACCTACGATGAAGTCAATATGGGTTACCAAGCACTCCTTTTCTGTCCCGATGAGAAGACGGCTCGCACCGTAACGCAGGTTCTTAGCGAGTTGGACTTCACGGTAGTTCCATGCACCGAACCCTTCGCCGCGGTAAAGAAATTGATGGGCGAGCACTTCGATGCCGTCGTGGTGGATTGCGACAACGAGCAGAATGCGACGCTGCTGCTTAAGAGCGCGCGCAATGCGCCCAATAACCAGTCGGCGCTGGCAGTTGCAGTGGTCGAGGGGCAAGCGGGAGTGGCGAAAGCATTTCGCATTGGCGCAAATCTCGTTCTTACCAAGCCCATTAACGTAGAACAAGCAAAAGGAACATTGCGAGTCGCCCGCGGACTCTTGCGGAAAAGCGAATCCGCGAAACCTGCGACGGCGGCGGCGAAACCTGCGGTGGTTGCGCCAGGAGCGGGACCGCTGCTGGTTTCGAGTACGCCTGCGGCGGCGCCTCCGGTTTCGGCCGTGAGTCCAATCGTCAGCGCACCAATCCAAAAGCCGGTTGCGCAGCCGAGCTTTGCTGCGTCGGCTTCCAGCGTTAGACCTGAAGGCGACGATTCCGCCAGGGAAGTGACGCCGCCAAGGATCGTGGAGGCTTCGGCTCCCGAGGCCAAGCCCGAAGTAACATTCAGCAAGCAGGTAACATCAGCGTCTTCGAGCGCGGGCTTATCGATCGTCGCTTCGTCGGGCGCGGCTTCATCGGGCGCGGCCAGCGCGGCGGCTCCGGCGCGGGAAGCGGCGAGCGGCGCTGAGCAGCAGAAGAGTGTAGAGGTTATTCCGGAAGCGAAAGCTGCGGTTGAGAAGGAAGCGATCGTTGAGGAAAGCTCCGAAGTTGAGGCGAGCGCTGCGCCTGCACCTTCGTTTACGTTTGGGGGTGCGGTTGGAAGCGGCAGCAAGCCAGCGAGCGGCGGTAGCAAAAAGACTTTGATCGCGGTGGCTGCGCTTGTGGTGATTGCAGCCGGCGGTTATTTCGCGTGGACACAGTTTGGTCCTTCGCAGGGAACGGCAACGGTTTCCACGCCGGTCGCCGCTCGACCGGCGTCAACAACTCCCGTTCCGCAGGCTGCGCCGAGTGCAGTGGCAGCTACGCCTGATGCTGCGTCTTCTGTTACACATTCTGCGACCGTAACTTCGACTCCAGCAGGAGCGGCGCAACCGGCCAAAGTGGCAAAGCCTGTTCCAGCGCCAACTGCTGCTGGCGTTGCACAGACTCACGCAAGTAAAGCCAGTCCGGTAGCTGACTCGGCCAAAACGGTTGTGGCGGACAGTAAAGCTCCGACAACGTCCGACGAGGCTTCGCAGCCTATCGTAGTGAGAAAAAGCGCTGCGCGGACTGCGGCTGGAAAAACTTTATCAACCAGCGATGCTCCGGATCCCATCATGACGGGAATTGCCGCAGCCGGCGACGGTGGAACGCTGCCGAATCTGTTGACTGGTTCGAGCGGAGCGCCGGCGCCGGTGCTGCAAACCCTGAGCATTTCGCAGGGAGTTTCGCAGGGACTGATCCTCAAGAAGATTTCGCCTTCGTATCCGACGAATGCTTTGCGCATGCGGATTGAAGGATCGGTGGAACTGCTGGCGACGATCTCGAAGAAGGGCGACATTTCCGCGGTGAAAATTCTGAGCGGAGACCCGAACCTGGCGCGAGCCGCAGCCGATGCGGTGAAGCAGTGGAAGTACAAGCCGTATCTGCTGGACGGTTCTCCGGTGGAGATTCAGACCCAGGTGACGGTGAACTTCAAGCTGCCGCGATAGAACCCGGCGGTTTTATGGCATCGGCTGATCAATTACCGATTGCCGATTCTCGCTCTCCATTCTCTCTAGCTACCGAGTGCCTGCTAGTGATATCCCTCCTGTGAATTTCCGGTGGTAATAAATCTGAGTGCGATCTGCCGTGGCCTGGGTAGAATCGTCATCTTTGTTCGCTTTGGGGTATACCCCTACCTACCTTTTTTTTGCTGAAAGTACTGCTGGATGCGGGGAAAAAATTGTCCGCAAAGTACGTCTTCCAAAAGACTTAGAGGCAAATTACGTGAAACACAGGAGTTAGGTGCGTTGTTCCTGTGGCTGTATTTGCCGCCAATGTTTCGAGAATTACCGTCAGTGCTTCGATGATCATGAAGCGATTTTTGGCGGAGGGCAAGGTTGGATGTCACAAAGGGGCTGTGGATTGTTCATCGCCGCCTGGACCGCCATCGCGGGATCTGGACTTTGCGAAGAACCGAAAAAAACATCAAGGGTTCCCGATTCGAGACGTCGGGCTCTTTCATTTAGGTGAGGTGAAACTCACCGGCTTGTCGAGGGAAATGCAGACGTCCGTGAACTTCGGAAGGGACAAGCTATTGATGTTTCCCATTCCGTCGAGAGTGAGCTGGTGTTTCTTATTACCGGATTTAATTGATCGAAGAGTGCTGCTAATGGGTAGCCTGGTGGTGCGATCGGCGAGTGCCATGGTATCGAATTCAAGGCGGAAGCTTGGTGGATACTTAGAATCCTTTGGAAGGCTTTGTCCGGCGGGAGAGGCGAGCTGGAGATTTCCTTCAATTTCGCCAAGGAATGACGGGTCCAGAATCAATGCCGAGACCTTTGTAGTCGAGTATGACCTCGCTGAAACGTCTGCGGGAATGAATCCGCAGATTTCCGTTCCAGCGTCGAGGCTGAAGGAAAAACCGATTTTTACTCTGGAGGCGCTTACGGGGGCGGGATTTCCCTCCAATGTTGCCGTGAGTCCTGCTGGCCGAGCAGGTGAACTCTTGTTGGATGATGCTTCGGCAAGAGCTTGTGCTGGTTTTCGCTGTGCGGTTCCCCCATCCTTCTCGGCTTGGGGTTTGGTTTCAGCGTCTTGCAATTTCCTGACTAGCTCTTGGGCAGCCTGTAGTTGCGACTTGTAGTCGTCTCGTTCTTTCTGCATGGCGTCCCGTTCACGGTTCGCGGCCTGAATACTATCGAAGGCTTGCTTGCTAGTGGAATCCAGGTTTTGCTGCTGATTTTGGTAGTTCAGGGAGATGGTTGTCGCTTGCTTTGCCAGGTCTTCAGCCTGGGTTCGGAAAAGCGTGGCCTGCAGTTTATTTCCCTCCGAGGCGGCCTTTTCGGACTGCAGTTGGGCTAAGTTCGCTTGTGCTTCTTTTTGAGCCGATTCGGCCTTCAGTTGTGTTGTGCGCGCCAGTTCTGCCGCATCGCGGGCTCGGTGTCGTTCCACAAGCGCATAGATGGCCAGCAGCCCCAAGAGAACCGCGACCGCCCCAACGCCAGCTATGACGCGCCAAAGGCGCTTGGAAGCAACCGCTTCCCCGCGAGCGTGTCTCCAATCCAGTAGAGGCTGCGCTAGAACGTCGTGGAATATCTCGTACTGTTCAGGATCGGACAGCTTGCGGAGAATTCTCGACTCGGAACGATCTGTGAGCACATCGAGGACTTTCTTGACCTCGATCTCAGGCCTCTCGGCATAGGCAACAAGATCTTTTGTGGCCTGCGCGATCTTACTGCGCGAGGGGGTAACCAGGTAACGAAACATATTCGCTGCGATATCGCGTTCACGATCGCTGGCGAGTTGGTTCATAACCTCATTTACGTGACTTCTGACAATGTTGTCCGCGCCGCCTAACTCGTGCAAGGTGGTTACGCGTAAGGTGGATGAGTTTCGCCGCTGTTCCTCCTCCCAGAGCTTTGTGAGCACCAATTGCAAAAAGGCGGTTTCGATTCGGCTTTCTTTGGCAGGGTTGCGCCTGGAGCCTACGCCGGTGGATTCGCTGACGGCAACTTGTCCTGATTGCACTTGCTGCAATACTTCGTCGACAAGCGCAGGTTCTGCTTCATACACTTTGCCGTCTCCACTCACCTTGCTAAAAACCGCGAGGGGTTTTGCAATGGCGCTCTTGGCTCCGGCGGGGGTCAGACGCTCAACCTCGAGGGTATCGCGAAGAAGGTTTGGGATGCGAAGGCCGAAGCGACGGTCCAGCTTTGACAGGCTGTCATCGCGGATGCCGATAAGGACGTTTACCGGGCAATCCTTGCGGTTGATTAGGCGCGACAGAGCACTGTCGAACTCGTGTCCAAGGCTGTCGCTGGAATGGTAGAGAAGAAATTCTTCGAACTGATCGAGCAGCAGGAAGGCTGGGTTCTGCGCTCGTCCTGCGTCCGAATCACCGGTTGCGGATTGCGAAGCCTCACCCACATGCGCTAGATCGTGTGCCTTGCTCACAACTTCCTGAAGGAGGGTGTCGCTCTGCCATTCTCTGAAGTAGAGGACGGAAGCTGCTGGATCTTCCTTTAGACGCCGCACAACCCCTGCCTGCAATACAGAACTTTTGCCAACGCCACTGGCTCCGTACAGGACGGTAAGTGGCCGCGTCTGAAGATTAGACGCAATAACACGTATTTCACGGTCGCGACCGAAGAAGAATTGAAAGTCCTCCTCGCGAAAAGGCCGCAAACCAACATAGGGCGAAAATGAGTTACTAGAACTCACGGTACCGGCTTCCACCGTTGCTGCATAGCTTCGACAAAGTCTTCAAGCTTCATATCGTAGATATCAACGCCGCGACGATCCCAGATTTTTCTTTCGAACGGAGATGGATCAAGCAGAAGGGCCCAAGAGATGGGCTGGGAAAGTCTGGACTGGTCCGGTGAGTTTCCGACTTTCTTTCTTATTTTTTTTAATAGGACGCGGAGATTCCAGTCACGCAGACCATAACCGAGAAACAAGAAAGATCTGCTTGCGAAGTAAGCACTAAAGGCCGATGGTACAGCGCTCTCCATGCGCGAAAGGAAATCGATGTAGTCTTCCTCTGTAATTACAAAGCTGTCCCACTTGCCGACGGCGTTCTGAACGGACCCGTGCATTTTATAAATGATGTTGGTTTTGCCGAGGTCCTCGATGTCGATGTCCTGAGGCTTTAGCACCTCGGGTTCAGGTACACCATCCCGCCACCAGAAAATAGCATTGGCATAGTCTTCGTTGTCGGCCGGATAGACGACGAGATCATACGGCTTCTTTGCTTCTAAAAAGGCCTGCTCCAACAAGGTATCGTAGTTGGTAGTTACGATCATTGTTTTGTCGGCTACTTGCGCAAGAAATCTGTGGAGATTGTTGCAGCAGTATTTTTTCTTTTCATCCGCAAAGACACTTCGCAACTCCCTGCGCAGAAGGTCACGGCTGGATACATCGACATAATAGGAGGACACCTTGGAAAGATCCGTCAGGTCATAGTCGTTTGCGGAAGGAAATTCCGCGTCTCTGGCTAGATTCCTCGCCAGATCCGAACCGCTAGGAAGGTAGGTCAAATCGCCCTTCGTGTATCCCACCATGGATGCACCTGCACCCAGAAACGGGATAGCAATCCCGCTGCGGAGTGCCTTAAGAATGATTCCGTACGGCGGTGTGGTTATCGGCGGTACTCCAGGCGTAACAGACATCAACTTCTTCCTTTCGGCACGACTAATTGAGCGCGTCGGAGAGGCTATTAACTCGGCCTCCCGGTTACTGGGAAGTTATTCTGCGGCTTACCTGGAGCGTAGTCAAGATGTTAATAAGGGCTTGTCGTTGCTTTGTCGTGCCGACGATGATGTGCAGAGGGCAGGGATCCTTGGACTGCGCATGGCGTCCACTGCGTGGACGCCATGCTTCGCTCAGGATGACAGAGTCTCATCTGGGCCGGTGAATCATGGTTTGGCGATTACGTCGTACGGTCTCATCATTTCGTTGTCTTCGTGTTCGAGGATGTGGCAGTGCCAGACGTAGCGGCCGGGGTATCCGGCGAAGGGGATGATGATGCGCGTGAGCATGGCGGGGTCGGCGCGGACGGTATCTTTCCATCCGGCTTCGCCGGGGTCGGGAGGGATGGGTGGGCCGAAGAATTTTAGTTTGCCGGTGGTCCAGTAGGCGGAGACGTCGATGCTGCGGCGGTCGAGGATTTGGAAGCGGACGAGGTGAAGGTGGATGGGGTGGGAGTCGTCGGTGAGGTTGATGAGGTTCCAGATTTCGCTGGAGTCGAGGAGCGGGGTTTCGGTGACGGGCATGTTCCAGTGAGCGTTGTTGAGCAGCATGGTGACGGGACGCTGGACTGGGTCGTCGACTTCGACGAGGGTGAGGTTGCGGGTTTGGATGGCAGCGGATTCGGGGATTTTGGGAACGGGGCGCAGGGTCAGAGGCAGGGCGGTGGCGGTTTTTTGCGGGGAGTTTTTGTGCTGCGGTTTGCCGACGCGGAATTGCATGACGGTACGGCCATCGTTGTTTAGGATGATTTGCTCTCCGGCGAAAGCGGAGAAATCGAGGACGAGGTCGGCGCGCTCGGCGGGGGCGAGGGTGAAGCGTTTGAGTTCGACGGGCGCGGGGAGCAGGCCCTGGTCGGTGCCGATCTGATGGAAGGTTTGTCCGTTGGCGAGCGAGAGATGGAAGAAGCGGGCATTGGCTCCGTTGAGGACGCGGAAGCGATAGGGGCGCGGCTCGACTTCGAGATAGGGAAAAAGTTTTCCGTTGACGAGGAAGGCGTCGCCGAAGACTTCGGGGGTCCAGGGAGATTTGGGATTGCCGGATACGGGATAGTTGAGCTGGCTGTCGAGATCGAGGATGCGGTCGTAGAGGACGAGGGGGATTTCGTATGGGCCGCGGGGGAGATTGAGGGAGTCCTCGAAATCGTCGCGCAGAATGTAGAGGCCGAGGAGTCCGGCGAAAACGTTGAGGCGGTTAATTCCCAGGGCGTGGTCGTGATACCAGAGCATGGCGGCGTCTTGCTGATTGGGATAGTGGTAGACGGCGGCCTTGCCGGGAGGGTACCAGGCGTCGGGATAGCCGTCGCTGGCGGCGGGGGCTTTGGCTCCGTGGAGATGGACGACGGTGCGGACTTCGGGCTTGTCGGCTTCGGCTCCGTGGATGGTGTGGTCGATGGGCAGGAAATGTTGCGTGGGAAGTTCGTTGGCCCATTCGACTAAGATTCCCTGGCCGCTGCGGGCTTCGAAGGTGGGGCCGGGTGAGGTTGAGCCGTAGGCCCAGAGGCGGGTGGGCTTGAGGTCGCGATGGACTTTGGATTCGATCTGGCGCATGGCGACGTGGTAGTAAGGGAGGGTAACAGCGGGATTGGTGGGGTCGGGGCGATGATCGGTGGCGCGCGCGACTTCGGGGATGGGAAGCGGGTCGACGAACTGCGCCAGGGTGCTGACGTTCAGAGCAGTGCGAAATTTGGGCGCGGGCTGGTCGTGATGATGTACGGTTTGGGGCAGCGCGAGAGAGGCAGTAAGGATTCCGCCGCGGTGTAGGAAGTCTCGTCGGGTTAGAGACACTTCTGGGTTCTCTCCTTCTGGAAATCAGTGGTCAGGGTTCAGTGACCAGTGGCCAGTCGAATTCTGAATCGCCAACACAAGAATGATAAACGGGCATGCGAGGTTTAAGCTTCGCATGCCCGCGGCTCGCCCAGATCCCACGCCCGCAAAGAACGCTGCCTCGGGATGGCAAAGGGCTACTTGGTGTATTCGCCGGTGCTCGGATTCAGGAAGACGGTGCCGTTGGTCCGGATCTTCGCGAAGTTGAACATCTGGGCGATCGAGTTGGCGATGCCATCGAAAGAGCCCTGGCCAATGCGCTCGCCGCCAAGCCAGTTGTCTTCGATGAAGTGGATGACCGAACTCTGGTCGGTGATGGTGTGGTCGACGAAATTCTGCCGCGCCCATGGAGAGATGACGAGCAAGGGCAATCTTGGACCGTAGCCGCAACGGCCGAGGGCGTGCGGGTTCGCGGTGGGATTGTAGCCGGGGAGCGAAGTCGCTGCGGTGCCGCAGGCTCCGGGACCGGTGAGAGCGTCGGAGGGACCTGTCGAAGTATTTACGATTGGTCCCATCTGGTGGTCGTACCATCCGTCGGAGTCGTCATACATCACGACGACGGCGGTGCTGCTCCAAGTGGGGAGCGTTTCCAGCAGGTTAATGGTGTTCACCACGAAGGTTTGTTCGTCGAGAGGATCGGAGTATCCGGCGTGAGCGTCTTCAAAGGCAGGAGCCTTGAGGAAGCTTACCGCTGGGAGATAGCCGCCGGCGGCGGCGGCGTAGAAATCCTCGATATCGTACTGGTGGTTGGCGGGGCCGTTGTATCCGATCTCAGAGAGTGAAGCGGGACGGGTGTGGTTGGGATTGGCGGTCGAGGGCCAGTAGGCGAAGAGCGAGTGATGCGGGATGTAGTCGGTTTCGTCTACCCCGCTGATAGCCGATGTGGTGCTGCGGGCGCATCCGGTGGTGCCATTGGAGTTGACGATTGACAGGTTGAAGCCGCCCATGAAGCCGCCCCAGCTTACGCCAGCGGCGTTGAGCAGGTCGCCAATATTCTGGCTGCCCATGGTGCCCTGGGCGCGGGTGGACGAGGAGCAAACATCGCCGATGGGATCGGCATCGCCGATCATGGTCAGAGAGCCATCGGGGCCGCCGTTGACTTCGTCGCCAGTGCCATTCAGGGTGGCGATAACTCCGTTGGTCTGGCCGGAAACTAGATTGATCACGCCAGGGGTCGAAGGGCCGAAGTTGCTGCCGAAGGAATTGTCATTCAGGGCGAAGTTCTGGGCATAGTTCCACATGCCGGTGACGGTGTTGCCGTCGAAATAGCCCATGACCAAGCCGTTGGTCTGCGTGACGCCGGAACCGGAGGGTGGCGGTCCGGCGGTGCCGGTGTAAAGCGGGAACAGATCCATTAAGCCGGCGTCGAAGGCTTGCTGCTCCGGCGTATAGGAGTGATCCTGATCGTTGGTGTAGGCCTGGGAGCGGTCAAGACGGAAGGGGTTGGAAGCGCCGGTGCCGTTGGCGGGATTCAGGTTTGGATTGGCGTTCAGCAGAGCATTGCCGAGACCATTGACCGTGGGAGTGCCGGGCGCGGCCTTGAACGGTGGCTCCCCGACCGGGTTGGTCGCGAGCGGATAGGTGCCGAAGTAGTGGTCGAAGGAAACGTTTTCGTTGAAGATCACGACCAGATGCTGGATTGGAGTTGCGGTAGCCGGGGCTTTCCGGGTTTGCTTTACGGCAGGCTTAGAGGCAGCGAAGGCAGGCGCGGCGGTTGGTCCCAGAGCGGTGGTCAAGGCCAGCAGCAGAGCCATTGTCCTCTTGGGGGCATCGGAAGTCTTCAGTGTATTGAGGCTTAGTTTGGTGAACATTTTTCTTTTCCTCCGCCCGGGAAAACAAAATTCGAAACTTCCGCAATGGACACACACAGCTTGCGGGACGGTTTTGGGACCGGGACGAAGTGGACTATAACGGGTGATTGTTGCAGTGGGGTTTCAGGATTGTTAAAAACAGATGAATCGAAGGCGGCGGGGTTGGAAGTTCGCAAGCGTGAATAGCTCGCCTTGGAGGCGCCGCCTTGCGCTAATCCCCGGTGCCGGTGAGTGAGACGGTTTGCGGGCTTGCGCCGCCGTTATCGGAGATGCTGACTGCCGCAGTCCGAACTCCCGTGGCCAAGGGCGTAAAGGTTACCGAGATCGAGCAGGTTGCGCCCGCAGCGATGCCCGCGCCGCAGTTATTGCTTTGGGAGAAATCGGTTGCGTTGACGCCGGTAATCGAAATCTGCGTGATGGAAAGCGGGACAGTTCCTTCGTTAGTTAACTTGACCGTAACTGAGGCGCTGCTGGTTCCGACCTTCTGATTGCCGAAGTTCACGCCGGTGGCGGAGAGTTGGACCACGGTCCCGGTGCCTGAAAGCTTTATGCTTTGCGGACTGTTGACTGCGCTGTCGGTAACGGTGAGCTGGCCGAGTTGCGATCCGCGAGCGGAGGCTTTGAACTGAACCTGGATCTGGCAGTTTTCGCCCTGCGTCAAAGTCGAGGGACAGTTGTTGGTTTCGGTAAATGCGCCGCTGGCCATGATGCTGGAGACGGAGACGGACAGCGTGCCGGTGTTGGTGAGGGTTGCGGTTTGCGCTTGGCTTACCGCGCCAATCATTTCGGTGGGGAATTTAAGAACGGCTGGGGTCAATGAGGCGGAGGCGGCATTGACGCCAGTTCCCGTGAGCCCGGCCGTAGCGGGGCTGCCCAGGCCTTGATAGCCCACGCTGATCGATCCGGTTTTGGAGCCGCCCGAGGTGGGAGCGAAGACCACCATAATGGAACAACTGGAGCCGGCGGCCACGCTGCCGTTGCAGGTGTTGGTTTGGGAGAAGCCGCGATTGCCGGTGATCGTAATCGCACCCACACCGAGCGAGGATGTGCCGATATTGCTCAGGGTGAGCGTTTGCGGCGCGCTAGTGGTTCCGGTGGATTGATTGCCGAAGGCGAGCGCGCTGGGCGTGAGTGCGACCGTGTTCTGAAGCAGGAGGAGCGTGTTTGTGCTTCCGGCGAGTACCAGGTCCAGCTTTCCGTCTCCGTTGAAATCGCCGAGGCCAAGGCTCTCAAAACCATTGGGATAAGACTTTTGCAATGGAATCGAAATGGGCGTGCCGAATGTAGCGTCTCCGTTTCCCAGCAGAATCGTCACGGCCTGATTGCTATAGCTACTTGACCAAGTGGCTACATCCAGCTTGCCATCGCCGTTGAAGTCTCCGATGACGAGGTTTGAATATGGGTTTCCCAGATTTACTCCGCCCGCGGAGGTGAAGGTTCCGTCGCCATTGCCGAGCAGGACGGCGAGTCCGCTGGTGATGAGATCGAGTTTGCCATCGCCGTTGATGTCCGCGGTAACAAGCCAGTCTCCGAAGTAGGAATTCGAATAATAAATCGGGTTCTGGAAGGTTCCGTCGCCGTTGCCCAGTGCGACGCCGACGCCGGGGAATGCCAGGTCGAGCTTGCCGTCTCCGTTGAAGTCGCCGACGGCGGCCATGCCGAGTACGGCGTCGCCGTAGTAACCAATTTCATATTGGGATTGAGTAGGGAAATTGCCGGTGCCGTCTCCGAGAAAAACGGCCGAATAAGAAAGGTCTTCGTCGTAGTAAGCGACGACTACGTCAAGTTTGCCGTCTCCATTCCAATCGCCTACCGCCTCAACAGCACCGGCCATGCCGGTTGTCCAAGTGAATGTGCCATCGCCATTGCCGAAGTAGACATCGGTGGAACCATAGCCGTCATCGTCGCCCGATCCAACAAGCAGGTCGAGTTTCCCGTCACCGTTCACGTCGCCGACGAATATATATTCTGGATAGTCGTACGCAGTGCTGACCAAGGGCGCGGAAAAAGTGCCATTCCCCTTCCCCAGGTAAGCCATGATGTTGAGCTGGCCGGTAACCGGGTTCGATCCGACAACGGCTACATCGGGAATGCCGTCATTGTTGAAATCGCCGATCACGACCGTACCGCCGGCAAATGCCGATCCTCCGGCCATCGCCACGCTGGAGGAAGCCCTGCGAATGGGGAAGTAAACGACGTTGGAAGTTCCGCCGCCCGGAGCGGGGTTGGTCACAGTGATCGAGGCGGTGCCTTGTTTAGCGATATCGATGGCATTGATGACGGCCTGCAGGCTATCGCCGGAGTTGACGATGGTGACGCGGGTGGAACCGTTCCAGTTGAGGACGGCATCCGGGGCGAAGCCTTGGCCCGTCACCGTCAGATAAAATTCGCCGCCGCCGGGCGCGGCGCTGGCTGGGACTAGTGGCTGGTTGATCAGTGGGAGGGGAGCCGTTTGTGCCAGCACGGTTGCAGTGGCGAGAATGGTAAACAGCAACGCGCGATGGAGCGAAGGCATGGCGTCTCCGAATCTTAGTGCGATTATGGCTAAACGAAAACACTCGCGAATGGGGGATTGCGAGCGACTGGAGGGCTTGATGGGCGGCCCTTACAACTAAGGCTGTGATTTTAGAGGCTGCGGCACGGGGTGTCAATGCGATGGGGTGGAAGGTGGGTCAGTTTGAATAGCGGGGCGTCTCCCCGTAATATTCTGTCACGACTATGAGCCAATTCAGATTTCAGGTTCAGGAGATGAGGAACAGCACGCCACGAGAGTGGCTGTGCGTATGGGCTGGCCGATACCAGGGATATGACGAGATCGAGTACGGGGATCTGATTGAGAAACACAAGCTGCTTTCAGCCGAGGACTTCAGGCGCATCGGTAAATGGAAGGATGATGCGACGACAGCGAACCGGTGGAAGCCAAACGTCGCCTCAGTGGCCTATCTAATCTGGGAGCGGGCGGCTGAAGAATTACCAAAATGCCCGGACGAGAGCGGGGTTGCAGTTTTCCTGGAAGACTGGTCTAGCAGAGAGTACAGGGACATGTTCAAAAACGGTTCGAGGAAGAAGCGATTTGGGCTGTCCCGCGCAACTACGCTGCTTCATTTCATCAGCGGAGGGCGTTACCCCATCTTTGACTCGCGAGTAAAAACGGCACTGGCTCGACTGCTCGGTCGGCCGAAGCTGCCGGACACTGTCAGATCGTATCTGGACTCCTACATCCCCCTCTTCAGAGAGCTGGCCGATCACTGCGAAACGAACGATTTTCGCATGTTGGACAAGGCGCTCTTCAGCTACGGTGCCTTGGATCAGGGCACCTTCTAAAACTGCCCCACCACCAGGCGGTAGTGTCCTACATAGCGTGTTTGCCGAAAAAGAACCCCAGGTTCCTCTTTAACTTAAGATTCTTTTACGGCGCGACTGGAAGTCGCGCCCTTGCAAAGCTAGCCCAAGCAAATTTGCCGCATCCTCAATCACTCATGCTGGAGGATTTCGTCGACGACGGCTTTGCCGCCTTTATCTACGCTTACCACTTTGTGAACCGAGACGTAGCCGCTTAATGTGATGTCGACCATGTAGTTGCCGGGATCGAGTTCGGCATCGACCGGGGTGCTCCTATCCAGCATGCGCTTGTTAATGGAGACCTGCGCGCCCTTGGGCTGAGTCTTGATGCTGACGATGCCCATGCCGGGCGTGAGTTTGCTGCCGAAGAGTTTGTTCATTTTGCCGACGGTCTTGATGTCATCGATGTTGCCGAGAGCACGCAGCGTGGGCGAGAAGCTGACGGTCTGAGCGAGAACGAACTGGGCGCTGGTGGTTTCGTCGAGGAAGCCGGGCTTGCGAACCAGGACGACGTGCTGACCTTTATCCACGGAAACCTGCGCCGGAGTGAGCTTGCCGGAATCTTTGCCATCGATGTAGACGTTGGCTCCGGGGGGCGTGCTGGTGACGGCGAGAGTAGCCATCAGTTGGACGAGATGGGTGGTGACAAAGGATTTGCTGCCGGAGGCGACGTCGACAGTGCGATTGTCGGACGAGTAGCCGGGCTTGCTGATGGTGACAACGTGCTGGCCGGCGCTCAATCCTGAAAGCGTGAACGGAGTAATCCAGGAGGGATCGGCCTTTCCGTCAAGTTGAATTTGTGCGCCTTGAGGAGTGGAGTCGATGGCCATCTGTCCGGGAATGACGACCGCTGCTGCGGGAGCGGCGGGTTTCTTTTTGGCGCTCTTGCCGCGCGCGGTGATGGCGGTTGCGTGAGTTGGCGCGGGTTCGGATTCGGCAGGAGCGGCGAATTGTACTTCTGCAGGCTGTTGTTCAGACGCGGCAGGTTGAACCGGAGGAGCGGGTTGAGTAGCGGGTAACTGCGCGACTGGTTCCGGTGTGGCGGGACGTCCGGCATCATCGTCACTGTTTAGATGGTTAATGTGAAGTACCAGCGCGATGGCGATGATGAGGATAAGGACGGCCGCGCCCGCGATGGAGTAGATCATCAGGCTGGGCGGGACGTTTTTGATTTCCTTGATTGCTTTTTCGGCGACTTCGCGGGGTTGGACTCTGGGCTTCTCAGGCTCGCCGCCGGAGCTGAAATTGGGCTCGAAGGATGGTTCTTCCGAAGCTGGACGGGGCGGAGGCGGCGCGATGTAGATTTCTTTGAGCGGAGGCAGTTCCGTCATCTCCGAGAAGCTGACGCCGCCGCCACGCGAAGCACCACCTTCGGCCATCATGGGATCGACGGCGATTTTGGGTTGCTGAACGCTGGGAGCTTCGAATGTGGGCTCATCGAGAACAGCGGAAGACATTGAGGATGGCGACGCGGCTTTCATGGTGGATTGCGGGCGCGACGCGGGTTGAGACGACGGGTGAGTAAAGGTTTCGAGATCCGGCGATGAGTTGGATGGGGCGCTTCCCCAATCCGCAGACGCGGCGGCGGCCTTGCGAGCAGGTTCCGGCTGGGCTGGTGGCTGTGCAGGCCTTGACGCCACCGTAGGCTGCGGGGCGGAGGATCTGTGTTCCACCGGCTTTGGAGCGGAGGCGAATTTTGTTTGGGCCACAGCTTTCACGGGCGCTGCGACCGCCGCAACTTTGGCGGGAGGAGCAACAGCTTTCGCCGCCTGCGGTTTGGACTCCTTGCATTTTTCCAGATCGTCGAGCAGTTCCCTTCCACTCTGATAGCGTTCGCCGGGATCCTTGGCGAGGGCTTTCATGATGAGATCGCTGAGAATGGGATGGAGTTTGGGATTCAACTGCTTGGGCGGAACGGGAGTGCTTTCGAGAATGCTTTGGCGCAGAGCTTCAGAGTCTTCGCCGTCGAAGGCTCTCCGATCGGTGACCATTTCGTAAAACAGAGCGCCGAGACTGAACAGGTTGGAGCGTGCGTCGATATTTTCGCCGCGCACCTGTTCGGGTGACATGTAGTGCAGGATGGATGGGACGTCCGGCATTTGCGCGGTAAATTTTCCCACGCTGGAAACGCCGAAGCCAAGAACTCTGACCGTGCCATCCCAGCCGCACATGATTTTTGCAGGCTCGAGGCTATAGTGAAAAACCTTGTGGGAGTGAGCGTGATCGAGGCCGCCACAAACTTGACGCCCGATATCGAGCAGGTCCCAGATGGAAAATCCTTCTTTGCGGGCCAGCATAGTAGCGACGCTGTTGCCCTGGATGTATTCCATGGCGGCGCAGAACCGGCCATCAATTTCTCCGGCGCCGTACACGGGCGCGAGGTTGGGATTGCTGAGGACCTTGGTGGCCTCGGCCTCGGCCAGAAGAGACTTTTGCAGTTCACCGGCGGAATCGCCAAAGGCGGAGAGCTGAATCGCC
>Ga0302228_10001692_pt1 | contig 15932 bp, 16 predicted proteins | sample II_Palsa_N1_2_FD_193519 | JGI IMG/M metagenome (GOLD analysis project Ga0302228, IMG submission 193519) | Peat permafrost microbial communities from Stordalen Mire near Abisko, Sweden - II_Palsa_N1_2 | ecosystem: Environmental > Terrestrial > Soil > Palsa > Peat permafrost | place: Sweden...
TTGCGATGCTGCTGGTCAGCGTCTACCCGATGTTTCAGTGGGCTGGCCTGCTCGACACCCGGCTGGGTTTGATCATTGCTTACATCATCCTCGCGCTGCCGAGCGGTACCTACATGCTCTATAGCTATTTAATCAATATTCCTAACGAAATCATCGGGGCGGCTCGCGTGGATGGAGCAAGCGAGAGATACATCCTGCATCGGATCGTCTTACCGCTCGCTATTCCCGCGATGGTGACAGTCGGACTGTAATCGTTCATGTGGGCCTGGAATGACCTGCTGTTTTCACTGACGCTGATCACATCGCCGGACTTGCGTACGGTCGGCCCGAGCCTGTTGCTGAGCTATCTCGGTGAAGGCCGTGCGAACTGGGGCGGCGCAATGGCCGAATCGATCGTCATCTCGCTGCCTGTCGTGCTGGGGTTCGCATTCCTTCAGCGCTACTTCATCAAGAGCCTCACCGCCGGAGCGGTCAAATCATGAAACTCGCAACAGGGTTGCCATTGTCACGGGCTCGGGCCAAGGCATCGGCCGGGCGATTCTCGAGCGCTTCGTGGCAGAAGGGGCGAAGGTCGTCGCCGTTGAACTGTCGGAAGAAAGCGCGCAGCGCGCGGTGGCCGGTCTGCCGCTCGGACAGGTCCACACGTTGTGCCTCGACGCTCACGAACAGTCCACTGTGGACGAGGCCGTTCATACCGCGAAGACACGTTTCGGAGGACTGGACATCCTAATCAATAACGCCGTTCAGTACACGGCCGCCAGCGCCACGAAAGAAACCGACGAAGGCTGGGCCCGCACCATCGATTCCGCGTTGAGCGCGACCTTCCGGTTTTGCCGGGCCGCGCTGCCGGAAATGATTGCGCGCGGTGGCGGATCGATTATCAATGTTGCATCGATCGACCAGATCGTCGCCAATCCGGGGTTCGCCGCGTATACCGCCGCCAAAGGCGGGGTGCGTGCATTGACGAAGCAGATCGCCGTCGAATTCGGCATGCAGGGGGTGCGCTGCAATTCCGTCTCTCCGGCGTTCATTGTGACGGAGAGGACAGCTCGGGCAATGACATCGGCCGATCTCGCCGCCGTCGCGCAGAGCTACCCGATGGGCCGGCTCGGCGAACCGCTGGACGTTGCCAACGCGGTCCTGTTTCTGGCGAGCGACGAGTCTTCGTTTATCACGGGCGTAGATCTTCCACTCGATGGCGGCTTGACGTCGCTGGCCGCCAGTACACTGCTTTCAAACCATATTCGTACTTCGTGGGGACTTCCTGCCCTGCATATCGTGGAGAACAAGAAATGACGATGACGATCGTCCTCAGATCTCTGGCCGGCGTCTTTCCCGTGTCGCCGACCCCGTTCGAGGAGAACGGGAACCCCGACGTCGCCAGCCTGCGCAATCTGGTGCGCTACCTGGTCAAGGCCGGCGTGGATGGCATTACTTATCCTGGCGTGGCCAGCGAATTCGGACAGTTGAGCGCCGACGAGCGGCTCATGCTCACTGATGTCGTGCTCGACGAAATCGGCGGCCGTGTGCCGCTGGTCGCCGGCGTTTCCAGTACCGATGCCGACGTCACCATTCGGCTCGCGCAAGCGGCGGCGAAGGGCGGTTCGGCTGCCCTGACGATTGCCGTACCGCCGCAGCGCAAGACGGCGCAGTCGCAGATCGAATTTTTCAGCCGGATAGCGGCAGCCCGTCCCTGACACGCCTGTGATGTTGCAGAACGTGCCGGCTCCCGTTGGAGCCGGTCTCGATCCCGAGGTGCTGATCGAGTTTCTGAACGCGGTGCCCCGGATTCAGTACATCAAGGAAGAGACTTTGCCGAGCGGCCAGCGCCTGTCGATTCTCAAGCACGGCGCACCCGAGGCGATGCTCGGCGTGTTCGGCGGCGCGGGTGGGCGCTACATTACCGACGAATTGCGGCGGGGCGCGTGCGGCACCATGCCGGCGGTCGAACTCGCGGAAGTTCATGTCGAGTTGTTCAGGGCGCACCGGGCAGGGCGGAGCGACCAGGTGCGTGAACTTTTCACCCGTATGCTGCCGATCCTGAACGTGCAAGCCGTGTTCCGCTGGTCTCTGACCAAGTATGTGTTGCATCGTCGCGGATTGATTCAGTGCCGCCTGCAGCGCGCATCGGGCCCGTTGCTCGATGCCGCCGACGCTGCCGATGTCGATGTCGACGATTTCCTGCGCGACATCGACGATCTTCTCCTTCCCCAGCAAGTGCTTTCCACCATTGGAGGCGGAATCCATGGCACAGCTTGAATTGCGTCAGGTTCAAAAGTCTTTCGGCGATGCGTCCGTCATTCATAACGTCGACCTGCAGGTTGCCGACGGTGAATTTTGCGTGTTCGTCGGTCCCTCGGGCTGCGGGAAGTCCACGTTGTTGAGACTGATTGCGGGGCTGGAGGAAAGCACGTCCGGCACGATTTCGATCGGCGGCAAAGACGTCACCGCATTGCAGCCCGCAAGGCGTGGCATCGCGATGGTGTTTCAATCCTATGCCCTCTACCCGCATATGAGCGTTGCGGAAAACATGGGGTTTGGCCTGAGAATGACCAAACCTCGCTTCGTCGATTTAAGCTCATTCGTCGGAATTTTTACCCGCGCTCGGCGCACCGAGCATGACAGTCCAGCCAAGTCCGCGCACGTTGCGGATCACGCCTTGCCCGAATTTCTTGCGCACGGAATGGATCAGTACATCGACGGCATTGCTCTCCACCTCCTTGCCCCAACCATACAACTTGTCCTCGATCTGCGCACGCGAAAAGATGGTGCCCGGATGTTCCAGCATCGCGTGCATCAGCGCAAATTCGCGCGCGGACAACGCGCCGGCCTTGTCGCCGAAAGTCAGCGTGCGCTGGTCGAGATTCAGGCTGAGGGTGTTATCGCCGAGACGGGATACAGCGTAGCCCGCTTTGCGCCGCAGCACCGCCCGCATCCGCGCCAACAGCTCGCCGACTTCGAAGGGCTTGAGCAGATAATCGTCCGCGCCGATATCGAGACCTTCAATCCGTGTATCGAGATCGTCACGCGCGGTCAGGATCAACACGGGCACAGGATTGCCGCCCGCGCGCGCCGCGCGCAGCAGCTCGATGCCTGACATGCCCGGCAAGCCGATATCGAGCAGCACGACCGTGTAATCGGCCGCGCCCATGGCCTCGCGTCCGGCGGCGCCGTCACGCACCCAGTCCACGGCGTAGTCTGCGTCCTTCAGTGCACGCATCAGGCTTTGCCCGATCTGGAGATCGTCTTCGACCAGCAGAACTCTCATCGCAACCTCCAATTTTTTCATCCATTCGCCAGTGGAAAACTGACCGCTGCAACGATCCCCGTGTGGCCATCGTGACGATTTTGAATGACCGCCTGACCGCCGTATTTTGCCGTGATTGCCTTTACGATCGAGAGACCGAGCCCGGTGCCTTCCACATCCGCGTTCGTATTCGCATTGGCGCGGAAGAACCGGTCGAAGACACGCGGCAGCGACTCCTCCGCGATGCCCGGCCCTGTGTCCGTGACCTCGATCCATAGCGCGTTCGCTTCGCGACGCATGCTCAGGTCGATCGTGCCGCCATCGGGCGTGTAGCGCACCGCATTGCTCACGAGATTCTTTACCGCAATGGCGACATCCGCGCCCGATGCGGCTACCTTGTCGGTGAGCATGGCGTCGGCGCCGATGTCGATACCCCGCGCCGCCGCGATCGGCAGCACGCCGGAAACTGCATCGACCACGATCGGCGAAATATCCGCGGGTTCGACCGTGGCGCCAAGCGGCGCGTCCGCGCGCGCGAGCCGCAGCAACTGCCCGATCAGCACGCCGCTGCGCGCAATGCCGCTGCGCAACTCCTGGAACCGCTCCTGATTCCCGGCCACGATATGCGGCTGCAGATTGTCCGCCTGCAACTGCAGCGCGGTGAGCGGCGTGCGCAGCTCATGAGCGGCATCGGCAATGAACTTGCGTTCGGCTTCGATCACCTGAGCGAGCCGCGCGATCATGCGGTTGATCGAATTGACGAACGGCAGCACTTCGCCCGGCACACCCGCGATGGGCAGCGGTTTCAGGTTCCCGGCATCGATGGTTTGCGCGGCCAGCCCAAGCAGCGTCAGCCGCCGCAACGTGCGATGCACGATCACGACCACCGCAAAGAGCACGAGCGGCAACAGGACGAAGGTAGGCCAAAGCGTGGTGAGCGCAGTGTCGCGCACGAGCTGCTCACGGACCGACGAACGCTGCGCCACCTGAATCACGCCCGCGTCCTGACGCAGCGTATAGATGCGCCAGCGTTCGCCATTGACCATCTCGGAAGTAAATCCCGCCGGGGCGTCTTCCGGCAGCGGCAACGATGGATCGGTAGAGCGCAGCGGGACATCGGCGTCGGGCTTGCGGATGGTTATCACGATATCGCGCGCCGGTTGCGAGCCGCGTGCCGGTGCGACCGGAATAGCATCGGCGAGATCGCCTCGCATGCGCATAGCGACCTGCTCGAGACGCAGGTCGAGCAACGCGGTCATGCCGGTGCGGCAGAGTTGATACGTGCTGACGCTCTGCGCAATGGCGACGACGCTCACCAGCACGGCCAGCGCCACGATGAGGTTGTTTCGAAGCGAAGGCTTCATGGCATGGCGGATGAAGGCGGACGAAAACGAAGGGTTCATCGGTCGATACCGGTTCCGGCTAAAAGATCCAAGCAGATCCAGGCGCAATGCCGGACTGCTCACTCGCTCATTTTCCGCTCATTCTTGCCTGTGAACATGCAGTCACTCGAACCACTGGTTCGCATCGTGACCCAACAGGAGACAACTCATGTTCCATTTTTTCAGTCACCACGCAAGCGTCGACAGCAACGATCAGGATGCCATGCGCAACAACGGAACCGTAGCAGACGAGGACGTTGCACAGCCGACGGAGCGCGCCGCCACATATGACGAATGCTGCCCTGGCTGCTGCTCGGCGCCGTAGTCGGCGTCTGATCCTTGCGCATCGCATGGATCAGTACGTCAACGACATTTCTTTCCACCTCTTTACCCCACCCGTATAGTCTGTCCTCGAGTTGGCTGCGCGACAGGATCATCCCGGGCCGTTCTAAAAACGCGTGCATCAAAGCGAATTCCCGCGCTGACAACGACGCCGCTATCACATTGCGGCTTAACATGCGTTTCTCGAGATCCAGGATCAGCGAGTCGCCGCCAATACGGGTGGTCGCGTAGCCCGCTTTGCGCCGCAACACCGCCCGAATGCGCGCAAGCAGTTCGCGGACTTCGATTGGTTCGAGTATGCAATCGTCGGCGCCGACGTCAAGACCCTGAACGCGCGTCTCCAGATCGTCCAGCGCAGTGAGAAGCAACACGGCAACGTCGTTGCCCGCGGCACGCAACGCGCGTAGCAGGTCGATACCGTCTGCGCGCGGCAAGTCGACATCGAGCAACACCACAGCGTAGTAGGCCGTGTCAATAGCCACACTGGCGGCCTCGCCATCGCGTAACCACTCTACACTGCAGTCCGCATCCTTCAATGCGCGAAGCAGGAGTTGGCCGATTTGCGGATCGTCCTCAACTAGTAAAACTCGCATGATGTTCCGTCGCGTCGTTCGTGAGTTCTCGGTAGGTTGGAAGAGTCGCGCGCATCCCGCGCACGGTCTTCCCTGGATGGAATCGTGACAAACGGTTGTCTTGATGAGGCAGGCAGAGTATGGATGATTTTTAACAATGACGGAAATACGGGCTCGCAATGCCTGTATAAGCAGCGCATATAGCTCGCAGAGCCACAGGCGATCCCGGACGACGGGCGCCGCGCGCGGCTTAGAAGAGGGAGCCGGTGCCAGGTCCGACCGCGGCCCAACCCGCATGCGAGGCTCTCATATGCCGCCATCTTTACGCTTTCGGGAATGCAGATTCGTACCGTACTTTGATGCGTATCTCGCCAAATTGCGCAAAGAAGGCGACCCCCAATTTTCCCCCCTTGCTTAGTCTTAGCGTGTCGTACATTAATGAAGCAGGAACTGGGGCTTGGACACTACGAAGGTCGAGGATGGCGTGGGTTTCATCACCATGCAGCGCTGGCCATCTCGGCCTACGGGTTTCTGCTCTCAGAGCGCCTCGCTACCGGAACCCCGGTCAGCGCCAAAAGAGACTTCGCGGCACGCCAGATACCTGCATTTCCCGACGATTACATTGCACGGGGAAGTCCGGCGCGCACAGCGCCACACCGCTGACTCGATTGCTACCATTCGCTACGAACTTACGGTCCGGCTGGTCGCCGAACTCGATGTGTGTCCATCCTGTCGGAACATGGGAAGACGCTTTGATTTAATGACACAGTAAGATTGGTCAGTGCGAGGCCGTTCGGAGGCCGCTTTAGCGCCCCCGCGGATCGTTAGTTAACCCGAACGAATTTCACGTTTTCGGCGCGAGCGCAACCGCTTCCGCTCGACGTCATCGTCACGGACGTGGCGGTGCCCACTGGCACGGCGATCGGCGCGGTGTTTAGCTGGACCCAACCGTTGGTGCCGGTGGTGCCGTTGACCATGGTGGTCTGTCCCGCGACAGTGAGTGCCATGTTGGAATCGCTGTTGGCATTCACGATGTTGTAGTAATAGACATCGTAATTGCCGGCGTTCTGGATATTCGGGGTCCAGCTGGCTATGTTGCCGGCCACATTGCAGGTCCCGTAGCGCGACTTGTAGTCAATCGTCCAGCCCGGGAGGCTGGAAGTCGACCAGGTTCCGGCGACTTCGGCATAACCCGAGCCCGCGTCGTTGTAGTCGACGTAATAGTCCTTCCGCCAATAGCGCACATAGTCGAAGAAAACCTGATCGGACGACGCCGTAGGCAAGGACGAACCGGATGCAACGTCGGTCAGCCAGATGTTGATCGGATCGTGCGTGTCGTTGGTTGGCAAATAGGAGAACGGGCCAGAGGACGCCGTTTTCGTACCGTTGACGTAGAGATAGGGCTGCGCCACCGGATTACCGTCGACGTAGAAGGTAATCGAGTTTTCTTCCCAGTCGACGCCGTACGTGTGGTAGGCCTTTGAAAAATCGGATCCAGCGTAGGCGCCTCCGGTGGCGAAGCCTGAATACGGGTACTGATTGGTCGTGGTTTCCGTCTCGCCGGAACCCGAGAACGGGGGATACCATTTGAAGAGATTGTTTTGGAGAGTCGTCAAGCTACCGGAGTTGATCTCGAAGACATCGATCTCGGTGCGCCGGGCTGTCGTGAAAGTATTGGCCCCATCGCCCTCTTGCAACCAGAACGAGGTATGCCAGCCCGGGGTAGAATTGATCTTGATGGAGGTTTCATAGTAGCCGTAGCGGAACCGCTGCTTACTGACAAGGCCTCCGCCAGTGTAATGCTGGGTAATGATTGCCCCATTGGCTCCCACCACGCCGGGCGTGTCCTGCTTTAGAAGACTCACGACCATGTTGCCATTGGCCTCACTGACGTTCGCGGGCGTCTGCACGCTGTTTAGTTGTGCCTTCCACTGATCAGTGCGGTAGTTCCACTTCGTGGTGTCGACTGCCGTGCCGTCGAAGTCGTCGCTGAATGCGGGGTTGTTGACAACATCCGCCGTCCATCCGTTGGTGAGGGGCGGACCCAATGGGGTGTCGCTCGCCGCATGTGCAGCGGAGGCCAGCAAACCCATAAAGCCGGCGGTGGCAACGAATGCGCCGGCAGCGTGCATGGAGCGAATCGCGATCAATGGTGCGCGTAGGCGCAAGACCGATAGTTTCATAAATCCCCTGATTGTTGGTAATCGGCGATGCGTTCCATTTAACGGAACAAATGGAGATTACTCGGCAATGAGTGCGCTTGACATAAGGGTTTGCTCCTAGAAAATATCCCATTAATTGGAACTGATATCTGCTAACCTCAATTCAAGTCATTGGTGAACTGACGAATCGCGTTCACACAGTCGCGGCCCGGGTCACTTACCGTCGGTCAAAAACCGAGGTGAAGGGCGATGCCGCCGAAAAGGCCGCAAGCAATGTCCGGACGAGGTGTGCTGGAATCCGCAATCTGCGAAGTCGTGGTTGTCGTCGGTTCTGCGAACGGCTGATCAAGCTTTGCGGGTAAATCCCGGCCGTCGAATCTCGGCGGCCGGTTTGTGGATGCGCTCGCAATCATCGAACGCATTTGGGCGTAAATTCTCCGCGTAAGCGATGGTTCTGGCCTAGTGTCGGTGTCGTTTCTGGCTGCATCAGGCTATTCCGAACTTCGACCTATTGCCTTTGCGTTTGATACAGGACATTTTCTGCATGACGAGCGAATTGACCCAACACATTCCTTATCGATTACCGGGCTCGTCTGGCTGTTACTGGTTTAGCACTGTGGATCGGCGTTGCGCCCGGCGGGGCCGGCGATCTTTGCGGCCATCGAGCAAGCCATTCTCGACGGGAGGCTGCAACCCGGCCAGATATTGCCCCCGCAGCGCCTGAACGCTGACCTCATGGGACTTCATGTGAATACCGTCAACCGTGCGATGCGCGAGGCGGCCGAGCGCGCGCTCGTTCACGCGACCAGCCGGCAGAGCACGGTTGTCGTAGGAACGCGAAAAATGCTCGCCGAGGCTAGTCGCGGATACGAAAGGATGGAGGCAGATCTTCCTTCCATTTAGGCGTGGGGCCGGGTCGCGCTGAAATCCTCGCCAGCTTTGCGTCGACGCGGCGGTGCCAGGTAACCTAGTAGCGGGGCATTGTCGAGGCGTTGTCAACTTACCGAACGTAAGACGGCACGAAGGCAAGTAGGAGGAGTGGTCAGACAGTCGACGAATTTTGGGTGAATTCGGTGAGGTGGCGCCATTTATCGAACCGGGTGGCGAGCAGTTTGCGATGAAGTGAAGCGCGCAGCAGATGCCCCTTGAGCGGCAAAATGTTGTGGGATCGGGCCAAGACACCAGAGGAATTTCTGTGTACGTTTCGGCTCGCGAAAGCCGCGCGCGCGTCGCTCAGGCATTGTCAACTTGTCAAGAGTGAGACGGTAAGAGGTCAGGAGCGAGGAGTGGTCAGAAAGCAGTGCACGGATTTTGGGCGATTTCGGCGAATTCGCGCCATGCAACGAAGCGCGCTGCGAGTTGTTTGCGGTAGAGCGAAGCGCGCAGCAGATGCCGCTTGAGCGCGAAATGTTGCCGGATCGGCCCGAAGCACGAGAGAAATTGCTGTGTGCGTTTAGGATCGCGAAAGCCGCGCATGCGCCGCTCGCGTTCGCGCGTCGGTTGGTCGCTGTTCTCTGCGCGGTTGTTCAGTCGAGCTGCGGCTCTGACAAATACGTGCTTAACGTTCGCCAGTTCCGAGATCTCGGTTTTTGCTGCGGGATAGCTGCGCAACTGATCGGTGACGATCTTGCGCGGCACCGGGTTCGCGCGCAGCACTCGCTTGAAGAAGCGTTTGGCGGCGCTCTTGTCGCGCCGCTTTTGCACCAGGATGTCAGGTTCGGCGCCATGCTCGTCCACTGCACGCCACAACAGGTACGGCCCTCCACGTAGCGTGACGAACATCTCGTCGAGGTGCCACGTGCTACCTGGTTTGCGTCGCGCTGCTTTCACCCGGTGGGAAAAGCCCTTGCCAAATTTATCGCACCAACATCGAATCGTCTCGTATGTCACGATCAAACGGGCTCAAAGAGCAGCTCCTCAACGTCGCGCAAGCTCAACTGAAAGCGGAAAAACCAGCGCACAGCGCAACTGATCACCTCGGCTGGGAAACGATAGCCGTGATAGAGCGATTTCGATTTCTTCACCCCCCATTTTACGCGACCGACCCAACAACTTGACAATGCCATGGCCCGACATTCCCAATCCACGAGCGTCGGCCCGGCTGCTCTGTCTATCCTTCACGCGTTTCCATGGCCGCGGCCCGGAATTCCAGGATGTACTGCTGCCTCCGTACGTTAAGCACCTTCGTGGTTTGCCTTCAATCAAGCTTACTTCGACGTTATGGAACACCATTTTCAAAGGGAAACCTATATGAGCGAAGCACGTTTCTGCTTTTGAAGGGTATCAGTCAGCGAGCCACGATATTATAGGTAGATAGGACGCGGTTCCTTAGACACGCGTAGTCCCGGCAGGCAGCAAGCGGATCGGCATTTCCTGAGTTTTGCGCGCCACGAGGTGAGAGCGGGTGTCAACCGTGACTGTATTGTTCAACATCTGTAAGCGGATGAAGCATTAAAACGGAGGCCCATCGCAAAATCGCGTACGCAATGGGCGAATCGGGTTTCGTGGAGGGCGCATGGCGCGATCGAAAATACAGCTTCGGCATCTCCTTTACTTTGTCAAGATTGTTGAAGCAGGTAGCTTCTCGCGTGCAGCGAACAGGATTCACGTCGCGCAACCCGCTCTTAGTCAGCAAATGGCTGAACTGGAGAACAGCCTCGGAGTGTCGTTGCTATACCGCAGCGCGCGAGGTGTCCTCCCAACGGCAGCCGGAAAGCTACTGCACGCAGAAGCCGAGGCGATCATACATCGGATCGAGCATTTGCCGGACCTTGTTCGGTCATGTGGCGAAGACGTCAAAGGTGTGGTTCGCGTCGGGATGTCGACGGTGTTAGCGTGGTTCATGGCAAACGCTATAACGGGTGCCTGCAAGGCGGCTCTCCCCAACGTTACGCTACATTTCGTCACTGCGACGAGCGAACAACTAACCAGTCGTATTCGTGAACACAGCCTCGATATCGCAGTAATTTTCGATGGCACATTTGCGCAGGGGGTCGCTAGCCACTCGCTTTTCAAGCAGAAACTTTTTCTTATCTCGCATGCCACGACGCTGGTCGGCGAAGACCATGTCGCTTGGGACAGATTGAGAAACATGGCCCTCATCCTGCCCGCGCATTCGCATGAGATTATTTCCCGAACGATCCTTGCTTCGCTGTTTAAAGAAGGGTCTCTTGTGCCGCGAATCATTGAAGAGAACGATGTCTTTGCCACACTTTCGGCGGTCCAGGCGGGCCTCGGGAGCGCGCTCATGGCGATCGGTGATTTATCCCACGCCAAGGGCGGGTCTGAGGTGAAAGCTGTGCCGCTTGAGCCACCGATATATATGCCGGTAAGTCAAATAACGTCAGCCGAACAGCCGTTGGTGCCAGCTGCTGAGGCGGTATCGCAGGTGGTCCGCAACCTGATAGCCCGATACATGGATGAACACAAGATAGCGGGTGCTGTGCCTGTCTATCCTTGACTCGTTATCGTGATGCTGAGACGGCTAAAGTTGGAGCACCAGCCCATATGCGCTGCTTATAGTGACATCGCAACCAGGTATTTCCTCTCTTCGGTAAAAACCAGCAAACTTCGCAACGAAGCGTCGAGAGGACGGTATGTCGCCGTCAGATGCGAAGTGGGAGTGATGCATGGCAAAGCTGGTCTACCGGGTAGTGTCCGCATGCGGCGCCTTGGGTTGCGGATTCCCGCATGAGTCGCTGCAAAAAGCGCTGAATGGCCGTATCGATGCGGTGATAGCCGGTGTAGGCCCAATGGAAGCGGGTCAGCACTGCCCCGGCGGCGGCGCCTCGGACTTCGAGCGAGACGCCGTCAGAGACGATTTTCGAAAAATGGTCGAGGCTGGAGAGCGAATCAGCGGCCCCGTGATTATCGGTAGTCGCGAGATGGCCGGTGGCGACCACGATCTCGACTGGATGCTCGACATTGCCAAGGAGATCTTCGAGGAACTGCAGGTGCGCGGCGTGAAGGTAGCCGTGATCCGCTCCGAAGTTGACCCATCGATTGTGATCGACGAATTGCGTGCCGGCGCTTTGCGTCCTTTGGGCGCCGGCCCTACGCTCGACGAAGAGGCGCTAAGCACGAGCACGATCATAGGCCTGATGGGCATTCACCCATTATGTGCGGCTCTCGCGAGTAGCGCGAAGTACGTCTTCGCGGGCCGCTCGTGTAGCTCGGCGCTCTTTGCAGCCGACATGATTCGGCACGGTATTGCGGCTGGACTCGCGTATCACGTAGGCCATGTGCTTGAGTGCGGCGCGCGCGCATGTGAACCCGGATCGCCATCCGACTGCCTAATAGCGGAAATATATGACGATGGCATCGCGGTTTTCGTTTCACCCGACGAAACGCGTCGCTGCACGCCGTACTCAGTCGCGGCGCATTCGCTCTATGAGGAGGCTCACCCACAACTGCAGTTCTATCCTGAAGGGATCCTAACCACGGCTGAAACCGAGTTTTTTCCCGTCAGCGCGCTAACCGCCGGGATTCGCAAGAGTCACTTCTACCGCAAAAGGGAGCCGTGGCCAGCAAGCGTCAAGCTCGAAGGTACGCGGCGTCGCGGAGCCTCCTATGAATGGACGATCAACCACCTGCTGAAGAACGAGGAGGTCATCCGCAATAGCCTGTTTCCGATCCACTATTACCAGGCAAGCGGGCGAGAGTGGGTGGGCGAGGGTCAAGCGCGAGCGAAATATTTCGACGTGGGGGAAGTGGCAGGCACACAGGATCTCGATGCCAGGACGCTTTGTGTCATTGAAGATGCTCCACCGCACTGCAGGCCATTCGGAAGCCGGCGCTTGCTCCAGATCGCTCGCGTGCTCCGGAGCAAGGGTACGCGCCTCGGCTGGCTGACTATCGACGTATTTTTCATGTCGAAAGAGGCCTATGAAATCGCGCTCCTTTCCAATCTCTTCTGCGCACGCAGCTTGGCGAACGTGCTTGGACTCGAGATGAAGGCCATCACTGGCAGTTACTTTGTCGACAATTGCAGCGCGATTAAGATTACTATCGAGTGGCCTAAGCCTCCTGCGGCGCTCGACAACCGCGACAAGTTTGGCGCTCGGCTACAAACTGCAATCCAGTGTCTTGTCGTTCCAATGTACATTGATCACAACTTTGCAGTGGTTCAGGGCCACGAGCGCTGACATTGATGCCCAAACAGTAGCGTCGGACTGAATCGGCTATCTGGACGATTGGATACTTCACATCCCCTCCGGGGTGCGCATTGGACTAGGTGCTTAGCGATACTTGGCTGGTCGCCGGACGCTTGAACATCGCTCTGGCGAAATACGGCGTGGGGTCCTTCAGGTTCGATGTCGGGGAGAGCCGGCTGATGTCATTGAACGTACCGCTAGTCTTATCTGCCATTTTCTCGTCCTGCTGTCTTCAGAAGCCGAAACATGTCAGCACCATCCCGCAGGTTGCCGGATCGCTTGCCGATCGCGGGTTGCTGCACGGTCGAGCCGCCCGAAGACCTTTTGATCACGATCGCTTGCTTCGACGCGAGCGTGTCAGTCGATGCGACCGTATCGCTTGCTATGTGGTCGATCGTGAAGCTCGCGCGTCGGGAGTTAAGGTTAAACTGGTGTTCGAGTGAGGCAGGGATTTGAAGGCGGTGGCGGCTTAGATAAGAATGTTGCTTGTCTAGAGTAACAATGTAGTGGTCAAGTTATTTCAGACAGGCAGATAGGTTGTTCCTCTGTCGGTTTTGCCTCATAGGCCGCGGGCGACATATAGCCCAAAGTCGAGTGCAGGCGCACGGGATTGTACAAGCCGTCAACACAACACCCATATTACCGAGTCGCGGGAAGTTCGCTATCGCTGGCACCCATGGTACGGACGTACGGTGTGGGTCTTCAACACGGTGGAGAAGAACGGCGAGATCGTCCTGCGCTGCGCACTCGATCCACTCGAGACGGCACGTGTATCGGAGGTGCCGTTGTGGATGTTCGACCCGGTCGCCTGTTCTCACGTTACTTCCGCAATTTCTCCCGTCGTCACCTGTGAGGCGCTGCGCGATCTGAAGCGCTTGCTGGCTGATACATCGCTTGCCGCGCAAGCGAATATGGTACAAGCCGAGCACCATCCTTTGCTCCTTACCGGAGGTGCTGATGCGACGCGCGACGAGCCCACGACCGGGCGATCAACTCGACCTGTTTCATCCTTATCCGAAGACACCGCAGTGGACGCACTTGCCGCCGGAGGTACGTCAGCAGACGATGCACTTGCTGGTGCAATTGCTGCGGCAACACCGACGCGGGCTGTACGCCGCCGCACTCCAACAGGAGGTGTGCGATGAGTGACAAGATCCGGGCGCAGCATCTGGCGCGCAAGGCGATGCTGTATGTGCGCCAGTCGTCGGCTTACCAGGTCAGCCACAATTTGGAGAGCCAGAAACTGCAGTACGCGATGCGGGATCGTCTGCACCAGTTGGGCTGGCACGAGGTTGAAGTAATTGATGAGGATCTGGGCCGCTCTGCAGCCGGCACGCAGACACGCTCGGGTTTCGAACGGATGGTGGCAGAGGTCTGTCTTGGGCGCGTTGGCGCGGTTGCCGCTCGCGAGGTTTCGCGATTCGCGCGCAACAGTCGCGAGTGGCAGCAACTGGTCGAAGTTTGCCGTGTCGTCGATACCGTGCTGATCGATCAGGAGACCGTATACGCGCCACGGCTAAGCAATGACCGTTTGCTGCTTGGATTGAAGGGCAGCCTCAACGAATACGAACTGGATCTTCTGCGTCAGCGTTCGCTAGAAGCTCGCCGCGAGAAAGCCAGACGCGGCGAGCTCATCATCACGGCGCCCGTCGGTTATCGCAAGACCGAAGACCAGCGCCTGGAGAAGGATCCGGATTTGCGTGTGCAGGAAGCCATCCGTTCAGTGTTCCGCCAGTTCGCCGCGATTGGTTCTGTACGGCAGACGTTACTATGGTTCCTGGAGCACGGCCTGCAGTTGCCGGCGTGCACACCGCGCGGCGAGATCCACTGGAAGCGGCCGTACTACGGAACGGTGTACCAGATCCTGACCAGCCCGGTCTACGGTGGCGCATATGCCTATGGCAAGACGGAATCTACGATCCATTACGAGGACGGAGAACCGCGCAAACGTGACCAACGCAAACCGCGAGATCAATGGTTGGCGCTGATCCCCAATGCTCACGAGGGATACGTTGGTTGGGATGAGTTTGAACGAATCCAGCGCGTGATCCACGCCAACGTGCGTCTTGGCGGGCAGGCAGGTGCTCCCAAGAACGGCGAGGCGTTGTTGTCGGGGCTGTTGCGGTGCAGGCGGTGTGCGAGCAAGCTGACGCTACACTACACGGGTAACCAGCATGACGCCTTGCGCTACACCTGTCATCGGGCGTGGCTCGACAAAGGGCAGCCTCGCTGTATCGCCTTCGGCGGTACACGCGTGGATGCAGCCGTTGCCCAGGCGGTCTTGCGGGTAGTCCAACCTGCAGCAATCGAGGCGGCGATCGTGGCGCGTGAAGAAGATGTCCATAAGCATGACGAAGTACTGGCCGCATTGCAGCGCGATCTGCAGGCGGCCCGCTACGCAGCGCAACGCGCGCAGAAGCAGTACGACGCGGCTGATCCCGAGAACCGACTCGTAGCCGATGAGCTGGAGCGGCGCTGGAATGATGCACTAGTGCGCGTGGCGGAACTGGAATCGCGTATCGGGCAGCAGTCGTACGCATCCGGCCAACTCCCGCCTGCGCAACCCGAGGAGTTCACGGACCTTGCCGCCGCGCTGGAGTCGATCTGGCCGCAGGCCGATGCTCGCCTGAAGAAGCGCATTGTGCGCACATTGATTCACGAAGTCGTCGTCGATGTCGACGACACGACAAGCGAGATCGTACTCGTCATTCACTGGAAGGGCGGCGTCCATACAGAAGTCCGCGTACCGCGCCGGCGCCGTGGCCAGAACGCCACTCATACATCCCCGGAAGCAATTGATGCCGTGCGCCAACTCGCACGCATCTGTCCGGATCTGTTGATTGCGAGCGTGCTCAATCGCAATGACCTGCGCACCGGTCGGGGTAACTTCTGGACTCAGGAGCGCGTTACCTCGTTGCGCAGCCACCATCAAATCCCGGTCTATTCGAGCGAGCGGCGCGCGGCCGAAGGATGGATGAATCTGACTGAGGCCGCGGCGTTCATCGGCGTGAGTCCCAAGACCCTCAGGCTCGCAGTCGAGCGCGGCACCATCACGGCAGAACATCCGTTGTCCA
>Ga0302228_10001709_pt1 | contig 15751 bp, 11 predicted proteins | sample II_Palsa_N1_2_FD_193519 | JGI IMG/M metagenome (GOLD analysis project Ga0302228, IMG submission 193519) | Peat permafrost microbial communities from Stordalen Mire near Abisko, Sweden - II_Palsa_N1_2 | ecosystem: Environmental > Terrestrial > Soil > Palsa > Peat permafrost | place: Sweden...
CACGGCGGAGGCGGTGGAGTTGCCGTCGATGTCGGGGTACATGGAGGCGCTGTACGGCGCGGCGCCGCTGCTGGCGGAGCTGGGCGCGGGCGAGGTGCGGCTGCATGGCGGTTCGGCGGGGGAGCAGACCTTCTTCGTGGCCTGGGGCTTTGTCGAGGTGCTGCCGGAACGGGTGACCATCCTGGCGGAGACGGCGCTGCATCCTGACGAGATTGATCCCGCTGAGGCGCAGGCTGAGCTTCGTCATGGTCAGGAGCTTTGGGACCAGGCTGGCGACGACGGCGACAAGTATGACGAAGCCAATGCTGTGACGCGCGTCGCGGAAGAGAAGATCGCCAGCGCGCAAAGCAAGCACTAATCGGTCACTGATTTTGCTGGAATAGGAAAAGCCTCGCTTACCCGAGGCTTTTTCTGGCTCAACGGTCTGGCGGGTGCCTACCCCCCACCCCCCTTCCGGGGGTACTTTCTTCGTAAAGTAAGGCATGCAGGAGGTTTAGGGGCCAAAGTATCTCCCTGGGTGTGAAAACAGCCGCTAAAGTCGTGCACGCGAAGAGTTTAGGGGCAAAGATACTCTTCTAAGGGACTTTGCCCGCGTTTATGTCCGATAACGGGAGGACGGTGCGTTGCGGCTGGCGTTCGACTGTGGGGTGGAAGAGGGCCTACTTCAATTGTAGTTAGTTGGAGGGGGTAACTATGCCAGGTTTGGAAAAGATTTATCGCCAGTGTTCATGCGGGTTTTGGCGGGATAGATAGCTGCAGGGGTCTTGACAGGTTCCAGTGGACGGACGGTTCGAGGCCCGTTGGGGACGTCAACCTTCTATAATCAGCAACGGCTCAGGCAACAAGTTAAGCAATGTCCCCGTCGTCTAGTGGCCCAGGACGACACCACACTCATGGTGTAAACACGTGGTTCGAATCCCGTCGGGGACGCCAGACTTTTGTTGCTGGGTGCGCTGGAGCGTGGCTCGCGCGTTGCGGGTGGCTCATTGGTGGAGAAGCAGATCCCTGCGGGATGACAGCCAGAAAGGCAACGGCGCGTTAGGCGGCGGTGGGGTTTACGGGGGCGGTGGATTCGCGGACGATCAGGGCCGGTTTGACAGGGATGTTGGCGGCGTATTCGGCGGCGGGGTTGGCGATGCGGTCGAGCAGGATGCTGGCGGCTAGCTTGCCCATGTGCTTGAGCGGCTGGCGGATGGTGGTCAAACTCGGCACATGGAATTCAGCTGAAACGATGTCGTCGAAGCCGATGACGGAGACGTCGTTGGGGACGCGCATGCCGGCTTCGTGAAGGACGCGGATGGCGCCGATGGCGGCGGTGTCGTTGAAGCCGATGAGGGCGGTGAAGTCGCGTGTGGCGGCGAGCAGGCGCTGGGTGGGCTCGTAGCCGATCTGCGGCGTCCATCCGCCGACGAGGAGGGGGGCGATGCGCTCGGGTGTGGGGGCTACGCCGAACTCGCGGGCGACCTCCATCATGGCGTCCCAGCGGGATTCTGAATCCATGACGGAGCGATGGCCCTTCATGAAGGCGATCTTGCGGTGGCCGAGGTCGTAGAGGTGGCGAATGGCGAGGCGAGCCGCGACGTGGTGGTCGATGAAGATGTTGGTGACGCCGGGCTTCTCCTTGTGGCCGGAGATGGTGACGACGGGCAGCGGGGTGTCGAAGTCGGCGTTGGTGTTGAGGAGGAGGAGGCCTTCGGCGCCGCGATTCATCAGGAGTTCGGAGTACTCCTTCACCAACTTGAGCTTGCCGTAGTGGCAGGCCGTGAAGTAGAGGAAGCGCTTCTGCAGGAGATAGCGCTCGACGCCTTCCATGACGACGGTGAAGTAGCCTTCGGAGTGTTCAGGGACGATGACGCCTACCGAATCGCTACCGGTTTTGTGGAGGTTCAGAGCGAAGTAGCTTGGCCGGTAGTTGAACTTGCGTGCGGCTTCATGGACGCGGCGGCGGGTTTCTTCGGTGAGATTTTTGGCGAGGGGAGCGTCGTTGAGAACGAACGAGACGGTGGTCTGCGAGACGCCGAGATAGGTGGCGAGGTCTTTGAGGCTGGTGCGTTTTTTGGGGGGCTGGGTAGGCTCAGACGAGCTGGGCGGTTTCGTCCTCATGTATGGCTCCGCGTGCACGTTGGGAGCCGTGAACTTGTCGATCTGGAAATGTACCTCATGATCGTTTCGAGTATACAAGGAGGATCAGGCTGAACAGGTAAAGAATGAGACAATCGTTTGTTTTAGTGCCTGCGAGGGTACAGGTGGTTGGCGATTGGGGAATTTCAGCGGAGGGTGCCGGGAAGGCTGCCGGTCATGAGGCGCTCGACCTCGGGGAGGGTTGCCATGGAGGCGTCGCCGGGGGTGGTCATGGCGAGGGCGCCGTGGGCGATGCCGCAGTCGAGGGACCAGGCGAGCTCGCGGCCGGTGAGGAGGCCGTAGAGGAGGCCGGCGGCGAAGGAGTCGCCACCGCCGACGCGGTCGAGGATGTCGAGGTCGGGGAAGGCGAAGCCGGCGATGGCCTGGCTGGACGAGGCGGGCTGGTTGGCGATAGCAAAGGCGGACCAGCTATTGCGGTTGGCGGTGTGGGGGCGGCGGATGGTGGTGGCGAGGACTTTGAGGTTGGGATACTCGGCGAGGACGCGGCTGGCCATGGGTGCGAAGGTGTCGAGGGTGTGCCAGGCGGGGCGGTGGGCATCGTCGCCGAGGGCTGCGGCGAGGTCGCCTTCGTGGCCGAAGAAGATGTCGACGAGGGGGAGGATGGTGCGGTTCACTTCGACGGAACGTTGACGGCCTCCGCGGGAGGCCCAGAGGGAGGGGCGATAGTTGGCGTCGTAGCTTACGAGGGTGCCGTGGCGGCGGGCGGCGGCGATGGCTTCGCGAACGAGCTCGGTGGCGTCTTCGGAGAGCGCGGCCATGATGCCGCCGGTGTGGAAGACGCGGACGCCTTCGGTGCCGAAGATGGCGTCCCAGTAGATGGTGCCGGGCTTGAGTTGGGAGATGGCGGTATGGCCACGGTCCATCATGCCGAGGCCGGGGCGGACGCCGAAGCCGCGCTCGAGGAAGTAGATGCCGTTGCGGGCGTCGCGGCCTACGCCGTCGAAGGGCTGCCAGTGGATGTGGGAGGTGTCGACGCCGCCCTGGAGGATGAGGTCTTCGACGAGGCGTCCTACGGGGTTGTCGACCAGGGCGGTGGCGATGGAGGTGCGGAGATTGAAGCAGCGGCGGAGACCGCGGGCGACGTTGTACTCGCCGCCGCCCTCCCAGACGCGGAAGTTGCGCGAGCCGACGATGCGGCCTTCGCCGGGATCGAAGCGCAGCATGACTTCGCCGAGGGAGAGGAGGTCCCAGCGGCAGTCGGCGGCGGGGCGGAGAGGGAGGGCGGGCGTTGATTGATCCATTTCGTGCTGACTCCGAATTATGGTGTGCCGCGGCCGGTGAGTTGGCGGATCAGGTCGACTTCGTGTTGGCGGTAAGGCTTGTCGTCCTGGCGAAAGACTTCGTGGAACCAGAGGGTGGGTTGCGAGAGGACGTAGGGGTGCTCCCAGGAATCCCACGGGAAGTAGGTCTGGGTTTTGCCGGCGACGAGGCCCCAGTTGATCGCGGCGACGTGATATTGCTTGGCGATGGGCAGGGAATTGTCGAAGGTGCTCCCGGCGCCGCGCGCCATGTACTCGGTGCAGATAATGGGGCGGCCGAGGGGCTGGAGTTCCTTGATGCGGGCTTCGAATTCTTCGGGCCAGCCGTAGTTGTGGAAGCTGATGACGTCGGACTCGGCGAGCTGGATTTTGGTGGTGGCGCTTTCGCGGTCGGGGTGCGACCAGTCGCCCATCCAGACGCCGCTGGTGAGGGGCTGGATGGGATGCTCGGCGCGGGCCCAGGCGAAAGCGAGGGGCAGCAGGTGGTCGACGCGCTCGGTCTTGTGCGGCGTGGCCGGATATTGATCGGTGGGATTGTCGGGCTCATTCCAGACATCCCACGCGAGGACGCGGGGGTCGTTGGCGAAGGCGCCGACGACGAACTTTACGTAGGCTTCGAGCTTGGGTTCGGCGGCGGGGTCGGTGAGCTCTGCCATGCCGGGGCTCTGCACCCAGCCGGAGTTATGCACGCCGGGGATGGGCGGATGCTGCGGGCCGAGCTTGGGGTTGGGATCCCAGCAGGAATCGAAGAGCACGAGGATGGGCTTGATGTTGTGCTTGGCGGCGATGGCGAGGAACGCGTCGAGGCGCTGCTTGAAGCCTTCGGGGTCCTGTTGCCAGAGTTGGTCCTGGAGGAAGACCCGCATGGTGTTCATGCCGATCGACTGCGCCATGCCGAGTTCTTTGTCGTTGAGCTGCGGGTTCCAGGTGGCAGCCTGAAACATTTCAAGCTGATTGATGGCGTCGGAGGGAACGTAGTTGGCGCCTACCAGCCACGGTTGCTGCGCGTACCAGGCGTTGGCCTTTTCGGTGGACCAGCGCGCGGGGTGCTGGGCGACGGCGATGGTTGTGGAGATGAGCGACAGGCAGAGGACCTTTGCTGCTAACTTCATGTTTCCCTCACGGATTGGTTGTGCGAAGTGCGTCGAATTGATAGTAGCCGAATGAGCAGAAGGTTGGGGATGGCGCGTTCGATGGGGGCGTTGGGTCGGCTATGATCGTGCGATGAATGCTTTTGATTTAAGCGGCCGATGCGCCGTGGTGGTGGGTGGAACGTCCGGGCTGGGGCGCGAGATTGCGCTGGGGCTGGCACGTGCGGGAGCAAACGTGGTGGCTAGCTCTCGTCGGATTGAGCAGGTGGAGGAGGTCGCGGCAGCCATCGAGGCGGAGGGTCGGCGCACGCTGCGGGTGTGCTCGGACGTGCTGGATCGGGCGTCGTTGGAGGCGCTGCATGCGGGCGTGCTCGAGGCGTTTGGGAGCGTGGAGATTTTGGTGAACGCTGCAGGCATCACGTCGCGCGTGCCGACGATCGATTGCACGGAAGAGACGTGGCAACGGATCTTCGATACAAACCTTTTGGGGACGCTGCGCGCGTGCCAGATTTTTGGGCGCTCGATGCTGGAGAAGGGTCGCGGCAGCATTATCAACATCGCTTCGCTGTCGAGCTTCGTTGCGTTTCACGAGGTGGCGGCGTACGGCGCGAGCAAGGCCGGCGTGGCTGCGCTGACGCGCTCGCTGGCGATCGAGTTTGCGCCAATGAACGTGCGCGTGAATGGGATAGCGCCGGGGATATTTCCCACCGACCTGAATCGCGAGCTGCTGTTCACGACGGCGCGCGGCCGCGAGGAGATTCTGCGCACACCGATGGCGCGCTTTGGGCGGCTGGAAGAGGTCGCGGGGGCCGCGGTGTATCTTGCGTCGGATGCGGCGTCGTTTGTGACTGGAGAAATTCTTACGGTGGACGGCGGCTATCTTGCGAGCGGCGTGAATCAGTAAGACAGGGATCAGGGATTATGCGGGTTCGATATACTTCATGGCGTTCCTCGGAGCTTGAAAAAATGTCCTTAGAAGTGCCCAGATCCGACGGCCGGGGATTCACCTCGCGCCCCGCAGAGTCGAATATTCGCTGGTTCGTGTGCTTCCTGCTGTTCCTGGCGACGACCATTAATTACATGGACCGGTCGGTTCTGTCGCTGATCGAGCCACTGCTGCACTTGCCGTTCATGGGCTGGCTGCCGGGCGTGGGCGCGGCGTACCAGGCGGGGTATCACCTGAACTACGGGCACATCGTGGAGTGCTTTCAGATTGCGTATGCCGTGGGATTTTTGGTGGCGGCGCCGTTCATCGATCGACTGGGGACAAAGGTTGGGTACGCCGTGGCGATCAGTGTGTGGGCCGTCGCATCGATCAGCCATTCGCTGGTGCATTCGGTGGTGGGGTTCTGTATTGCGCGCGCATGTTTGGGGCTGGGCGAGTCTGGGAATTTTCCGGCGGCAATCAAGGCGACCAGCGAATGGTTTTCCAGCGAAGATCGCGCGCTGGCGATTGGGTTGTTTAATTCGGGCGCGAACGCGGCGTTCTTTATTGCGCCGGCGATTGTGCCACTTGCGACCCTGCACTTCGGTGGATGGCGCGCCGCGTTTCTTTGCACCGGAGGCATGGGGCTCTGTTGGCTCGTGCTGTGGCTCGCGTTTCCGTATAACCGTCTGCGCCGCGGGCTTACGACGACCCAGGCGGATCTTCGGCGCGTGGTGCCGAACGTTACGGGCAAAAAGCTTTATGGATATCTGCTGCGCAATCGCGGGCTGTATGCCTTCTCGATTGCGAAGGGGCTAACTGATCCGGTGTGGTGGTTCTACCTGTTCTATCTGCCCATGTATCTGAACGACAACTACGGGCTGAGTTTGAAGCAGGCGTACTGGCCGATCGTGGTGGTGTATGCGGTGTCGTCGCTGGGATCGTTTTTCGGCGGAGGCCTTTCGGGATCGCGGATGAAGCGGGGTCACACGCTGAACAGCGGGCGTAAGTTTGCAATGCTGGTGACGGCCGTGTGCGTGTTGCCGCTGATGCTGGTGCCGCACATGCACGCGCTGTTCCCGCACAACGCGTGGCCGGCAGTGGGGCTGTTCGCGCTGGCGGCGGCGGCACACCAGGGCTGGTCGGCGACGTTGTTCGCGACGCCTACGGATATGTTTCCGTCGACGTCGGTATCGACGGTGGTGGGCATTGGCGGAGCGGTCGGGTCGCTGGGCGGAGCGCTGTTCACGGTGCTGGTTTCGCACATGCTGTCACTGCATCCGATGGTCATTTTCACGATGGCAAGCGGTGCGTACGTGGTCTCGCTGCTGATCTTCCAGCTGCTGGTTCCGAGGATTGGCGTGTCGCCGAAGGGTGACGGCGGTGTCGATCTGTGGGCGGAGACGAACGGATAACGGTCGGGCGCGAAGGGAACTGGGCGCGGCGACGAGTGATTCGGCATCCAACGGGATGAGTGAAGCCGAGTGCGGTATGGCGCAAACCTTCGCTTCCCAGGAGCCTGATTGCTATGAAAGCTGCCGTCTTCGATGGAGCCGTTCGTTCGCCGGGAGAGTTTGTGCGCATCGAGGAGGTGCCGCGTCCGGCGATGCAGCCGGGACACCTGCTGCTGCGCGTGTTGGCTTGTGGCGTGTGCCGCACGGATCTGCACATTGTCGAAGGCGATCTCCCGCGGTTGAAGAATCGGCTGATTCCCGGGCACCAGATTGTGGGCGAGGTGGCCGAGGGCGCGACTGCAGAGATGCCGGTGGGGACGCGGGTTGGCGTGTCGTGGATGGGCGGCGTGGATGGCGATTGCTGGTTCTGCAAGCACGCGATGGAGAATCTCTGCGATCATCCGACGTTCACCGGGTACACGATTGATGGAGGCTACGCGGAGTATGCGCTGGTGCGGTCGGACTTTGCGTATCCGCTGCCTGCGGGGCTCGATCCGGTGCATGTGGCGCCTCTGCTGTGCGCGGGCATCATCGGGTTTCGCAGTCTGCGCGTTGCGGGCGTTGAGCCGGGCGAGCGCGTGGGGCTGTTCGGGTTTGGGAGCTCGGCGGCGCTGGCGATTCAGGTGCTGCAGTCGTGGAAGTGCGAAGTGTATGTGGTGACGCGCGGGGAGAGTCATCGCAAGACGGCGGAGTCGTTGGGGGCGACGTGGGTGGGCGCCGAGGACAAGCGGCCGCCGGTGGAACTGGATCGCGCGATTACGTTTGCGCCTGCGGGGAAGGTGGTAGTCGATGCGCTGTCGAGCCTGCGTAAGGGTGGCGTGGTCGCGATCAATGCGATACATCTGGACGCCATGCCGAGCTTCGATTACGACAAGCTGCTGTGGGGCGAGCGGCAGATTCGCAGCGTGGCGAATATGACGCGGGAGGATGCGCGAGACTTTCTGAAGATCGCGCAGGAGCTGGCAATTCAGCCGCGCGTGGTCACCTTCTCGCTGGACGATGCGAACAAGGCGCTGGTCGCGGTGAAGGATGAGACCGAGGCTGGGTCCTCCGTCATCGTGATGTAATCCTTGTATGGTGTGATGTTGTTTTGAATGACGTGAGTGCATGGGCAGGCAGGGAGCACGATGCAGATACTGGTGATCAATAGCGGATCGTCGTCGATCAAGTTCTCGATCTTTGAGGCGCTTGCACCGCCGGGCGGAGATGCGCCGACGGTTACGCCGCGCTCGTTGTTTGAGGGCGCGCTGAGTGACATTGGGGAAGCTGAAAGCACGCTGACGACGCATGCGACAAGTACGGGCGCGGAGAAATCGGCGGCGAAGAAGGTTGGGATCCATGGTGCGCAGCAGGCGATCGACGAAGTACTCAAAGTGGTTTCGGGTAGCGGCGTGCCGGCGTTTGAGGCGGTGGGGTATCGGGTGGTGCATCCCGGGCCGAAGCTGCGGGAGCATGTGCGGATTACAGATGAGGTGATGGGGGATTTGGAGGCAGCTAGCGAGTTTGCGCCGCTGCATGATCCTGAGGCGGTGCAGATGATTCGCGCGTTCATGGCGCGGTTTCCGAAGCTGCCGCACTATGCGTGCTTCGACACCGTGTTTCACCAGACGATGCCGGCGGACGCGAGCACGTATGCGCTGCCTCCGGAATATGCTGCGCGCGGCGTGCGGCGGTATGGGTTTCATGGGCTGAGCTGCGAGTCGATTGTGCGGCAGTTGAAGCGCGCGGGCGAGGTGCCTCGGCGGATGGTGATTGCGCACCTGGGGAGTGGGTGCAGCGTGACGGCGCTGGTGGATGGCCGGTCGGTGGACACGACGATGGGGCTGACGCCGACGGGCGGCGTGGTCATGGGAACGCGGTCCGGGGATCTGGATCCGGGCTTGGTGCTGTACCTGTTGCGCGAGGGCAAAGGCGATCGGGTGACGGAGGTGGAGGCGCTGCTGAATCGTCGATCAGGGCTGGTGGCGTTGAGTGGAATGGAGAACGATGTGAAGGCGATCCGCGCGGCGGCAGAGACGAATGCGCGCGCGACGCTGGCGCTGAAGATATTTACGCGGAGTGTGACGAAGGCGATGGGCGGATTCAGCTGGCTGCTGGGAGGGCTGGATGCGATCGTGTTTGCGGGCGGGATTGGCGAGCACGACCCACAGACGCGGGCGGAAGTTGTAGGCGGCCTGGGGGCGCTGGGCGTGAGCCTTGACGCGCTGCTCAACCTGAATCTGCGGCGGGCGAAGGACGAGGTGGGCGCAGGCGGCATCCAACCTATCAGTTCCCAGGATTCTGCTACTGCGGTCCTCGTCGTTCCTGCGCGGGAGGACCAGATGATTGCGGTGCATGTGGAAGAGATGGCTCGGCAAGAGGCACGGTCGTAGCTGGCAAAGAGTAGTGACTTCAATGGACCAACAACGTGGTGAAGAACGAGGAGTCTTATGAGCATAAAACTTTCTGCCGGAGATGCAGCAGCTCAGGTTGAACCGTTGAGCGCGGACGAATTGCGCAGGATCGATGCCTACTGGCGCGCCTGCAATTATCTGTGCGTGGGCATGCTGTACCTGATGAAAAATCCTCTGCTGCGCGAGCCGCTGAAGGCCGAGCACATCAAGAATCGACTGCTTGGGCATTGGGGAAGCGATCCTGGGCAGACGTTTACGTGGGTGCATCTGAACCGGCTGATTGCGAAGTACGATCTCGATACGATTTATATTTCGGGGCCGGGGCATGGGGCGCCGGCGACGCTGTCGAACAGCTATCTCGAGGGCGTGTATTCGGAGGTCTATCCGGAGATCAGCCAGGACGTGGAAGGGCTGCAGAAGTTCATGAAGCAGTTTTCGTTTCCGGGCGGGATCGGCAGCCATTGCACGCCGGAGACGCCGGGATCGATCCACGAGGGCGGCGAGTTGGGTTACAGCCTCTCGCATGGATTTGGCGCGGCGTTTGATAATCCGGATTTGATTGTGGCCGTGATGGTGGGCGATGGCGAGTCGGAGACGGGGCCGCTCGCGACTTCGTGGCACTCGAATAAATTTCTCAACCCGATCACCGATGGCGCGGTGCTTCCGATACTGCATTTGAATGGCTACAAGATTGCGAACCCTACGATTCTTGCGCGCATTCCGCATGAGGAGTTGAACAGTCTGCTGATTGGCTATGGATGGAAGCCGTATTACGTGGAGGGCGAGGACCCGGCGGTGATGCATCCGAAGATGGCCGAGGCGATGGAGCAGTGTGTGTTGGAGATTCGCGCGATCCAACAGAAGGCGCGGTCGGCGCCGGCGGGAACGGCGGTGGAGCGGCAGCGGTGGCCGATGATTGTGCTGCGTTCGCCGAAGGGCTGGACGTGTCCAAAGGAGGTTGACGGACACAAGCTGGAAGGCTCGTGGCGGGCGCACCAGATGCCGATTGTGGATCCGAAGACGAACCCGGCACACTTGGCGCTGGTTGAGGAATGGTTGCGGAGTTATCGCCCTGAAGAGTTATTTGATGAGGCGGGGACGTTGGTTGAGGAACTGCGCGAGCTTCCGCCGAAGGGCCTGCGGCGCATCTCCGGAAACCCGCACGCGAATGGTGGCGTGCTGCGCAAGCCGTTGGACCTTCCTGACTTCCGCGCGTATGCCGTGAAGGTGGATGACCCGGGCAAGATCTCGGTGTCGTCGACCAATGTGCTGGGACACTTTCTTGCCGACGTGATGCGCCGGAACATGACGAGGTTTCGCGTGTTTGGGCCGGATGAGACGGCGTCGAATAAGCTGGATGCGATTTATGAGGCGAGCGAGAAGACGTGGCTGGAGGAGCGTTTGCCGTCGGATGATGATGGGGGATTTCTTTCGACCAGCGGGCGCGTGATGGAGATGTTGAGCGAACACACGCTGGAGGGCTGGTTCGAGGGTTATCTGTTGACGGGGCGGCACGGGTTGTTCGCGACGTACGAGTCGTTCGTGCATGTGATCGACTCGATGTTTAACCAGCATGCGAAGTGGTTGGAGAAGAGCAAGCTGGAGCTGCGGTGGAGGGCGCCGATCTCTTCGCTCAACCTGCTGATCACGTCGCTAGTGTGGCGGCAGGACCACAACGGATTTACGCACCAGGATCCGGGCTTTCTGGACCTCGTGACGAACAAGAGTCCGGAGGTGACGCGCATCTATCTGCCGCCGGATGCGAATTGCTTGCTGAGCGTTGCGGATCACTGTTTGCGCAGTACGAATTATGTGAATGTGATTGTTGCGGACAAGGCGCTGCACTTGCAATACCTGCCGATGGATCAGGCGGCCGACCATTGCACCAAGGGCATTGGCATCTGGGATTTCGCGAGCAACGATCAGGGCCAGGAGCCGGACGTGGTGATGGCGTGTGCCGGCGATATTCCGACGTCCGAGGCGTTGGCCGCGGTTGCGATTCTGCGGGATCGCTGCCCCGAGGTCAAGATACGCTTCGTCAATGTGGTGGATTTGTTTCGGCTAATGCCGGAGAAGGAGCATCCGCATGGGCTGTCGGATCGGGAGTTCGATGGTTTGTTTACCAACGACAAGCCGGTGATCTTCAACTTCCATGCGTATGCTTCGCTGATTCATAAGTTCACGTACAACCGCACGAATCATGCGAACTTTCACGTGCGCGGGTATAAGGAAAAAGGAAACATCAACACGCCGCTGGAGTTGGCGATCCTGAACCAGATTGATCGCTTCAACCTGGCGATTGATGTGATCGATCGCGTGCCGGCGCTACAGGTTACCGCGGCGCACACCAAGGAATGGCTCAAGGATCAGATCATCGATTCGATCTGCTATGCGAACGAAAACGGCATCGATCGTCCGGAGATCAACGACTGGAAATGGCCGGCGCGAAGGACGCAAATGTAACGCGCCTGAGGCTTACGCGCTTGGCTTCTCGGCTAGCTTGTGAGCCTCGGAGGTGCGCTGCTCGATGGGCGTGTAGGGCGCGGGGTAGACAGGGCCGGTGTAGTTGGCGCGCGGGCGGATGAGGCGATTGTCGTCATGCTGCTCGATGACGTGGGCGCACCAGCCGGAGATGCGGCTTAGCGCGAAGATGGGCGTGAAGAGATCGATGTCGATGCCGAGCGTGGTGTAGGTGCTGGCGGAGTAGAAGTCGACGTTGGCGTTGAGCTTCTTCTCCTCTTTGACGTAAAGCTCGATCTTGCGCGACATCTCATACCACTTCGGATTGGCGTCCTTGCCGAGATCCTCGGACATGCGGCGGAGGTGGGTGGCGCGAGGGTCTTCGGTGGTGTAGACGCGGTGGCCGAAGCCGGAGATTTTTTCCTTGTTCGCGATCATGGTGCGGACGTGCTCGACGGGGTCTTCGCCGGCCTGGTCGATGGCGTAGAGCAGGTGCATGACGGCCTCATTCGCGCCGCCGTGCAGCGGGCCTTTGAGCGCTCCGATGGCGCCGGTGATGGCGGAGTGCAGGTCGGAGAGGGTTGCGGCGATGACGCGCGCGGCGAAGGTGCTGGCGTTGAGCTCGTGGTCAGCGTGCAGAACGAGCGCGACGTCGAGCGCCTTGGTGGCGGTCTCCGACGGCTTTTCGCCGTTGAGCATCCAGAGGAAGTTTGCTGCGTGCGAAAGCGACGTGTCCGGCTTGATGATTTCCTTGCCCTTGCGGATGCGGTCGAAGAACGCAATGATCATGGCGATCTGCGCGGTGAGGCGGAAGCTCTTGCGGACGTTGGCGGTGTGGAGAACGGACTTTTCGTCGGGGTCGTAGATGGAGAGCAGCGAGACGGCGGTGCGGAGGACTTCCATGGGCGAAGCGGTCTTGGGAAGGCGGGTGAGGAAGTCAATCACATCGTCGGGTAGCTGCCGCGTGGCCGCCAGCTGGTGCGAAAAATCATTCAGCTCCGCAGCGGTCGGCAGGCTTCCATTCCAGAGCAAAAAGGTCGTCTCTTCGAAGGACGACTTCTGCGCGAGCTCGTGGATGTCGATGCCACGGTAGGACAGAATTCCTTTGCCTCCGTCGATGAAACAGATGGAGGAATCGTTGGCAATGACATCTTGCAAACCCTTGGGTGCGACGGTGGACATAGGTGCAGCGCTCCTGAAAACCAGCTACGTACGCAGTACCCTGCGATTATCGGGCAGCGCAGAAGGGGTTGTCACGAGACTTGGCCGAATATCGATTGAGTAACCGATTTGCGAGTCAAGAGATGGTGGAGCAGGTAAAGCGCAGGGGCGAGAGCGCGGAAAGATCGATGGCTGGGGGTTTTCCTTCGAGCAGGTCGGCCATGAGCAGGGCCGTGGCGGGGGCCTGAAGGATGCCATTGCGGTAGTGTCCGGTGGCGATGAAGTGCCCGGGACGGGAACAGGCTCCCAGAATGGGCAGCTTGTCGGGTGTAGCGGGACGGAGGCCTGCCCAGGACTCGACCGTGGGAGCTTCCGCTTCGGACGCGAACGCCGGAAGAAGCTCGGCGGCGAGCGCTCGCAAGGAGGCCAGATCAGCGGCGTGAACGGAGGTGTCGAAGCCCGCGTCCTCGACGGTGGCTCCGATCAGTGCGGTGCCTGCCTGCGGGCCGCGGGTGCGCGGGCAGATGTAGATGCGTTCGCTGCGATGAACCTCGTCGAGGGGAAACGGCAGGCGCACGCGCAACATCTGCCCCTTGCAGGGCGTGACGGAAAATGTGTCGACGTCGAACGCGGCCAACACTTCGGTGGTCCAGGCTCCCGCTGCGTAGAGGACAGCGTCGGCGGTGATTGGCGCGGCCCCGCTCAACTGGATCATCGCGCGGCTGCCATCCTGCCGGATGGCGGCGATCTGCGTATGTTCGAGCAGGCGAATTGATGTCGCCCTCACCGCAGCGAGGAGGGCCGCAGCCAGCTGCCGGGGATCGAGCGAGTGTTCCGCCAGCCGGAGGGTCGACCCGTCCGCGAGGTACTGCACCGTGGTGCTGGTCTGGAAGGGAACCGAGATCCCGGAGAGCGCCTCCAGGCGGGCCAGGAACGCGGGATAGCGTTCGGCGCTGAGACGCGAGAGCTCGCGAAGTTCAGGAGGATTGCCGGGATCGTCGGCTGCCAGCATCCCGGCGGCGGCCGTGGAGGCGCCTCCGAGGCTTTGCCCGCGCTCGACGACGGTGACGTTGGCCCCGCGGTCGTTGAGCTCCAGGGCTATCGACAATCCGATCAATCCGGCGCCAATCACGACGACGTCGGGGGTCCGGATTGAGTCGAAACGCATGCTCATCTGTCCTCATTATCCATCGTGGTCCATCGTGTATTTTCCGGGCGAGCGGGTTGCGTAGATTGATACATCGTTGTGCGATCTATCCAGATGCGTTCCCAGGAATCGTACAATCGAGATCACCCTCGTTTCTGGGCGCCTTTTGGCGTCCACTCCCGAGCGGAATCTGCATCTTATCGTTCAGGTTTACTCTGGGCGAAATCACGCTCAAAAGAGCGCACCTGCAAGGAGGAAGTCAACGAATGAGCCTATTAGATGACAGTGGAAGCACAACGCATGACACCTACGTGGAGCATAAGCCGGCAACATGGCTGGTAGGGGTTGCAGTTGCGGCGTTGATCGTCGCCTTGGGTGGCTTGGCCTGGAGTTTCGGGTTGCAGAGCCATCTGACAGATGCGGAGTCCAAGCTTGCAGCCGCGACCGCGCAAAACGCATCGCTCTCGGAAAAAATTGACGACACCAATGAGCGCATGAAGGCCCAGGGCCAGGCGTTGGCTCAGAGCGTTGGTCTGACACAGAAGCAGTTGCAGGATAAGTCAGATGAACTCGTCGCGAGCGAGCAGAAAGAGGCGATCCAGACGCAGCGCCTTGCACGCGAACAGAAGGCGACCGCGCAGCAGGTTGGCGCGGTGCAGACGGATGTATCGAGTGTGAAGACCGATGTAGGCGGCGTGAAGACGGACGTTGCCAGCACCAAGGCGGATCTCGACGCGACCAAGACCCAGTTGAACCGTGTGATGGGCGATGCTGGCGTGATGAGCGGCCTGATCGCTACCAATCACACGGAGCTGGAGGAACTGAAGCACAAGGGTGATCGCAACTACTACGAGTTCACGCTCGATAAGGGTGCGGGTGCCAAGAATGTTGGAACCATCAAGATCGATCTGAAGAAAATTGATATGAAGCGTTCTAAGTTCACGCTGGTGGTTAGTTCGGACGACCGGAGCATCGAGAAGAAGGACCGGACGCTCGACGAGCCCATCCAGTTCTACTCTGGCAAGACGCCGGCGCTCTTCGAGATCGTCGTAAACAACATTGGCAAGAAGACGGTTTCGGGATATCTCAGCACGCCGAAGAGCGCGCCGGAACCGATGCCCGCTCCGAGCTCGGGTCAATAACTGCTTCACAAAATGTTTAGCTTAAGGGGGCTGCACACACTGTGCAGCCTCTGAGTTTTTAAGGGAGAGCTACGTTGATGGGCGCGGCGTCGTGAGCCAGGTGCACGGTGAGCGTGGCTAACTTTCTGGCGCGCCATTGCTTTTCGGATGTTTGTGGAAACAGCAGCACGACGGTACCGACGCGGGTGGTGCCTGGCGTGATTGCATCCTCAAATTGAAGCGGCGGCGGTGCAGGCGCGCTGACCAGCGGACTGATCTGCGGGAAGGTCTGCTCCAGCCGCGATAGATCGAGCGGAGAGATTACGGTCGCATCCAGCTTCGTGCCATCGTCTTTCGTCATCGTGGCGGAGGTGCCGCTGAGGGAGAGCGGCAGGCGCAGCTTGTCCTCGATGCTGAGCGTCGCGACGATATAGACATCGTCCTCGGATTCGGGGGTTGCACCGATGAGGTGGCTGCTGCTGGGCGCCTGTTGGAACTCGGTGTGAGGCGCGAAGACCGCGGTCTTCTGCACGGTGATCTCGGCAGTCTTGCGCGGGTTGAGAAAGTAAACCGCCGCACCGATCACGATCATGACGAT
>Ga0302228_10001713_pt1 | contig 15737 bp, 13 predicted proteins | sample II_Palsa_N1_2_FD_193519 | JGI IMG/M metagenome (GOLD analysis project Ga0302228, IMG submission 193519) | Peat permafrost microbial communities from Stordalen Mire near Abisko, Sweden - II_Palsa_N1_2 | ecosystem: Environmental > Terrestrial > Soil > Palsa > Peat permafrost | place: Sweden...
CAGTGCGCTGATGGCCAGCGGCAAGATCGATATCTTTGCCTTTATTGGTACCAACAAGGCCGCCAGTGATTTGAAGAAACTGCACCCGCGCCCTCACCGCTTGCGCGCGGCCCTGGGCCTGGATGCGAAAAACCCGGGCATCGTGTTGCCCCAGGTGGACCTGGACAATGCAGTCAACGAAGCGGTCACCGGCTCGCTGTCGTTCAACGGGCAACGCTGCACCGCGCTGAAAATCCTGTTTGTGCATGAAGACGTGGTCGATCGTTTCATCGAGAAATTCAACCAGAAGCTGCTGACCCTCAAGCCCGGCATGCCCTGGGAAGACGGCGTGTCCCTGACGCCCCTGCCGGAACCGGGCAAGGTCGACTACCTGCACGCGCTGGTGGCCGACGCCGAAGAGAAAGGCGCCAAGGTGGTCAATGCCCATGGCGGTGCAAGCCGGGGTTCGTTTTTCTACCCGGCGGTGCTGTACCCGGTGAACACCGCAATGCGCGTCTACCACGAAGAACAATTCGGGCCGGTGGTGCCGATCGTGCCGTACCGCGACCTGGATACGGTGATCGATTACGTGCTGGAATCGGACTTCGGCCAACAGTTGAGTATCTTCGGCACCGACCCGGCTGAAGTGGGACGCCTGGTGGACACCTTCGCCAACCAGGTCGGCCGCATCAATATCAACGCCCAGTGCCAGCGCGGGCCGGACACCTTCCCGTTCAACGGCCGCAAGAATTCGGCCGAAGGCACGCTGTCAGTGCATGACGCATTGAGGGTGTTTTCAATCCGCACATTGGTGGCGACCAAGTTCCAGGACAGCAACAAGGCCCTGATCAGCGACATCATTCATGATCGGGCGTCGAGCTTTTTGACCACGGACTATATTTTCTAATAGCCAACACAGATCCAAATGTGGGAGCGGACTTGCTCGCTCCCACATTTGATCGATGAACCCTGACTATCGAGGCCAACTTAATACCGATGAACCTCCCCCCTTTCGCCCGTCGCCTGCTGCGTCCCCTGCTGGACCCTTACCGTCGTTACCGCCATGCCAAACTGATTCACGCCGTACGGGTTTCCCTTGGTTTGCTGGCGACGATCCTGCTGACCACCGGCATCAACCTGCCCCACGGCGAATGGGCCTCGGTGACCATGCTGGTGGTGATCGGCGGTTTACAGCACCATGGCAATATCGGCAAAAAGGCCGTAGAGCGCGCCTACGGCACCCTGATCGGCGCCAGCGTCGGGTTGCTGCTGGTGGCACAACAGGCGTACCTGGGCCAGCCGCTGCTGACCTACCTGCTGATGTCGGTGGTCTGCGGGTTCTTTTCCTATCACGCCATCGGCAAGGGTGGGTACACCGCGCTGTTATCAGCCATCACCGTGTTTATCGTGGCCGGCCATGGCGATAATCCGTTGTCCGATGGCCTGTGGCGCACCGTCGATATCCTGATTGGTATCGCCCTGGCCCTGGCGTTTTCCTTCGCTCTGCCGCTGTATGCCGTGTACTCCTGGCGCTACAACCTGGCCAGTGCCCTGCGCGATTGCGCGACGATCTACAGCCGGATCATCAGCGGCCAGTCGGTCACTGACGATGAACACCTCAAACTACTCAGCCGCTTGAACGCGGCCATGGTGCAACTGCGCTCGCTGATGCCGTCGGTGTCCAAGGAAGTGCGGATTTCCATGACGGAACTGGACGCGATTCAACGCCATCTGCGCATGTGCATCAGCACCCTGGAGATCCTCGGCAACACCCGACCCGATCCTCGGGATGAACAGGCCATGGCGCGTATGCAGGTGGTGCTCAAGGCAGAGCATCGGCAGATTCGGGTGCAGTTGATCGGGATGGCACGGGCGTTGAAATCGGGCGTGACGGAACGGTTGGAGCGACCCAGCCACCTACACACAAGCGAAGCGACATTGGAGGCTCCAGTGCACAGTGCGCTGGATGGGTATCGGTTGTTGACGCTGCAGTTGGTCGCAAACATTGATGCCATGCGCCAACGTCTGGCTAAAACGGCCAGCCATTGGAAGATTTGATCAAGCCCGTTGCAGCGCCATCACCAGCAGGTCATGTAAGGCCGGTAACCCGAGCTCCGGGTTATCGCTGCCAAAGTGCAACACGTTCGTCCAGGGGTGAACCTGCCGGTACACACTCTGTGGGGTGCTCGATGTAACTCGTCGCCCCGTTTACACAACTGAATAGATTCACACTTCCACTTACAATTTTTTCACGAATTATTCACATCCGCCACCGTAGGGTGAAGCCTCATCCGTTACAAACGCTTCACTTAAAAACCCGCCGCCCCAGCGGGTTTTTTTTGGCCTGAATTTTACGTGGGTTTGAATCAAGGGAAGGTGTGCCAAGGGGTGGTCCGCCGGCTCATTGCGAGCCGGCTTTGCGTTAGCGTGCAGCCTTGCTCGGCGTCGCGACTGGCGCTTGTTCACGAATCGCCCGCTGGGTATCCAGCACCCGCGCCAAGGCGGTCTCCGCCTCGGGACTTTGCTGTGGCACGCGAATGGCCGCCGACACCAGGGTGATCAGCTTGGCCATGACTTCGGCGTCCGTGGCCGGCCGCCCCAGGCTCATGGAGTTCATCAGCAAGCGCAATTCCGTGCCAGCCATCACCCCGGAAATCGCCTTGAGGGCAAACTGCAGGCGCACCCCCAGCTCGTTGCGCGGCAAGTCCGGCAGCGCCAGGGCGAACGCTTCAAAGAAACGCTGGAATACCGGCTGGTAATGCACCTTGAGGTATTCCTGGATAAACGGTGAGGTATCGCTATACACCCGCCCCAGGAAACGGATGAAGGACCGCCCTTCGCCGCTGGCCGGGTCGGCACGTTCCATGCCCATGGCCGGCGCGAACAGCACGCCCAGCAAGGTGTCGCAATCCAGCGGGCCGTCGGACTCGGCCTCGCACCGCGCCAGCAACTCCAGGCGCTGCTCGTTGAGCGGCTCCAGGCGCTGCATCAGCAAGGTCTTCATCAGGGAATCTTTGTCCCCGAAGTGATAGTTCACCGCAGCGAGATTGACCTGGGCCCTCTCGGTAATCTGCCGCAACAAAACAGCGTCATAGCCGTATTTGATGAAAAGAGCCTCTGTCGCATCCAGCAATCGAGTCTTGGTAACGTTTGGAGCGCTGAGTTTCTTCGCGACCATAGGGGTTCCACGTGGGAAATATTATGTTTTAAAAATAAATTTGATTTTTTATACCGGGGGTGCGGATCGAAAGCAAGTAGTGACACTGCGCTATCCTTTCACGAAGAGGTCGCTGGCCGCCGCGCGGGTGTTGACTGCAAGCACCTTGCACCGTGGAATTGCACGGCTATTCGGAGGGGCAAAACCGCTCTATCTCTGTGGCTGGCGAAGCGGGATGATCGAGGTTACTATTCAAACAATATTTTAAAAACAAGAAATAAAACCAGTCCGTGACGTGTCCCAGGCCCCCCTGAACTTGTTACAAGAATTTTCAGGAGTATGGCAGGAGCGTCGAGGCTGCAGGCGTAGTCACGATGACAGATACCCCCGCGCTCCCAGGCTTCATTTCCCTGCAAGGCATAGGCAAAAGCTATCAGCTGGCCGGGCAGCACCTGTCCATTCTTAATGATGTGTGCCTGTCCATCACCCACGGCGACAGTTGCGGCATCCTCGGCGCTTCCGGCTCCGGCAAGAGCACCCTGCTTAATATCCTCGGCCTGCTGGACCTGCCCGATTGCGGCCAGTACCACTTTGCCGGCCATGACATTTTCAATGCCAGTCCCGATCAACTGGCAGCCATCCGTAATCAGCAGATCGGTTTTGTATTCCAAAGCTTCAACCTGCTGCCGCGCCTGAGTGCCCTGGACAATGTTGCCCTGCCCCTGAGTTACCGCGGCATCTCCCGTCATGAATCCGTAGAGCAAGCACTGCGCATGCTCGATCAGGTGGGCCTGGCAGAACGCGCCCACCACCGCCCGGCTGACCTGTCCGGCGGCCAGCGCCAACGGGTGGCGATTGCCCGGGCACTGGTGGGCAAACCCTCGGTGATCCTCGCCGACGAACCCACCGGCAACCTCGACAGCCACACCGCCCAGGACATCATGGACCTGCTGCTGGCCCTCAACCGCGAGCAACAGGTCACGCTGATTATCGTCACCCACGACCCCCACATTGCCGAGCGCCTGAATCGCAAGATTCTGGTGCGCAATGGCGTGGTGCAAGAGGCTGGTCGCCTATGAGCCTGCGGGTCGAACAAAGCCTGAGCCAACTGTTGCACGAGGCGTTTGTCAGCCTGCGAACCTTGGGCAAGCGTTCGATCCTGGCCTTGCTGGGGATCGTCATTGGCAGCTCTTCGGTGGTGGCGCTGATCAATATCGGCCACAACGCGGCCGAAGACGCGGCGGCGATTTTCAAGGACATGGGCACCGACACCCTGGTGGCGCAATTCCCGCCGCGCGGCAGCAGCACCGCGCCCATGCGCGCCAGCCTGGACCTGGACGCCATACGCAAGACCATACCGGGCATCGCGCATATCGGCGCGATTTCGCAGTTCAGTGGGCCGGTGGTATTCCATGGCCGCGCGTTCAATACCGGGATTATCGGCAGCACGCCGGACCTGAAGGACGCCATGCGCCTGTCCCTGCGCGAAGGGCGCTTCCTCTCGCCGTTTGACGGTGGCGAAATCTATGCGGTGATTGGCGATCAGGTCGCTCAGGCCCTCAGCACCCCAGGTGACCCACTGCAACTGGGTGACCGTGTGCGGATCAGCGATTACCTGTTCCTGATCGTCGGCATCCTGCAGAGCCAACCCCGATCCATGCTGATTCCCGTGCAAGCCAACGAAGCGATGTTCATCCCCGCCGAGGGCATGCGCCGCATCTACCCCACGCCACAAATCAGCAATGTGGTCATCCGCGCCACGCCAGGCCAGGACATGGAGCGCATCGCGCGCGACGCCGCCACCGCGCTGAAAGCCCAACTCACCGACCACGATGTCGATATCCAGGTGCCCCAGCAAATGATCGACGGCATGACCCGGCAAAGCCGCACCTTCGCCTACCTGTTGCTGGCCCTGGGGGCGATTTCCCTGGTGGGCGGCGGCGTTGGGGTAATGAATGTGATGCTGATGAACGTCTCGGAGCGGCGTCGGGAAATCGGCATTCGCATGGCCTTGGGCGCGCGCCAGCGGGACATTCGCAACCTGTTTCTGCTGGAAGCGGTCACCCTCACCGCCGTCGGTGCCTTGTGCGGCGCCGTGCTGGGCATGAGCGCCGCTTATCTCTATGCGTGGTTGTCCGGCTGGCAGTTTTCCCTGGCAATTGCCGCCTTGCCCCTGGGGGTGGGCAGCACGTTGCTGGTGGGGCTGTTTTTTGGCATCTACCCGGCGGTCTCGGCGTCGCGGTTGCAGCCAGTGGAGGCGTTACGTGATGAATAAACGCCACGTTCTGCTGCTGATCAGTCTTCTCAGCTTGCCCAGCCTGGCCGCCGAGGTGGTGATCAATCCCTCAGCGCCGAGCACCACCCGCAGCGGCTATAACCGCAGTGTGTCCCTCAGCAACCAGACCACCACCCTGACCCTGGGCGACGCGGTCTATCTGGGCCTGCGCAACAACCCGGCGATTCGCAGCAGTTACCTGCAACGGGTCGCGCAGAAGTTCGACCTGCGGGTGGCCGAAGACACCTTCAACCCCAAACTCGTGCTTAACAGCTACTACCGCGCCAACCGGGGTTCGGCAGACAACGCCCGCAATACCAACGTGGCACCCGCCGCCACCTTGCTCGGTGAATACGGCACTCGGCTGAGCATGTCCTGGACCCAACAGCTGAACAACGCCAACCGTGCCGGACGCTTTCGCAGCGACGGCCTCGACCTTGCGATCATCCAGCCATTGATGCGCGGCGCCGGCTGGGACGCCACCACCGCGCCGCTGCGTCTGTCACGGCTGGCAGAACAGGCCAACCGGTTAAACCTCAAGGCCACCGTGGCGCAAACCATCAGCCAGATCATCGCCACCTACCGCGAACTGTTGCGGGCCCAGGAGCAACTGAGCATCGTCCAGGACGCGCTCAAGCGCGCAAACACCTTGCTTGAGGTCAACAAGGCGCTGATCGCCGCCGGGCGCATGGCCGAGTTCGAAATCGTGCAGACCGAAGCCGACATCGCCACCCAGCAACTGGGCGTGGAAGAAGCCCAGAACCAACTGGACACCAGCCGCCTGGCCCTGCTGCGTTTGCTGGCGCTGGACCTGTCTACGCCGATTCGTGCCACCGAAGCCCTGGAAGCCACCCCCATGAACATCGACAAACGCCAGGCCTTCAACCTCGCCCAGAATCAGCAACCGGAATACCTGGCCGCCCTGCTCGGCAGCCAGCAGGCCGACCTCAACCTGGTGATCGCCAAGGACTCGGGGCGTTGGCAAGTGGACCTGATCGCCGGGGGCAATCAGTTTCGCGACGCCTACAATAACGACAGCGGCAATACCAACACCCGCCGCTGGGACAGTTATGCCGGTATTCAGGTGCAGATCCCCATCGGCGACATCAGCACACGCCAGGCCGAGGTACACGCCCGGGTCGATGTGGAAAACCAGCAGATCGCCATCGACGACGCCAAGCAGCAACTGGAACGCAACGTCAACGATGTGGTGCGTGACCTCGGCACCCGCTGGCGCCAGTATGAAATCTCGCAACGGGCAGTCGAGCTGTCCAAGCGCAAGATCGAAATTGAACGGGAAAAACTCAGCGCCGGGCGCTCCACCAACTTCCAGGTACTGAGTTTCGAGACCGACCTGCGCAACGCCGAGAACTCACGGCTCAATGCGCTGATTGCCTATTTGAATGCCCAGACCCAGCTCGACCTGACCCTGGGCATGACTCTGGAAAGTTGGGAAATCGCCCTCAATGACTACTAATCGAAAACGCCTGTTGGGCGCTGTGTTGATCGTGCTGTTGGCCGGTGCCGCGATCGCGCTGGTCAGCTATCGCAGTCCCGCCGCCGACCAACCCGCTACAGCCGAGCAGTGGCTGGTGGTGAAGACCGATCCGCTGGTGCATCAGATTGGCCTGGTGGGCAAGATCGAACCCGACACTACCATCACCCTCACCGCGCCCTTCGACGGCAACGTACAGGCCAATCTGGTGGAACAGGGCCAACGGGTGGACGCCGGCCAGGTGCTGCTGCGCATGGACCCGGCTACCCTCGAAGTACAACTGCGCGACGCCCTCTCCGCCCAACTCAAGGCCCGGCGTACCGTGCAGGAAATGCAGGACTGGGACAGCGGCCAACTGGTCGGCCGCGCCCGGCGCAGCCTGCGCACGGCAGAAATGACCGCCGGCAACACTCAACGCAAATTGACCGAAAGCGAAAACCTGTTCAAGCGCGGCATCATCCCCCGCAATGAACTGGACGACCTCAAGCAACAGTCCCAGCAACAACAGTTGGACCTGACGGCCGCCCGCAGCGAGTTGCAACAGGCGTTGGACCAAGGCAAAGGTGAATACCGACAGATCGCCGATATGGAACTGACCAATGCCACGGTGAAATATGAAGCCTTGCGCACGCTGCTCGACGGTCAGGAAGTCAAGGCGCCGTTCTCTGGCATCGTGGTGCCTGCACCCGGCAGCAGCTCGCCCCAAGGGGGGGCAGCCAACAACACACCGGTGCAGGCTGGCAGCAAGGTCAGCCAGGGTCAGGTGCTGTTCGGGCTGGCCAATATCGAACGCTTGAAAATCGTCGCCAAGGTCTCGGAGCTGGACATCAACCAACTGCACCAGGGCCAGGCCGTAGAAGTCATGGGCGATGGCTTTGACGGTGAACGGCTGACTGGCTCCGTCAGCGTGGTCAGCGGCCTGGCTATTGCCAGTGAAGCCCAAGGCAGCGCGCAATTCCCGGTGACCCTGTCGATCCCCAAGCTGACCCCGCAACAGCTGCAACGGGTGCGCCTGGGCATGAGCGCCCGGTTGACCATCGTGACCTACAACAATGACCAGGCGATCATCGTGCCGGCCCAGGCGATCACGCGCGGTGACAGTGGGCTGACGGTGGAGTATCGGGCGGCGATGGACAAACCGGTGGAACGGGTGACGGTGACCACGGGGCAGTCGACGGCGCAGGGGGTTGAGGTGTTTGGGTTGAAGCCTGGTCTGGTGAGAGTCCCCGCCCTGTAGCCGCTGCCGAGGCACGAGACTGCAATGGGTTTGGTGCGGCATTCCGACGCAGCGGCCCCAAAAGTCGGTCCTGCGGCCCGTATCGCAGCCTCGTGCCTCGGCAGCGGCTACAAAGGGTTGCGCGAAGGTGCGGCGAGTCGCACCGCCAGCGCCTTCGCCTGACTCGCCACATCCGTCACCGCCGTGCTCTCCCACCACATCCCCCGCAACGGCGGCCCCATGGCGAACAACCGTTGGCTGACGTGCCCCCGCACATCCACCACCGCGCCAGACACATCCGCTGCAATCCCCAACGCCAACGGCCCCGGCTGAATCAAACCACGGGCCAACAATTGCCGGGGCAATGGCCGGGCCACGCGGCGCCAGTCATATTCAATACCACTGGAGTTGATCAGCGCAGCCCCCGTCATCAACGTGGTGTGCTGCTCACCGCGACGCCGCAGGCGAATGCTCACCTCACCCGCCTCTGACGGCTCCAACCCTTTGAACGAAGCCGCCTGAATGCGCAACCGCCCTTCCCCATGCAAACGCGCCACCAACTCAGCACTCAAGGGCGGCGAACGGTGGTGATGGCTTTCCCACCAAGGCCGCACATGCCGTACAAACTGACGTTTTTCGCTCTCGCTGGCCTGGCTCCACAAGCGCCCGATATGCCCCCGAACCGTGTCCAGCGGTGCTTGCCAATCGATACCCTGATCCAGGGCGGCCCGGCACTGGCGGCGTACTTCACGCAACAGTTGCCCAGGGCTGCGGATACTGTGGTCCTCAGCCAGAAAGTCCACCCAGCCCGGCGGTTGCCGGCGTACGTGGGGCAGCAAACCGTGGCGCGAAAAAATCTCGATAGGCCCACGATGCCCGGCCTGCTCCAGGGAGACCACGGCATCGACCATGGTCAACCCGGAGCCGATGATCAGCACCGTCGACTGTGGGTCCAGTTGAGTCATCGCGCTGACATCCCACGGGTCGACCGCTGCGGCATTGAGGCCGCTGGACTGCATTTGTGGTGTGCGCGCCGCCGGGAACATGCCCGTGGCCAATACTGCAAAAGCGCCCTGCAATGGCTGGCCGTTGTCCAGGGTCAGTAGCGTCGAATGCTTTTCGACCTGCAGGTCGATCACCTCGGCGCGAATATGTTCTACGGTGGATTGGGACGCTGCCTGGGCTTCGGCCAGCCGCTGTTGCGCGTACAGACCAAACATCCCTCGAGGTGGAAACAGCTCGCTGACCGGCACATGCTGCTGGTCCGACTCCGGCCAGCCGCCGCCGGCAATGTATTCGGCCAGCCACTGGGTCAAGTCATCGGCGTTGTCCGGGTCGACACTCATGCGCGCAGCATTGCCATTCAAGGTATGGCCCAACTCCACCGCACTGTAGGCCTCGCCCCGCCCCAGCTCAGCACGCGGCTCGATCACCAGGATCTGCCGTTTGCCGGGCTGGCGCAGCAGTTGCGCGGCCAGCATCGTACCGCTCAAGCCACCGCCGATGATCAGCACATCAGCCTGGCGGATGGCGCTCGTCACCTGTCCGCGTTGGGTTTCACTCATGAACATGCGCCCTTACTGTCTGCCCAGATAGATGTCATGCAAATCCCCCCGCGCCAGCAATTCGGCTGCGCTGCCACTCAGGACGACTCGCCCAGTATCCAGCACATAGCCCTGGGATGCATAGTTGAGGGCGACATTGATGTTTTGCTCCGCGATCAAAAAACTCACCTGCTGTTCGCGATTGAGTTGGCCGATTATCTCGAAAATCTCCTGGACGATCATCGGCGCCAACCCCATGGATGGCTCGTCCAACAGTACCAGGGACGGGCGGGTCATCAGCGCCCGGCCGATGGCGACCATCTGCTGCTCGCCACCGGAGGTCAGCCCGGCGCGGGTGTGGCGCTTGGTCTTGAGACGCGGGAACCAGGCATAGATCCGTTCCAGGTCCTGTTCCATGTCCTTGCGGCTCAAGCGCCGCACGAAGCCGCCGCTGCGCAGGTTGTCTTCCACCGTCAGTTGGCCGAACACGTGCCGGCCTTCCAGCACGTGGACCATGCCCTGGCGCACGCGCTGGCTGGGGTCGATCCCAGCCAGGTCGCGCCCCTGATACTCGATCGACCCCCGGCTGACCTCGGCCCGCTGCGCCCGCACCAACCCGGAAATCGCCTTGAGGGTGGTGCTCTTGCCCGCGCCATTGGCGCCGAGCAAGGCGACGATGGCGCCCTTGGGTACACTCAGGGACACCCCGGCCACGGCCAGGATCGCACCGTCGTAGATCACTTCAATGTCATTGACCTGAAGCAACGCCTGGCTCCACGGCTCGCGGACAGCTTCGCTCATGGCTTATTCATCCCCGGTGCAGGTGCGCGGCGTCAGGCCTTTTTCCTTGGCAAAGGCGGCGGACTTCTCGTCGATCAACGGACGCAACAGCGCACGATCGGCAGCGATCCAGTCGCTGATCAACGTCCAGTTGGCCCCATCCCATTGCTGGACTCGTGCTGAACCGCCGCCTTCATGGTCGCGGCACGAGAGCTTGAGGTTCTGCATCAGGCCCAGGTAACCCATGTCCTTGAGGCGTGCGTCGTCGATGTTCAGGTGCTCCAGGCCCCAACGCCCTTCTTCGCCATTGAGCGGACGCTTGCCGAACTTGGCCTGGCCGGTGCGAATCGCTTCCACGGCCACGGCGGCATTCACCAGGCCTGAGTTGTAGTAGACGCTGCCGAAGTTTTTCAGGTCCTTGAGGTCGCTGTGGCCTTTGTCGAGAACGTATTGCTTGAGGCGCTTGTGAATCTCGAAATCGCTGCCCGCAGGGTAAGGCGTCAGTGCCAGGTAACCCTTGGCGGCAGCGCCGGCGGGCAATACGTCTTCACTGGAACTGGCCCAGATGTCACCGATGATATGGTCCACCGGGAAACCGAAGCGCGCGGCGGTCTTGACCGCGACCGGGGTCGATACGCCCCAGGTGCGCAGGAACACCCAGTCCGGATTGGCCTGGCGCACCTGGCGCCATTGCGCCGACTGCTCGTTGCCGGGATCAGCCACGGGAATCTGGATATTTTCAAAACCGTATTTCTCGGCCAGCAACTTCAGTGGTCCCAGGGTTTCCCGGCCATAGGCAGAGTCGTGGTAGACGGTGGCGATTTTCTTGCCCTTGAGCTTGTCGAATCCGCCTTCACGCTGGGCGATGTAATTCACCAGGGTCGAAGCTTCGCTGTAGAAGGTCAGCATCACCGGAAAATTATAGGGAAACACCGTGCCGTCGGTGGCTTCGGTACGCCCGTAACCGAGGGTGATCAGTGGGATCTTGTCCACCTCGGCCCGCTCGCTCAAGGCATAGGCCGCTGGTGCGCCGTTAGGTTGGTAAACCGCGACCGGCGCGCCGTCCAGGCCATTCTTGAAACGCTCGTAGCACTCGATGCCCTTCTCCGCCGTCCATTCAGTCTCGCACTCCTGCCACACCAGCTTGACGCCGTTGATGCCGCCCTCGACCTCGTTGATATAACGCAGGTAGTCGATCATCCCGGCCCACACCTGCACGCCGCTGGAGGCATAGGCGCCGACACGGTAAGTGGCCAATGGAATAAATTGTTGATCGGGCGAGGCCATGGCCTGCGGGACTGCACCCGCCAATGCCGCCAGCGCGAAAGCGGCGCCAGCCAGGGAACGTTTCAAGGATGCACGCATGGAGATTCTCTTAAGGGACGGGTTCAGAAACGCAGTGGCCATTGGCGCAGCCGTTCGCGCAGGTTGTGTAACAGGCGAATCAAGCCCTCGGGCTCCTTGATCAGGAACACGATGATCAACACGCCAAAGATGATTTTTTGCAGATTCTGCAACTGCCCGGCATCTACCGAGCCACCGAACAACGCTTGTCCGGCATGGCTGAGCAAGATCGGCAGCAAACTGATGAACGCCGCGCCGACGAAGTTGCCGGCGATGCTGCCCATGCCGCCGATAATGATGATGAACAGGATCTGGAAGGAGCGATTGATATCGAAGCTGCTGGCACTTGCGGTACCCAGGTAGGCGAAGGCCCACAGTGCACCGGCAATCCCCAGGTAGAACGAGCTGACGGCAAAGGCCAGGCGCTTGTAGCGCACCACCGGAATGCCGACCACGGCGGCGGCGGTGTCCATGTCGCGGATCGCCATCCAGTTGCGCCCCACCTGGCTGCGCACCAGGTTCATGGCGGTCCAGGTCAACAGCAGCACCGTCACCAGGGTCAGCAGATAGCGCCCCACCGGCGTATTGAGGTCATGGCCGAACAGCGCAAGCTTCGGTGCGGAAATGGTCCCGGAGGAACCGTAGTTGTAGAACCAGGGAAATTTGACGAACAGCCATTCCAGGAAAAACTGCGCCGCCAGGGTGGTGACCATCAGGTAGAAGCCCTTGATCCGCGAACTGGGCAGGCCAAACAGCAGCCCCACCAGCGCGCTGATAACCCCGCCGCCCAGCAGTGCCACGGGCAAGCCCAACTCCGGCAGGCGCAGCAGAAAACCGTAAGTGGCAAACGCACCAACCGCCATGAAGCCCGCCGCACCGACCGACGTCTGGCCGGTGTAGCCGGTCAACAGGTTCAAACCCAGCCCGGCCAGTGACAGCACCAGGAACGGAATCAAAATCGCGTTGAGCCAATAGTCATTGCCCCACAGCGGTATCACGATGAAGGCCAGTGCCAACAGGCCAACCAGGCCCCAGGGCAAGCGTCGTTGAATCAATAACAACGGCGCGGTTTCATGGGCAACAGGGATCGACATACGTTCAGACTCGCTCGATGGCACGCTCGCCGAACAGGCCGGCGGGACGGATATACAGGAAGGCCAGGGCCAGGACATACGCGAACCACGGCGTGATGCCACCGCCGATCAGCGGGCCGATATAAACCTCGGCGAGGTTCTCCGCCGCACCGACAATCAGCCCGCCGACAATCGCCCCGCCAATCGAGGTAAAGCCGCCGATGATCAACACCGGCAACGCCTTGAGCACCACCAGCGACAGGGAAAACTGCACGCCTTGGCGCGCGCCCCAGAGCAAGCCGGCCACCAGCCCGACGATGCCCGCTACCGCCCAGACGATCTGCCAGATCCGGTTGAGGTTGATGCCGATAGACAGCGCCGCCGTGGTGTCATCGGCAACCGCCCGCAGGGACACACCGATGCGGGTCTTGTTGAACAGCAACGCCAGCACCGTCACCAGCACCACCGCAGCCGCTGCGGCAATCAGGTCGAACTGGCTGAGCATCAGCGGCCCGAGAAACAGCGGCACATCGTCGATGCCCAGATCCAGTGCACGCACCTGCGAGCCCATCAAGCCTTGGGCCAGGCCTTCGATGATGAAGGACAGGCCGAGGGTGGCCATGAACAAAGTGATCTGCGAGCGGTTCACCAACGGACGCAGTACCAGGCGCTCGATGAGCAACGCGCCGACAATCATCACGATCACCGTCAGCAACAAGGCCAGGGCAAACGGCACGCCTTGATCGTGCAGGCTGACGAACGTCAGGGCGGCGAACAACAGCATTGAGCCCTGGGCAAAATTGAACACACCGCTGGCCTTGTAGATCAGCACAAAACCGATGGCGACCAGCGAATACATAGTGCCCGCCAGCAGGCCACCGAGCAGGGTCTCGAAAAAGAACGTCATGGGTTGACCACCCCCAGATAGGCGGCGATGACGTCCGGATTGGCCTGCACTTGCGTCGGCGTACCGTCACCGACCTTGCGCCCGTAATCGAGCACCACCACGTGGTCCGACAGGCCCATCACGACGCCCATGTCGTGTTCGATCAGTACGACGGTGGTGCCGAGGTCGCGGTTCACATCGGCAACGAAACGCGCCATTTCCTGTTTTTCCTCGGCGTTCATGCCGGCCATGGGTTCGTCCAGCAGCAACAGGCTCGGGCCGGCAATCAGCGCTCGCCCCAGTTCCACGCGCTTTTGCAGGCCGTACGAAAGGTTGCCCACCAGCACCTCACGGTGGGCCTGCAGTTCGAGGAAATCGAGGATGCCCTGGGCGCGCTGGCGGAAGGCTTCAGCCTCGCGCCGCGCCCTGGGCAAGCCGAGGGCTTGCTCGATGAACGTGCTGCGGGTATGCCGGGACAGACCCGTGAGGATGTTGTCGATCACGTTCATCTTCTTGAACAAGGCGTTGTTCTGGAATGTGCGGCCAATGCCCCGACGCGCGGCCCCCAGCGGGCCGATACGATGGAAGTGCTGCTGCTCGAACACGATCTGGCCGGCATCGAATCGGTACACGCCATTGAGCACGTTGAGCAGCGAGCTTTTGCCAGCGCCGTTAGGGCCGATCAGCGCGCAGATCTCACCGCGTTGCACATCAAAGGACAAGGCGTTGATGGCCTTGACCCCTTTGAAGGACAGGGAAATGTCGCGCACCTGGAGAATGGCTTCGCTCATGCGATATCCCGTTTGAATTCGGCCAGCCATTCAGGCTCGACGGTACTTTGTCGAGTACTCGGGGCCTGCCAGATGTACTGCAAGCGCTGGAACCCCAGCAGCCGCCGCACACGATTTTTGATCAGCCGACGCAGGCCGCTTTGCGGGTGGGCGATGGCCCAGTCAGACAACCGACGACGCCAGGTGCCGAGCGGTGCCAGGCGGCTTTCGATCTCATCAGCCAGGTGCTGCAAACGCGCAGGCGACAGCAGTAAGCCGGTGGGTGCGACTTCGCTGCGATCGCGCCGGGCCGAGCCACGACTTTCCGGAAAGGCCAGGTTCTGGCCGCTGCCCAACCATTGCTCGAGCACCACGGCCAGGCCGCCTTTCCAATGAGTGCCCTCCTCGCTCCACAACGCGGTTTCACCCCCGGGCTGCCACCACCGGTTGAGGCGTCGCGCAGGGTCCACGGGACCAAGCAGTTGGGCGAACGCCAGTACCCCGTTCCCCGGCGCTGCCTGTTCGGTGATCAACCACTGAGGAGCGGCACTGCTACCGGTCACCGCCAGCCAGTGTTGCACCTGCTGACGGCCCTGGACGTAAGCGTGAGTCGGCCGCAGGCGCCACAGCAGTTTGTGCAACGTGCCGGGTTCCAGATCATCGGCCAGGGTCAAGATCTGGCCGCCGATGGACTGAGCAGCCAGCGTCAGCAGCAACAGATTGGGTTCGAAGGCACCGCTCAAGGCCAATCGCGATTGCTCGGTAAAACCCTGCTGGCGCAGGCCATCGGCCAGGCGTTCGACATCTCGCAGGGCGTCGATCCAGCGCCAGGCATACCACTGCAATGCGGTGTGCAACGGACTGACCTGGGCCCAGTGGTGCAATTGCTCCAGGGCCTTGGGCAAGCCCGTGACCCATTCGGCAGGCCATTCCACATCCAGCGCACGGTTGAGTGTGTGCACGCTCATAGGGGTGATGCTCCTATTGGTGGGTAAGCGTGCGGTGGTCCGCTGGCTGGAATCTATAAAACAATGAAGATCAAATGTGAGAGCTGGCTTGCCTGTGAATGCGGTGGGTCAGTCACCTAATTTATTGACTGGCACACCGCTTTCGCGAGCAAGCCCGCTTGTATGCTAGGACTTGAAGGGAGGAGAAGGGACAAAGCCCGATTCTGACTGTTGTAGCAGTACAGACCGTGGGAGATTTCGCCCCTCCTCC
>Ga0302228_10001719_pt1 | contig 15712 bp, 11 predicted proteins | sample II_Palsa_N1_2_FD_193519 | JGI IMG/M metagenome (GOLD analysis project Ga0302228, IMG submission 193519) | Peat permafrost microbial communities from Stordalen Mire near Abisko, Sweden - II_Palsa_N1_2 | ecosystem: Environmental > Terrestrial > Soil > Palsa > Peat permafrost | place: Sweden...
CCATACATGCCAAATACGGCGCCAGTGCCATGCAAGATTTTTTCAAGCAAAGGATTGCTCGAATAAAATACTTGCAGCCACCCGCTCAATGACAACACCAGTAGGGTCATGGCGAATTCAATAGCGCCCCAATCGCCGCCGTTGAGACCGAAAGCTCGGTCAATGCCAAGGAAAAAGTGCTGTATGAGGCAGACGATGCCGAGAACAATCGCGGTAAGGCTGAAACCGAGCCATACCCAGCGCATGCGTAGTGGCAGGCTGAAGACGGCTGCCGTTGCCATGTAAAGCAGAATATGGGACGGCAGATCGAAAGCGTTCCAGCCAAGCCCGTGACCAAGAATATTGAGCGCCGTATAGAGTACGCCCAGGCCACAAACAACCATCACGGGCCAGGCCTTGCGATAGCTGTTCCGCGTGGCGGCGCTTCTGAAAAGCAGGCCCAAGCCAGCGATCAGCAACATTAGCGCGGGTAGAGCTTTGACATGCCAGGAGACGGAAAACGACAGTGGCATCAGGGCAACCAGCAGAGACAATGCGCCCAACCCCCATGCGTTCGATCTTGCGTCCACGCCTTCTCCTATCAGTCAAATCATCTCCCTGTGCTGCACGAAGGGTTTGAGGTCTTCAGCACTAGCTTTGAGTTTACGCATGGTACTTTAGGTAAGCCCCTCGACGGCAAAGCATTATCAGGCCATAACAGCCGCGTTCATGTTATCTATTGCTACCCACTTTGTTGTCTATTACTAGCCACTTCCCCCGCGAAGTTCTTCGCTCGGATGCATAGGTCGATGCCTTGAAGCTTCTGTTCACCAACTTCCATGACGGTGACGGCGGTGGCCATACGACCTACGTAATGACGCTGGCCAAGGCCTTGGCCACTCGACATGAGGTGCATGTAGCGGTGCCGCCGACAAGCCGGTTGTACCTTGAGGCGAGCGCGGAACCGTCTCTGCATGCCTGGTCACAACCGTTTCCCAATGGACTGAAGAGGCTGGCGGCTCGCCGGCAGGCGCGACGGCGGCTCGCAACCTTGTTGCGAGAGCAGGATTTCGATCTGGTACATGTCAACGGCTCGGCCGACCATCGATTGGTGATGGCGGCCGTGCGTGGGCCGCCACGCCGACCGCGCATTGTGCTGACCAAGCACAACTCCAAGCCGATGACTGGTCTTGGTCACTGGTGGCGCGCAAGGCGTGGTACCGACATGGTCATTGCCGTCTGCGACTACACGTATCGGGCGCTAGCGATCTCACCGTATCGACGTTGCCGACTGACCACGGTACACAACGGGGTCGACATTGCCCATTTCGCACCGTGGACTCGTTCGCTGGCGGCCGTGGAGCGGCAGCATTGCATAGGCGATCCGTCGGTGCTGTTGCTCGGAAGCAACGCAGGCACGGCGGCCTACAAGGGCTGGATGGATCTGGTCGAAGCATTGGCGTTGCTACCGCTAGACGTGCGTGCCCAAATACATCTACTGGTCGCTGGCCGAACGCCGGATGCCGCCCGGCAGCAGCGCATTGGCGACCTGGGCTTGAGTGAGCAGGTGCATTTTCCTGGCCTGCTCGAAGATGTGCGGCCGGTACTGGCAGCCATCGATGCGGGTTTTGTGCTGTCGTGGGATGTCGAAACCATCTCGTTTGCCTGCCGCGAAATGATGGCGATGGGCAAACCGGTATTGGTCAGCGAATACGCTGGCCTGCCGGAGAATATTCGTCCTGATGTCGATGGCTGGCTGGTGCCACCGCGCGATCACCAGGCCATGGCCGAACGACTGCGGCAACTTCTGCAGCAACGCGCTGATCTGCCATCGATGGGCGTCGTGGCCCGCGCACACGCGGAGCAGGCCTTTGGACTGGACCTGTTCGTCGAACGTACCGAGACGGCCTACACCGATTTGCTGGCGGCGAGTCGCTGAGCACGCTCAGTCGGCGGCATCACTGTCGTTGTCATCACCGTGCGGCACGCAGCCGGGCAGCACTGCATCGGCCTTGAACATCCACCACTCGCGACGATTGGCGTGGCCGACGTAGGTGGCCTTGCGGCGATCCACGCACTGGCCCATTGCCACGTCGAGACTGAAGATCCAGCGTTGCGACGGCTCGGCACCTTGCCATGCGATGGCGTCGGCATATTGCTGCGGCCATGGCTTCAGGAAACCGAATTCGACAGTCGGCCCCTGCGTCATCAGCAGGTTCTGCTCCTTCCAGGCGAGCAGGCCGATGGTTGCCTGAGGCCCGGCGATGACACGCGCGTGCTGCATGACATCGCGAGCCGAGCGATCGCCGTTGAGCATCGGATAACCCCATAGGCCGTAGAGGCCCCACAGTACGCCCGCAAACGTCAGCCAGCCCATTGCGGCGCGACGTACGCGCGTGAGCGCGACGATGACCAGGCCAACTAGGCCGATGCTGAGCAGCAGCCACCAGATCCGCGGATCCAGGCTTTGCTCGAACTGCGCGGCCCAGGATGGATGCCGAATTAGCGCCAGCGCCGCCGCGGCGGTCAGGCCGGCACTCATCAGCCCGGTCAGCGCGAAGATCGGCACGCGGATGCCCCGCTTGCGCAGCAGGCCCGGCAGCAGCGGCGCCAGCGCCAGTGCGGTCATCGGCAAGGCCGGTAGGATGTACACATCGCGCTTGCCCGGGCTGATGGAGAAAAACAGGAGGATCAGCACCACCCAGCCCAGCGGCAGCAGCAATCGCGCGTCGCGACGTTTCAGCCGTCGCCACCATGCCGGCAGCGCCCATGGCAGCAGCAGCGATAGCGGCAGCCAGTCGATCAAAATGATGCCAATGAAATAAAACGGCGAATGGAAGTGCCCGCTCGGCGCGGCATAACGATGCACGGTCTGGCCGAACAGGATGTTCTGCACATACTCGGCATGCTGCGGATCGCCGTCGGCGTGTGCGACCAGCAGCATGGGCAACAGCCACGCCAGGATCGGTACGAGGAACATCGCCAGTCCGCCGGCCCAACGCCAGCCGCCGCTGGACCACGCGATGTGCTGCCAGCGGCCGCGGCGGGCGACGGCATAGGGAATCAGCATCAGCAGTGCGATGACGCCGACGCCCTTGGTCGCCACGCCGACACCCGCAAAAAAGCAGCCCGCCGCAAACCAGCGCCACGATGGTCCCAGCAGCAGGTGACGCAGCAGGCCGTAGTTGGCCAGCGTGACCCAGCCCAGCAGCAGCGGGTCGATCTGCGCGTTGCGCATTTGATAGGTAAAGTGGATGGTGACCAGCAGGGTGGCTGCGGCCAGCAGGGCGCTGCGGTGGTTCCACAGGCGACGCGCCAGATCGTAGGTCAGGGCAAGAGCGCCCAGGCCAGCGGCCAGCGACGGCAGCATGAAGGCCACGCGCCAGCTGCCGGTGATGAAATAACCCAGCGCCTGCAGCCACATGAATACTGGCGGCTTGTCCGGATACAGTTCCGCGCCGCGATGCGGGAACAGCCACTGGCCATGCTCCACCATCAGCCGCGCGACCAGCGCAAAACGCGGTTCGTCCGAGGGCCACGGATCACGCAGGCCGATGCCAGCACCGAGCAGCAGCAAGGCGAAAACACCGAACAACAGCAATTCCCAGCTGGCGCTGCGCAGCCACAGTGGGCGGGCGTGGGACAAGGACTTCACGGCGAAGCAGGTTCCGTTCGGCAGGTAAGGGCGCAAGCATAGCCGGGCCGATGCGAGGGTTTGAAACTCGACGCGTTTGCCGCGCCGCGCGTCGTCATGGTCAGTCCTGGGGCACGGCCTGCTTTTCCAGCACGGCGTAATACATGCCATCGAGATCGCCATCACCCGGCAGAATCTGCCAGCCGACTTTGGCGGCATGCCCTACCGGCAAAGTGAACGGCACCACGCGCGCGTCGCCCTGTTGAGCGAGCAGATCGCCCACGATGACCTCGTTTTCCGCGCGCAGTACCGAGCAGGTGATGTAGATCAGCCGTCCACCCGGCGCGAGCAGCGGCCATAGCGCCGAGAGTATTCGGCGCTGCTGCTCGTGCATCGCAGCGATGTCGCTTTCGCGCCGATGCAGTCGCACGTCCGGCCGGCGTCGCAGCACGCCGGTGGCTGAGCAGGGTGCGTCGATCAGGATGCGGTCGAAGGGTTGGCGTTTCCACCAGCCGGCGGGTGCGCCGGCATCGCCGATCACGATCTTGGCATCGAGCCGCAGGCGCATCAGGTTCTGGCGGATGCGTTCGCCGCGTTTGGCATCGACTTCCAATGCGGTCAGGTCGATGCGCGCGCGTTCGAGCAGATGGCAAGCCTTGCCACCGGGCGCGGCGCAGGCGTCGAGCACGCGCATACCATGCTTCAGGTCGGCAAGATCGGCGGCGACTTGTGCAGCGCCATCCTGCACGGCGAACGCGCCATTCTCGAAGCCAGGCATGCGGGTGATGTCGGCGCTATGCGGCAGCACCAGCGCATCGGGCAACCATGGATGGAGGGATGCTTCGTAGCCCGTCGCCTGGAACTGCGCGAGCAGCGCAGCGCGCTCGATATGCTGGCGATTGACCCGCAGCATCAGCGGCGGCTCGCGGTTGTCGGCAGCCATCACCGCATCGGCTTGTGCCGGCCAGTCGCTGGCGAGCGCCTTGGCCAGCCATTCGGGGTGTGCATGGCGCGTTTGTGGCTTGGCATCAAGCCGGGCGATCAGGTTTTCGCGCTCGCGCTGCCAGCGGCGCAGTACGGCGTTGACCAGTCCGGCCAGCTGCGGACGCTTAAGGGTGCGGGTGGCTTCGACGGTGGCCGCCACGGCCGCGTAATCCTGCAGTTGTAGGATTTCCAGCTGCACCAGACCCAGCACCAGCAGCGCGTGGATCGCCGGGTCCTTGTGTCGCAGCGATTTTTCCAGCAGGTGATCGATGGCAGCGTCGAAGCGCAGCCACCAGCGTGCGCCCTCGCTGAGCAAGGCCATCAGTAGCGCACGGTCGCGTGGATCGCGAAGCTTCGGTGCGTTGCGCTCCATGACTTCGCGCAGGGAGGCGCCGCGCATGGCGATTTCGGCAAGGGATCGGGCCGCCAGTGCGCGGGTGTCGACCGTCATCGCGGGCCGCGCAGTTCGGGGCGCGCGTTGAGGTAATCGGCGGCGGTAATACGCTTGCCACCAGCGCGCTGTAGCGCGGTGATGCGCAGTACGCCATCGCCGCAGGCCAGGTCGATGCCGGCGCGACTGGCGCCCAGCACGCTCCCAACGGTGACATGGTGATCGCCCTCCATCGCGTGCGCTGCCCAGATCCGCAGCGGTTCGCCGGCCACGTCCGCTTCGGCGACGGGCCAGGGGTCGAATGCGCGCACTTTGCGCTCAAGCGCCACCGCTGTTTGGCTCAGATCGAGCCTGGCTTCGGCCTTGTCGAGCTTGTGCGCATAGGTCACACCATCTTCATGCTGTGGCATAGCGGTCAATGCCTCACCGGCCACCGTGCGGAGCAGCCCTTCGGTCAGTACTTCGGCGCCGAGGGCGGATAGCCGATCGTGCAGGCTGCCGCCGGTTTCATCGGCGGTGATCGGCGTGCGTCGCTGCAACATCACCGGACCGGTATCCAGCCCCGCTTCCATTTGCATCAGATCGACGCCGCTTTCCGTATCGCCGGCAAGAATGGCGCGCTGGATCGGTGCAGCCCCGCGCCAGCGTGGCAACAGGCTGGCGTGAACGTTCCAGCAGCCCAAGCGTGGTGTGGCCAAGACCTTGCGTGAAAGAATCAGGCCGTAAGCCACCACCACCAGCAGATCCGGCTGATAGCTCGCCAGCGTCTGGCGTGCCTCAGTCGATTTCAGTGACTCGGGTTGTTCGACGGCGATACCTGCGGCCAGCGCGGCCTGTTTGACCGGGCTGGGTGTCAGCTTGCGGCCGCGGCCCGCGGGACGATCCGGCTGGGTATAAACGGCAACGACGATGGCATCGCTGGCGATACAGGCTTCGAGGCAGGGAACGGCAAACTCTGGCGTACCGGCAAAAATCAGCCGCAAGGGGCGCTCACTCAAGCGGTGGCCGCCTGCTTGCGCGCCTTTTCCAGTCGTTTGAGCAGCAGGTTGCGTTTCAGCGACGAGAGATAGTCGACGAACACCTTGCCTTCCAGATGGTCCATTTCATGCTGGATGCATACGGCCAGTGGGCCCTCTACCTCGACGATGATCTCTTCACCACGGACGTTCTGAGCTTTTACCTTGACCGTCAGCGCGCGAGTGACGTCGGCATACAGGCCGGGAAACGACAGGCAGCCTTCCTGGTAGACCTGCGAGCCGGCCTTTTCGAGAATCTGCGGATTGATCAATGCCAGCGGCTCGTTGCGGTCATCACTCATGTCGGTGACCAGCACGCGCTTGTGTACGTTGACCTGGGTCGCAGCCAGTCCAACGCCGTTAGCGTCGTACATGGTTTCGAACAGGTCGGCGACGAACTGTTTCAGCTCGGCGTCAAACACGGTGACCGGCTCAGCGCGCGTGCGCAGGCGTGGATCGGGGAATTCGATGATGGTAAGTAGGGACATGGGTTTCACCTCGGCGCCAAAAATGCGGGCGGCTTGGTAAAAAACCACCCCGGCACGATCTAGAATGTTTCTCATTGTACGTCGGCAAGCATCCGGGCGCAGACGATTTTTGCCAATTAGCGCCTGTTGCGCGTCTTAACGGTTCGGTTACACTCGACCGAGCATCTGGGGAAGGGGGATTCCCACCAATGATCCGAAAAATTACCGTGTTGCTGGCCGGCATGCTGGTCACTGTGGCTGCCTACGCGGCAGGCGCACAGTTACGAGCTAACCACCCGGACAGCTACACCGTTCGGCGGGGCGATACGCTCTGGGCCATTTCCGCGAAGTTTCTGACCAAGCCCTGGCTGTGGCCGGAGATCTGGCAGGCCAACCCGCAGGTGCGCAATCCGCATTTGATCTATCCGGGCGACGTGCTCAATCTGTCTTTCATCAACGGCGGTGGTGGTGGACCGAGTCTGCGACTTGAACCCAGCGTGCATGCCGAGGGTGACGCTGTGCCGGCGATTCCACTGGCCGAACTGCAGACGTTCCTCAAGGACTTGCGCGTGGTGGATTCCAGCACCGTCAAATCCGCGCCTTATGTCGTTGGGCTGGAAGAGGGACGGCTACGCAGTACGGCAGGGCAGAACATCTACGTGCGAGGTCTGCAGGGCGCGCCGGGTCAGCGCTGGGCGATCGTGCGACCAACGCACTTTTTCCGCGGTTTCGACCAGCGGAACCCCGATAAAGCCGATCTGGTCGCTCACGATCTGGACAGCAACGTTGCGGTGTTCAAGACCCCGTGGGATGAGGACACCCGCAATGATGGCCACTACGGAAAAGGCCAGGACATGGGCGTCGAAGTCAGCGTGGTCGGCAGAGCCGAAACGCTGCGTATGGGCGATCCATCGACCCTTCTGCTGCTTGACTCCACCATTGACATCCGTAGCGGCGATCGAGTCATGCCACTCGATGACGCGCCCTACGATCCGTACTTCTACCCTCATGCGCCGACGTCGGTAGCCAAGGATGCGCGCGTGATCGGGTTCGCTGACGCGATGGATGCGGTGGGTCCCCATCAAGTGGTGGCACTCTCGATCGGCAAGCGGGACGGCGTCGACAATGGCCAGACTTACTCGATCTACCAACCAGGGCAGACCATCAGCGACGACGTGGCGAGCAATAGCTGGGACCGTGGCGTCGGTAAGGAAGTCACTCTGCCGGCTGAGTATGTCGGTCACGTCATGGTATTCCGTACGTTTGATCGGGTCAGTTACGGCCTGATCATGGACGGCCTGCGGCCGATACAGATAGGAAATCAGCTGCGCATGCCGGAATAAGCGCAGCTCAGCGGGTTTTTCCTACACAACGGCGCGGCCATCACCGCGCCGTTTTTATTTGTGCTCTGTTCGTAAACTGCAATGCATGAACGACATGGATGAACTCCGCGCATGGATGATCTTGCTGCGCACGCCCGGCTTCGGTCCGGGAGGCCTGCGCGAGCGACTCGTTGCAGCAAACAACGACGTCGCTCAGGTGCTGGCACGGTTGCAGCAGCTGACATCGCTCGGCGAGCCGGCCCGTGCGTGGCTGCAGCAGCCTGACGAGACGCTGCTGGCCAGTGACATGGAATGGCTTGCCCAACCCGCGCATCGGCTCCTGCGTTGCACCGAAGCCGACTTCCCGCCGCAACTGGACAATATTCCGCAGCCTCCCGCGGCGCTATTTGTTGTTGGCGATGCCAGCCTGCTTTTGTATCCGCAGGTGGCGATTGTCGGTGCGCGCAATGCCAGCACGGGAGGCTTGGCGCATGCCCGTGCGTTCGCAGTTGCGCTGGCGCAGGCCGGATTCGCGATCACCAGTGGCATGGCTGATGGTATCGATGGCGCGGCCCATCTTGCGGCGCTGGATAATGGCGTGCCTACGCTAGCCGTGATCGGCACTGGACCGGATCGCGTCTATCCACGCAAACACCATCTGCTGGCCAAGCGGATCGCGGAACGAGGCGCGCTGATCAGCGAATTTCCGCCAGGCACGGCAGCACGTGCTGATCATTTTCCGCGACGCAATCGCCTCATTGCCGGTCTGTCGCTTGGTACGCTGGTGGTTGAGGCAGGACTGCAATCCGGCTCGCTGATCACGGCGCGCCTGGCCGCCGAACAGGGTCGGGAAGTGTTTGCGTTACCCGGCTCAATCCACAATCCTCTGGCCCGTGGCTGCCATCGTCTGATCCGCGATGGCGCGCGGCTGGTGGAGACTGCCGCCGAGATTATCGAGACATTGGCGCCCGCAGCGCGCATGCTTGGTGGCGAACTCGCAGCTCGGCTGGTGGCGAATGACGATGGAAATGTAGGCGAGCAGCCGGTTGGAATCGACCACGGAACGCATTTCGGCGTGCATTCCGGCTTGAGCAAAGATCCTGAATATCGCCGCCTTTGGGGCGAACTTTGTCATGAACCGGCGACGTTGGACGAACTTGTGCAACGAACCGGGCAGTCGGCGGCGATGGTGTCTTCCCTGTTGCTGATGCTGGAACTGGAAGCCAAGGTCGAGACGTTGCCGGGCAATCGCTATCAGCGCCTTTCCGGCTCCTGAAGCGGCCATCTGGAAGGGTTTCATCGATGTCGGAAGCGGCATCCGGACTGCTCGGGCTTGACAGCTGCGGCTCTGGCGTGTTTTCAACTATATATGTGTGCGGCGCCACAAGCGCCGCTTTTCGGTTCGTGGAAACTCAAGCTTCATGGCAAAAAATCTGCTCATCGTTGAATCGCCGGCCAAAGCCAAGACGATCAACAAATACCTTGGCAAGGACTTCCACGTGTTGGCGTCCTACGGTCACGTGCGCGATCTGCGGCCCAAGGAAGGCGCGGTCGATCCGGAGAACGGGTTTGCCATGGCCTACGAGGTCATCGAGCGCAACGAGAAACACGTCGATGCGATTGCCAAGGCGGCCAAGCTGGCCGACGACATCTATCTGGCGACCGACTTGGATCGCGAAGGCGAAGCCATTTCCTGGCACATCAGCGAGATCCTGAAAGAGCGCGGCCTGGTCGAAGGCAAGCGGATGCATCGGGTGGTGTTTTCCGAGATCACGCCGAAGGCGATCAAGGCCGCCGTGGCCAATCCGCGGCAGCTGTCGCACGATCTGGTCGACGCGCAGCAGGCGCGCCGCGCGCTGGATTATCTGGTCGGCTTCAATCTCTCGCCGGTACTCTGGCGCAAGGTGCAGCGTGGCCTGTCCGCCGGTCGCGTGCAGTCGCCAGCGCTGCGGATGATCGTCGAGCGTGAGGAAGAGATCGAAGCGTTCAACGCCCGCGAATACTGGACCATCGAAGCCCAGCTCAAGCATGCGGACGGTGATTTCACCGCACGCCTGAGCAAGCTCAACGGCAAGAAGTTCGAGCAGTTCGACCTCACCAATGAGGCCGATACGCTGGCTGCACGCGATGCGCTGAAGCAGGCCGCCCGCGGCCGACTCACGGTCAGCGATGTCAGCTCGAAGGAACGCAAGCGCCGCCCGGCGGCACCGTTCACCACGTCCACGCTGCAACAGGAGGCCGCGCGCAAGCTCGGCTTCACCACCAGCCGCACCATGAAGGTGGCGCAGGGCCTGTACGAAGGCGTGGCGCTCGGTGAGGAGGGCAATGTCGGCCTGATCACCTACATGCGTACCGACTCCACCATGCTCGGCGACGACGCGCTGGCCGAGCTGCGGCAGCTGATCACCCGCGACTTCGGCGCCAAGGCGTTGCCGGATGCGCCCCAGGTCTACAAGACCAAGTCGAAGAACGCGCAGGAAGCGCATGAAGCCATCCGTCCGACCTCCGCGATGTACACGCCGCGCGACGTTGCCGCATTCCTCAACGACGACCAGCGCAAGCTGTACGAGCTGATCTGGAAGCGCACGGTGGCCTGCCAGATGATCCACGCCACGCTCAACACCGTCTCGGTGGAATTTGCGCTGCGTGATGTGCCTGGCGGCGATGCCTCGTTCCGCGCCAGTGGCACCACGGTGATCGATCCGGGCTTTCTCGCTGTCTACGAGGAAGGCCGCGACCAGAAAACCGCCGAGGATGACGACGAAGGCCGTCGCCTGCCGCGTATGGAAACGGGCGAACAGGTACCGCTGCACGATATCGCCGCCGACCAGCATTTCACCGAGCCGCCGCCACGTTATTCCGAAGCCAGCCTGGTCAAGGCGCTGGAAGAGCACGGCATCGGTCGTCCGTCGACCTATGCCAGCATCATTCAGGTGCTGCAGAACCGCGAGTACGTTTTCCTCGACAGCCGCCGCTTCAAACCCAGCGACGTCGGCCGCGCGGTCAGCAATTTTCTCACCTCGCATTTCACCCGTTATGTCGACTACGACTTCACCGCCAAGCTCGAAGACGAGCTCGATGCGGTAAGCCGTGGCGAAGAAGCCTGGGTGCCGCTGATGGAGCGCTTCTGGCTGCCGTTCAAGCAACAGGTTGACGAAAAAACCGAATCGGTTGATCGCAACGAAGCGACCGGTGCGCGCGAACTGGGTATCGATCCGAAAAGCGGCAAACCCGTTTCCGTGCGGCTGGGCCGCTACGGGCCGTTCGCGCAGATCGGGACCAAGGAGGACGAGGACAAGCCGACCTTCGCCAGCCTGCGCACCGGTCAGAGCATGCACACCATCTCGTTGCCCGACGCGCTGGAATTGTTCAAGCTGCCGCGCAAGCTCGGTCAGGCAGAGAACGGCGACGAAGTCAGCGTGGCGATCGGTCGTTTCGGCCCGTTCGTGAAGCAGGGCGACACTTACGCGTCGCTCAAGCCGGAAGATGACCCGTACACGATCGAACTGCCGCGCGCCCTACAGATCGTGCAGGAACGGCTGGAGATGCTGGCCAATCGTCTCATCCTCGACTTCGGTAACGGCGTGCAGGTGCTCAACGGTCGCTACGGCGCGTACATCACCGATGGCGAAAAGAACGCGCGCATTCCCAAGGAGCAGGAGCCCAAGGAGCTGACGGAAGCGCAGTGTCTCGAACTGCTTGCCGCTGCACCGGTCCGCAAGGGTCGTTTCGGCAAGAAGACCGCCACGAAAAAGACGGCGGCCAAGAAAGCCGTGGCAGAGAAAGCACCGGCGACCAAGAAAGTGGCCACAAAAAAGGCTCCTGCAAAAAAGACCGCGGCCAAAAAATCGGCAACGAAAAAAACAGCGGCAAAGAAGGTCGCTGCGAAGAAGGCGGCAACGAAAAAATCAGCCGAAAAGTCCATCGAGGCCTGAGTGCTGCGACACTTCACTCTTGAGGGAATAGATGCCGCCGCCGCGCTTCTGCACGAAGGCGGCGTGCTGGCGTATCCGACCGAGGCCGTCTACGGTCTCGGCTGCGATCCCCATAACCACGAGGCCTTCGAGCGGCTGTTCGCGCTGAAGCAGCGTCCGCCGACTCAGGGCGTACTGCTGATCGCGGCGGACTTCGCGCAAGTCGAACGCTACATCGCGCTCGATGCGGTGCCGGCCGCGATCATGCAACAGGTGCAGGCGAGTTGGCCTGGGCCAAATACCTGGATTTTCCCTCGTTCGCCAGAAGTGCCGGAGTGGGTCGTTGGTGCGCATGCCGGCATCGCGCTGCGTATTACCGCCCATCCGCCGGCTGTGGCGCTGTGTCGGGCCTTTGGCGGCGCGCTGGTATCGACCAGCGCGAATCCCCACGGCGAGCCGCCTGCCCGCACAGCGCACGCCGTGGAGATTTTTTTCGAAGATGCACTGGATGGTTTGCTGGACGCACCGCTGGGCGGGCAGGTCAGCCCTACGGTGATCCGGGATGCGCTTTCGGGCACTATCGTTCGCAGTTGAGCGCGTTGGGGGCGCGTTGCCGGTTGCCGTGACATGGCAGGCAAGCGGCATGCGAAACGCAGGATCTTCACGTCGCCACGTTCACCTTGGCGTCTGACTGCTGCTGTAATGCTGCGCCCGAGTGACCTATCGAAACATCGGAGAGACTGCGGCGTGGCCATCGTTTACGACACTTACCAGCGCGAAGCACCGGCACGACTGCCTCTGTTGAACGTGGCTGATGCGGATCGCGTCCTGGCATGGCGCGGCGGCAAGGCCGTCAGTGCGGCGCAGTTTCTGGCGCAGGTGCGTGCGGTGGCAACCTTGCTGCCCGCGGCGGCGGCCGCGGTTAACTTGTGCGAGGACCGCTACGCCTTTCTGGTCGCGTTCTGCGCCATCGTGCTGCGTGGCCAGACCAATCTGCTGCCATCATCGCGCGCGCCGCAGGCGGTAGACGAAGTGATGTCAGCGTATCCGGGCTGCTACGCACTGGGTGATCTGAATCTGAGTGTCGCGCCGCCGGGTTACCGGCAATTGCCGCCGCTGGATACGCTTTCCATCGAAGCGATGGAAGCGCACGACGCGTGGCCGCTGATTTCGGCCGATCACGTCGTGGCGATCGGTTACACCTCCGGCTCCACCGGCACCCCGAGCGCCAATCGGAAAACATGGGGCAGTTTCCACGCCAGCAACGCAGGCAATCTGGCGATGCTGCATGCCGTCGTTGGCGAGCGCTTTGACGTGGTGGCCACGGTGCCGCCGCAGCACATGTATGGCATGGAATTGTCAGTGGTGATGCCGTTGCTCGGCGACGTTGGCGTGCATGCCGGGCGGCCGTTCTTCCCCGCCGATGTGGCTGCTGCGCTTGCATCCGTGCCTGCGCCGCGTGTGCTGGTGACTACGCCCGTGCACCTGCGCGCGCTGGTCGACTCCGGCATTGCGCTACCGCCGATTGCGGCGATGGTTTCGGCGACGGCGCCGATGCCGGTGGAGTTGGCCACTGCTGCCGAGCAGCGTTTCGGTGCACCACTGCAGGAGGTGTTCGGCTCAACAGAAACCTGCGTGTTCGCCAGCCGTCGCCCCACCGTGGACGAAGACTGGCTGCTTTACGACGATGTCACCCTGCATCCGCAGCCGGACGGCACGATGGTGGACGCGCCACAGTTGAGCGCACCGATCGGCCTTGCCGATATCGTCAGCCTGTCCGATGGCGGGCGTCGCTTCCGCCTGCGTGGGCGCCATGCGGACATGCTGGAAATCGCCGGCAAACGTGCGTCGCTTGCCGATCTAACGCGTCGCCTGCTGGCCATCCCCGGTGTGCTCGATGGCGTGGTGATCCAGCTCGCCGATGGCGATACGCTGGGTGTGCATCGCATTGCCGCGCTTGCCGTGGCGCCGGGGCTGGACGAGCACACTATTCTCGATGCGTTACGCACCGCCATTGACCCGGTGTTTTTGCCGCGGCCACTGCGGTTGGTTGATGCCCTGCCACGCAATGAAACCGGCAAGCTGCCGCGAGCCGATCTACTGGCGTTGCTTGGCCACCATCACGGTTGAAAACCTGTGGGATGCGCTCGGTCGCCATGGGGGCGAAGCCAGCAACGTATGTGACGGCTGGCGATAAACCTTGCGGGATTATCGCCAGCGGCGACGTGCCCTACAATGCGCGATCAGCAATTGTCGCGCATCTACTCGGGCATCGGAATCAGGCATGAAAGTTCTCGTCATCGGCAACGGCGGTCGCGAGCACGCGCTGGCGTGGAAGCTCAAGCAGTCGCCGCGCGTCAGCGAAGTGATCGTGGCACCGGGTAATGCCGGCACCGCCCATGAACACGGCGTGCGCAATGTCGATGTAGCGGCCAGCGATATCGATGGCCTGCTGAAGTTGGCCAGGAGCGAAAAAGTCGGCCTTACGGTGGTTGGTCCCGAGGTGCCGCTGGTTGCCGGCGTGGTTGACCGCTTTCGCGACGCTGGTCTGCGCATCTTTGGCCCGCGTGCTATCGCCGCGCAGCTGGAAGGCTCCAAGGCGTTTGCCAAGGACTTTCTGCTCCGCCACAACATTCCCACCTCGCGCTACGCCGTATTTACCGATCTCAACCCAGCACTGGCCTATGTGCGCCAGCATGGCGCGCCGATCGTGATCAAGGCCGATGGCTTGGCCGCCGGCAAGGGTGTGGTGGTGGCATTGACGCTGGCGGACGCCGAACTGGCCCTGCATGACATGCTCGGTGCGCACAGCTTCGGCGACGCCTCGGCGCGGGTGGTGATCGAAGAGTTTCTCGAAGGCGAGGAAGCCAGCTATATCGTGATGAGCGACGGCAGCCACGCGCTGCCGATGGCCAGCAGCCAGGATCACAAACGCCGCGATGACAACGATCTCGGCCCAAACACCGGCGGTATGGGCGCGTATTCGCCAGCGCCCGTGGTCACACCGGAAATCGAACAGCGCATTCTGCGGGAAGTCATCGAGCCGACGCTGCACGGCATGGCCAGCGAGGGCGCGCCCTTCATTGGTTTCCTGTATGCGGGCCTGATGATCGACAAGAGTGGCGCGCCGAAAGTGATCGAGTTCAACGTGCGCTTCGGCGATCCGGAAACGCAGCCGATCATGCTGCGCCTGAAATCCGATCTGGTCGAGCTGATCGACGCCGCACTGGACGGCCGCCTGGAAACCATCAAGGCACGCTGGGATATTCGCCCCGCGATTGGCGTCGTGATGGCAGCCGGTGGCTATCCCGGTCAAGTTCGCAGCGGCGCCTTGATCGAGGGTCTCGACGCACCGACCCAGGCTGACGTCAAAGTCTTCCATGCTGGCACCAAGTCGAATGCCGAAGGGCGTGCCGTAACGGCCGGCGGCCGCGTGCTGACGGTGTGCGCGCTGGGCAGCGACATTGCTGCTGCCCGCGAACGGGCGTATACCGCAGTCGACGAAATTCACTATGATGGCGCCTTTTACCGCCGCGATATTGCCTATCGCGCTCTGCGGCGCCTTTGATGGTTTCTTCGCAGTGAATGCGACATGGTTTGAGCGTTGTGGATTACTGAAACTGTGATGCAAGTGGCTGGTGCGGGCAGCTGCATACGCTAGCGAATGGATGCAATGCCAGCCGGCCCTATTTTCATATGGCCGTCTTTTTAGGCTATGCTCGGAGCTTCCCCCGCGAAAAACCGATGGCGCACGGCGTCTGACGCTCTTATTCGCGCTCGTTTTCACGTTGATGAGGTTTTCCCATGCGCAAGATGGTTTTGTCGCTTATTCCCTTTGCTGTACTGGCTTTGGCCGGCTGCAATTCGTCTTCGTCTTCGTCCGACAGCGCACCCGCCTCGGCGAGTACGGCCGGCGCTGCCAAGGTTGCGAATGAGGTGAGCGGTACGGTTACGCTGCACTCGCAGGCTCAGGCACTGTCGCCGAAGGCATCGCTCAGCATCAAG
>Ga0302228_10001731_pt1 | contig 15678 bp, 14 predicted proteins | sample II_Palsa_N1_2_FD_193519 | JGI IMG/M metagenome (GOLD analysis project Ga0302228, IMG submission 193519) | Peat permafrost microbial communities from Stordalen Mire near Abisko, Sweden - II_Palsa_N1_2 | ecosystem: Environmental > Terrestrial > Soil > Palsa > Peat permafrost | place: Sweden...
GTTTACTCTGAAGCGGACGCCGACGCCCAGCACGTGCGGCTGGCCGACGAGGCCTGGCCGATCGGCGGCCCGCGTCCGGGCGATTCGTATTTGCGCGGTGACGTCATTCTCGACGTGGCAAAAAAATCCGGTGCAAAGGCGATCCACCCTGGCTACGGGTTTCTGTCCGAAAACACCGCCTTCGCCCGCGCGTGCGCTGCGGCCGGTGTCGTGTTCATCGGCCCCAAGCCGGAGAGCATCGATGCCATGGGCTCCAAGGCCGCCGCCAAAGCGCTGATGGAAAGCCACGCCGTACCGCTGGTACCGGGGTATCACGGCGACAACCAGGACGCCGCCCACCTCGCCGAGCAGGCGCGTAAAACCGGCTTTCCGTTGATGATCAAGGCCGCCTCGGGCGGCGGCGGCAAGGGCATGCGCATCGTGCGCGAGGAAAAGGAATTTGCCGACGCGCTGGCCTCGGCCCAGCGCGAGGCCGCCAGCGCCTTTGGCGACACGCGGGTGATTCTGGAGCGCTACGTCGAGCATCCGCGGCATATCGAGTTCCAGGTGTTCGGCGACACCTTCGGCCATGTGATCCACCTCAACGAGCGCGAGTGCTCGGCACAGCGGCGCTATCAGAAAGTGTTGGAGGAGACGCCCTCGCCTTTCCTCGACGATGCCCGTCGTGCGGCGATGGGTGAAGCCGCCGTCGCCGCGGCCAAAGCGGTCGACTACGTCGGCGCCGGCACCATCGAATTTATCGTCGCCACCAGCGGCGAATTCTTTTTCATGGAAATGAACACGCGCCTGCAGGTCGAGCACCCGGTGACCGAAATGACGCTCGGGCTCGATCTGGTCGAATGGCAGCTGCGCGTGGCCGCCGGTCAGCCGCTGCCGCTGCGGCAGGAGCAGATCCACGCCCACGGCCATGCCATCGAAGTGCGGCTGTACGCCGAGGATCCCGACCAGAACTTTCTACCCGGCTCGGGCAAACTGCAGACGCTACGCCTGCCTGCCCCGTCGGCCCACGTGCGCCTGGATGGCGGTGTGATCGAAGGCGACACGGTCACGATCTTCTACGACCCGATGATCGCCAAGCTGATCGTCCACGACGTCAGCCGTGCCCAGGCGCTACAGCGTCTGCGCGAAGCGCTGGCCGGCTGCGAAATCATCGGTCCGAAGTCGAATATCGGCTTTCTTGAGCGGCTGGTGCGCCATCCCATCGTGATCGAGGGACGCATCGATACGGGTTATCTCGATCGCCATCTGGACGAATTTCTGGTCGGCGATATCGAACCGACAGAATCGGTTCTGTTCGCCGCGGCCACCGCGGCGCTGCTGCGCGACGAAGCCGACGTCGTCCCGGCACCGGCTGACCCGCACTCACCTTGGGCGTGCGCGGACGCATGGCGCATTGGCCATGCCGGCAAGCGGGTGATCGCGCTGACGGTGCGCGAGCAACGCTACGACATCGAAGCCCATGGCCACGGCGGCAACTACCGTCTGGAAGTTGGCGACGCCCACTGCGAGGTGATGGGCGCGCGCCTGCTGGACGACCATCTGAGCGCGCGTTTCGATGGAGAATCGCGGCGGATGCCGCTGCGCGCCGACAGGGATCATGTGCTGATTCACGACGCCAACGGCCAGCGCTACAGTTTCACGCGCGCGATCGCCTTTGCCTGGGCGGCCAAGGATGCTGCCGGCGGCAACCAGATCATTGCACCAATGCCGGGCCGCATCGTGCTGGTCAAAGCCAAAACCGGCGACAGCGTCGAGCAAGGCGACGAGCTGCTGGTGATGGAAGCAATGAAGATGGAACTCGCCTTGAGAGCCCCTCGCGCCGGTATTATCGACCGCATCAACGCGACTCAGGGGGAGTTCGTCGAAGCTGATGCCGTGCTGGTGCGCTTCGCCGACTGATCCTGCCCGCTGTCCACCCCACCACGCGCCACCCGGATCCCGCATGAATGCTTCCAACCACGTCCAGATCGTCGAAGTCGGCCCGCGCGATGGGCTGCAGAACGAGAAGGCGTTGCTGCCCGCGGCGATCAAGATCGAGCTGATCGACCGACTTTCCGCCACCGGCCTGAAGACCATCGAAGCCACCAGCTTCGTCAGCCCGAAATGGATACCCCAGCTGGCCGATGCCGCGGAAGTCTTCACCGCGATTCGGAAGGTCGACGGCGTGAGCTATCCGGTGCTGGTTCCCAACGAGCAGGGTTACCTGCGCGCGCGCGCGGTGGATGTGCGCGAAGTGGCGATCTTCACCGCCGCCTCGGAAACCTTTAGCCGCAAAAACACCAACGCCTCGATCGACGAATCGATGGCGCGCTTTGTGCCGGTGATTGAACAGGCGCAGGCCGATGATGTGACCGTGCGCGGCTATATCTCCACCGTGCTCGGCTGCCCGTACGAAGGTGACGTGCCGGTGAGCGAAGTCGTGCGCGTCGCCGTGCGTCTCTATCAGCTGGGCTGCCGTGAGATTTCCCTGGGTGACACGATTGGCGTGGGCACGCCGGCCAAGGCTCGAGCGATGTTGCGCGCCGTCGCACAGGAGATTCCGATGGCAGCGCTCGCCGTGCATTTTCACGATACCTACGGCCAGGCGCTGGCCAATATTCTCGCCTGTCTGGAAGAAGGTGTGCGCGTGATCGACAGCGCCGTCTCCGGTACGGGTGGCTGTCCCTATGCAAAGGGTGCCACGGGCAACGTAGCCAGCGAAGACGTGATTTACATGCTGCACGGCTTGGGCATGACTACCGGCATCGATCTCGATCAAATGATCGCGACCGGCGCCTGGCTGGCCGCAGAACTCGGCAAGGAAACATCCAGCCGCGTCACCCGCGCACGTACGGCCAGCTGAGCCAGCCCTCCCACCGAAAGACCGTCTTCATGCCTACTCCGTTCTTGATCCGACCGATCAGCTCCGGCGACAACGCCGCGATGGCCAACGTCATTCGCACCGTCATGCCGGAATTCGGTGCCGACGGCCCGGGCTTTGCCATTCACGATACGGAAGTGGACCATTTGTACGAGGCCTATACCCAACCGCACAGCGCCTATTTTGTTGTCGACAGTCAAGGCGAGGTGCTGGGCGGTGCAGGCATCGCCCCGTTACAAAACGGCGAGTCCGATGTGTGCGAGCTGCGCAAGATGTATTTCCTTCCACAAGCTCGCGGCACCGGTGCGGGCACCGCGATGATGCAGGCATGTCTGGCGGCGGCGCGCGCACGGGGTTTTCGCCGCTGCTACCTCGAGACGCTGACGGGCATGGATAACGCACAGGCGCTCTACGCGCGCAGTGGCTTTCGGCAAATCGACAAGCCCATGGGTGGCACCGGCCATTTCAGTTGCGACCGGTATTTTCTTCTCGACCTTTGACGTAAACAGGCATGGCTGGCGTGAAAAGAGAAAAGCCCAAACGCCTTGAGCGCGGCGCCGCCGTGGCACGGAAACATCGGACAGCCGGACTGCCGATGCCGTCGAGTCCCCAACCATGATCCGCATTGCCCGCGATGACGATGCCGCCGCGATCCATGCGATCTATGGGCCCTCGGTTCTGCACGGTGCTGCCACGTTCGAAACGGCGCTGCCGGGCGACGAGGCCATGCGCGATCGTATCTGTTCGCGGCTGCAGCACTATCCCTGGCTGGTTTGGGAAGAACACGGCCGTTTGCTCGCCTATGCATACGCGGGACGCTTTCGCGACCGCGCCGCGTATGACTGGATCGCCGAAACCTCGATCTATGTTCACGCCGACGCCCAGCGTCGTGGCATCGCGCGTCGCCTTTATGGCTCGTTACTCGACACCATGCGGCTACAGGGCATCAATCAAGCAATCGGCGCCATTACCCTGCCGGGAGTGGCCAGCGTGGCGATGCATGAGGCCATGGGTTTTATGCAGGCAGGCATCTGGCGCCAGTGCGGATACAAGCTGGGGCAATGGTGGGATGTCGGCGTGTGGCAGAAAGAACTGCAGACGGTGCGAAATCCGCCCGCGCCGGTTATCCCTTTTGCGCAAATTGCCGCCTCGCTGGATCTGGAAACGCTCAGTCGATAGCCCGCGACAAGCCTTCTACGATCAATGGATATTAAGGCTCCGTCAAAAAAAGCCCCGCGTTCGAGCGGGGCTTTTTCTTCTACGCGGGGCATGGCTGCATCAATGGCTGGCAATGATGCTCGCGATGACGCCTGTGGTCACCGCAACAAGCAGGAAATCCCCGTTGTCGCTGCGAACGTAGTGATAACCGCGCGGGGGTGGGCGCAGATGATCGCGGTGCCAGTCGTTCACCACATAGTCGCCGCGGCGATATTCGTCTGGAACCCGACCGCCGGCGCGGTACCAGCCCTCACGGTGGCCCCGGTCGTAAAATCCGCCGCCGTGGTGATGGTCATAGCCTTGGTCGCCATGGTCATGATCGTGCCCATAATCCTGGGCTAGAACCGCGCCACTGGCGAACAACAACGATCCGCACAAGATGATGCTACCTAGTCGCTTTTTCATGACTCGCTCCCTGCAGTGCTGTTCAATTTAGTGATGCTCAAGATCGTATCGACCAGATCCGTTGCGTCAATGGCTCGCAATGATGCTCGCGATGACGCCCGTCGTGACGGCCACCAGCAGGAAATCACCGTTGTCGCTGCGCACGTAGTGATAGCCCCGCGGTGGCTGCCGCAAATGGTTGGCCCGCCAGTCGGCCACTGCGTAATTGCCGCCGTTGTATTCTGCCGGAACATGGCCGCCCTTCTTGTACCAGCCCTCGCTACGACCGCGGTCGTACATCGGGTGCGCTGCTGAACTCTGATCGTGATGATCCTGGGCTTGATGGTCCTGCGGCTGCGCTGAGACGGACGTGGCGCAAGCCAGTGCCATGACACCGCAAACGAACAACGTACCGAGCTTGATTTTCATGTGCTTTCCTTTGGTGTGCCAGCAATCGAACAAGGAGATAGGGGAGGAATCGACCGGACAGGCGCCTAGGCGGTTACTTTGCGAAAGTCCTTTACGATCTCCGTGTCGAACCTTCGCCGTTTAACACCCAACAGCATGTGAATATTTCAGTGATGATCATTTCACATTTAACTTTGCCATCCACCCGCGCTGGCTTCGCCGATGCCGTCGCGTCAGTTACCATGCGCGTTTGATTCAACAGGAAAGCCTGCATGCAGCTCGATCACGTCAAGGCCATCATCACCGGTGGCGCCTCCGGCCTCGGTTACGCGGTTGCGCAGCATCTTGTGGCCCACGGCGGCACGGTGGCGTTATTCGATGTTGATAACGACAAAGGTCAGAACGCCATCAAAGCGCTGGGTGAGGCCGCACGATTCTTCCGCACTGACGTGACCTCGGAGGACGGCGTCGCCATCAACGTCGCCGCCGCGCATGAATCGATGGGCGGCCTGAACGTGCTCGTCAACTGCGCCGGCATACTCGGCTCCGGCCGCATGCTGGGCAAGGAAGGCACGATGCCGCTGGCCAATTTCGCTGGTACGGTCATGGTCAATCTGGTCGGCAGTTTCAACGTCGCCAAGGCTGCGGCGGCACTGATGCAGACCAACCATGCCGGCGATGACGGCGAGCGCGGCGTGATCATCAACACCGCCAGCGTCGCGGCTTACGAAGGCCAGATCGGGCAGGCCGCTTATGCGGCTTCCAAGGGCGGTGTCGTCGCCATGACGTTGCCGCTGGCGCGCGAGCTGGCCCGTATCGGCATTCGCGTCAACACCATCGCCCCGGGCGTTTTCTGGACACCGATGGTCGACGGTATGCCGCCGCAGGTGCAGCAGTCCCTCTCCGCTTCCATTCCATTTCCGTCACGCCTGGGCCGGCCGGAAGAGTACGCCGATACCGTCGGCTTCATCCTCGGCAACCGCTATATCAACGGCGAAACGATTCGTCTGGACGGCGCGGTGCGGATGCAGCCCAAGTAAGCAGGAGCGAGAGATGAGTAGTGACGACGCAGCATCGTCGCCGGCATTCCCGTTCCGAATACACCGCAACAAGAACGCCCATCGCTCGCTCCTGCCATCACTTCTAAACCCTAACCTCTGAGCTACTCAATGAAAGCTTCCGACGTCAAGAAAGGCAACGTGGTTGAACACGACGGCACCGTTTATCAGGTGCGCGACTTCGAGCGCAGCTCGCCGGGCGCTCGCGGTGGCAACATCACCTTTCGTTTCATCCTGTATTCGATTCCGGGCGGCCGCAAATTCGAGCTGAGCCTGCGCTCGGAGGATGAACTGCGCGAAATGGATCTGGTCCGCCGCGCGGCGAATTTTTCTTACATGGACGATGGCGCTTTCGTTTTCATGGACGCCGAGGATTACACCCAGTACCTGCTTTCGCCCGAGCTGGTCGGTGACAGTGCCGGCTATATCGTCGAAGGCATCGAGGGTTATTACGTGCAGCTGATCGATGACGCGCCGGTTGGCCTGCAGGTGCCCAGCAGCGTGATCCTCACCGTGGTCGATACCGCACCGGAAATGAAGGGCTCCAGCGCGACCAAGCGCAATAAGCCGGCCAAACTCAGTACCGGTATCGAGCTGCAGGTGCCCGAGTACATCAGCAACGACGAGAAGGTCTGGGTCAACACGATCACGGGCGAATTCGCCGGGCGCGCCTGATGCTCTACCGTGGCTGAAGAAAACGACCCGATCGACGAGGTTTATCGCTAGGGCAACGCGCAGGATCTACAAGCCGTCGCATCCACTTCAGCTCGTGTGATGCAGAATCAGCGCTCAGCCATCTGAGTCATCACCCTTCATGCCCACCACCGGCTACTCGCTGAGCAGAAAAACGCTGGAGAGCCTGACCACAGCCAAGCGGCCGGATGTGCCGCTGTGGGTGCTACTGCGCAATACGGCGGCAGTGATCGTGCCGCTGGGCATCGGCCTGGCCACCGGCTATATCGAAGTGGGCATCGGTATCGCTGCCGGCGCCCTCAACACGATGTTTTCCGATCAGCCCGGGCCGTACCGGCAGCGCATGCAGCAGCTGGTGCTGGCATCGCTCGCAGCCGCTGTCGCCTCGCTATGCGGATTCCTGATCGGCGATCAGCTGCTGCCGCTGCTGCTGGCCACGACGGTCTTCGGATTTTTTGGCGGCCTGCTGGTCGTGTTCGGCGTGGATATTGCGCGGGTGGGCATGACCAGCATGATTCTGCTGGTGGTGACAGCGTACACGCCGACCACACTCCCGCATGCGCTGCTCGGCGCCGGCCTCCTGCTCAGCGGCGGGCTGCTGCTCACGGCTTTTTCGATCGCCGCGTGGCCACTGCAACGCTACCGGCCGGAACGACTGGCGCTGGCGGCCGTCTATCGCGGGCTCGCCACGCTGGCTCGCCAGCAGACCTATGACGATGCCGACGTGCCGGCGCTGTCCGGCGCGATGACGACATTGCAGCACACCTTGTTGGGTCGCCATCATGCGCGCGGTCGCGCCATGGAGGCATTCGGCGTTTTGCTGGAGCTGGCCGAGCGGATCCGGCTGGAGCTCACCGCGATGGCCGAGTTACGCGCCAACCCCACCATCCACGCGATGTTTCGCGACGACGCGGCGCGCGTGCTGGCATCCATCGCCGACGCGCTCGACGAAGGGGAACCGCCGCGGCAGGCCGAGCGCATGCTGCAGACGCTCCAAGCCAGCGAAACCGCTCTACTCGGCGCCGACGCCCCGCCCGACGCGCTGGCGCGCCATATCCACGCGCTGTCCGGACAGCTTGCGGCCGCCGTACGCAACGCCAACTGGGCCGGCAGCAAGGGTGAGATGCGCGCCGCCGCGGCCGAAACACCGCTGCCCGCCGCGCTGCGCAGCAGTTCCGCGCTGGCCACCCTGCGCGCCAGCCTGACGCCGCACGCCGTCGCGTTTCGCCACGCCGTCCGCAGCGCCGTCTGCCTGAGTCTCGCCATGTTCGTTTCGCGCAAGCTGCACCTGCCGCACGGCTACTGGCTGCCGATGACGGCCGCCATCGTGCTGCGCCCGGACTTCGCCGCGACCTTCAACTTTGGCCTGCTGCGCGTAGTCGGCACGATCCTCGGACTGGTGCTCACTACGGTATTGCTGCACATCACGCCGGCAGAGCCATGGACCCATCTGGCGCTGATGGCCGTGCTCTGCATGGTCTTTCGCTATCTTGCCACGGCGCACTACGGGGCGGCGGTCGCCGCACTGACCGGCACCGTGGTGATTCTGCTGTCCTACGAAGGCGTGAATTCGGGTGCCGCCGTGCACGACCGCGTGATCAATACGGTGCTCGGCAGCGGCATGGCCTTGCTCGCTTACGTGCTGTGGCCAACGTGGGAAAAAGGCCGCGTGCGCGCTGCGCTGTCGGACATGCTGGACGCCTACGCCAACTACCTGCGCGCGCTGGCCCGGCCGGAGTTGCGCGACGCCCATCGCGAAGCGCGCACGGCCGTGCGCACCGCGCGCACCAATGCCCAGGCCTCGCTGGACCGGATGCGCGCCGAACCGGGTACACCGGTGGCACTGCTGGATCTGGCCAACGCGCTGTTCGCCAACGGCAACCGCCTAGCGCGCACCGCGATGACGCTGGAAGCGGTGATCGACAACGACGACGCGCTGCCGGAATCCAGCGAAATCAGCGGCTTCGTCGACCACGTGGCGATCGCACTGCAGGAAATTGCCAACGCGCTGCGCGAGGACCGCGCGCCGCAGTTACCATCGCATCTACGCACACTGCAGCGCAGCCTCGCCACCCTGCTGGCGATGTCCGACAACAAGCACAATGCCGACCTGCTCAAGCGCATCAGCGATCGTCTGGTCGACAACGTCGATACGCTGGCTCATGTGCTGAGCCGCAGCGGGCAGGAATCGTCGCTTGGCAAGGTCGCCGACACGGGCGTGGCCTAAATGCGAGATAGCGGCCGACGCAAATAGTGACGCAGGCGTTGAATGCGACCGGCATCAAGCAGAACACACCTGTAAGCGTTTATCCTTGCAACATGGGGATCTCTTCTGTCGAAAGCGGCGCGTAGCGTCTGCGTGGATCAGGCAGCGCCCAATGGTTGCAGGGTGCGTTTTGTCAGAGTTTGCGTCTCATAAGATATTGGTTCGCTAATGGCCGCTCTTTTCGGCCTATCCCAGGAGTCAGCATGAGTGTTCCGCGTACCGCCCCTTCCAGCCTCGTCGTCATCGCCACAATGCTGCTCTTCGCTAGCACGCTGCACGCCGCAGACGTCAGCATGGCCAACGGCAGCGTCCAGTTCCGCACGCCGGACGACTGGGTGGATATTCTCGATACTCAGGGCGACCCCGAGGTGCACGTGTTCCAGGTGCCCGACAGCTCCCCCACCGGCAAGGTCAGCTTGTCGCGCGTCACCGTCACGGTGAAACAGGTCGCCGACATGAGCGCTTTTCAGCAGTACGTGGGCACCACGTCCGCCAAGGCGCTGTCGCTGCCCGGTTACAAAGCCGCCGCTGTGGCGCCCGGCGCCAACACGTTTGTCTATACAGCGCAGGAAAGCGGCGTGCAGTACAGCTACAGCGAACGCTACTGGTTCAAGAACGGCCTCGCGGTCTCGCTGCGCTGCCTTCGCCCGTCTCAGAGCGAAGCCGGCCCTGCGTGGAAAGCCGCCTTCGAAAGGGGCTGTGACGCCGTTGCCGCCAAGCTCAAGTAGCGTCTAGCAACCGCCTTACGCCGATCTCGCCGCGGCTGGCCCGCGGCGGCAGGCATGCGACATCGCCAGCGGCCGTTTTCACTGTCTAGAACACGTCGTCGCGGTTAAAGTCGCCGCTGCACAAAGCGAGCGCCTGTTCGCGCTCCCGCCCATTGATAGGACAACCGAGATGCACGACGTCAGCGACTACCAGGCCACCACCGAATGGGCACAGCGGCGCGACGCGGCGGACCCGCTGCGCGCATTTCGAGACGAATTTCTGATCCCGCCACACGGAAGCTCGGATGGCAAAACGGTGGACAGCGTCTATTTCTGCGGCAATTCGCTCGGCCTGCAGGCGCGCGGCGTGCGCGAAGCGGTCACGGCCGAGCTCGACTACTGGGCCGAACTGGGCGTGGAAGGCCATTTCAAGGGTCGCCAGCCGTGGCTGAACTACGAGGACTATCTGCGCGACGATCTCGCCCTGGTCGTCGGCGCCAAGCCGTCCGAAGTGGTGGCGATGAATACCCTTGGGGTCAACCTGCATCTGCTGATGGTGAGTTTTTATCGCCCGACGCAGGAACGTCCTGCGATCCTGATCGAAGCCGGCGCCTTCCCCACCGATCGCTACGCGGTGGAATCGCAGGTGCGCTTTCACGGCTTCGATCCGGCCGAAGCGCTGATCGAGCTGGAGGCCGACGAACCGAACGGTCTCATCTCCATGGCGGCGATCGAGCGCGCGCTGACCGAACACGGCTCGCGCATCGCGCTGGTGATGTTGCCCGGCATCCAGTACCGCAACGGCCAGGCCTTCGATCTGAAAGCGATCACGACGCTGGCGCATCGCCACGGCTGCACGGTCGGCTTCGACCTTGCCCATGCCGTGGGAAACCTGCCGCTGCAGCTGCATGATAGTGGCGCCGACTTTGCCATCTGGTGTCACTACAAGTATCTCAATGCCGGCCCCGGCGCCGTCGGCGGCGCTTTCGTGCACGAACGTCACGCCGATGCCGTGCTGCCGCGCTTCGCCGGCTGGTGGGGGCACGACAAGGCCACGCGTTTTCAGATGGGCCCGGAGTTTGTGCCGATCCACGGCGTCGAAGGCTGGCAGTTGTCCAACCCGCCGATCCTCTCGCTGGCACCGCTGCGCGTCTCGCTCGACATGTTCCGCCGCGCCGGCATGCGCCAGCTACGCGAAAAATCGCTGCAGCTGACCGGCTACCTCGAGTGGCTGGTCAAGACCCAGCTCGCCGGCGTTCTCGAAATCGTGACCCCAACTGACCCCAATCGCCGCGGCGCACAGCTCTCCATCCGCGTCGTCGGCGGCCGCGATCGCGGTCGCGCGCTGTTCGATTACCTGATGGATCACGGCATCATCGGCGACTGGCGCGAGCCTGACGTCATCCGCATCTCGCCCGCACCGCTGTACAACCGGTTCGCGGATTGCCTGGCGTTTGTGGAGGCGGTCAAGAACTGGGCAACAAAGTGAGCCGCTGTTCTCCCTTTAACTGATACGTCTATAAATCTGGAATGACCAGCAAAGAGCGATGCCCGATGGCGCGTGAACGCATATCGCGTATGGGCGCCGTCTGGTTCACTACCATCGAGTCAAGGAATGTTTCTCAGGCAGCCAAGTTTCGAAATACGTTTTTGATTGGCGCCACATGAATGTGACTTCGGCATCTCTCTAGAAACGTACCTTGCAGCGAACGCGCGTCCAGGCCAAGCTTCAGGTGGCAGCCATTGCCATCCATTGAGTGTCTCCATGACCGATGCCATCAAACATTCCTTTTCGCACGAAGAGCTGCTGGCGATTCTGTTGAAAAGCGCGGGCATCCACGAAGGGCTTTGGATGCTGTCGATCAACTTCGGTTTGTCGGCAACGAACATGAGCAACTCGAACAACGGCGAGGAAAATCTGCGCCCGTGCGTGATGGCCTTCGTCGAGAATTTTGGACTGATGCGCGTCGAGCGCGCATTGAAAGGGCTGACGCTGGATGCGGCGATCGCCAATCCGCTGGCGGTGGCGAATGAGGCAAAAAAGTCGACGCCAAAAAAGAAAGCGGCCCTGAGGTGATGCCTTCTGCCGTTTGACTCAACGAAGCGCAGCGGCGGCCGACCACTCGCTTTTTTTATCGCTTTGGCAGGTGACGCCAAGAACCATCGATTGAAGCGCGCGCAAATCCATACTAACGCGCCACGACCTGCGCATTTTTCTCCGATCGATACACGCCCTTGAGCCGCTGATAAACGGTCATCACGGCAGTGCCGTAATCCCTCGCCAGCTGCTGCGTATGGCTGTGGTAGTAGCCCACGCCAAGCACCGGATCGCGCGTTTCGTGCATACCGTCGTGCAGGATTTTGGCAGCGACGGAAATATTGGTTTTCGGGTCCAGCAGGCTCAGCGGGTCACGAACCGCGCTGCGGTGCATCGGGTAATACACCTGCATGATGCCCACGTCCTGCACGGTAGCGTTGAGCTGGCTTGCGACAGCCATCTCCATCTGCACGTGGTGCCGTTCGCCGACCACCAGATGGTCGTTCACGCGAAACAGCCAGGGCGTCGGACCGACGTCACCGCCTGGATGCAACGAGCGCGATTCCACCAGCGCGATGCTGTAGAGCAACAGCGGATCGACGCCAAACTGCTTGCCTACCTGGGCCCAAAGACTTTGATGCGAGGCGATGTTCAGGTCGGGCTCGGCGATCGGCATCATCAAGTCCATCGTGCTGACATCCGACAGCAGCGCGATGGAAGACGGTGATGCGGAGCGCGTCGCCGGAACCGTCTTCGGCAGTACCACAAGCGACTCGATCTCCCGCGTCTTTTCAGCCAGGGCAAGCTGTGGCGCAGCAACCGCAGTAGAGATACTTTTTGCCAGCGTGTGAGCCGTCACAGGCCCACTCAGTGGCGCATGGCTGGCGAGCTCCGGCTGCGAATGCGCCACGCCCGACACCAGCGGCACGGCTATAGCAACGAAAGCCGCGCAGCACGAAAGCGCGGTCAGGGCGTGGCGCTTATTTGCCTGATCCCAGCTTGCCCACGAGCGCTGAGCCGACCGCGCCTTATCGATAATCAGGGCATTTGCGCGGTAGATACCTCGTCGTGCTACCAGCGTTGCCGTGGAAGAGCGGCCTGCGAGCGAGATCGCGAAAGTCCAGCCTTTGCTCCAGTCCACGCGGTGCCGGTCGGTACCCGCGACCGAACCGGTTTTGAGCGGCTTATCCGACCAAGAACAAGGGGCGGGTGCGATGGTCGACCAGTCAATCGCTGCGCAAGAGCGGGCAGACTTCCAGCGGGCCGGCGGCACGAGGTAGACCCGCTGCTGGCGTCGCGCGCGCGCTTTAGCAGCGGCGGGGCCAACCACGCTTGGCGAAATCCCCAGAGGCAACCTATCGGTATTGCTTTCAATCAAACGATTCACGGCTTCACTTCGAAAGGAACAGCTTTCACAACGTCCCTGAGCTTAATTCGCGCCTTCCAGCAGTCGAACGGCCTGTCCAAAAGCGCCCCGGCGGTTTGCCATCATAATCGACTGGCGCCTTAAGCGAGTTATCCAGCCTTGAGACCTCATCTTACGCAGGTCGCGCGCCCGCTAAACTGGGACGCTGGAGCCTTCGCAGTAAAATCGCAAGGCGAGACAAAGCCAGCCTTTCCACTCTCGAAAAACAGTCCCGGACAGGAATTTCTTGTGATCACAACGCCCGCGCCCGCTGCCAAAAAGCACGACGATTTCCAGGTTCTATGGGTGTTCGGAGCGATCTCGCAGGCGCTGCGACAACAAATCGTGGCGTTCTGGCTGCAGGAAGGCGCGTTAACCAACGCGGACGAGGCCTGGCGCCGCTCATGGGAGGTGGCCTGCGTGCTGCAAGAGGCAGAAAGTGGCCGCATCGCTGGCGTCTGCACGGTGGCGATACGGCTGGACGACCAAGACATGTCTTATGGATATTTCCGTATTTTCATCCGTCCGGCTAGTCGGCTCGTCGGCCTCAACTACCGGTTGATGAAAATGATGATCGAGGGCTTTGAAGTCCTTGCACGCGAACCGGGCGCACCTCACCGCCTGCTCGCCACCATCGAAAATCGCAAGCTCGAACGCCGCGCCAGTCAGAAATTTATCGCGCGACTCGGATTTACATCCGTGGGAAGAACCGTCGATGGCGAATGGGTGATTCATCGCCCACTCCGTTGACCAAGGCGACTCGAGGTGACAGCTGGCGAGGATCGCACAACGCCGATAGGTCTGAGCTGATGGTTGGCCGTGCGCTTGCAGGGCGAATGACGGATTGTCCGCCATAGCCGACGCGTCAGCACGCTTGCTTTTCGCGATGCGTCACTGCATAAAAAAGCCACCCCGATTGGCATCGGGGTGGCCTTCACTTCACTTCAAGACACGCTGCTTCAGAAGGCCACGTTGAGCGCCATGCGGGCGCCCTGATCCTTGGCGTCGCTGGCGAACTGGCCGTGATAGCTGGTATCCACGCTCACGCTCTTGCTCAGCTGCAGGCGCATGCCGAAGTCCAGTACACCGGAGCTCTTGGCCACCGGCACGCCGGCCACCGTGAAGCTCGTCGTACCGCCGTTGGCGAAGCTCTGCTGATCGATCGAACGCAGATCACCCCAGGCCTGCTGGAAGCCCACGCTGGCATGCAGCTGCACCACCGGTGACGGGTTGTAGACGCCACGCAAGCCCACCGTGCCGTAGTTCACCGCCGTGCCGTTGGCCTGCACGTTCAGTGCGGCGGCCTCGGTCGAACCTTCGTTGATCGCGTTCTGATGCACCCAGACGCGCGCCACGTCGGCATACGGGGTCAGGCTGCCCTGACCGAAGGCGAACTGATAGCCGCCGTCGACATACACCTGCGTCACACCCGTGTGGTCGCTAGCCGTGGCACGGCCGTCGAGACCGGTGACGTCGATCTGGCGATGGCTGTCGGTGTCATACCAGCTGTGCGCCGCACCGCCCTGGAACTGCCAGGCGCCCACGTCCACTCCGGTATACAGGCCGAACACCGTATCGGTGCTGTGCGCGTCGCCCGAGCCGTAGGTCGTGTTGTTGGACAGCTGGCCAGAGCCGGCCACCGCACCCACGCGCCATGCATCGAGATTGCGATCGGCGCCGACCAGCAGCCCGCTGCCGTTGCTGCCCATGCGGGCCGCGTTGCCATCGCTGTCGTTGTTGCCACCGTGGCCCCAGATACTGGCCCACACGCTGCCCTGATCGTTCGCTTGGGTCGTCTCGCCCGTACCCTGCGCTCCCTGCAGATGGTTGTTGATCGCATCACGCACGTAGTGGCTGTCGTCGATGATTGCCGTGCGCGTGCTGGCCAGGCTGTCGCCGGCCAGTTCCGCGAACGCCGCACGTGCCGGACCCACCGCCAGCGGGAGAACGGCGTTGTAAACCGCGTTGCCGGCACCGAGTGCTTCGATCGCCGCACCCGTGTGGATCTCGTTCGGCGTCACGCCAACCGTCGGAAACGCGACCGCATTACGCGCCAGGGTCAGGTACACATCGTTGGCGTCGTAGCTCAGCGTCGGGGTCAGGAACGCGAAGTTGTTGCTGACCGAACCAAACGTGCCACTGACCCCGCTCGCCGCCGTGAGGATGGTGTACTTCGTGGTGGCGTTCCAGTTGCTGCCCGCCTCCGTCGAGATCACCGAGCCACCGCCCAACGCGGCCGTGCCGGTCGCGCGGATCAGATCGCTGCTGCCGGTATCGGTCGCATCGAGCTGATAGGTCGAACCGGCCGCGATGCTGAGGTTGCCGTTGACCGTCAACGTGCCGACGGTCCCTGCGCCACCCGGCGCTACCGTGCCGCCAGCGTCGACCGTCAGACCGCCGGTGCTGCCGGTACCGATCACGGTCGCACCGCTGTCCACACTCACCGCGCTGGTCAGGCTGCCTTCTATATCGAGAGTGCCGGCGGCCGCTTTCGTGCTGCCGGTATAGGTGTCGGTGCCGGCCAACACCAGCGTACCGCCACCGGTCTTCACCAGGTCGCCGGCCTGCGTGCCATCGCTGATGCCGCCGCTGAGCGTGGTGCTCAGGCCAGCATTCACGTTGACGCTCGGATCGCCCGACA